>OLGA01002463.1_pt1 | contig 13107 bp, 9 predicted proteins | sample 1604881 | NCBI WGS metagenome assembly OLGA01 (sample SAMEA3888896, study PRJEB22519) | human gut metagenome | biome: human gut; feature: human-associated habitat; material: faeces | place: Denmark | collected 2009
TCCGTCTCGCGCATGGAGCACGACGAGCAGACCGGCATGGATCCTGCGGCCGCAGGCCGCTTCATCGCGCGCGTCGCGCAGAAGACGAGCCATAAGCCGATCTATACGATCCGGCTGGACTATCAGTTCTTCGTATTTCTGAAGCGGATCCTCCCGTACCGCGCACTCAACGCGCTGATCGGACTGATTTACGCAAAATAAACCTGATATGTGTGAAAAACCTCCCAGAAAGGGGAGGTTTTTCGCGTTATTTGGATTTTACAAGGGGCATGAAATGCAGGATTGTCTCTGCGTTGGCGGCACTTCGGTGATTTCCAGAAACCATCCGGTTTCTGGCGCATCTTTGGGTACTTTCTGTGTGAGCAGAAAGTACCCCGCCGGTGACAGAACCAGCCGATTCAATTGCCAATCCCACCAGAGAAGGAGGAACCACCCATGCATGACATTCTCTGTATCTACTATTCCCGCAGCGGCAACACGCGCGCGGCGGCGGAGGAAATCGCTGCCGCCCTCGACGCGGAGCTCGCGGAGATCACCGACGCACAGGACCGCAGCGGCCTGAAGGGCTATTTCCGCTCGGGGCTCGACGCCATGCGCCGCACGGTTCAGCCAATCGACCCGCTTCAAACGGAGCGCCCGCTCACGGACTACCGCCTTGTGATCCTCGCCTCGCCCGTCTGGGCGGGCCGCTGCTCCAGCGTCACCCGGGCCTTCCTCAAGACCTACGGCCGGCGCCTCCAGGCGGTCTCCTACGTGGTGACCCGCAGCGGCGAGGGCAAGTTCCAGGATGTCTACCGTCAGATGGACCAGTATGTGACCGATCCCCACCTGACGGATGTCTCCCTGCGGCTGGATTCCGTGGGCTGCGATTTCTGGCGGGAGGAATTCCTCCGCCAGACCCGGGAGGTCCTCTCGGGCGGCCGGGAGGAGAAGTAAGAAACGAACGGAGGGCGCCCTATGCTGGAAAAGTTGAGAGAGCTGTCCCTTCGCTATGAGAGCCTGGAGACCCAGCTGACGGACCCTGCCGTCTATGGGGACGCCGGGCGCCTGGCCGCCGTGAACCGGGAGCTCCGGGAGCTCCAGCCGGTGGTGGAGACCTACCGGGCTTATCAGGCGGCGGACAGCCGCCGCCGGGAGGCGGAGGAGCTGCTCCATGACCCGGAAATGAAGGAAATGGCCCAGGCCGAACTGGCGGAAGCCAAGGAAGAACTGGAACAGCTGAAGGAAAAGCTGACGATCCTCCTGCTGCCAAGGGACCCTAATGACAGCCGAAACGTGATCCTGGAGATCCGGGGCGGCGTGGGCGGCGAGGAAAGCGCCCTGTTTGCCCATTCCCTTCTGCGGATGTATACCATGTACGCTGAGAGCCACGGCTGGAAGCTGGAGATCGCCAGCATCAACGAAACGGAGCTTGGCGGCGTGAAGGACTGCTCTGCCGTTATTGAAGGGGACGGGGCCTGGTCCCGGCTGAAGTTTGAATCCGGCGTCCACCGGGTCCAGCGGGTGCCGGAGACGGAGTCCGGCGGCCGTATCCACACCAGCGCCGCCACGGTGGCGGTGCTGCCGGAGATGGAGCCGGTGGATGTGGAACTGAACCCCGCCGATATTGAAATGCAGGTCTACCGGGCCAGCGGCGCCGGCGGACAGCACGTGAACAAGACCTCCTCCGCCGTGCGGCTGATCCATAAGCCCACCGGCATGATCGCCGAGTGTCAGGAGGAGCGCAGCCAGTTTCAGAACCGGGAGAAGGCCATGCGCCTGCTGGCCTCCAGATTGTACGAGGCGGAGCGGGAAAAGCGGGAGAGCGCCTATGACGCGGAGCGCCGCAGTCAGGTGGGCAGCGGGGACCGTTCCCAGCGGATCCGCACCTATAATTTCCCTCAGGGACGGGTGACAGACCACCGCATCGGCCTGACGCTTTATAAGATCGACGCCATCATGGACGGCGCGCTGGACGAGCTGATCGACGCGCTGGTGACGGCGGATCGGGCAGAGAAGCTGAAACAGGGACAGGAAGCAGAGTGAGCATATTTTGAGAGTAGACGCCCGGCGGCGTTGAATATAAGATAATTCGAGGCGAGAAATGATGCATACACGATATTTTGACCTGCGGGACACCAAGGGTCAGCAAAAGATCATCGAGGATCAGATCTCCGCAGCGGCAGACATCCTGCGGCAGGGGGGACTGGTGGGAATTCCCACGGAAACGGTCTACGGTTTGGGCGCCAACGCATTGGACGCAGAGGCTGTCAACAAGATCTTCGAGGCTAAGGGCCGTCCGCAGGACAACCCTCTCATCATCCATATTCCGGGACCCCAGTGGCTGCCCCGGTACTGTGAGGACGTGCCGCCGCTGGCGTATACGCTGGCCCGGAAATTCTGGCCCGGTCCTCTGACCATGATCCTGAAGCGGAAGCCCATCGTGCCGGACGCCACCACGGCGGGACTGGACACCGTGGGTGTCCGGTGCCCGGACCATCAGGTAACGCTGTCCATCATCCGGGAGGCAGGCGTCCCTGTGGCCGCACCCAGCGCCAATACCTCTGGCCGTCCCAGCTGCACCACTGCGGCAGACGTGATGGAGGATATGGAGGGCAAGATCGACGCCGTGGTGGATGGCGGCCCCTGTCAGGTGGGCGTGGAGTCTACCATTTTGGATCTGACCTGCACACCGCCCCGTCTGCTGAGACCCGGCGGACTGCCTTTGGAGGCATTGGAAGAGGTTGTCGGCCCCGTGGCGGTGGACAAGGCCGTAACGGAGCGGTTGAAGGACGGGGAGCAGCCCAAGGCTCCCGGCATGAAGTATCGCCATTATGCCCCCAAGGCTCCGGTGACTGTTGTCACCGGCCCGGCGGAAGCTTCTGCCCGGACTATTTTGCAGATGGTGAAGCCCGGTGACGGTGTCATCTGCTTTGATGAGTTCGCGGAGCTGTTCAAGGAACAGGAAGTGGAATGTCTGGGACCCAGTCAGGATAAGCGGATCCAGGCCCAGCGGGTGTTTGACGCTCTGCGGGCCTTTGACAGCAAGGACGCGGCCCAGATCTATGCCCAGTGCCCGGACAGTCAGGGCCTTGGCCTTGCTATCAGCAACCGGTTGAAGAAGGCGGCGGGCTTCAAGACCATCGCCGCTGGACAGAAGCGGGTGGTCATCGGCATCACCGGCGGTACCGGCTCCGGTAAGACCAGCGCACTGGAGGCCATCCGGGATCTGGGCGGCCGGGTCATCGACTGCGACGAGGTGTACCATGAGATGCTCCGGGACAGCGCGGAGCTGCGCCATGCCATCGAGGTGAAATTCCACGGCGTGTTTAATTCCGACGGTACACTGGACCGTAAGAAGCTGGGTGAGCTGGTCTTTGAGAACAAGGAACGGATGGAGCAGCTCAATGAGGTCATTTATCGGTTCATCGTGCCGGAGGTACAGCGCCGCTGTCAGGCCGGCGAACTGGTGGCGGTGGACGCCATCAACCTGATCGAAAGCGGTGCGGAGGCCCTGTGTGACCGGACCGTGGCCGTCACGGCCCCGGCGGAGTTGCGGGTGCGGCGGATCATGGCCCGGGACGGCATTGACGAGCGCTATGCCCGTATGCGGATCTCCGCCCAGAAATCCGACGAATTCTACCGCGGTAAGTGCGACTATGAGCTCAGCAACACCGCTGAGACGCCGGAGGATTTCCGGGAGATCGCCAGAGATTTCTTCCGCCGCCTTATCGGAGAGCTCCGGGAGGAAAAGAACGAAGCCAGCCGGTAAACGACAGACAGGAGCCGCTAGTGGCTACCCTGCCTTACCGTCGCGGAGAATTTACCACTTTATCGACAGTCTCGAAGGAGGATACTATGTCTGATAGCAACAAAGCATTGAAGGAAAAGCTGCTGAGCAGCCGTAAAAACGGCTTTGACCGTGTGGACGCGGCGGAGCTGGAGCAGATGGAAGCCTACTGCAAGGAATATATGACGTTTCTGGACGCAGGCAAGACCGAGCGTCTCTGCGCGGCGGAGACAGTCCGCCTCGCAGAGCAGGCCGGATACAAGCCCTTGGTCCGGGGACAGGCCTTGAAGGCCGGAGACAAGGTGTATGTCTGCAATCGCGGGAAGAGCGTGCTGCTGGCCCATATCGGCAGTAAGCCCATGAGCGAGGGGGCCCAGATCGCCGCCGCCCACATCGACTCTCCCCGGCTGGATCTGAAGCCTAACCCTCTGTATGAGGACAATGAGCTGGCCTATTTCAAGACCCACTACTACGGCGGCATCCGCAAATATCAGTGGGTGACCATCCCGATGGAGCTTCACGGCGTGGTGGCGCTGACGGATGGCACCACTGTCACAGTGAACATCGGCGGCGATGAAGGCGATCCCAAGCTGGTCATCACGGACCTGCTGCCCCATCTGGGTCAGGAGCAGAGCAAGAAGCCGCTGGCTGAGGGAATCGTGGGCGAACAGCTGAATCTGCTGCTGGGCAGCAAGCCCATCGGAGACGATGAAGGCTCCGACCGGGTGAAGCTGGCTGTGATGCAGCTTTTGAACGAGAAGTACGGCATCACGGAGGATGATTTCACCTCCGCTGAACTGGAAGCGGTGCCGGCTGTGAAGGCCACGGAGATCGGCCTGGACCGCTCCATGATCGGCTCCTACGGCCATGACGACCGCGTCTGCGGCTACGCCGCCTTGAAGGCATTGCTGGATCTGGACAAGACGCCTGCCAAAACCGCCGTCTGCGTGCTGGCGGACAAGGAGGAGATCGGCTCCGACGGTGTGACCGGTATGCAGTCCGCTGCCTTTGACACCTTTATGGAGGATCTGTGCGAGGCTCAGGGCGCGGCCCTGCGGGTGTGTCTGGAGAATTCCTTCTGCCTCAGTGCCGACGTGACGGCGGCCTACGATCCCAACTTCGGTGAGGTGTTTGAAAAGAAGAACGCCGCCTATCTGAACTACGGCATTGGTCTGTGCAAGTACACCGGCGCCCGTGGCAAGTCCGGCGCCAGTGATGCCAGCGCCGAGACGGTGGGCTATGTCCGGGGTATCTTTGACCGGGCCAAGGTCATCTGGCAGATCGCGGAGCTGGGCAAGGTGGACGCCGGCGGCGGCGGCACCGTGGCCATGTATATGGCCAACCGCAATATCACGACGCTGGACGCCGGTGTGCCGGTGCTGGCCATGCACGCCCCCTTTGAGGTGGTCTCCAAGCTGGACTGCTATGAGACATATAAAGGTATGAAAGCTGTTTACGAAGCGGAGTAAAAGCTGTTTCAAAAGAGTCTGACGGCGAGAAAATATGGAAAAGGCAGGAGGGAAATCCGCTCCTGTCTTTTCATATATGACCTTTTTCGACAATTTGACCGTAAACGGCGGACAATTTAACGAAATTTTTCCAAATCCCACAAGGGTATCTTTGCCGTTTTCGGTTGCAAGCTGTTGGGAAAGCTGATAGAATAGAACTATTCAAAGACAAATGACCGTATGAGGTGGACGATATGGCGAGAAAAATCAAGTATTATCTGGTGGCGGCGGAGGCCCTGCCGGAGATCTTTATCCGGGTGGCGGAAGCCAAGCGGATGATGCAGACCGGCGAGGCGGACACGGTGGGCGCAGCCACAAAAATGGCCGGCATCAGCCGCAGCGCCTTCTATAAGTACAAGGACGCGGTGCAGCCCTTCAACGATATGAAGTCGGAGCATATCATTACGTTTTACACCCTGCTGAAGGATGTGTCCGGTACGCTTTCCAGCGTTCTGGGCGTGTTTGCCGCCTCCGGCGCCAACATCCTGACCATCAACCAGAGCATTCCCACAAACGGCTGCGCGGCCGTGACCATTTCCGCTGAGACCTCCGCCATGGAGAAGTCTCTGGAACAGCTGATCACCGACATTTCCGCATTGGACAACGTTATCAAATTCGAGATCCTGGCCGGATAAGGGAGGAGCAACGATGATCAAGATCGCAATTCTGGGATTGGGTACAGTGGGGACCGGTGTTGTGAAGGTAGTAGAGGCCAACACAGCCCCCATCCAGCACAAGCTGGGCCAGCCGCTGTCCGTGAAAACGGCGCTGGTCCGGAAGCTGCGGGCCGACCCGTATCAGCACTTGATGACCGAGAATTTCCGGGAGATCGAACATGACGGCGAGATCCGGGTGGTGGTGGAGACCATCGGCGGCGTGGAGGCCGCCTATGAGTACACCCGCCGGTGCCTCATGGCGGGCAAGCACGTGGTCACAGCCAACAAGCAGCTTGTGGCGGAGCATGGCTGCGAGCTGCTGGATCTGGCCCGGAAAAACCATGTGAATTACTTGTTTGAGGCCAGCGTAGGCGGCGGCATCCCTGTGCTGCACCCCCTGACCCAGTGCATGGCGGCCAACCGCGTGGATGAGATCTACGGCATCCTGAACGGCACCACTAACTTTATCCTCACAAAGATGGTGAAGGAGGGCGCGTCATTTGCCGAGGTTTTGAAGCTGGCGCAGGAAAAGGGCTATGCGGAGGCGGACCCCACGGCGGACGTGGAGGGCATCGACGCCGGCCGCAAGATCTGTATTTTAGCGGATCTGGCCTTTGGACATCAGGTGGACCCGGCGCAGGTGCCCATGGAGGGCATTACCGGCATTGATCTGAAGGATGTGGAGATCGCCGGACGCCACGGCTACCGCATCAAGCTGTTGGGCCGCTGCCTGCGGCTGGAGGGCGGCCGCCGCACCGCGTATGTGGCGCCCCACCTGATCTCGGAGGAGAACCCCATGTCCGATGTGAACGATGTGTTCAATGCGGTGATGGTCCGGGGCAACGCTACCGGTGAGGTCATGTTTTACGGCAAGGGCGCAGGCGAACTGCCCACCGCCTCTGCCTGTGTAGCGGATGTGATCGAGTGTCTGCAGGAGGAGCGCCACCGGCCGGAGATCGGCTGGAGCGCCGATACCGGCGGCTTTGCCTCTCCGCTGACGCTGAAGAACCGTTGGTATTTCCGGGTGGGAACGGACACCCTTCCGGAGGCCTTACATAGCGCAAAGCTGCTGGAACAGGGCACGGAGACCGCCTTTATCACGCCGCCCATCACCGGCACGGATGCGGAGCGGCTGGCGGCTTACCTGCCCACGCTGGCAAAGATGCGGGTGCTGGATTGATTCCCCAATCCTGGCTTCCCACGTATGATGGAGTGGACCCTGCTGCCGGTCGGTAAGATTTCAATGGACTGGCGGCAATCTGAAGCAAAGAGGGAACAACCATGAGCTTGATCGTACAGAAATTCGGCGGCAGCAGTGTGCGGGACGCACAGCGGATCCGCAACGTTGCCGGTATCATTGCGGAAACTTATTTGGAGGGCAACGATGTACTGGTGGTGCTTTCCGCACAGGGAGACACCACGGATGACCTCATTGCCAAGGCGGAGGAGATCAATTCCCATCCCTCCAAGCGGGAAATGGATATGCTGCTGGCCACAGGCGAGCAGATCTCCGTAGCCCTGTGTGCTATGGCACTGGAATCCATGGGCCTGCCCTGCGTGTCCCTGACCGCCTGGCAGGTGGGGATCCAGACCACCGCCGTCCACGGGGACGCCCGGATCAAGCGGATCGATTCTGAGCGGGTCCAGGCGGAGCTGGATCAGCACAGGATCGTACTGATCACGGGCTTTCAGGGAATGGATCGGGCCGGGGATGTTACGACCTTGGGCCGGGGCGGCAGCGACACCAGCGCGGTGGCGCTGGCGGCGGCGTTCCGGGCCAAACTGTGCCAGATCTACACGGATGTGGACGGTGTTTACACTGCGGACCCCCGAATCGTGCCCAACGCCAGACATCTGGACGAGATCACCTATGATGAAATGCTGGAGCTGGCGTCTCAGGGGGCCGGCGTGCTCCACAACCGCAGCGTGGAGCTGGCAAAGAAGTTCCGGGTGGATCTGGAAGTGCTCTCCAGTCTGGAGAGAAAGCCCGGAACCAAAGTGAAGGAGGTCACAAAAGTGGAAAAGACGACCATCGCCGGTGTGGCGAAGGATACCAGCATCGCGCGGATCGCGCTGATCGGGCTGCGGCACAATCCAGGCGTCGCGTTTCAGGTGTTTGATCTGCTGAGCAAGCATAACATCAATGTGGACCTCATTTTGCAGTCCATTGGCCGGGAGGACAGCAAGGATATTTCCTTTACTGTTCACGAAAAGGATCTGGAGGATGCTCAGGAGATCCTGACAGAAAATCAGGAGGTTCTGTGCTTTGACCATATCGAGGTGGACGGCAACATCGGTAAGGTCTCCATCGTGGGTGCGGGCCTGATGACCAACTGCGGCATGGCCGCCCGGATGTTTGAGGCGCTGTATGAGGCGGGCATCAACATCCAGATGATCAACACCTCTGAGATCCGGGTCTCCGTCCTGCTGGACGAGGGGGACGTGGACCGGGCAGTCCGGGCCATCCACGCCAAATTCTTTGACGAAATCTGAGTGATATAGCGGAACACGGGGAAGCCGGTATGGGTTCCCCGTGTCCCTTTGACTGTTTGGAAATCATTAAATAAGCCGCATCAAGCGGCGGAATGGAGATAGGTATGAACGCAATTGTAACCGTGATCGGAAAGGACAAGGTGGGCATCATCGCCGCCGTGTGCATCAAGCTGGCGGAGATGAACGTCAACGTGCTGGACATTTCCCAGACCATTCTGGACGGCAAGTTCACCATGGTCATGGCGGTAGATGCCGCCAATGCCAACGTGGGCTTTGAGGAACTGGCTGCCCAGCTTCGGGAGCTGGGGGAGGGGATGGAGCTGTCCATCCGCATCCAGCGGGAAGAAATTTTCGATGCCATGCACAGAATATAAGGAGAGAGAACGATGCTGAATCAAAAAGAGATCCTCTCTACCATCGCCATGATCGACCAGCAGCACTTGGACATCCGCACCATCACCATGGGTATTTCCCTCCTGAGCTGTTGCGATCCCGATGCGAAGAAGGCCTGCGATAAGATCTACGAAAAAATCACCCGGTATGCGGAAAAGCTGGTCAAGACCGGCGAGGACATCCAGCATGAATTCGGGATCCCCATTGTGAATAAGCGGATCTCCGTGACCCCCATGGCTCTGGTGGCCGGAGCCAGCGAGACGGAGGACTATGTACCCTTCGCACTGGCGCTGGACCGGGCGGCAAAGACCTGCGGCGTCAACTTTATCGGCGGTTATTCCGCACTGGTGCAGAAGGGGATGACCCTTGCCGACGAAAAGCTGATCCGTTCCATTCCGGAGGCCCTGGACCGGACGGAGCTGGTGTGCTCCAGCATCAACGTTGGCTCCACCCGTGCCGGCATCAATATGGATGCCGTGAAGCTCATGGGCCGCATCATCAAGGATACCGCCGCCCGGACGGCGGACCGGGACGGTCTTGGCTGCGCCAAGCTGGTGGTGTTCTGCAACGCTGTGGAGGACAACCCCTTTATGGCCGGCGCCTTCCACGGCGTAGGCGAGGCGGAGCGGGTCATCAACGTGGGCGTTTCTGGTCCGGGCGTGGTGTACCATGCCTTGCAGTCCGTGAAGGGCCAGCCCCTTGACGTGGTAGCGGAAACCGTGAAAAAGACGGCGTTCCAGGTGACCCGCATGGGCCAGCTGGTGGCTAAGGAGGCCAGCAGCCGTCTGGATACCCCCTTCGGTATCGTGGACCTGAGCCTGGCTCCTACCCCGGCCATCGGTGACTCTGTGGCCCGGATTTTAGAGGAAATGGGCCTTGAGGTCTGCGGCACCCACGGCACCACTGCTGCACTGGCCCTGCTGAACGATGCTGTGAAGAAGGGCGGCGTCATGGCGTCCTCCTCCGTGGGCGGACTGTCCGGTGCCTTTATCCCTGTCAGCGAGGACGAGGGTATGATCGCCGCCGCTAAGGCGGGGACCCTGTGCGTGGATAAGTTGGAGGCCATGACCTGCGTTTGCTCCGTGGGTCTGGATATGATCGCCGTGCCCGGCGACACCTCGGCGGAGACCATCTCCGCCATCATCGCGGACGAGGCGGCCATCGGCATGGTGAACAACAAGACCACCGCCGTCCGCCTGCTGCCCACCCCCGGCAAGAACGTGGGCGACACGGTGGAAATGGGCGGCCTGCTGGGCAGCGCTCCGGTGATGCCGGTGCACAAGGAGTCCAGCGCCGACTTCATCCAGCGGGGCGGCCGCATCCCGGCTCCGCTCCACAGCCTGCGGAACTGATTTGAATAGTTGAACAGCAAACCCCCGCCGTAGTCATACGGCGGGGGTTTTGGCAAAAATCAGCGGTTTGCGGAACAAAAACGCTCTGGAAATGGGAATTGAAACCGGTCAGCTTTCCTTTTTGAAACACCGTATCAGTCCCGCAATGGCGAAAGCCAGTCCCACAAGGCTGATAAGATCGGAGGGGAGACTGTCGATGATGGGGAGCCAGGGTGAGAGCGGCACATACAGCATCAGCATACCGGCAAACAGGATCAGCGCGATCCCCTGCAACTGATTTTTTATCTAAAAACTCCTTTCTGCTACAAAACGGGGCGGGCTTATGCCTGCTCCGCGAATTTTTTCTTGTCCCGGTCGATCTGCTTCTGGTAGCGGTCCTGTTCGGAAAAGACACACCCGCAGTACTTCTGCATATAAAAGCCAAGCTCTCTGGCCCGCTGATTCCCCGCCCGGAAATTGGGCCGGAAATCCCGGTAGAGAAATTCCACGCCGTACTGCCGGGCGTATTTCTCCGCCGCGGCCTTGATGCCGTCGTGATCCTGATAGAGACTGGCCAGCAGGGTGGAGGTAAAGGCCTCATAGCCGTGCTCCGCCGCGTACCGGGCCGTTTCCTCCAGCCGGTGCTGATAACAGTAGGTGCAGCGGTGGTCAATATCGCTTGCAACGTGCTCTACAAACGTTCTAAGACCGTAGTCCTCATCTACAATGACCTGCATTTCAATGGTGGGGGCGTAGGCCAGCAGACAGTCCCGCCGGGCTTCATATTCTTTCCATGGATGAATGTTCGGGTTGTACCAAAAGGCTACCGGTTCGATCCCTTCGGCCCGGAGCGGATCGATACAGCTGAGGGAGCAGGGGGCGCAGCAGGTGTGCATCAAAACAGATGTCATAGCAGGAACTTCCCTTCTGAAAAAGCATGTTTTCTATAGTATAACATAGGCTGTCAAATGAAGAAAGTTCGAGGGCGTAACCGATTTCTTAACGGAATATTCACGAAAATTCCATGTTTTTTACATTGAGAATTACGGCGGAGAAACGTAAAATATTGGTAATAAGCTATTGTGGGGCTGAATGGCCCCTAAAGGAGGAACTCCCCTTGCGGGTCGGACTTGACGTAGGCTCCACCACCATCAAATGCGTGGTGTTGGATGACCGGAACAACTTGATATACCATACATATGAGCGGCATTACAGCCATATTGTAGAGAAATCCGCAGAGCTTCTACGGCGGGTGGCGGAGCGCTGCGGCCGGGAGGCGGTGTTTGCCATCTCCGGCTCTGCCGGCATGGGCATGGCGGAGAGCGTAAAGGCTCCCTTTGTGCAGGAGGTGTTCGCTACCCGGGTGGCGGCCAACCGTCTGGCTCCGGGAACGGATGTCATCATTGAGCTGGGCGGCGAGGACGCTAAGATCTTGTTCCTGACCAACGGCCTGGAGGTCCGGATGAACGGCTCCTGCGCAGGCGGCACCGGTGCCTTCATCGACCAGATGGCAACGTTGCTGAAAATGGGCGCGGAGGAGATGGACCAGGCGGCCCAGATGGCGGAAAAGACCTATACCATCGCCTCCCGCTGCGGCGTGTTCGCCAAGAGCGACATCCAGCCCCTCATCAACCAGGGGGCCAAGCCAGCCGATATTGCCAAGAGCATTTACCAGGCGGTGGTGAACCAGACCATCGCCGGCCTGGCGCAGGGACGGCCCATCAAGGGCCACGTTCTGTACCTGGGCGGGCCGCTGACCTTTTCCAAGTGTCTGCGGCAGAGCTTCGACGAGACTTTGGGCGTCACCGGAACTTGTCCGGAGAACAGTCTGCTGTTTGTGGCTCTGGGCGCGGCGTTTTACGCCGAGGAATCGTGGGACCTGCTGAAAACGGCGGAACTGTTGGAGCAGCGCGGCATGTCGGAGACCTACCGCTCCCAGCCGCCCCTCTTTGAAAATCAGGCGGAATATGACGCCTTCAAAGCCCGTCACGCCAAGGCAACGGTGCCGCAGGCGGACTTCCCGACGGACTACGCCAAGCCCGTCCACATCGGCATCGATTCAGGCTCCACCACGGTGAAGGTGGCGGTCATCGACGAGAACGCGGAGCTGCTGTTCACCGACTACCGGCCCAATCAGGGGGACCCCATTGCCCTGCTGAAAACCGTGCTGCTGGGGTTATATGAGAGCCATCCCAAGCTGAACGTGGCGTCCGTCACCACCACCGGCTACGGCGAGGATTTGGCCAAGGCCGCCTTCCACGCGGATTTCGGCGTGGTGGAGACCGTGGCCCACTTTACCGCCGCCAAGCATTTTATGCCGGATGTGGACTTCATCATCGACATCGGCGGTCAGGACATGAAGTGCTTCAAGATCGAAAACGGCGCCATCAGCGACATTTTCCTCAACGAAGCCTGTTCTTCCGGCTGCGGCAGCTTTTTGCAGACCTTCGCCCAGGCGTTGGGCTACGATGTGAAGGACTTTACGAAGCTGGGCCTGTTTGCGGACCGGCCCGTGGATCTGGGCAGCCGGTGCACGGTGTTTATGAATTCCAGTGTGAAGCAGGCCCAGAAGGACGGCGCCTCCGTGGAAAACATCTCCGCGGGACTGTCCATCTCTGTGGTGAAAAACGCCATCTACAAGGTGATCCGGGCCTCCTCGCCGGAGGAGCTGGGCCGTCATGTGGTGGTGCAGGGGGGCACGTTTTATAACGAGGCCGTTCTCCGGGCCTTCGAGAAGGAAATGGGCCTTGAGGTGATCCGCCCCAACATCGCGGGCCTCATGGGAGCCTACGGCGCGGCCCTGTACGGCATGAAAAAGGCTGTCAAGGGAAACCACAGTACACTCCTGACAGAGCCGGAGATGCGGGCGTTCCATCGGGAAACAGAGAGCCGCAGCTGCGGCCAGTGCGGAAACAACTGCCAGCTTACCGTCAACACCTTCTCCGATGGCGGACGGC
>OLGA01002472.1_pt1 | contig 13075 bp, 14 predicted proteins | sample 1604881 | NCBI WGS metagenome assembly OLGA01 (sample SAMEA3888896, study PRJEB22519) | human gut metagenome | biome: human gut; feature: human-associated habitat; material: faeces | place: Denmark | collected 2009
CAACTGCCCGCACTGCGGGCAGAAGTGAACGGGCGGAGCGTCGGTTCCGACGCCAACCCTTTATCCTGCTATAAATAAGATGTGTAGAATCTCTCGATAATTATCCGTTTTCCTTGCACATTTACCGTATGCTATCCTCGTCCAACGGTGACGATGATATAATTTCCTCATGCAGACAGAGGTTCCCTGCTTTATCCCTGCGGCACTGTCCGCTTTACAGCAGTATGGGACCTCTCCCTTATGGGATTTCATGAATGAGCCGGATGCGGGAGTGATCTCTCCGCAGATTTCTATGCAGGATATGACTCATAAGGACATGAGGAACTGTCTGTACATCAACAGGAAAGGCAGGTGCCAACACTATGTTCATTGTCGGGATCGACATTGCCAAACGGAGTCACGAAGCCATCATCATCGCTGAGGATGGCCAGGTTGTCCGCAAGGCATTCAGCTTCCGGAATAACTGTACCGGCTACAATCTGTTACTGGAACAGGTACGGAGACTGACCCTTGTAAAGAGCCAGATCGTATTCGCCATGGAATCCACCGCCCACTATTGGCTGGCACTCTACGCCAGACTTTTGAAAGACGGATACGCAGTCATGGTTCTGAATCCTATCCAATCCCATTCCCTGCGGGAGCTTTACATCCGCAAGGCCAAAACCGACGCCAGAGACTCACTCATCATTGCGGACCTTGTCCGCTTTGGCCGCTGCAAAGCCAGCAACGTACCTCAGGACAAAATCCTGGCTCTGCGAGAGCTGTGCCGCAGCCGCGCCTATCTGGTAGACATGGCCGCTGATCTGAAACGGAAGCTGATTGCCTTATTGGACAGAATATTTCCGGAGTACGAATCCCTGTTTGAGTCTGTTTTCAGCAAGGCTTCTATTGCCGTACTAAGCAAATACTCTACACCCCAAAAAGCGAAAAATGCGCATCTCGGAAAATTGACGGATATCCTTATGGAAAGCAGCAACGGACATTTTGGCGAGTGGAAGGCCCATCAACTGAAAGAGGCCGCCTGCAGCAGCTTTGGGATCGATGACAGCGGCGGCGTGTATTCCACGTTGCTTGGGATGTTCCTTGAGCAGATCCTGTCTTTAACTGCACAGGCAGATTCTCTGGAAAAACAGATATCCGTATTCTTCCAAGAGTTTAATAACCCTTTAACCTCTATACCGGGAGTTGGGACTGTTCTCGCCGCAACAATTTTAAGCGAGATCGGTGACATTACTCGCTTTTCTTCTGCCGATAAGCTGTTAGCTTACGCAGGACTTGATCCATCCGTGAAGCAGTCCGGCGAATTTAAGAGCAACCAGAATCGTATGTCCAAGCGGGGATCTCCTTATTTACGTCGTGCCATTTGGTTGGCGTCCACGGTAGCAGTGCATCGTGATCCGATGTTTCAAACCTATTACGAAAAGAAAATATCCGAAGGTCTGCATTACATGAATGTGATTGGTCATGTCAGCAGAAAGATGACCGCTGTGATCTTCGCTGTCCTCCGGGATGGACAACCGTACCAACCCATTTTGCAATCTGCCGGTTAACCGAGCTGCATCATTTTCATCCGGCCCGCAAAGGGTCTGGTTCTTTGCGCCCTTTTCCGATATACCCCTTATACACGCAAACTGTAATTTTATCCCTTGACAAACCCATAGCCGACTGCTTTCTTTTTCGTCCTCGGAAAAGCCGCAAAAGCGCAGGAAACGCAGTCATACCAACGTTTCCAACACATTGGTCGCACGGTCTTCAACACCTCCGGCACAAACGCCGCAACGCTCGTTTCAAAAGGCTGCGGCGGGTACACACTCACCTTCGCCAACAGGATCGCACACAGCGGATCACAGGGCGAAACAGGGGCGTTTCAGCGAAGAGTGCAGAGAGCCTGCGGGACAGCGATGCGCTCATGCGCGTCGCTGTTCCGAGGCGTCGCGGCCCCGCTGGGCTGCGTGATCCCATTGCTGTTTCTCTCACAGCACCGATGGGCTTCACGGTTTTGGTTGTCCATGATAACAGCACGCAGGGAAAGATACTCGCCGGTTTCACACGCTGGTCTGCTCCATGCGTCTTGCCACTCGCTGCCGTTCCTTTGCTCTGTCCACAGCATCCATCTGCCGCTGATAAAACTGGTCAATGGAAAACTGGATCGGCAGGATCGTGTAGAGCAGACTTCCGTTTTGCTTGCGCCCGTCCCGCGTGATGATGCTGGTGCGCTCTGTGCGGATGAGCCCGCGTTCCTCCAACTCCTGCACATACTTCCGCACGGTGTTGTTGCTCATGCCCACCGCCTTGCCGATGGTGGCGTAGCTGGGATGGCACTGATAGGTTCTGCGGTCTTCGATGCGGAGCAGGTAACCGTAGACAGCGATCGCACCGTGAGACAGACCCAGCTGATAGATCTCATTGGGCAGAGGAAAATAATTCTTGACCGGGTCGCGCTTTGTCCAAGTTCTCATCTGGCACCTCCAGTCTGCCGCTCTACCCACTGTTGGAATTTATCCTTGGGCACCACGAACCGACTGCCGATGCGCACAGACGGAAATACTTCTTCGTGCATCAGCTCGTAGGCACTGGAGATGGACACGCCCAGCACCTTTGCCACCAGTTCCGCGTTGAGGAACAGCGGCAATTCATCGTAGCTGTGATAGGTTGATATTTTCAAAATCGTTACCTCCAATAGAATTCAGAGAAAAATTACTTGCGTTTCGGAGGTCCCTCTGTTAGACTGTTTGCAGATGGAGTCTGCGTTTTCCGAAACGCGGCGCGCCGCTGGACTGCTGCAACAGTTCAGCGGTTTTCCTTTTTGTAGGAACGATGTATGTTTCTTCCCCCTTTCTTTGTTCTCTGCCACGCACCGTACCCGTTCCTGCCCTGCGGCCTTGTTTGACCTGCACAGCGTTTTCACTGCCTTGGTACGCTCGACCGCTTTGCCGCGGCGTCCTGGCGTTACTTCTCCGGCGTGTATCATCTCCGGTGATGGGTATTCAGTTGTCGAGGTGCAGAGACGACCGAATTTTTCTCTTGACTTTATCGCCCATACAGGTTAGACTTATTTTTGAAATAAAGAATATTCGGTCTATGTACTTAGACTAACAGAAATGAAAAAATCTGTCAAGACTGATAAATGAACAGATTGTAAATAAGTCTAAAACGGGAGAGTGAAAATGATCTCTTTTCAATTCGAAACCTACATTGCGGATGGTGCGGAGCATTATAGCTATGGCGCGGACTACGGAAAGGGCATGGTGCAGACATCGAAGACCGTGTCGTTTCCCGAGAGCTTGCTGTCACTCGTTGACATGAACATCGACGAGATCGAGCCGGCGATCCGGCAGCTCAACGAGGTACTCTGGCAGCTTACGACAACACGGGAGAAACAGTATGTCGAGGAAGTAAACGCACTGTTGGATGAGCTCGAACTGCGGCACATCTATTTTCAGCAGCTTGCGCTGGACTGGAGGTATCGGCTGTCACGGGCGGTGATCTTCGAACAGTACACGGAGGATATGCTGCCACGCAAATATCTCTATGCGTTACCGGACACCTTGCGACGGATGCAGGGACAGATCGTGGAGCTGTTTGAAAATGTGCTGGATGCGGACAACAGCGACGAGCCGACCTCGAAGCGAATGGTCGACTATTATCAGCGCAGCGGCGAGACGGCATTTCGATTCTATCCGCAGCCGATTGGGTTTGAGTTGATCGGTGAAGTGTTTACCGAGGTTCTGACGCCAAATAACATCTACGATATCCTCGACTTCCAGCTCCGCGCCTGTGTGAAGCAGGAAATTAAGATGCGTCGCTGCAAAAACTGCGGCAGGTACTTTGCGGTGATGCGGCATGGCGCGACGGAGTACTGCGGTCGCGTGGCCGACGAGCGCGGGCGCACTTGTCGGGAGGTCGGGGCCATCAATACATGGACGCGCAGCAAGCGGGACGATGAGGTATTCAAGGTCTACCGCCGAGAGTACAAAAAGCGCTTTGCGTGGATCAAGGCCGGACGGATCACCGACCAGCAGTTTTACGATTGGAGTGAGCGGGCCAGAGCGGAGAAGGATAAATGTGAGCAGGGGCTGATCTCTCAGAAGGAACTGGAGGTCTGGCTGAAGGAATCCAAATGAAAAACCGTGTGCTGACCTTGCGGTCCGCACACGGTTTTCTTTGTCTATAGCGAGGCAGATTTTAACCCGCCCGCATTTAATCACGGTGTTGCTGTAAGCAGCTTATAGAGCCGTTCCATTAGTCGCAGCACGCATCCATTCGCAATGCTATCACTTATGAGACTGCCCTCACAGAAATGATCCCGGCGAAAATGATAAGCAAGACCAGCTGCCGCACCATACAGCGGTAGTGTATCTATCCATACTTTTTCTGCCTTAACAATCTGCCGCTCATTAAGATTTAGGCTTTTCATTATTTCATGGTAATTTCCAATCACCACGCCATTTTTATATGTTTCCTCTATAAACCGCTCAATGTCTCGCATCAACCCATGCTTGTCCGCCTGTGGCGCATAGGCAGAATATTTTTTACACCAATCTCGCTTTTCCTCTGATGTTTCAATCTCCCGTAACAGTTCAATAGCTGGTTTCCAATATGTATTCATGAGCTGCGGATCGCTCCAAAATACCGGAAGCACTTTTGCCCAGTCATTCTTCTGCCGATTCAGCGAGAGTTTATCACCACTGCCCCGATTTCGATTGAGCGTACCCATTACACCGCAGTGCGCCAAGGCAAACACATAGACTGGCACTCCATCTGAGAGGCTTACCACCACCGGATTTTTCTCGCTTTCGATAACGCAATTGTAGCTCACCTTATTTGATACGGTGCTGTCAAAGCAACCGAGCACACTTTTCAATGTATCCTTGCCCAAGCACAAAAGGATGCGCGGACGGATGATCTCAACCAACCGACGGAAATATTCTGCATCTGCCATTGCCCAGCTTTTCTTAAAATTTCCGCTGGTTCCCTTGACACGATACCCCATCACAAAGTTCGTAAAAAACAGGCGTGAGTCGTCCGTCAGAATATCAAACCCAATCGAGTGAAAGAGTTCAATAAGATTCCTATCCGTTGGGTTTTCATTTTCACACATATAACTGACAGATTGCCCGCAATTCATTGCCTGTATATTCCGCATAACTGCTGCGGCTCCGGCATCCCATGGGCAGCCCCAATCTTGCCCCACCAGCATAATTCGAGCGTCCAAATGTCCGTGCCCTTGCCAATAGTTCCACAGGTTGACCTCCTGACACTCATCGCACCACTTCAATTCACGCTGTCCTGATTGATAGGCTGTGCGCACATCAGCAATCAACTGCCTGTATTGATCATTTCTGGACACACCGCCATCCTCCTATGCTACTCCACAAATCATTTCTGATGATAGTTCGAATAATTGCAACTTCATTATGCGCAAACGCTATTTATCCATATCCGCAGCGTCTTCCAGCAGATTTGTAACCACTTCACTGAGCTGCGCGGCGTTCTTGAAAGTAATAACAGGAAGGCCAGTCTGTGCCTTAATAGCCTTCCGTGCATCGCCAGCCACCTTGCCTCCGGCACGGTTCACATTGATGTTCTCTGAAAGGGTTGTCGGTATCCTCTGTTTTGAAATTTCCGTAGTGGTTGCTTCCACCAACATATTCAGCACCAGTTCCAGCGTGGTCATGTTGTCACGAAGGTTTTCCTTTTTCAAGCCTTTTAGGTTTTTGTACTGCCGGGTGGACATCCCCGACCATGCGCGGGAGATCTCATCGGTGAGGATGGCGTACTCCACGCCCTTCTGCACGCCGCGGGCATCCCATTCATCGGTCAATTCTTTGCGAACTTGGATGGCTTGCAGCCGCTGGTTAATCCACTCGCGGGTATAGCCCTTTTTGAGATAGGTTTCCAACGCTCGCTCGATGGTCAACTCCGGATCGATGGTTTCCTCAATGCGCTCCCGGCCGACCTGTGCCAGCCAGAGTTTGAACGGCTCCGCCTTGGGTGACGGGATGGACTGGATGATACGGAGAAGTTGCTCGGTATCGGCCACATCGGTCAGGCGTTTTTTACCATCATGAGCCGTCATTTTCAAACCGTGACAATTTGTCACGGTTTCATTGCCCTCGGCCTTCAACCGTTGTTTGAGTTTGCGCCAATACGCCGTGGGATCAACGCTGTCCGTCAGTACGCCAACCACATCGACAATGGAGAAGTACCATTCTTCCTTTTCTTCATCCCACGCCGTGCGGATACGTTGGTCTTCAAAAAGCTGAACCTTGGACTCCATTATGCATATTCTCCCTTTTAAGCATTTTCCCCCTGCGGATTATATCTGTCCAATGTTTTACTTTTGGGTGATACAAATAGCTTCGGGTTCATCATACGGTAGACCTCACTCCCTACATCACGCTTCCAAAAGGTTTCTTCATCTGTTTTACTGTCCAAGTACAACTGGAAATACCATATACCATATCTTACAGAATGGTTTTGCTTAGTCAAGATAAACGAAAGATTGTGGAGCCTGACTAATACCATAATCAGAAAGTTCCTTTGGAACTTGATAAGTTACTACATCTTTCAATCTATAAGCAACAGCTTTGTCTTTCCCTGCATAGTAGGAAAAGAAGAATTTCCTTGTTATCCCAGCTGCAGACTTAGCAATCTCCCAGATTTCTTTTGGCGTCCCCTCTAAAATTTCATCAATTACGGCTTCTCCTACTACCTGCTTTTGAGGGGAAGATGCGTAAAGAATAATATGATTCACATATTCCCTTGGCTTAATTTTTCTAAATTCGTACTGTTTCTTTCCTTCAAGTATCACCTTCGCATATTCTGGTTTAATCGATAATAACATTGTTGACATTGATGTTGCCCTCTCGCAATATTTGTTTGAATTCGCCGGGAGTAAGTCTGATCAATGCCGGGTATACTCCTCCGTGGCTGCTGCTCCAATAACCTTTGTTCTCGAGGGTGTCCATATTAATATTATGTCCCTCTCCAAAATATCCATAATAGAGCAGTTCTACGACGAACATATTTTTATCATTATTATATTTCGTTCGTAATTCTCTTTCATCATACACGGATTTATTTCCTATCCGTGCAAGAAGCTCATTGAAGTTTATCAAGAATTTTCCATTTCTTTTGGCTGCAATAACATTCGTCACAATGCAGAATGAAGTCAAGCAAGACTTATACCTTTTAGTCCCCTCGCCTGTATGAATCCTATAAATTAAGACGGGTTCACCCACCTTATATGGAGGAACGGTATATTGTGCTCCAACATAAATCTTACTGAACCCGTTCCTCACGCTTAGTGCCACTGAAATCTGCAGTGTATTTTTCAACTCTGAATATGGAAATAAGGTGTCATGATAATAATCGTTCACGCACAGATACCCCGCACTCTTAAAATGCGGATTAATGAACGGAAAGGATTTATACGGATCGCTGTAATCCACACTGCTGCGACTACGCAGATATACACCTTCGCCGTTAGGATTATAACCAACTTTGATAAATCCGAACTTCGTGAGTTGTATAATCAAAAGATCGTGTTTATCAAACGCCGTCACATAAATATCATCCAGTCCAGAATCTTTCCATTTCCAAAGGACGAGACCAATCGCACCCTCTCCAAGGCGCTGCCCGCGAAAACGTTCTGCAATTTTCATGGTTGTGATTTTACAGCGTTCTTTCCGTGGTAAAACTTGATCTTGCAGGACAATAGACTCAGTTTCGTATTTTATGCAAACAAAAGCGCCAATACCATTTTCGTCATCAAACACTAAAGCGGTGCGCCCCTGTTGCGCTTTTTCCGGAAACCACACCTCAAATGGCTTTACTTTTCCTCCAACAGGATAGTCCGCCTTCAAAGAATCAAAAAAAGGATCGTTTAGGTCAATATCAAGAAACTTCTTGAGAGAGAAACTGCCCGGCATAATATGTCCTCCTCACAGTGATTTTATATAATCAATCGTCCGTTCAAGGTCTTCAGCGCCACGAGAAATATAAAACTTTGCGCAAACAATTCCTGCAACCTCATTTGCATAGGTGCATTCTTCCTGTTGAAAGCTTTCCACACTTTGTACCGGAATATTGACTCCATCACGCATCTTTCGACGTTGGACAATTATCTCTGGCTTCTCTGCAAGTAGTATGATAGCCTCTGGCTTTAGAGCAATAAAGGTATCAAGAGGTATGCGAGAAATAACACCATACGTATCCAGCAAACAAAAATGACCGTCCAAGATAAAGTTGTGTCCAGAAGACTTTAGTTCATCTACGGCCTGAAGAAGATAATGTTGGTTGCTGCCAATATCCGATATGAGCTTGTCCTTGGAAAACCCAGCATGTTTTTTCTGCGTGATTAGCGCACTGGCAGAGTAAGTCTCAATTCCCGTTTCTTTTTTCACCAAGTTGCAGAAAAAAGTCTTTCCAACCCCATGAATTCCACTTATGAAAATCACCCTCTAAACCTCCATTTCATCTTGGTTTCGTTTCCAAACAAATATTTCGGGTTCTGCCAGGCGTTGTACTTTGATTAGTCACTTTTATAGAACAAGAAAATCATTCTACAATTTCTGTGCGAATTCTCTCTAAAAGTTCTGACCCCTTTGCGACCTTGTTGTTTCCTCCAAGTTCCTGATACAGTTTAAAGACGAGCTGTGCTGCTTGAGAAATCTTGGTTTCATCAATTGCATCCATATCCAACGCCTTGAACGAAAGAGAAGAAATGTCAGGAGACTGTACAGCCTGTGCAACTACAGTATAAATTACATAAAATAAAATATCAGATTTGACGGCTTGAGAATAATCAGAAGAAGATTTGATATATCGTTCAACTTTTTTTCCAAGGCTTGCGCTTCTGTAAAAAAGTTCTAAGTCTGTATTATCGATGTAAAGTTTCTTGTAATAATCGTCGTTGCTGAGCAAGGTGGAAGGGCGTGCTCGAGCATAATTGGGCTTTCCCAGGAACAGGGACATAAGACACTGCCCTAAAAATCCAATGCTCACAATTTCACTTGCTTTTTTGCCCTGGTTTTTATAGTAGTTCTTTCGACGATCATAATATAGACCCCGTGATTTAAAATACATTTCAATCTGACGGTGAATTGGGTCTGTAGAACGCAGTGCAACGGCCGGGATTGTCGTTTGACTATTTGTAGCCAAAATAATACGATCTCTGGAACTTTCATCTTCGGGAACAACAATACGCAAAAGCACATTCCGAGTTTCCTGTTCGATTAATTCAGGATGTTCATGAAAATGTAAATAGATTTCATTAGAAGTCTGTAAACCATTAACAATTTCAGGGTTTACAATGAGTAATTGCTTTGAAATCGCTTGGGATACATCCTCCGCGATGATAGTAACTCCATTATTGAGCCACCAAAAGTCCTCAGGAGTCTCAGCAGCCAATGTCTCCCGGATTTCATTGTTAACATTGTTGTGCCCCTGATAGTCTCTAACATTTGATTCAAAAATATATTTTCGCAACGCGCCTGTCTCATCAGTAATAAACTTGTAATAGTTCCCGAGATTGACCAACGCAATATAATCCTTTTTGCTTCCGATCGCAATCGGATTATCTGCAAGAGGCAAGTTGAACTGCTGAGAAGTCTGTGTGTTAATAAGTTCCATCAGCCTTGAGGCATTAACAAACTCAACTTCAACAGATGTCATTGTGCCCGGAAAAAGTTGATGAATCTGTTCGCACAATTCATCAGCTTGCGCCTGAACATTGGGGTGAAGGTCGTTAGCCACAGCAACATACACATATTTGAAGATCAACTTTACCTTGCTGGTCAAAAGTTTAATTCGCAGATCCTTAAAGTTCTGGAAGAATGTCAAAACTTTCTCAGTATACCGCCCGCTGAAGCTGTCAATTTGATTTTCAAACTGGAGTAAATTGGCGGAGGTAACTTTCCATTTCATAATAGCGTCCTCGCCAAATCCCAATTCGTTTTTCGCTTGAACAACAAGAATGTTTAGTGTTGCTTCGCGGGGAACAGATGATAAATTATCAATATAATCATCGCCTACCAACACATCATTAAAGAAAAGGTAGACTCCATCACACCCACCGTCTCCACCACTACCTGTTAAACCTGCTTCAATTTCTTCATCGCTCAAATCATATTCTCTCAATGCTTGGGACGCTGCCAAAAACTCGAAGTAAGCAGCCTGATCCGAAAACTGTAGGGCGGCATATTGTTGCTTAACATATTCGCGGATAAGAAGCTGATCATTTGTCATAGATTTGGACATAATATTCTCTCTTTCCTTAGTTCCAAAGTCCCACAATTGGCGCATTCATATTTCGTTATTGAAAGTCACAGTAGCTTTGTATCTTCTGAAGTAACTGTTCGCGGTTTTTCTTTTTTAACTCACATTCCCATATTCGCAAGACAGTCCAACCGCGTGCCTCAAATTGGGCAGTGGTCGCTTTATCCCGCTCCACATTACGTTCTCGCTTCTTCTGCCAATAGCTCTGATTGTCCGACGGGCGTGTATTGCGGCAATCATGACCATGCCAGAAGCATCCATCAACAAAGACTGCAATACGCTGTTTTGGAAAAACAAAATCTGGGTGACCCTTAACTTTATAATTGCGCCGCCATCCTATAATGTGCTGCTCTTTGAACACCTCAATCAGCTGCAACTCCGTAGACTTATTCTTTTGGGATTTGACTCGGCGCATGATATCAGATCGCTTTTCTTTGCTAAAAACATCGGCCATAGTTATTACTTGGCCTCGAACTCAATGCGAAGACTTGGGTCATTTTCTTTTTCCATGACAATCTGGTTGTAGTTCTCAATAATAGCCCCAAGTTTTGCATTTCGCTTATCTTCGTCAAAGAGACTGTGCTCATGCACATTTGAAGAAAGAAACTGCTGAACATCCCAAACCTCAACTCGACCTGCAAGACCAGCATCTTCAATCTGATTTAGTGCAGTCTGCACTCGTTCAAAAATCGTGATAATTACAGGACGATATCCGTTACTGATGTTGGCTTGACACTTATTGATCAGCAAATCTCCAACAGATGTAGTACAATGAATAATCGTCTTATTGATTACAAAATCCCCGCTTCGTGCAGTGGGAGCATCAGCCACAGAGGCACCGTGAATTTCAAAGGAACCTTCAGGCATAATTAAACAGAGCTTTGCAGCTACCAGATGTTGAAGCACAATACCCAGATACTGCGTTCCAGGGTTCTGCTTTTGACGCCTCTTCGCCTGTTCAAACAGCTCATCCAGATTTGATCCAATGGTTTTCGATGTATCGGCTGTAAGAATAAGAGGTTGATTTCTGAAATACTCTCGCACTTGTTCAGCCCAAAATGCTTCAATGGTGGCAAGATCAACGGCTTCTTCGACATGCCATTCATTCAAAAAATCAACATACTTTATCATTAAGCCCATACTGCCACGACTGGTTCGCCCGCCTTCGGCAGAGAGCTGCTGAGTAATGCCATGATCCTTTAGTATTTTCTTCAGATTTCCGCCACCGAGGCCTGCGACCTGCCCCTCTTTCTCGGTTTTAAAATCGTCTGGGTTCAGAGGAAACTTTTTTCCAAGGACAAGCCGGGTAAACTGAATCACAACAGAAAGCTTTCCCTTACTAAAGATATTGTTCTCAGTCTGAAACACTTTCAGCCTGGTTTCAAAGTCAGTCATCGTATACAGCCTCCGCAATCTTAGTCAAAAATCTTTTGCCTATGAATTGGGCAACAGGCATTGCGACCGCATCGCCCATCGCCTTATAGCCATCATTGTAGCTTCCAGGGAGAATGAAGCTATCTGGAGCCCCCATTAGCCGCGCAGCCTCTCGTACCGTTAACAAACGAGCGTGGGTTGTCCCATTTTCCTTGACTACGAGATATTGCTTACTGCTACCGCCTTCTGGGGTTCTCAGGCAACCGGCAACGCCATCAAAACGCAATTCCAACTGTTGTTCGCCATGTCGAGTTCTACGATATCCAGTAGCATATATGCTATCATGCTCATCAAGTCTTACTTGGTGGCGAGCCGGGACAAGCTTGAGTGCATAATCCTTATCGAAAGGGATATCGGTCTCGACGATATCTTTAAGTGTACTTTTTCGCCTTGTCGGCTTCTCAGTTTTCCACCAAATCCAGTTTGGCAATGACCGTCCCAATTCGGTGGCGGCTTTGTTGTGAAGCCAGCAGGGACCGTCGCCAATCAGTTCTTCAGGGATTGTTTCTCCGTGCTTAATTGCAATGATAAAAACTCTGGGTCTGGATTGAGGTACAAAGTAAGATGCATTTAGCATAATAGCGCCGCAATCATAGTCTCGCTCTACTAACGCCATATGAAGAACTCTGTAGTTATCTCCGTTGTTGGTAGAAAGTAAGCCAGCAACATTCTCTAATAGCAGAATCTTAGGCTTTTGGGTCATCTCATCCAGTACTCGAAACCATTCCCATACCAAACCGCTTCTTGCTGCGTGAATGCCGCCCATAGAGCCAGCAAGGGATAGATCCTGGCATGGAAAACTTGCCCATGACAAGTGTGCAAAGGGTAATTCAGTTCCCTTTACATCTTTAATATCGCCCAGTTCGAAATGATCATCGCCCAAATTAGCTTCATATACAGCCGCTTTTTGTTCACTGATATCATTAGCCCATACTGTCGCAAACATTCCTTTTAGACCATATGCAACCAAGCCGCTACCAGCAAAGAACTCATGCATAGTCCAAGGTGCAGAGGACAAATCTATAGTATCTTTTTTATGTTTGGTGCTCTGAAGCATCATTTTCCTCCCAAAATGTGATTTCCTTCTCTGGTTGGTCTTTTGCATTCTTAAAATCTCATTTCTCACTCGGTATGATTTCCATAATATCCTCAATGCCACAATCCAGCGCGGTGCATATCTTCAAGAGAATTTCTGTGGTGACATGCCCATTCCTGCCCATTTTGGTGACGGATGCTGGGCTGATACCCGCCTTTTCACATAGGTCTTTTTTCTTCATGTCCTTATCGATGAGCAGCTTCCAGAGCTTTTTATAACTCACAGACATAAATATCTCCTCCGTACCGATATACAAAAAATGCT
>OLGA01002474.1_pt1 | contig 13067 bp, 13 predicted proteins | sample 1604881 | NCBI WGS metagenome assembly OLGA01 (sample SAMEA3888896, study PRJEB22519) | human gut metagenome | biome: human gut; feature: human-associated habitat; material: faeces | place: Denmark | collected 2009
TCGGCGTCGGCTGCGGCTGCCAGTTCTTTGTGGAATTGTCGTCATAGAAGCTGTTGTTGTCAAAGCTCATATCAGACACCCTCTTGCTTGGTTATGCACTTAGTATATCCCGCGGATTTGAACAGACATTGAACGATCTGTAAATCTTCCGTGCAGTCCGTCAGCGGACTGTGGGCAGCGTGAAGTTGAACTGCGTCACGCCGTTTTCGCTCGTGGCCCAGATATCGCCGCCGTGCGCGCCGACGATGGTCTTCGCGATGTAGAGGCCGAGGCCCCAGCCTTCGCGGTCAGCCGAACGGGATTTGTCGGCCTTGTGGAAGCGGTCGAACAGCAGCGGCAGCTCATCCTTGTCGATGGTCGGGCCGGTGTTTTCAACGCTCACGCGGGCCTTGCCGCCGTCGACCTGCACCCGCAGGGCAAGCCTGCCGCCGTCGGGGCAGAATTTGATGGCGTTGTCGATCAGGTTATAGATGACCTGCGTGATGCTGTCGCGCTCGGCCCGCGTCCAGACGGGCTTATCCGGCAGATCGACGCGCACGTCGAGATGCTTGTTATAGATCTTCTGCTCGAAGGTGATGAGCACGTCGCTCAGCTCCTCGCCGAGATCGAAGCGCGTTTTCCGGCTCTCCTCCACACCCATGGCCTGCAGCTTCGCAATGTCGAGCATATTGCGCACCAGCCGCGAGAGCCTGCGCACCTCGCCGGAGACGATCTGCATATAATGCTGCTGCTTTTCCGGCGGGATGGTCCCGTCGAGCATCCCGTCGATGTAGCCGCCGATGGTGGTCATGGGGGTTTTCAGCTCGTGCGAGACGTTTGCGATGAATTCCTGTCTGCGCTGCTCGGATTTTTCCAGAGAATCCGCCATGGTGTTGAAGGCGTTCGCCAGATCGACGACCTCCTCGCCGCAGCTTTCGGGGACCGTCACGCGGGTATCCAGCTCGCCACGGCCAAAGCGCCGGGCCGCGTCCGCGACCTTTGCCAGCGGCTGCGCCTGCTGGTGCGACAAAAACGTCGCCGCGGCCAGCGCCAGCACCAGCACGATGATCGCCACATAGAAAAACAGGGACGAACTGCGCTGCATGAAATCCGTGATCTGCGTCATGTCGGAGGAGATGATGACATAGCCGATCGTCTCGTCCGTATCATTGGCGACAATGGGCCTGCCCGCGATGTATCGCCGTCCGTCGTGGATGCCGGCCAGCGTCCCGACGCGGAACGTTTCGCCGCTGGCGTCAATTTCGGTGATGAGATTCGCGTCGACCTGACGGCCGATATGTTCACAGTTAAACTCGTCGCAGGAGCACAGGACGACGAAGCCATTTTCATCGCAGACCAGCGCCTCAGCTTCGCCGACGTCGGAAAACAGGGACAGACTCAGCCGGAAGTCCCAGTTTTCCTCCAGCTCACCCGTCGAGTCATACGCCTCGGCCAGCGAGGCAACGGCGGCCGCGTCGGCGCTGAGCGTCTCTTTTTTGTCGTTTTTCAGATACCCCAGCATCAGGAACCGGAACGAGACGCCCGTAAAGATCATACAGACCAGCAGCAGCGCCGCAATGAGGGCAAACTGCCGGCTGAACGTTGTTTTCATGGTTACAGGACCTCGAATTTATAGCCGACGCCCCAGACGGTCTTGAGGCTCCACTTGTCCGACACGCCCTCAAGCTTTTCGCGCAGGCGCTTGACATGGACGTCGACGGTACGGCTGTCGCCGAAATAATCAAAGCCCCAGACCTCGTCGAGCAGCTGATTGCGCGTGAAGACGCGGTTCGGGCTGGACGCGAGATGGAACAGAAGCTCCATTTCCTTGGGCGGCGTCTCGATGCGCTTGCCGTCGACGATGAGCTCGAACGAGTCAAGGTCGATAATGAGCTTGTCGAAGACCAGACGGCGGGGCTTGGTCTTGTCGTCCTCGCCGCCCGCGCGGCGCAGAACGGCCTCGACACGGGCCAAAAGCTCCTTCATTTCGAAGGGCTTGGTGAGATAGTCGTCCGCGCCCTGCTTCAGGCCCTGCACCTTGTCGTTCGTCTCGCCCTTGGCCGTGAGCATGATGACGGGGGTCTTGCTGTCCTGCCGGATGGTGCGCAGAACGCTCCAGCCGTCCATCACGGGCAGCATGATATCGAGCAGCACCAGATCGGGCCGGAGCTGCCGGAACAGATCAAGTCCCTGTCCGCCGTCGGAGGCGATGCGGGTGTTGTAGCCCTCCTTTTCGAGATACATCTGCACAAGCTCGGAGATATTCGGATCGTCTTCGACGATCAGGATCGTTTTTGCCATAGGAGAAGCGCGCTCCCTTCTGATACAATATAATGAATATTATACTGCCGCTCCCTGCGTTTGCGTGAACATTTTGTAAAATCCGGCGCGGCAGTTTTTTGGTTTCCGTTTTTGCCGGTTCTGTGATATGATAATGGAAATTCCCACACATGGAGGTCCCCCCGATGATCCGCATCCGTGATCTCTCTTTGCCGCCGGACGGCGACATGGCCCGGCTCGTGCAGGCCGCTGCGCGGCAGCTGCGCATTTCTCCGAACGAGATCAAGCAGCTGGACCTGAAGAAAAAATCCGTTGACGCACGCAAAAAGAACGACGTGCGCATCATTTATACCGTCGACGTGGCCGTAAAGGGCCGGGAGGATAAAATCCTCAAAATGGCCCACAGTCCGAAGGCGTCCATTGCGCGCGACATGCTTTACAGCGTCCCGCAGCCGCAGGCGCTGCCGGACAGTCAGCCCATCATCGTGGGCTTCGGCCCGGCGGGGATGTTCGCCGCGCTGGTCCTGAGCATGGCGGGGCTTCGCCCGCTCGTGCTCGAACGCGGGCAGGACGCGAAAACGCGGCACGAGGCCGTGTCGCGCTTCTGGCAGACCGGGGAGCTTGACCCGGAGTGCAACGTGCAGTTCGGCGAGGGCGGCGCGGGCACGTTTTCAGACGGAAAGCTGAATACCGGCGTCAAGAACGAGCGCATCGGCTGGATTCTGGAGCAGTTCGCCGAGGCCGGAGCCAGCGCGGATATTCTGTACGACGCAAAGCCCCACATCGGCACGGACGAGCTGGTCACGGTCGTGCAGAACCTGCGGGAGAAAATCCTGCACTACGGCGGCGAGATCCGCTTCGGCACACGGCTGACCGGCATCGAAGCCGAAAACGGCCGCATCACAGCCGTCCGCGTACAGAGCGCAGACAGCGAGACGGTGCTTCCGGCCTCCCGCGTCCTGCTTGCCATCGGGCACAGCGCCCGCGATACGTTTGAGGCACTGCACAGCGCCGGGGTACCGATGGAGCCGAAGCCGTTTTCCATGGGCGTGCGCATCGAGCACCCGCAGCGGCAGATCAACGAGAACCAGTATGGCCCGTTTGCAGACGCGCCGGGGCTTGGCGCGGCGGATTACAAGCTGAACGTGCAGCTGCCAAGCGGCGGCTCGGCCTATACCTTCTGTATGTGCCCCGGCGGGTACGTGGTTGCAGCCGCGTCGGAGCCGGGCGGCGTCGTGACGAACGGGATGTCCGACCATGCGCGTGACGGCGAAAACGCGAATGCGGCCCTGCTCGTCACACTGAACCCCGCCGATTTCCCGGACAGCTCCCCGCTCGGCGGGATGTACTGGCAGCGGCAGATCGAACAGGCGGCCTTCCGCGCGGGCGGAAGCAATTACCGCGCGCCTGCGCAGCTTGTCGGCGATTTCCTGAAAAAGCAGCCCTCGCAGGCGCTGGGCGCCGTCCAGCCGGCCTACCGGCCCGGCGTGACGCTCTGCGAGCTGCACGAGGTCCTGCCGGAGCGCATCACTTCCGTGCTCGAACAGGCGCTGCCGGAGTTGGACAAGCGCCTGCACGGCTTCGCCCGGCCCGACGCCGTCCTGACCGCGCCGGAGACGCGCAGCTCGTCCCCCGTGCGCATCCTGCGCGATGAGACGCGGCAGTCAAGTCTGCGCGGCCTGTATCCCTGCGGAGAGGGCGCGGGCTACGCCGGCGGCATCACCTCCGCCGCGCTGGACGGAATGCTGACGGCGGAAGCGATCATCAACGAATTGAGCAATCTGAAAGGATGAAGCATATGGCACAGATCATTCCCTTTCCCGCAGACGCGGAGGAACCGGAACTGGAAGCCCTTTCCCGTGAAGAGCTTCTGGCGCTTGCGCAGGAGCTGCGCGAAAAGCTCGCGGAGCTGGAAGCCCGCGAGCCGGAGGATATGATGAGCAAGGCCTACGAGCGCTGGGGCGAACGCCACGAAGCGCTTGAGGACGAGCTGGACGAGCTGCTGGATCTGCTGGACGGGCAGTGAATGCTTTCTGAGGCGGAAGCACCGTAAAAAGGGGCTGTCTCAAGCTTCGCGGGAAAGATTCGGAAGAACTGCAGGAGCTTCAGCCGGTAATTCGGTTCCCGTTTTTATCAAAATTCTTCCGCAGGGCGTGCTCGGTCGGGATGATCACGCAGAGCATCGGAACGATCTGGGCAAACACAATGATCACGCCGGTCATGCCGATCGTTTCCGTGCCGCGGTTTATCACGAACAGCATCGGAAGCACGGACAGCGGCAGCAGGATCAGGCCGCAGATGAACCAGTACCGCCCGCAGACACGGTGAGCAAGCTTCCATGTTTCCTGATTTTTCATGGACATCGTCGTCCGGTAGCCGAACGTCGCGTTGATATCCCTGGGCGGCCTTTTGAAAAAGCTCCGCCCGAAGCCGATCATCACGGCCGGGATCATCAGCGTAAACAGCAGCATCATACACCAGAATACCATGGCCATTCCTCCCAAGTTCAAACAAATCGGTTACGCTTCTCCGCTGCTTTGCAGCTTTTCCGCCTGGTCGGCAGTGACGAGGGCGTCGATCAGCTCGTCCAAAGCGCCGTCCATGATCGAGTCGATTTTATAGAGCGTCAGGCCGATGCGGTGGTCGGTGACGCGGCCCTGCGGGAAGTTGTAGGTGCGGATGCGCTCGGAGCGGTCGCCTGTGCCCACCTGCGCGCGGCGCTGGTCGGCAAGGGCGGCGTTCTGCTCGTCCTGCTTCATCTGGAGGAGGCGGGAGCAAAGAATCTTGAGGCCCTTGGCCTTGTTCTTGTGCTGAGATTTTTCGTCCTGACAGCAGACCACGAGGCCGGTGGGGATGTGGGTCACGCGCACGGCGGAGTCGGTCGTGTTCACGCTCTGCCCGCCGGGGCCGGAGGAGCGGTACACGTCGAAACGCAGATCTTCGGGCTTGAGGTCAAGGTCCACTTCCTCGGCTTCGGGCATGATGGCGACCGTGGCGGCGGAGGTGTGGATGCGTCCCTGCGATTCGGTGGCGGGCACGCGCTGCACGCGGTGGGTCCCGGACTCGAATTTCAGGCGGCTGTAGACCTTGTCGCCGGAAATGAGCGCGATGACTTCCTTGTAGCCGCCGTTGTCGGACTCGCTCTGGCTCATGATTTCGACTTTCCAGCCCATTTTTTCGGCGTAGCGGCAGTACATGCGGAAAAGATCGCCGCCGAAGAGGGCCGCTTCTTCGCCGCCCGTACCGGCGCGGATTTCCAGAATGATGTTCTTTTCGTCCAGCGGGTCGGTGGGCAGGAGCAGCACCTTGAGATCATGCTCAAGCTCGGGGAGCTTCTCCTCGATGGACTTGATTTCTTCGTGGGCCATTTCGCGGATATCGGGATCGGCGTCGTTGAGCAGTTCCTGATTGTCGGCGAGGTTCTGCTTCAATTCGCGGTACTGGCGGAAAATGTCCACCACGGGCTTGAGATCCGAGTGGGCTTTGGTCAGCTTGCGGTATCGATCCTGATCGTTGAAAACGGTGGGATCGGCGAGTTCCTGTTCGAGATCCAGGAATTTGCGTTCGAGGCTTTCGAGTTTGGCAAACATCAATGACTCCGGTTGCAGGTAGGGGGCGTCTCAAGGCGCGGCGGGTGCTGGCCGACGGCGGAAGCGAGGGCCGCGACCGCGACTTCGACCTGATCCAGTTCCGGTTCCCTTGTGGTCAGAAGCTGTAAAAACATGCCCGGCGCGCGGAGGATGCGCCCCCAGAACCCGTCGCCCAGACGCGCGGCGTAGCGGATAAGCTCATAGGACAGGGCACTGATGGGAACCATAAGCAGCAGCTTGAAGACGATAGTGAAAAGATGCTTGGCCACGGCGCCGTCCGGCGTCCAGACAAGGAGCAGCAGCGGGACGAGGACCGTATGCAGCAGGATGGCGATGGACATGACGAACAGCAGGAAGGTCGTGCCGCAACGCGGGTGCAGGCGGCTGAACCGGATGGCCGACTCGGGCGTCACCGTATCCCCGGATTCGTAGGCATGGATCGTCTTGTGTTCGGCACCGTGATAGCAGAACACCCGCCGGATGTCCGGGAGGAAGGCGATGCCCACGATGTAGCCGATAAAAATCAGAAATTTAAACAGCCCGTCCCAGATGTGGAACGAAAAACCTTCGACGTCGCCGCCGAGCCCGATCCAGTTCATGATGATCGAGAGCAGGTGAGGCACGACGACGAACAGGCCCACGGCGAACAGAAGCGACACGATGAGGGTAAGGACAAGCTGCCAGTCCTTGAGTTCCTCTCCGGTCCCTTCCGTGCTGCGCTCGGCGGAAAGGTTCAGTGCCTTGATGCCGTTGACGAGGGTTTCTATCAGCGTGGGGAAACCGCGCAGGAACGGTTTTTTGAGCAGCTCGCTGCGGGTGAGGCTGAACCACGGGCGGTTTTCGACGCTGATGTTGCCGTCGGCCGTGCGGACGGCCAGCGCGTAGACGTCGCCGTTGCGCATCATGACGCCTTCCATCACGGCCTGCCCGCCGACGAGCGGCGCGGGGGCGAGGAACGGCAAAAGGCGCCCAAGGCTCATTGGGAATCGTTTCCCTGAACGGGCGGAAGAAACGGACGTGGCGGCCGGACGACCGGTGCGCGTGGACATGGAAAGACCTCGGAATGTCACTCCCTGAACGTGTGTCCCCGGCGCGGTTCCCGACTGGTTGACTTGCGGACTTCGGGGAAGGACGAAAAAAAGGGATGGAACTCGAAGGCCTCCCGGAGGGCGGGCCACCCGGGAGGCGTAAAGGCTGCGCAGGAGGCCGGCGCGTTACTTGTTGAGATTGGCGTACTTCTTGCGGAAGCGGTCAATGCGGCCAGCCGTATCGAGGAAACGCTGCTTGCCGGTGAAGAAAGGATGGCAAGCGGAGCAGATTTCCACATGGACGGTTTCTCCTTTAGTGGAGAGGAGTTCTACCTGATTGCCGCAGGCGCAGGTGATCTTGGCCTTGTACACTTTGGGATGAATTTTTTCTTTCATGGTCAGGCTCCTATAAAGTCGGGACTCAGCTATATATACCCTGAAGTGCCGTTTGGCAAGGGATTCTTCCCCGAGGAGGCTTTTGCCTCCGTCTCGGGCATTCCGACAAAGATTTTTTTCATCCGGGCCATTTTTTTCCTTTTTGTCGTGTCATTTATGTATAATGTTTGAAGTTATCATTTTATTGTCTGATTTCGAAGTGTTATCGTTCCACAAAACGGTGGTGTTCTAACTCGGGGGGTGGTAAAAACGCTTTTTGCAATACAAATAAGGGAGGATAGCGCAAAATATCCCGGTGACAACTGCAAAAACAAAGGGTAAAGACCACCGCTGGCACATCTCACTATTCAGGTAAGGAGTCTTTTATGACCAAAGCAGATCTTGTTGACAAAATCCACGCCAAGGCTGGCCTCGGCACCAAGGCCGCAACCGAACAGTTCCTCGACGCGGCCATCAGTGTGCTGTCCGAAACCATCGCCAACGGCGAACAGGTTTCCTTCACCGGCTTCGGTAGCTTCAAGGTCGTCGAACGCAGCGAACGCAAGGGCCGCAACCCCCGCACCGGCGAGGAATGCCTCATCCCCGCTTCCCGCGTCGTGAAGTTCACTCCCGGCAAGGCGCTGAAAGAAGCCGTGAAATAGTGTGTACGGGCGCAGCCTCTTTTCCGGGGCTGTAGTCCCGGAAACGACATCCGGTACATAAATCCCGCGGCCCCGGCTGCGGGATTTTTGCATTCCTGCCCGCAACGGGCCAGATTGTTATTCCTTTTTCCTTGTGCTATTTCTTTGAGATTGCAGTGCCGAATACACGTCGCGCCGTGCCCATAGTCCCGTTTCCGGGGCTCGGGAGCGGCTTTTTTATGTGGCTTCGGCAGGATTTCCGCTTCGGGCGGCAAGGTTTCAACAAAGGAATGAGGGAACATGATAGGACCGGTTGCGAACAGCGTTTGTATTGTCGCGGGCTCCATTCTCGGGGCGCTCTGCGGGCCTGTGCTCAGTCAGGAGTTCAGGAAAAAGATCATGAATGTCTTCAGCTGCATCACGCTCGGCATCGGCGTGACCATGCTGTCGAAGGGCGACTCGCTGCCTCCTGTCGTGCTTTCCCTGCTGTTCGGAACGGCGCTCGGCGAGCTGACCCGCTTCGAATCCCTGGTGATGAAGGGGGCCTTCAAGGTGGCGGGGCTGTTCAAGCGGAACGGCAAAGCCAAGGACGGCAAGTCCGAAACGCTGTCCGAGACGGTGTTCCGCGATCAGTTCGCCGTGGCGACGGTCCTTTTTTGCGTGAGCGGCCTCGGGATCATCGGTTCCATGCGCGAAGGCCTGACCGGCGAGTGTTCCCTCCTGCTCATCAAGGGCGTGCTCGATCTGTTCACGGCCATGCTCATTTCGGCGAGCATCGGCAGTGTGGTGGGCGTGCTGGCCGTTCCGCAGTGCGCCATTCAGTTTGCCTTGCTGTTCGGGGCCACGATGCTCATGCCGTACACCACGCCGACCATGTTTGCGGATTTCTCCGCTTGCGGCGGCATCATCATGCTCGGCGCGGGGCTGCGTCAGATGGGGCTTGTGCAGGTCCCTATCCTCAGTATGCTGCCCGGTCTGTTTTTCGTCATGCCGCTGTCCGCATTATGGAAGCAGATTATGTAGATGAGAGAATCGGATGAGGGGGCTTCACCGGAAGCCCCCTCGTCGCGTATGGGAAAAGCCGTTTTTGAGGGGGGGGAAGGCTCATCAGGCTTTGGGCGTGGCGGTGAAGAAGAAGCGGGGGAAGCGGAAGATGATTTCCCCGTTGCCCTGTTTCGGATAGCGTGTGGCGACTTCCTCCAGCACGGCCTGTTCGAAGGCTGCGGCGCGCCCGCCGGAAAGGAGGCTCAGGTAGGGGCGCAGGCCCGTGCCTTTATACCAGTCCATGATGGCCTCGTGGGACGGCATACGGTGGAGATAGGTGATCTGCCACATCTGGAACTGTCCGGCTTCGGCGGCTAGGATGTCGAAATAGGCCTCTTGGGAAAGCGTATGGAAGATCCGCGCGGAGGCGAGTTCGGCGCGCCACTCGTCCGAGGCGGCAAGTTCCCCGATGATCCGGTGGATGGGCTCCTGATAGTTCACGGGAACCTGCACGGCGAGCATTCCGCCGGGGCGGAGCAGGGCGAGCATGTCCCGGATGAGCCGGGGATGGTCGGGGACCCACTGGATGCAGGCATTGGAAAACACCACGTCGAACCCGTCCTCTCCAAGTGAGGGCAAATTCAGGGCATCGCAGATCCGGAACTCCATGTCCGGGTGATCGTCCTTCGCGGCTTCGATCATCTCCGGTGAACTGTCGATGCCGATGATGCGCAGGGCATTGGGGAAGGCGTCCGCCAGAACCTGCGTGCTGTTGCCGGGGCCGCATCCCACATCGAGCAGCTTGCGGGGCTGTTCAAGGCCGATGCGTTTGACCAGATCGATGGACGGCTGCGTCCTTTCGGCCTTGAAGCGGAGATAGGCTGCGGAATCCCATTGCATGGCGTGCCTCTTGCGGGCTGAAGGTGGGCGGAATTTTCCCTAAAAGCCCTTTTGCGGTAATGCCGTTCCCGCCGCCCTGTCAAGCGGACGGAAAAGGGAGGAAAAGTGTTCCTTTCCTCCCTTCTTTATGCGATTTTTAATGGAAAAACGGCCTGCGCCGTTTCCCCCGGTCGCCATTCTGTCACGCGGGCATTACAGCAGCTTGGTGATGATCTCTCCAAACTCGGTGCAGCCGACCGTGCGGGCGTCGGCCATCTGCGCGGCGAGGTCTTCGGTGACGGCGCGGCGGGCGATGGCGGTGTTCACGGCCTTGTAGATGCGGGTGGCGGCTTCCTTCCAGCCTATGTGCTCCAGCATGAGCGCGCCGCTGAGGATGAGGCTGCCGGGGTTGGCCCGGTCCTTCCCGGCGAGGCTCGGTGCGGTGCCGTGGGTGGCTTCGAAGAAAGCCAGCTTTTCCGACATGTTCACGCCGGGAGCAAGGCCGAGGCCGCCGACCTGCGCGGCGAGGGCGTCCGAAATGTAGTCGCCGTTCAGGTTGGGCAGTGCAAGAACGCTGTACTGTTCGGGGCGAAGCAGGGCTTCCTGGAACATGGCGTCGGCGATGCGGTCCTTGACCACCAGACGGCCTTCCACGGGTTCCTTCTCGGTGCAGGTCAGGTCGCCGAATTCCTGGGCGGCCACATCATAGCCCCACTGGCGGAAGCCGCCTTCGGTGAACTTCATGATGTTGCCCTTGTGCACCAGGGTCAGGCTCTTGCTGCCGGTATCCAGGGCAAAGCGCAGGGCGCGGCGCACCAGGCGTTTGGAGCCGAACTCGCTCATGGGCTTGATGCCCACGGCGGCTTCCTCGCGGATCTTGGTCACGCCGAACTCTTCACGCAGGAAGGCGATGAGCTTCTTGGCTTCCGGGGTCTGGGCGGCGTATTCGATGCCCGCGTACACGTCTTCGGTGTTCTCGCGGAAGATGACCATGTTCACGCGCTCGGGATGCTTGACCGGCGTTTCCAGGCCTTCGAAGTGACGCACGGGACGGATGCAGGCGTACAGGTCCAGCGTCTGGCGCAGGGCCACGTTGAGGCTGCGGATGCCGGTACCCACAGGAGTGCCCAGGGGGCCCTTCATGGCGAAATCGGCGGTGCGCAGGGCGTTCATGGTCTCCTCGGGCAGGGGGGAGCCGGTCTCGGCCGTGGCCTTTTCACCGGCCAGCAGTTCCACCCACTCGATGCGCATGTCCGATTCCTTGGCCAGCGCGGCGTCGATGACAGGGCGGGCGGCGCGCCAGATTTCGGGGCCGATGCCGTCGCCTTCGATCCAGTAAACTCGTTTGCTGCTCATTGTCTGCATCCTTTTCTGTATTCCTGATTGCGGCCGCCGGGGGCGGGCCTGTAGGCAAAAAACGGCGCACCGGGGAACCGGCGCGCCGCCATGCGTCTAGTCTTCGGCTGCGCGGGCTTCCTGCTGCAGGGCCTGCGAGCGCTTGAGCAGCTGCTCAAGCTGGATGTCCACACCGATGACGCCCACGATATTGTCGTCATCGTCCGTCACCGGGCAGGACACGGTGATGACCAGCTTGCCCGTGAACTGGGACTGGTACACGTCCATGATGTGCATGTCGCCGGTCTGCATGGGCATCTTGAACCATTCGCGCTGCGAGAAGTCGAAGCCGATGGGCAGGGCCTCGTACTTTTCACGGTAAGCCGGGTCGGTGATGGCCGCGCACTTGAGGCTACCCTGGGTATCCGTGAGGTAGAGGTACTGGATGAAGGGGTACTCGCGCGAGAAGCTGTCCAGACGGGCGCAGGCATGCTTGCCGAAGTCCCGCAGGTCCTCGTTCTGCGCCAGACGGGCGATGAGGTGGGCGGCCAGCTCGTCGGCCAGTTCCTTCATGTGGTCGAACTCGGTCTCGAACAGTTCCGGCATGTAACGCTGCACCAGGGCCGCCATCTCGTCGTGCGAAAGGTGCGTGGTGCGGCCGGTGTCGTAGATGGCCACGATGGCTTCGTAGATCTTGCCCACGGCGGGGTGCTTCTTGCAGATCTGCTTGCCTTCGGGCAGCTTGAGATTGACGTTGATCCAGTAGGCCACCCCGGCACGGCCGGTCTTGTCGGTGATGATGATGGGCACGGGACGGCCCAGCAGATGCTTGGTGTCGAAGATGTTGTAGATCTCTTCGTTCTTGGCCAGACCGTCGGCATGCACACCGGCGCTGGTGGCGTTGAAGTCGCGGCCCACGAAGGGATAGTTGTAGGGGATGTTGTAGTGCAGTTCTTTTTCGAAGAACTCGGCCACCTCGCTCAGGATGGTGGTGTCGGCGGCGGCATCGTCACCGGTGAGCGAGATGTACTCGATGATCAGGGCTTCCAGCGGCGTGTTGCCCGTGCGCTCGCCAAAGCCGAACAGCGTGCTGTTGACCGCGCCGCAGCCGTTGAGCCAGGCCGTGACGCCGTTGACCAGCACCTTGTGGAAGTCGTTGTGGCCGTGCCATTCCAGCCATTCGCCGGGCACACCGGCCTCGTCGGTGAAGGCACGCACGATGCGCTGCACCGAGCGGGGCAGGGCCGCGCCGGGATAGGGCACGCCGTAGCCCAGCGTATCGCAGGCGCGGATCTTGATGCGGATGCCGCTCTCCTTGGCAAGGTTCATCAGTTCCGTGGCAAACGGCACCACAAAACCATAAAAGTCCGCGCGCGTGATGTCCTCAAAGTGGCAGCGGGGACGGATGCCGTTGTCCAGCGCCGCGCGCACAATGCTCAGGTACTTGTCCATTGCCTGGCGGCGGGTCATGTGCATCTTTTTGAAGATGTGGTAGTCCGAGCAGGAGACCAGGATGCCCGTTTCCTGCAGGCCCATCTCCTTGACCAGCTCAAAGTCCTTTTCGTTGGCGCGGATCCAGGAGGTGATCTCCGGGAATTCCAGCCCCAGCTCCTGGCACTTGCGCACCGCCTGCTTGTCCTTTTCGGTGTAGAGGAAGAACTCGCTCTGGCGCACGATGCCCTTGGGGCCGCCCAAACGGGAGAGGAGCTTGAAGAGGCGGACGATCTGATCCACCGTGAAGGGCGAGGTGCTCTGCTGGCCGTCGCGGAAGGTGGTGTCGGTGATCCAGATCTCCTCCGGCATGTGCAGCGGAACGACGCGGTGGTTGAACGCGATCTTGGGAACCTGAGAGTATTCGTACAGTTCCCGGTAGAGATTCGGCTCGTCCACGTCCTGCAGCTGATACTTGTAGTTGGCCTGCTCCAGCAGGTTGCTCTTTCCGTCGAATTCCAACATAGGTGACGCCCTCCTTTTTT
>OLGA01002484.1_pt1 | contig 13035 bp, 9 predicted proteins | sample 1604881 | NCBI WGS metagenome assembly OLGA01 (sample SAMEA3888896, study PRJEB22519) | human gut metagenome | biome: human gut; feature: human-associated habitat; material: faeces | place: Denmark | collected 2009
ATTTGTTCAAGTTTTAGATTTTATAGGCACGTTTGCCTTTGCCATCAGTGGTATCAGATTGGCGTCTGCCAAACAGTTTGACTGGTTTGGTGCATATGTAGTGGGTTTGGCAACGGCTATCGGAGGAGGTACTATCCGTGATGTGCTTCTAGATGTGACTCCGGGTTGGATGACCGACCCTATATATTTAATATGTACAGGACTTGCATTGTTTTGGGTAATTGCTTTCGGCAAGTATCTGATTCATATGCATAACACTTTTTTCCTGTTCGACAGCATCGGTCTGGCACTATTTACAGTAGTGGGAGTAGGCAAAAGTATTGCTCTCGGATATCCTTTTTGGGTAGCTATAATCATGGGTAGTATCACTGGGGCCGCAGGTGGTGTACTCCGCGATGTTTTTATTAATGAAATTCCGCTTATTTTTCGTAAAGAAATTTATGCAATGGCCTGTGTGGTGGGGGGATTGGCCTATTGGATATGTGATCTGTTTGGTCTGGAAGCCTTTATTTGCCAGATAATAGGAGGTAGTACTGTGTTTTTGGCGCGTATTTTAGCTGTTAAATATAGTATCTGTTTACCAATTTTAAAGGGGGAACAACGCTAAATAGCACCTGAAAACTATCAAAACAGGGGGTAAAAACTGATAAATGACGGTTTTTACCCCCTATTTTGATAGTTTTTTCTTTGACACCTATTTAAAATGCGCTATCCTTGCATTACCGAGAGCATGGAAAAAGAATATGAACCTAAACTGAAAGACTTATGAATAGCGTTAGTTTTAAAAAGAACCTGCTGGGTGTGCAAGAAGAATTACTTCGGTTTGCATACAAACTCACAGCCGACCGTGAGGAGGCTAATGACCTGCTACAAGAAACTTCATTGAAAGCGCTGGATAATGAAGACAAGTATATCCCCGATACAAACTTTAAGGGATGGATGTATACCATTATGCGTAACATCTTTATAAACAATTATAGGAAAATAGTGCGTGACCAGACATTTGTGGACCATACAGACAATCTCTACCATTTAAGTATGCCTCAGGATTCCGGCTTTGATAGTACCGAGGGAGCTTATGACATGAAAGAAATACATCGTATAGTCGGTTTGCTTCCTAAAGAATACCGTATTCCATTCGCTATGCATGTGTCGGGATTTAAATATCGTGAGATTGCCGAAAAGCTGGGATTGCCGTTGGGTACTGTAAAAAGCAGAATTTTTTTTACCAGACAACGCTTGCAGGGACAGCTCCGTGATTTTGTATAATCCAAGGGGGAAAATTATCAAAAAGGTAGAGTGAAATTCTTTTGCTCTGCCTTTTTGTTTTTATTGGTTTACAATATGATATTAAACATGTTTTTGGAAGCTAAAAAACAGCTTCGAATATTAACTTTATTTTTATTCATTTGTTATATTTGCAAAAGGACAAGACACCTTTAAATCAAGTAATAATTATGAAAAAAGAAATCAAATTCAGTTTGGTCTACCGCGATATGTGGCAGTCATCAGGAAAGTATCAACCCAGAGCAGACCAGTTGGCACGGATAGCTCCTCTTATCATTGAGATGGGCTGTTTTGCCAGAGTTGAAACGAATGGCGGTGCTTTTGAGCAAGTGAATCTATTGTACGGCGAAAATCCTAATAAAGCTGTCCGTGCTTTTACTGCACCTTTTAGAGAAGCGGGCATTCAAACACATATGCTCGATCGTGGTTTGAATGCATTACGTATGTATCCGGTTCCGGCGGATGTGCGTAAATTAATGTATAAAGTCAAGCATGCACAAGGGGTGGATATCACCCGTATCTTCTGTGGACTGAATGAGACGAGAAACATAATTCCCTCCATTAAATATGCTCTGGAAGCAGGTGTGATTCCGCAGGCAACTCTTTGTATCACGTATTCTCCGGTGCATACCGTTGAGTATTATGCCCGAATTGCCGATCAGCTGATTGAGGCCGGTGCACCTGAAATTTGTTTGAAAGACATGGCAGGTATCGGTCGTCCCGTATCGTTAGGTAAGATCGTAGCAAATATCAAGGCGGCACATCCCGAAATCCCCGTTCAGTATCACAGTCATGCAGGTCCCGGATTCAATATGGCAAGCATCCTCGAAGTATGCGAAGCCGGTTGCGACTACATCGACGTAGGCATGGAACCGCTATCCTGGGGAACAGGCCATGCTGACTTGCTTAGTGTGCAGGCGATGTTGAAAGACGCCGGATATCAAGTGCCCGAAATCAATATGGAAGCCTACATGAAAGTGCGCGGCATGATTCAGGAATTTATGGACGACTTCCTCGGCTTGTATATCAGCCCGAAAAACCGTCTGATGAACTCTTTGCTGATTGCTCCCGGACTTCCCGGCGGTATGATGGGTAGTTTGATGGCCGATCTCGAATCCAATCTGGAATCAATCAATAAATATAAGGCAAAACACAATCTGCCGTTTATGACGCAAGACCAGCTTCTTATCAAGCTGTTTGATGAAGTGGCATACGTATGGCCTCGTGTCGGTTATCCTCCATTGGTGACTCCGTTCAGCCAATACGTGAAGAACCTCGCCATGATGAATGTGATGGCTATGGAAAAAGGAAAAGAACGTTGGGGAATGATTGCCGATGATATCTGGGATATGATTCTGGGTAAAGCCGGACGTCTGCCGGGCAAACTTGCTCCCGAAATCATCGAAAAGGCCGAGCGCGAAGGTCGCAAATTCTTCGAAGGAAATCCGCAGGACAACTATCCGGATTCTCTCGACAAGTACCGCAAGTTGATGAAAGAAAATAAGTGGGAAGTGGGCGAAGATGACGAGGAACTCTTCGAGTACGCCATGCATCCGGCTCAATACGAAGCTTATAAGAGTGGAAAAGCGAAAGAGGACTTCTTGGAAGACGTTGCAAAACGCCGTGCAGAGAAAGATAAGTCTCCTGAAGAAGATGCAAAACCAAAGACATTGACTGTACAGGTAGACGGACAGGCTTACCGTGTGACCGTAGCTTATGGCGATGCCGAACTTCCTGCTACACCTGCTGCCGCTGCCGCACCGGCAGGAGAGGGACAGGATGTTCTTTCTCCGCTTGAGGGTAAATTCTTTTTAGTGAAGAATGCGCAGGAAACTGCTATGAAAGTAGGTGACGTGGTGAAAGAAGGTGATGTGCTGTGCTATGTGGAAGCAATGAAAACTTATAACGCCATTCGTGCAGAATTTGGTGGTACAATTACTGCTATCTGCGCTAACCCGGGAGACACTGTTTCAGAAGATGATGTATTAATGAAGATAGGATAATGAACGAGATATTTGAGAACTTATATGAGATGACTGCGTTCAGCAATATCATTGCCGAACCGCAGTTCCTGATAATGTATGCTATCGCGTTTGTCCTGCTTTATCTGGGTATCAAGAAACAGTACGAACCGTTGTTGCTTGTCCCTATCGCTTTCGGTGTGTTGCTTGCCAACTTTCCCGGTGGTGATATGGGAGTGATTCAGGCAGACGAGAATGGCATGGTAATGATAAACGGAGTGATGAAGAACATTTGGGAAATGCCTTTGCATGACATTGCCCATGAATTGGGACTGATGAACTTCATTTATTATATGTTGATTAAAACCGGCTTCTTGCCTCCGATTATCTTTATGGGTGTCGGTGCATTAACGGACTTCGGGCCGATGTTGCGTAATCTGCGTCTTTCTATTTTCGGTGCTGCCGCACAACTCGGTATCTTTACCGTACTGTTGGTATCTATCTTAATGGGATTCACTCCGAAAGAAGCAGCTTCTCTCGGTATCATCGGTGGTGCGGATGGCCCTACGGCTATCTTCACAACGATCAAACTGGCTCCTCATCTGTTGGGCCCGATTGCTATTGCCGCTTATTCTTATATGGCATTGGTTCCGGTGATTATTCCGTTGGTGGTGAAACTTCTTTGTTCTAAGAAAGAGTTGAGTATCAATATGAAAGAGCAGGAGAAGAAATATCCTTCAAAGACCGAAATTAAGAATTTGCGTGTATTGAAGATAATTTTCCCGATTGTAGTAACTACGGTTGTAGCGCTTTTCGTGCCGAGTGCAGTACCTTTGATTGGTATGTTGATGTTCGGTAACCTGGTGAAAGAGATCGGAAGTAATACTTTCCGTTTGTTCGATGCAGCTTCTAATAGTATCATGAATGCCGCCACTATCTTCTTAGGATTATCAGTGGGTGCTACAATGACTACAGAAGCTTTCCTGAACTGGACAACAATCGGTATCGTTATAGGTGGTTTCCTTGCATTCGCCCTTTCTATTACAGGTGGTATTTTGTTTGTGAAACTGGTGAATCTCTTTTCCAAAAAGAAGATCAATCCTCTTATTGGTGCAACCGGATTGAGTGCTGTTCCAATGGCAAGCCGTGTGGCGAATGAGATTGCTTTGAAGTACGACTCCAAGAATCACGTCTTGCAGTATTGTATGGCAAGTAACATCTCCGGAGTAATCGGTTCTGCCGTGGCTGCGGGTGTGTTGATTTCCTTCCTTGCATAATAAAAGAACAACCGGCTTAGAGATAAGAATCCGGAGATATGGGCAGAGTTATGCTCGTATCTCCGGATTTACTTTTTTGATTTGCTTTCTATTGTTTACAATACTGTTTTCAGACTATTTATTCACTGATAACCTTTCTATATTCAGCTATCGCCATTTTCTCCGACAAATATGCGTTAATTAGATTTGTGTGTGCCTGTGTCCACGATAACTGCGCCGAGAGAACATCCACCATACTTGCTTTACCTTCATTATAAGAGAAGGTAACTAAATCAAGATTTTCATTAGCCAGATTCATGTTCTCTGTTGCAGTTTTCACCTGATATTCCGTTTCCGTCAGTTTAGTTAATGCACCGGACAATTCTTCGTTGATATTATCCGTTATATAACTTTGTTGCAGTTTCTGTATTCCGATGTATGCTTTCTGCTGGCGGTTTGTTTTGAAACGGGCTCCCCAGTGGAAAATAGGAATATTCAGATTAATGCCGACAATAGGATTGAAAGATACGTCATATCCAAGGTTAGGCGTTCCCGTTGCCCAGCCGCCGCTAAAATACATATTTAGTTGAGGGTTAAACTGGCTGAGAGCGGCTTTACGTTGCGCTTGACTTTTCATGATATTTACTTGCGTACTTTCGTAATCAGCGCGCCGTTGCAATACATTTTCCAACGACAGAATCTGTACGGGGGTAAAAGCTGTGTCAATCGAAGAAAGACTGTCTACGGGAGCATTAGGTTCCATACCCATGAGGATATTCAACTTTTGCAGTGCTAACGTATAATTCTGACGGGCCTTGATATATTGTAGTTCAGCTTCTTTTAAGCGGGTGGAAATCATCAGTAAGTCTGTACGGCTAATCATTCCATCGTTAAAACGGTCCTGAATGATGTTATATTGCTGTTTGACAATGCTTTGATATTTGTCTGCTGACTGTAACATAGCTTGTGAAGCGGAGGCATTCCAATAAACAGCATCGCTCTGATAATGAATCTGGTCCAAAGTTAGTTCCTCGTTCAGTTGATTCAGCTTCTCATCCGCTTTCGCAATCTTATGTTGAGCGTTAAGGGTACCACCTGTATAGAGAGGTTGAGAGACGACAAACACCCCTTGATAAGTGTGGTTCCGGTATTCTCCCAGCGGTTCGTTCCATGCTTTTAGGTCGCTCATATTCAGAGTACCGTCCGCATTTACGTCTATTTTGGGTAAGAATCCCGTATGAGCTATCTTTCGTGCTTCCGCACTTGCCATTGTCTTTAGTTTTTGTTGTTTCAATATCTGGCTGTAAGCCTCCACTTTGTCGCGATAGGCTTCCCGGCTGAGATAAGGTTGTTGCGCCCGGGCAGTGAAGCCGAGAAGCAACAGTGATATAATTATAAATTGAGTTTTCATTTTATCCATTATAAATAGTAAATTCCCATTTAATCCTTAATCCGTTGAATGGCACAATAAGCCACCGGCAACACAAACAGTGTCAGTATCGAAGCTACCAGCAAACCTCCCATGATAGTGGCTGCCATTCCGCCGAACATCGCATCGAACAGCAACGGCAACATACCCAGAATCGTTGTCCCCGATGCCATTGCTACAGGAACGATACGGCTCGTTGTGGCACTAACCACCGCATCAAGCGGCTTCTTTCCCATCTTAGCTTCCAAATCAATCTGTTCCACAAGTACGATTGCATTCTTGATATTCATGCCGATTAATCCGAGTAATCCGAGGATAGAGAAAAAGTCGAATGATTTGCCAAGTAATAGCAATCCTAACACGATACCGATGAATATCAACGGTAACATCAGCAAAATCACTGTCGGTTTACGATATGTCTTGAATAGGAACAGTAGCGTAACAAACATCAAAAAGAACGTCAACGGAAGATTCTTGGCTAATGCTTCGTTGGATTCTACCTGGCTTTCCTGCTCTCCGAAATATTTCATCGTATATCCTTCCGGAACTTTAATCTCCTTTTGTACCTGCGACCACACTTGGTTGAAGGCTGCAATCGCATTTACTCCGCGGCGCGGGTCACATTGTGCCATCATCACCATTTGTCGGTTGTAATCTTTCACATTAGAGAACCGGTATTGAAAATCAAAATCCGACACTACTTGTTCCAGGCTTGTTGTCTCGTTTCCCGTGCCGAACACCGGAAGCGTGCGTAAGTCATTGATACGGAACGAATCCACCGTATTATCCTTTAGCAGAATAGGGAGCACCTGATCGCCCTGACGGTATTCTCCCAACGTCATTCCCGTTGTACCAATCTGGATACTTTGTGCCATTCCCTGTCGGGATACTCCCAACGGTTGTGCACGTTCCGGACTATACACAGGTTTCCATACCGGAATCTTGTTCCCCCACGAATTGCGGATATTAATCAAATCCGGATTCCGGTGCATAATCTCCAACGCTTGGTTGGTTAGTGCCACAAGCGTATCTGTATTCGGCCCTATAAAACCGATCTCAATAGCAGCGTCTACGGCAGGGGATAGTTTGAACAGGCTCGTCCGGGTAATCGCATTCGGATAATTCCTTTTCATATATCCGTCGAAATTCTCCTCATATTCCTTCGTATATTTGCTGTCCGTCAGTTCTACCAGTACATTGGCGAAGTTCGGTTTCGGTCCTACTGAAGTAGATGCCAGATAATATCTCAATGGTGTGCTTCCGAAAGTAATTGATACTTTCTTTACTTCCGGCTGTTGCACCAAATGTTCTTCCACCGATTTCATCTCTTTCACCACATCGTTGATACTATACCCGTCCGGGTAGAATACGTCCGCACGAAAATAAGGTTTGTCCAAAGACGGGAAAAAGTTTTGTGGCATCATCCCCATGATGACGAGTGAGATGATGAAAAGTGCTACCATAGAACCCAGCGTCAACACCTTACGGCGGATCAGCGTCCGGAGAATAGAAGCAAACTTATGATAGAAAGGCTTGTCATATGGGTCTTTTGCATCGCCGTTCGCCTTGGCTTTCAGGATAAAATTACCGAATACGGTCGTCTGTGTCAATGCAAGTATCCAACTCAATCCCAGCGAAATGGCGAGTACCACAAACAACGGCTTCACGATTTCCGCTACCGAAGACGGGGCCAGATAAAGTGGCAGGAATGAACAGATAGCAATGAAAGTGGCTCCGAGTAATCCCCATTGCGGTCCTGTGGCACCGTCTATCAATGCCTTTCGCCTGTTTACTCCACGAGCAATGGCAATCTGTGCATTATCCGTCACCACAATGGCATTGTCTACCAGCATACCCATTGCGATAATGAATCCCGCCAGCGACGTACGATTCAGTCCGACACCAAAGAAAGACATGATAAGTAGTGTACCTCCGATAGAAAATATCAGCGATGAGCCAATCAGGACACCGGCACGAAGTCCCATTACCAGCATGATAATCACAATTACAATTAAGATGGACTCAATCAGATTGATGATAAATCCGTTATTGGCTTCGTTGGCTATTTCGTTTTCCAGATAAAGACTTTGCAATTCCAGTCCTACGGGCATAAGCGGGAGTAGTTCACTCAGTTTTGCTTTTACGTTTTCACCTGTCTGCACTACGTCCCGTTGCGGGTCGGTAGAGACACCGATACCGATAGCACGTTTTCCGTTTACGTGCATGATATTGGAAGGAGGATCGAGATAGCCCTTTTCGATAACGGCAATATCTCCCAACTTCACCTGTCCCGCTTTCGTGGTGATAACCTGATTGCGGATATCATCTATGGTCGTATACATACCATTAGCAGTTACCCGTAGCTGTTGTTCCCCTGCGCGGATTTCTCCGGTGTTGATAATCTGGTTTTGTGATTGCAGCAGGCTGGCGAGCTGTTTCGGGTCGATGCCCATGCCTACCAGTTTATTGGTCGAGATGAAGATATTTACTACCTCTGTCTGTACTCCGAACAGTGCCACTTTCATCACACCGTCGGCAGTGACGACTTGTGTTTTAATCCGTTCCGCCCAGTTTCGCATCTCGTCGTAGGAGAAACCATCATCGGCCGTCAGACCGTAATAGATACCGAATACATCGCCGAAATCGTCCGACACAGTCGGCGTAGATGCACCACTCGGCAACTGCGGTTGTATATTGAGTACCTTCCTACGTAGCTCGTCCCACTTTTGCGGAATGGAACTTGCCGATAGTGACGGTTGCAATTCAAATGTGATTTTGGAAAGCCCGTACATAGATTCCGATTTAATCTTGTACACACCACTCATACTTTGTATCTCGCGAGAGATAGGCTCTGTTATCAGACGTTCCACTTCTGCCGGCTCGGCTCCCGGATAACGGGTCATGATAACCGCTGACTTGATGACGAAGGGAGCATCTTCTTTCTTCCCTAGCTTTCTGAAGGAAGAAATCCCTCCGATAAGCAACACAGCAAGAAAGAAATAGATAATCTTCGTGTTGTCTAATGAATATTTGGCTAAGTTCATTTCTCTATATCTTTTACGTTTTCCCCTTCTACTAACTGATATACTCCGGCAATAACAATTTTCTCTTCCGGTTTCAACCCTTTGGAGATAAGTACCTGTGCTTCTCCGGTAGGTGCGTTAACAGTCACTTCTCGTTTGTGTACCTTGTTGTCTTCCACCACCCAGACGTACATCTTCTTTCCTTCGCTTTCACCGAACACGGCGCTTAACGGGATAATTGTCCAACTATCCTGTACCAACGGTCCTACATCTGCCGTGAAACGGATACTGCACGTAAATCCCGGTTTCACTGCATATAAATCCCGGTCGAAAGACGGGTCATCAATAGTAATACTGACCGGAATCCCCGTTCCGTCTGTCGAGATATCAAGATATTCTTCAAGCTTTGCCTGGAAAACATGTCCTTTGAATGTGTCGAACTCTACTAGAAAACGCGGGTCTTTGGTGCGGAGCAGGTAAAGATAAGCGTCGGGAATTGTAAACTTGATGCGCAGATTGTGTGTATTGACCAACTGCACGATACCTTCACCCGAGTTGACACGCTGATAATTTTCCACAAGACGTTTTTCGATGGAACCGTCGAAGGGAGCCGTCAATTTAGTGTCGCGCATATTATTGACGGATAACTCATATTCTGATTTCGCTTTCTGGTAATTAGCCAGGCTGATTTCATATTCCTGAACCGATATGGCTTGGCGGGAGAGGAGGCGCTTGTTGCGTTCCACTTGTGCGGCAGCCGTCTCATACGCCGATTTGGTAGCAGCATATTGCAGGGCGATGTCCCTGGGGTCGATAGCTGCAATCAATTGTCCCTTCTTTACTTTCTCGCCTTCTATGACAGGCAGGTTGATGATTTGTCCGCTGACCCGGAATGCCAGCTTCACATACTCCACGGCTTCTACAATACCCGAAAAATCTTTTCTGATGATCGATCTTGACTCTACAATCGTGGTTTTCACCGGACGGGCCGTTATAACACTCGTTTCTTTTTTTTGTCCGCAGCCCGCTAATAGGACGGCTACTGCGAGCATAAATCCATATTTCTTTTTCATACAGCACACTGATGTTTAGAGTTTTTGCGTTGATTCGTTTCTCTTTTTTAAAGAGAGTAAACAACTTACAAGTGTTTATGTTCAGGATTTGTGTGCTTTTCGTTGATTGTCGCTACAAGTTGGATTCTTAATTTGTTTTATTGGGGAGTGCGGTAAAATAGAGGCTCTGTTTGAGGAAAATAGAGTGTCTGTTTGTGGCAGTTGGAGCGTCTGTTTACATCAAACAGAGCCTCTGTTTTGGGGAGAGTTCATGTGTTCTCTAGAGACAGGCTGAAAGGGGGAGAGCTGATATGAAAATAGTATTTTTATTTCCGTCTTCTTGTCGGTTTTCCTGAGAAGATAGTCAATTCAAAAATCGTAAATATGATTTCTGTTGTTGTATATCCGTCGAGAGTGTATTCCAAATTCTCATCTTCGGAGAAATACTTGAGGTAAACGGTTGGCACACCCATATAAAAGTCAAGAAAAAGATAAGAAGTATAGTTATAAATGCCCAAGTCGGCAAATTTATTTAAAATGTCATTGTTAAAAACAGTACACCATCCTGTTTGGGTTTCGAATCCCGACATTTCGAATCTGCGATGCTCTTTCATAAATTTGTCTTTGTCCACATGCCTTAATTGTTGCTGCAATTCGTCACCAAAAGAAAGGCGTTGTCTGATAAGGTTAAAAACTTCCTCCTTTGTCATTTGTTTTAAGTTAGTTATTTCCATTTTGTTTATTAATTCTGTAAAGGTACTTCCTTTATTTTGTAATAAACGGAATCCGGACATTTTTCTTTTATTTATTTTTCGGCTGATAGTCCTGAAAACTTCTGGATATATTGTTGCCAGTGTAATGTCTCAAAACGAAAAAGAGGAAATTCCTTTCGGAATCTCCTCTTTTTCATCTTACAAGAAAGACTAATTATTTCTTCTTACGGTCACCGTAACGGCTCATGAACTTATCAACGCGTCCTGCAGTGTCTACCAATGTAGATTTACCAGTATAGAACGGGTGAGAAGTGTTTGAGATTTCAATCTTCAGCAACGGATAAGTTTCACCTTCGAATTCGATGGTTTCTTTAGTTGCTACAGTTGATTTAGATAAAAACATGTCACCATTTGACATATCTTTAAATACTACCGGACGGTATGATTCTGGATGAAGGCCTTTTTTCATTTCAGTATCTGTTTTTTTAATTTATATTCTGTTACTATTTTGGTAAGAAATAGTGTAATGGTCATTTTCAGAGCGCAAAGATAATGCTTTTATATGAAATAGAAAAAGAATTCTTTTAAAATTTATAATATATAGCTTCGAATTACTGATTTACTGTGTATTGTTTGGGGGCACTGAACTTGTTCTGATGCTATGCCGATAAATTAAACTGATTGCTAGCTCGACATTACAATATAATGTCATTGTGTCTTCCTGCTAAAAAAATACGGTTCTATTTAAACCTTTTTCTGCTATATTTTCCTTTCCGATGTTCGTTATTCGATGGATAATGCTTACTTTTGCGTAGAATTTTTATTCACTAACAATAAACTTTAAACAAAATGGTAAATTACAAAGATTTAGGATTGGTAAACACAAAAGAAATGTTTGCTAAGGCTATCAAAGGTGGATATGCTATCCCAGCATTCAACTTCAACAATATGGAACAGATGCAGGCTATCATCAAGGCTGCTGTTGAAACTAAATCTCCTGTGATTCTTCAGGTTTCTAAAGGTGCTCGTCAGTATGCTAACGCTACTTTGTTGCGTTACATGGCTCAGGGTGCTGTAGAATATGCTAAAGAATTAGGCTGTGCACATCCCGAAATCGTTCTTCATCTTGACCACGGAGATACTTTTGAAACTTGTAAATCTTGCATCGACTCAGGTTTTTCTTCAGTAATGATTGACGGTTCTCATCTTCCTTACGAAGAAAACGTAGCACTGACTAAGAAGGTAGTTGATTACGCTCACCAGTTTGATGTAACTGTAGAAGGCGAACTTGGCGTATTGGCAGGTGTTGAAGACGAAGTTTCTTCTGATCACCACACATATACTGACCCTGAAGAAGTAATTGATTTCGCTACTCGCACTGGTTGCGACTCTTTGGCTATCTCAATCGGTACTTCTCATGGTGCTTACAAATTTACTCCGGAACAGTGTCACATCGATCCTGCTACTGGTCGTATGGTTCCTCCTCCGTTGGCTTTCGAAGTATTGGATGCTGTTATGGAAAAACTTCCGGGATTCCCTATCGTTCTTCACGGTTCATCTTCAGTTCCTGAAGAAGAAGTTGAAACGATCAACAAATACGGTGGTGCTTTGAAAGCTGCTATTGGTATCCCTGAAGAAGAATTGCGTAAGGCTGCTAAGTCTGCAGTTTGCAAAATCAACATCGACTCAGACTCTCGTCTGGCTATGACTGCTGCTATCCGCAAGACTTTTGCTGAAAAACCGGCAGAATTTGACCCACGTAAGTATCTTGGTCCGGCTCGTGACAACATGGAAAAACTGTACAAGCACAAAATCCTTAATGTGCTGGGTTCAGACAACAAATTGGCTGAATAATCACAGATTATCCTATTATATAGAAAGGCTGCAATCGTTTGACGGTTGCAGCCTTTTTTACGTAATATCCTTTATCTGCTTATTCCGGTTTCTGAGCGGGCACATTTCCTCCCAAGAAGAAATCTTCTATCTTTTGCTTACTTTGAATGTCTTTCAGCCAGTTGGCTGCAGCATTATAATAATTCTTAGTGCCTAAAACGAGTTCGCCTCGTTCGTTTAGTTTCGCTTCTTCTTCCTTATCTTCTTTCGGGCGTGTTTTTAAGAATGCTTCCAGACAGCGTTCGGTATTTTTCTTGTCTTTCAGCGAATAGAAATAAATGAAAGCCATATCATAGAGCAGCTTATGATTTTGTTTATCGTATTTCCGGTAGCGTTCTCTGATCGATTCAATCTGCTCTTTAGGCATCTGTGCCATTTTGTAGCAGTCGGTCATGCCAATATAGAGCCGTACCATATTACT
>OLGA01002502.1_pt1 | contig 12948 bp, 9 predicted proteins | sample 1604881 | NCBI WGS metagenome assembly OLGA01 (sample SAMEA3888896, study PRJEB22519) | human gut metagenome | biome: human gut; feature: human-associated habitat; material: faeces | place: Denmark | collected 2009
ATGGTGAGGTCTTCTTCTTCGAGGGCAGCTATTCTGAGTATGAAATCAACAAGGCGCGCCGCCTTGGAGATACAGAGATCAAGAAGGGTCGCTATCGCAAGTTGATGGAGGAATAAAGATTCGAAAAAGATAAAGAAGAACTCGGTTCTGAAACAATAAAAAACAAAAGAAAAGGTGTGTCTTTGCCTTAAGACACACCTTTTTTGTTTCTATGCAGCTGTTTTCAAAAGCTTTACCAGATGCAACCAGGACGTTCAGAAAACTGCGTCGCGACGTATCTGGCAGTACGTCGCGACATAATGATTATTACGTCGGGACGTATCAGACGCTACGTCGGGACGTAATTTCTTCTATGTCGTCAGTTAAATTGCAAAAAAACAAATGAAAAAGCCAAGCATTGAACCGAAAAAAAGGATTTTTGCTCAATGCTCTCTTAGTTTTCACCCCAAAATCCCTCTAAAACACCTATATTTCGCTGTTTTTTATGGCAATAGATGGCAGATAGAACCGAAGAACAGAGAATTGCCATACCCATAATGCATTCGTAATCAAAGAGATAACCTATCAATATGGCAATATGGCAATTCTTTGGCGCAAAAAAATATATATAAAACAGCATGCCCGACACATAAAAAAGGGAAGCGCCGAAACGACACTTCCCCATGGATTGGATGAGTTATATAATCATCTGTCTCGCGACATTTTATTCTGCGTATGCAGTCTTGTAGGCAGAGTCAAAGAACATAGCGCAAGAACCTACGCCAGTCTCATACTCATGCTGCTTCTGACCAGCGCTGTCATACTCCACTACATAGCCGTTACCATTATAGTCGGGAGTACCTTTATCGCCCAATCTATAAGAGAGCACGAAGATATGACCATTCAATGGGTCGGCGAAGATGCCGCATGGGCTCACAGGCATCTTTGAGAGCGTCATCGGCTGTACTTGCGTACTTCCTGCTACGAGCACACTCACGCTAGGAGTGCTGCCAAAAGGTGCATTGAGCACATAGAAATAAGGACGAACCACATTCATACGTGTTGTAGCACTAGGGGTTACGCATACAGCACAGTTGCCATCTGCCACCTTCTGCGACTTGCCCTCGGCGAAACTCACTGCACGTAGGGCATTTTCGCCAGTGGCCGCATAGTCAGGAGCAGGTCCATATACAGGGTTGTCGAGAACATACAAAACATTAGATGCATAATAGATGCTGGTAGGATTGTTCACGCCCTCGATATTCTTAGTCTCTACATTGTCGTTGGAAAGATTGATGCAAGAGATGTTACCACCACCAGCACCATAGTTGCTGTTGGCAACGTAGAGATTGCCATTACCGATGACCAAGCCCTCAGGATAGCTGCCCACCTGCCACTTCTTCTGAAGAGCAAAGCTTGTGGTGTCCACGGCTGCTACATAGCCACCGTATGTGGTGAAATAGACCTTGCCTCCGTCGGCGATGATATGGCGAGGATGGGCACCCTCGGCATTGCCCAGCAACTCTGTGGTCTTGATTTGCTTGATGCTCTGCTTGGTTTTCTTGTCGATTACCTCGATGGTGTTGCTCTGGTCTACGGCGAGATAAATCTTGTTGCCATATACGATGCCGTCATTGGCAGTATTACCGAGCGTACGACCGTTAGCAGTCTTGAATACGTTCTGTGTAGCTGTGCTTGAAGCATAGTCGATGGCTGTGAGAGAGCTCTCGATCTTGCTATACATGTTACCTGAATTCACAACGTAAGCGCCCGTACTATACACCTGGAGATAAGTCTCAGGACCATCGTTGTCGTCGCTACATGATGTCATCACTGCAGTACCCATCAAGAGCACCGCCAAACCTAATAAATACTTTTTCATTTTCTTTTTCTGTTTATATTTGAATCTAATTTGTTACTATCTAGAAGTTATACCCGATGCTTAACATCCAGCTGCGGCGAGGCATCGGATAATGCCCTACGAGTTCATACTGCTCAGACAGCAGGTTCTTCACATCCATCCTGACCTTCACACCTCTCAGGGATTTCCCCAAAAGAGTCAGTCCGTCCAGCTGACGATAGAGCGTCAACCCCATGTCCCAGTAACCACCCACTTCGGTGCCGTCATAGTGCTCATTGTTGGCCCATCGCTTGCTCATTCCTTGTCCATGGAGCGAGACATTCACCCAGGGATTCTCCCACCCCAAGGCAATACTGCCCGAGTGCAAAGGGATATAGGCTACTTGATTGCCATAATATTTGGACGAGCGGTCGGTATGGTTCACCACGTGCTGGTAGCTATACGACCCTTGCAGCGAGAGTTGCTGCCCCGGAGCCATCTGCCAGATACCACGCAAAGAGGCATCCGCGCCAACTACATCAACCCGTGCCAAGTTCACAGTACGCCAAACGAACATATTGTAAGGAACGCCCACAATCTTGTCGGTCACCCGATTGCAATAGCCGTCCAGCGTTGCTTGAACATTCCATCCCTTATAACGTAGAGATTCGCCGTTTCCCCCATCTCTCGAAGAAGTTTTTTTCCACGTAAACCCGATATTCAACTGTCGGGTTTTCTCAGGCTTCAGATCTGAACTTCCATAATGGAAGAAATAGTTCTCGTTGAAAGTAGGAACCCGGAAGATGTCCTTGTACGAAGCCCTGAGATAAAGCTCATCGCTGGCAGTACCATTCCCCAGGAGCCGATAAGAAAGCGAAAGCGATGGCGAAAGCCGGCGTGCATCCTTGGCAGCCTGTCCTGCTTTGGTAGGATTGGCGCTGCCTTGCTGAGTCTCTATCTTGCGCCCCACGCTGTTGAGGTAAACCGAAGCCAATATTCTGGCAAGAGCTACCCATCTTCCCTTCGCATATCGGGCGGAGAGCGACTGCAGGATGCCATGTCGATGAGGTCGCAGGTCGGTGGCGAGAGTGCTGTTGAGCGAGTTCATCATCCAGTCGGCAGAGTAATCCACCGCCCAGCCGTCCCCCGGCATCCACATCAGTGCTGCCGAAGTATAAAATTCCCTCTGCCAGTAGGTAGCATCATTGCGCCGATTTGCCACGAGCGTGTCCTGATAGGCAGAGCTCGCCCAGTTCATCTTGGCTTGCACCTTCAGCATCCAATGGTCATCGAGACTTCTGGCTTGCCACCTCGCCTGAGCAAAGGCGTTGCGGTCGTGCAACTGTTCGGCTGTTACATTGGTATAATATCTCACGATGCCAGGCAACTGTCGGTCGTTGTCATAATAGTAAATCTTTGCCCACAATTGGTTCCGGCTCATACCATCGGCTCGTCTGCCCATCATCCAGTGCATATTCAGTTCGCCATGCCCCGAGTTCATACGACTGTTGGTTCTTCGCTCATGGGTAGTATATTTACCATTGTGCAAAATGAAAGGATAGTCGTTTTCGGCATAGGTGTACTCACCCATCGCCTGGAGGGTGAACCTATCTGACAACCTCTGCACATAGCGCAGATAAGGCGAGACATATCCGAAGGACCCCACCTGCAACTGAGTAGAGAGGTGAGGCTGCTTGTCGATGGGAATCTCGCTCATGGTCTCGATGGCAAGCAAAGCTGCCACCGAGGCTTGCCGGGCCGAGATGAAGATGTCGTCGTTGTCGCCAATGGTGAGTCGCAAAGTCTGCACTTGGTCGAGCGAATAACGGGACACATCAATTTCGCCGCCCTGACATTCACTGAGCAGCACACCATCGTAACTCACGCCCGTGTGTCCCGCTCCGAATCCACGCACAGCTACCGTCTTCATTCCTCCAGCTCCACCATAGTCGCGCAGATTGATGCCTGGCATTCGGTGCAAGGCGTCGGCCATATCCGTAACGCCGAGCCTTAACATATCCCCCTTGTCCAAAAGTTGGAGAGGCGATGTGCTCGTAAGTATCCGGTGCTGCCGAGCATTCACTTTTACTTCCTGCAAATGCTCGGTACGAATGGTATCTTGCCCCATACCCACTTGTGCATACAACAGTAGCAAGCCACCGAGACAAAATATCCTCAATGCCTTCATTCATTCTATCTTTTATATTATTATCTGTGTCTCCATCACGAACCCATCCCACGGGGTTGGATAGAATCATCGGAATCTCTTACCCTAAAGACAACCTTTAATCATATCGTTTCCGATGGCAACGGCAGGTCTTCTGACTTGCATCCTCAAACTCATGGCAAGCGGTCTTCCCGAAAAAATGTCAGTGACCATGGTGCTTACCGCAATAAGACGCTTACAGCAGCGGGACTGTCCGGGCTTCTCACCCGATTCCCTTTTAATCACTACGCACTCATCCTGCCTGAGGCGGCAGAAGGTGGCAGCGAACCAATTGCGGGTGCAAAGGTACTATAAAAAAATGAATAAAAAGATAACTTTATCCGCTTTTTTATTCCAGCAAGGATAAAATTATCTTTTTATTCAGAGTTCAGTTTATTCTTTTACGATTTCCAGGAGTTCTGCGAAATCATCGATGATCCATTCGGCAGAGGCGAGCTGCTGGCGGGTTCCGTTGCCATAAGTCACGGCACAGGCCTTGCAGCCGGCATGATGCGCCATATCTACATCGAAGGTCATATCGCCCACTACAAGGGTTTCATCTGCCGTTCCCTTCATCTCCTTCAATGCCTTGAAGACCATATCGGGTGCCGGCTTCGCATGCTCCACATCATCGCCTGCAACAATGGAAGAGAATATATCCTCCAGCTGCATCTGATGCACGTATCCATCCAGCGAGCAATGGTTTCGACTGCTGGCCATACCCAATACAACCCCACAGCGATGCAACTCTCTCAGGGTTTCTATTACGTGAGGAAAGGGCTGCACGATCATCGTCATCTTGTTCTCCAGGAAGATTTCGCGATAGGTTGCTGCGCATTCCATTCCCTCCTCAGCACTCATTCCGAAGAGCGAAACGAAGGCCTCATCCAATCGAAGACCGATGGTCTTGGCACAAGCCTCATCCGATTTCACTTCCAGCTTTCTTGCACGCATCGTATCCTGCAGGGTCTTCACAATGAGACTCTGCGAATCGCCGATGGTTCCATCAAAATCAAAAATTATATACTTCATTATTCTTACCTTATTTGAAAACGGTCACAAAGGTACAGATTATAACTGAAACTACAAAGCAAATTGCTCACGAATTGCCTTTATTATGTTATTACGAGCCACTTCTGGCTTCATCGCCTCATCCAATGGCATTTCTTCAGGAGTAACCTGAACAACTCTATCAAATCCTGCATCCAGCATAGCCTTTCTATCGCTAACACCGCCCGATACTAGCCATATTTTCTGATTGGTAACATGCTCAAGAATTCTTTGCGGCAACTTCCCCATCAAGGTCTGACGGTCGCTATGACCTTCGCCCGTAATCACGAGATCAGCATCCTGAATGAGCACATCAACCTTTATTTCCTCTAAAAGCAGTTCAGCCCCTGGACGAGCCTCAGCATTGAAATATTGCAGGAAAGCATAGCCCAGTCCGCCGGCTGCACCAGCCCCAGGAGCCTCACTTCTATCATATCCGAAATGCTTGGCACTTACCTCGGCAAACTTCCTTGCCCTATCATCCAACATCTGCACCATCTTAGCATCAGCTCCCTTCTGAGGGGCAAAGACATGAGCCGCCCCATTTTCGCCGCAAAGCGGGTTGGTAACATCCGAAGCCAGCACAAAGCTGCATTCCTGTCGGATTTTCTTCCAGTCGTCGCCCATCGCCTTGAGCATTCCAATGCCGCAATCGGATGTGGCGCTGCCACCCAAGCCCACGATGAAACGGCGCACGCCCCGGCGATAAGCATTCATTATCATCTCGCCCACGCCCCAGGAAGTAGCCTTCATCGGGTTGCGCTGTTCAGGCTCAATCAGAGCCAGTCCGGCGGTCTGCGCAATCTCGATAATCGCCGTATCATCCACGATTCCGTATTCCGCCTCAATCCATCTCATCAGCGCATCATGGGCATGAATCTTCACTCGCTCTCCCTTCATCGCCGAAAGAAAAGCATCGAGCATTCCCTCTCCCCCATCACTCATTTCCAGGGTAATGATTTCGGGAGAAGCATCATCCCCCGCATTCCATTCCTTCACTCCCGAAGCAATCGCCTCATTCACCTCTCTGCTCGAAAGGCAACCCTTATAAGAGTCGCAAGCAATTATTATTTTTTTCATACTTAATCATCAATTATCAAACAACCCCAATTCTCCTTTTAACCTCATCACTTCCTTGTCAAAATCCGACAAGAACTCACGGTCTTGAATCACCCTGAACTTATCATATTCCTCATAAGCTTTCAACCGAGCTTCAAGAGCCGAAACCTTTCCCTTATCTATCAAAATTGGATAAGATGATAATTCAAGAAAACCATCCAAGAACTTGACCCATTGTTCCATAGTCGTTGGAATATGGCGTTTGGCACGATTGGCAGCTAAGTCGATATAAGCAGAAACAATACCATTCAATTCCTTCATCTGTTCTATATGCAAATAATTCTTTGCTATTGTCACATCCGATTTCAACACCTTACCATCGGGAGCTTGAGCCCAAGAAGTTAATCCCATGTGTTTCTTGGTTGCATCAGCAGAAGAATAAACGATTTCTGCTGCCGTCTTACCCGTTATTGCCCAATGCAACTTATTCTGCACCTTGGCATAAAACTCCTGCGTTGTAGTAGCATTCTTCTGATAATCGCAAGCCGTGGCATAAATATCTGTTATTTTTTGATAAGCCATACGCTCGGATGCTCGAATCTCCTGAATACGTTCCAGCAACTGGTCAAACTTCACCTGAATCTGCTTTCCACCTTGCTTAAAACGATCATCATCTAACACGTAACCGTTTCGGATAAATTCGCTCAAGGTATTGGTTGCCCATTGCCGAAAACGAGTTGCCTTGTAACTGTTCACACGATAGCCCACCGCAATAATCATATCCAGATTATATACATTCATTTCGTATTTCTTCCCATCATCCGCAGTTATCCAAGATTTTTGGATAACTGAATATTTATTGAGTTCTCCGCTGTTCAAGATTTCATTGATGTGATAGCTCACTGTTCGCACATCTACTTGAAAGATTTCTGCAATTCTCTTCTGTGTCGTCCAAACCGTATCTCCATCAAAGACTAATTCCACTCTCAGTTTTCCTTCCGAATCTGAGAAGAACACAATATCCGTATTGGTATAAGTATCAGCATTTTGTAATGAAGAAGAAGATAAATTCTGCTTACCAGAAAAATACTCTAATGCAGGCAATGCATTCTCTTTTCTGGAACTGAGCGACATAGAAATAAGAAGGCAAGCATAACGGGAAAGATGGTAGGACTTCAGCTTTCTCTTTGCCTCACTACCAATAGTAACCATTTCGTTGACTTCAACGAAATGGTCTTCTACACTCTTATTGTTTTGTACACATAAGACCTTAGCCTTATCTATGATTTTGCTAAAATTACGATAATCCGCATAACCAATAACAGACGCCAATTCCCTAGCCGACCAATATTCTTGTCCAGCCTCATCCATCTGTCTGATACTATCAAATATCTTATTCATATCCTATTTATTTTATCATTCCCTAAAGCATCACCAATGAGGAGTGACGCTTTACCGCCCGCAAAATTAGCCATTATTCCTGAAACCACAAACCTTTTTTGGGAAAAACTTTCAAAAACAAAATAGTACTTTTACAAGATTCTAGCAAATCATTTTATACCCAATTCCCCTCACATTGATGATTCTGATATTTTCATCGGCAGATAACTTGTGGCGGAGCTTGGTGATGAAAACATGGAGACTGCGGGAATTGAAGAAGCTGTCATCGCCCCAGAGTTGCAGGAGAATATCCTTGCTCTCTACCACATTGTTCTTGCTCTCCACAAGCATGCGAAGGATTTCGGATTCACGATGTGACAGTTCTGTATCCTTACCATCCAACTGCAGAATCTGACAGGTAACATTCAGGCGATAACGACCGATGGAGAGCCATTGATCAGCAGCATCCGGATTATCAGGAGAAACATTCCCCCCTTCCTGTTCTTCAGAAGAAATATTTCCTACTGAAGCCCGATGACAAAGCGACTTGATACGGACGATGAGCTCCTGAATGGCAAACGGCTTCTTCAGATAATCATTGCCACCCAATTCAAATCCCTCAACCACATCATTCACCGCCGAACGAGCCGTGAGAAAAAGCACAGGAGTACGGGAATCCGTCTTGCGGATACGGCGCACCATCTCGAAACCATCCATTTTGGGCATCATCACATCCGCAACCAGCACATCAGGCTTCTGTTCTGCAAACATACGAAGCCCCTCTTCGCCATCATGCGCCGTGCGCATCTCGAAGCCCTGCGCCTCCAAGGTGTCGCTCAGAATCATCGCCAAGGATGTTTCGTCTTCTACCAGTAATACTTTTATCTTATTCATTGTTTCTTTTTTACTTTTTACTTTTTTACCCTTTTACTTTTAAGAAAATGCAGGGTAAAGCAGCTTCCTTTTCCCGGCTCGCTTTCTACGGAAACAGAACCGCCCATTTTCTCCATCAGGCTCTTGACATAGAAAAGCCCGAGACCATAGCCCTTAACCGTATATTTATTGCCATCCGTCACCCGATAAAACTTGTCGAAAATATAAGGCAATTTATCGTGGTCAATACCGATTCCATTATCTGATACGGAAACCTGCACTTCATCCTCGGCTTTTTGGAAAGCCTTGATTTCTATCTTCACGCTATCTTCAGAATACTTGATGGCATTGTCTATGAGATTGCTCACGATGTTTGAGAAATGCATCCGGTCGGCATGAACCATCAGATTTTCCGGTTCTACAGACAACGAAATATTCACTTTTTTATCCGTTCTTACTCCTGAATTCACTTTCAGCTGATGCTGGGAGATTAATGGTTCAATCACCTCCTTCACTGGAACTTCCACGATATTGAGCAGCATCGATTTCCGTCGTTCCATACTCATCGACAGAATCTGTTCCACCAATCCGCTGAGCGTCTGCAACTGCTCCTGAGCGATGGTGAGATACTTGCGCGCCTTATCAGGATGCTGGAGCATTCCGTAGTTCAGCAGGGAGTCGGTGGCAGCATAGGCTACGGCTATCGGAGTCTTCAATTCGTGCGTGATATTATTGGTGAAATCACTCTTCATCTCATCAAGCGTCTTCTGCTTGAGCATCGTATGAATCAGGAACCAGAAGACGAAAGCCAGGATGAGCATGATGAAGAGCGATGTGGCAAGGATGCCTGCCATCTGGCTGAGCACAGTCATCGTAAGCGGCTCTAGGGTAAGGACATATTTCTCCTCATTCGCCTCCCCCTCATTACAAACCACATATTGGTATTGCTTGGCATTGGCGGAAGGCACATACCCCTTCGTCGTCACTTTCGCCAAAACCTTCTTTCCTGCTAAAAGCTGAATCTGATGCGGAAGCGGATGAGCACTATCGCCCACCAACAAACTGTCTGAAAGCATCTTGGCAACCCATGTACTGTCATAGTCATTGATGTCTGGTTTGGCGATTTCATTCAATTTGCCAAACAGCGCTTGTTGCACCATAGTTGCCAGCTTACCCGACATCATCATCATCAATTCCTGGTCCTTGTCATCTTCACTACGCTTCTTTTGCTTGGTAAAAGTTGTTTGAACAGACTGAACGATCTTTCCTCCACGAACCTTTTTAACCTTTACCTTCTGATCAATATCATCGTCTTCATCCATAGAAAAAGCAACAGCACCCGTCAGTTGTCTATGAGGCCCTTTATCATCATTGCGCAATCGTTCGATTCGCTTCTTCATCTCCATGAAGTGAGCGTACTCCATTCCACCCTTAATTTTCGCTTCAACCTCCTTTTCCTGAGACTGATAAAGCCCCACGAGCCAATAGGTCTGATATGCGAAGATGCAGACCAAAGCCGTGATGACGAGCGTAACTATGTATTTAAGATGTAACTTCATTCTTTCCTTTATTAAAGATTTTTCCAGATGAATTAAATACTTATTTTCTGAAAATCGGATAAACCTCCGTGGTATTCTTCCATCCCCATTTACCATTCTTTTGTGGCGCAAACTCTCGTCCCATCTTGGCTCCTATCCCCCAATGTTGATTGAACATCACTTCCATGAAGCCACCATAGCTGCTCTTGGGATTGAAAGGAGACATGATGACGCTTCGAGGGTCAGAGGTTTTCGTTGGAACATATTGTCCATAGAATCCTACTGTGAGCCAGTCGTTTACTTGATAAGCCATTCGTCCACCAAAAGAAGCTTTGGTGAGATTGCCAAATCTATATACTCCCGTGTTTATCTTTTCTATCCCGACATAAGGAGAAAAAACAAAACGCCCGAAATTTTGTTGATAAACAACCCCTGCAGTCTGCCTATTCATCAGTCCTGGGACTTCAATACCCGAAGAATATACCGCCATCGTACCCAAATTCGGGGAAGGAAGAGAAATATGAGGTATTGCATTCGGCGCAATCTCTAAAGGTTTTCCTTCTTCCGACATCCAAGGTGCATTCGATTCAGAGTAATAAGATTTCCCTTGAAGTACAGGAAATCCACCAAGCGAAGGACGAGAATATTCCAACGACATACCTTCCTTAAACGACATACCTTCCTTAGGTAAAGATGCCTTCGGAATGGAATCCAAAGAAACACTCTTCACTTCCTGTGCTTGCATTACCAATGTACAAAAGCAAGCCACAACTGCCAATATGAATATTCTTCGTTTCTCTTTCATGCTTGCAAAAGTAATAAAAAAGAAGATAAGTAAGATACTTTTCAGGGAAATATTTCTGATTTGATAAGACTAAATAACACTTCTGATAAGACTTGATAATCAAAATTCCTTGCTGACACGAGATTTTTACAATACTTTTGCAACCGAAAACGGGAGTTTTTTCCGAAAGAACGATAAAAAGATAAGAAGAATATGAAAAGATTGGTTATATTAAACGCTTGCCTGGCCATCAGTCTTGCCGGCTGGGCACAAGGAAACAGAAATGATTCCCTGAGAATGGACAGCATTATCCATTCCCTCCCCGATGTGATGGTAAAAGGCAACCGACCTATCGTAAAGGTGAAAGGAGCAGCATTGACCTATGACCTGCCTCAACTCATCAAAAACCATCCGGTGGATAATGCTTATGAAGCCATCAAGCAACTGCCTGGCGTGAGCGAACAGGATGACGCCTTGACCCTCAACGCCCAATCCGTAACCGTGATGATAGACGGCAAGGCTACCACCATGACGAGCGAGCAGCTCTATTCGCTTCTGAAAACGATTCCTACCAGCCGCATCGCCAACGCTGAAGTCATCTATTCAGCCCCAGCCCGCTATCAGGTAAAGGGACAAGTCATCAACCTCCTGCTGAAGCACAACACAGGCTTTCACTCCCTGCAAGGCGAGTTCTTCGGAGGCTACACCCACCAGAACCGCAACAGTTACACAGAGCGCACCTCCCTGCTCTTCACCAACAAAAAATGGGAAATAGACATGCTCTATTCCTTCGGTTATGGCAAGAGATATTATTACTATGAAAATGAGTTTGCCCACACCTTGACTGATGGCACTTCCTATGCCTTCTCTACACATAGCGACAATATCAAACGTCATCTCAACCACAATATCCGACTGGGAATCAACTATCATCTGGCAAAGGATCATCAGCTCAGCTTTGCCTACACCTCACAACTCAATAGCACGAGAGGAACTTCAGAGGATGATGGCGATTTCACATCCCTTCTCAGAATCCATGCCAAGAGTCAGTTTCACAATTTCCGCCTGGATTACTCCACACCATTCGGCTTCTCGGCAGGAGCAGAATACACCTATTATAATTCACCGGATGAACAATGGCTGAAAAGCAGTCTCTACGATGAGATTTACGACATCACAAGCCAGCAACGAATCGACAAATGGCGCGCTTACCTCAAGCAGGAGCACGACTTAGGAAAAGACTGGGGCTTGAACTACGGCATCAATTACACCACATCAAGAGACAAGAGCTCGCAGCAGAACAACAACAAGTCTTCTGATGGCAACACCATTCAAAACGAAGACCAAATGAGTTTCTACATTGGAGCCAGCAAGTCATTCGGACAAAAACTCACGATGGAAGCATCGCTCATGGAAGAATATTACCACACCCCAATCTGGAATGAGTGGAACCTCTTCCCTACACTCTCCATCACCTATCTTCCAAAAGCTGGACACATCATCCAATTCAACTTGGATTGCGACAGAGACTACCCTACCTATTGGTCGGTGAAGAACTTCACCACCTATAATGCGGGCGGATATGGAAAGATTGTTGGAAACCCGGCGTTGAAGCCATCACGAGACCTCAGCCTCTCGCTTACCTATATTCTGCACAGCAGATACGTGGCAAGTCTCTTCTTCAACAACTCGAAAGATGAATTTCGTCAGCTTCCTTACCAGAGCGACAAGAAGAAGGAGATGGAATATAAGCATGTCAACTTCGACCATGTAAACCAGGTAGGCTTGATGCTCACAGCCCCAATCAACATAGGCAACTGGTGGCAGAATCGCCTTACCTTCACCGGCGTTTATCAGAACGACAAGAATTTCCACTTCTATGATCTTCCATTCGACCGCAGCAAATGGTTCTGTCAAGCCCAGTGGAACGGCACTTTTCTCTTTGGCAAGCATGTGCTTCTCAACCTCGATGCTTCCGTCCATACCGACGCCATCCAGGGAATCATCGACATCCCAGCCTCAGGCTATCTCAACGCTGCCCTCACCTGGAAGCCTCTCAAGGATGACAAGTTCCAGCTGAAATCCTACTGCAACGACATCTTCGAGACAGGCGACAACCATCTGCACGACACCTATCGAGGTCAGCACGTCATCAACAAAATGTACTTTGGCAGAATCATCGGCCTCTCCCTCACCTATCGTTTCGGCGGCTACAAGGCCAAGCAGCATGAAGAAGTAG
>OLGA01002505.1_pt1 | contig 12939 bp, 8 predicted proteins | sample 1604881 | NCBI WGS metagenome assembly OLGA01 (sample SAMEA3888896, study PRJEB22519) | human gut metagenome | biome: human gut; feature: human-associated habitat; material: faeces | place: Denmark | collected 2009
CCGGCAACCCCATCGACCAGTCCCGCCTGTCCGTCCTGTGCCGCACCGCCATGATCCGGGGCGGCTTGGAGGGGTTCAGCCTTCGGTCGCTGGCCGCTTGGGCCGGCAATAAGCAGATCGAGGACGTTCTTCTCCGGGGGGCGGAGGAACAGGGCTACTTAGTGCGGGACACGGCGGCCGCTCTGCTTCACGTCACCCCCCGCACCGCTTGGGAGCACCTCAACCGCCTGAGCCGGAATAACCGGCTGACAAAGGTGGGCGTGCGCTACTACCCGGCCGGAAAGGCTGTGGCGGAGGCGGATTACCTGCCCATTCTCCGGGCTTACCTCCAAAAGGAGGGTACGGCGGGCCGTCAGGCCCTCGCGGAGCAGCTGCGGATCGACCCCAAGCAGGCCACACATATATTAAAAAGAATGGTGGACAGGGGAGAACTGGAGCTGGTAGGTAAACGTTACAGACTGCCGGAAAACAACCCCTAACGTCACGCTTCCACCACAACTCGCAGTAAGCTTTCCGCAAAACCGCCGTTCTCATTACAGTTTTGTTACAGAACCCCAAAACCTATTTACAGTCGAAAAAAGCAGTGCTAAAGTATATCCTGCAAGAAAGGTTAGAGCCCGAAGTCCCGATTCAGATATTGGGTAGGCTAGCCACGATATGTAAATCGGGGCTGAAAGCAAAAGCCTGACTTGCAAAATTACCACTCCCGAAAAGGGAGAATTCAAAAGGAGGAAACCCCATGAAGAAGTTCCTTTCTCTGGTACTGGCTCTGGTGATGACCATGTCTCTGGTCACCGTCAGCGCTGGTGCCAAGGACTTCACCGACAACAGCAAGATCAACTATGAAGAAGCTGTCGAAGTGATGTCCACCCTGGGCGTCGTCGGTGGTTATACCGATGGCTCCTTCAATCCCAGCGGTACTCTGACCCGCGGTGCTGCCGCCAAGATCATCTGCAACCTGATCCTGGGCACCACCACTGCTGACGCTCTGACCGCTGATGCAGCTCCCTACAAGGACGTTCCTACTACCAACGTCTTTGCTCCCTACATCGCTTACTGCGCTAAGGAGGGCATCATCTCCGGTTATGCTGACGGCACCTTCCGTCCCGCCAACACCCTGACCGGCTATGCTTTCATGAAGATGCTGCTGGGCGCTCTGGGCCTGCAGGCTGACAAGGAAGGCTACACCGGCCCCAACTGGTCCATCTCCGTTGCCAAGCGCGCTCTGTCCAAGGACGTCGCTCTGGATAACGGCCTGAAGGGCGAGTTCAACGGCGCCAAGGCTGCCACTCGTGAAGAGGCCTGCCTGTATGCCCTGAACATGCTGAAGGCTCGTACGTTCGAGTATCCCAACGACAGCACCGTCATCGTTGGCAACGTCTCCGTCTCCACCAGCGCTAAGGCTACTCAGACCAAGGATGTCTACTACGACACCGTGTTCAAGAACCTGGATGACGAGACCGTTCAGGATGACTTCGGCCGTCCTGCTACCAAGTGGACCTACAAGGGCGTCAAGATCGGCACCTATGCTAAGGACGCCGACAAGACCTATGTTGGTTCCGTGAAGCTCAACGAGATCTACAAGGATCTGGGCATGTCCACCGCCAACAAGAGCGCTTCTCTGTACGTCAACAACGGCGAGAAGGCTTACACTGTTGAGGTCAGCAAGGCTAACGACACCAAGCTGGACAAGGTCGACTCCAAGATCGGCGACGGCACTCTGGTCGAGGTCTATCGCAATGACGACACCAACCATGTCGACATCGTTGCCATCTCTGTCTATGCCGGCAAGATCAGCAACGTGAAGGCTGCTACTTCCAAGAAGGACGCTTATGTTGTCGTTGAGACGAGCTCTGTTGCTCCTAAGAACTTCAACGATGAGTTCGAGACCGAGGCTTTCGAAGAGGACGATGTGGTGGCTTACACCTATTCTGACTCTGCCAAGGAGATCAAGACCATGTACAAGCTGGAGTCTGTCTCCGGCGAGCTGACCAAGAAGGTCATCGACAAGAGCCTGACTCTGGGCGATACCACCTACAAGTATGCTAAGAACGTTGGTTTCGCTGATTCTCTGGATCAGGCTGGCCTGAAGAACAAGAGCGAGTACGTCGTCTATCTGGACGCTAACGGCCTGGCTCTGTACATTGAGGAAGCTTCCTTCTCTGCTGAGAACTATGCTCTGGTTCTGAAGATCACCGGCGAGAGCGGTGACGATTGGAACGAGAACAAGGTCAAGCTCCTGTTCTCCGATGGTTCCGAGAAGACTGTCATCACCGACAAGAACTACACTGAGACCGGCTCTCTGGCTAATGATAAGCAGGTTGCTAAGTACGACGTGGTCCGTTACAGCGTGAACAGCGACAACGAGTACAAGCTGACCAAGACTACTGGTAAGTCCCTGGTGACTAGCGCCGACTTCTCCATCGAAAACAAGAAGGTTGTCAACTTCGGTGCTGACGTTGACTCCAAGACCATCTTCGTGGTCGAGAACGGCGACAACTATGATGTCTACACCGGCATCAAGAACGCTCCCAACGTGTCCGCCCCCAAGAACGGCAAGGTCTCCGCTTATGCTTATGTCAAGGACGGCGTGGCTAAGGTCATCTTCATCCTGGGCGGCGATACCGTCAACACCAGCAAGAACGTCACCTTCATCGCTGGCGAGTCTGCTTCCAAGCGTTACGCTGAGACCGACACCGACAGCTACTATGTCTACAACGCTGTTGTGAAGGGCGAGGTCACCACCGTCATGATCAACGCTGGTGTTGATAACACCGATATCGATTTCGACGGCAAGGATCCCGGCGCTCTGGGCAACGTGATCTGGAACTCCACCACCAAGGATTCTGACGATATCATCAGCAAGGGCTCCTACAGCTCTACCACCGTTGATGTGAAGTCCGGCACCGGCGTGAAGAAGGTCTCCACCGATGAGATCAAGCTGGCTGGCAAGATCCAGGCTGTCGCTTCCGACGTCAATGTCTATCTGGTCAACTCCGATGGCGACATCGAGGCTATCACCATGAGCGACGTTAAGACCAACAGCGACAACGAGTTCATGTACACCATCGAGGACGGCGAGATCACCAACCTGTTCATCATCGAGGTTGAGGATTAATTTAGTCGGAGATCTCTGATTCTCGACAACAGCATATCGAGATGCTTAGGCATTGAGATAGAACCCCCGGACTTCGGTCCGGGGGTTTTTATATGCCCTCGCTGAGAGCATCTGCCAACTCTCATATGATTCCTGTCGGATTCAACGATTCCCGGTTTCGCCGGGTCTCGTTCGATTTCTTTTCCCCCCGTACCCCCTTGTGCATTGCGCATAACAGTTGCCAGTTTTTGCCGAGCTTTTATAACCGCTTAAAATTTGGAAAAACGTTGAAACAGCTTGTATTTTCAGGTATATAGGACTATAATAAACATCATATGACCAAATGGCCTTTTGCGTTTTTTGTCAGGATCCTTGTGGGGAACGCCCCGCCTGATTTTGAAAATGCCCCCGCCCGCTGCGGGATAACAAATATAGAATCATGTCGGCGCGTGTGGAAGCCCGCCGTTTTACGTAGAATGATAGCCGCATAAGTTCGCAGATATAGGAGGAACTTGCTTTGAGCGCGAAAAAATCAAGAAAAGACAATATTCCCGCCATGGCGGCCCCACCCTCCGCCCCGGCTGAACATACAGAGAAAACCCCCGTGTCCGCCGCTCCCCGGCAGGTGTGCCGCGCGGAGGGTGCGTTCACTCGGAAGGATACCCTCATGGTGGTGCTCTATTCCGTCCTGCTCTTGCTCGCCATGACCGTCCAGACCGGCACCGTGAGCATGATCCTCTGCGGTCTGGCCTTTTTGAGTTTACTTGGCAAAAAGCCGCTGTCTCGTTTTGAACAGCGGCTGTCCGTGCCTGTATTGGGTCTTTTGGCCTTTGCCATCGTCTACGGCGTGGCGGCCATTTATTCTCCCTTCGGCGCCAACGCCCAGTCCGAGTTCTATAAATTCATCGCTGCCTTCTCTTTGGCGGTCATTCTGCTGGCCCGATTTGAGCGGAAACACGTTCCCGGCCTGCTGTGGGGCGGCGCGTCCGTCTCCACCGTCATTGCCCTGATCTCTCTGGACATGAGCTGCGGTCAAGTGCTGTTCGGGCCTTTTAACGCTTTGATGAACGCCTTGGGTACGGATTACACCGACGCTCTGCCGGAGTATTTCACCGCCCGTGTCAACGGTCTGTATAGCGACGCTAACGTAACGGCCGGTCTCTTTTCTCTTGCGCTGTTCGTGGCGCTGTATCTCCTGAAAAATTCCGCCTGCGTCTGGCGGCGCTTGGCAGCGTCTCTGCTGGCGGGCGTCAACGCCGTGAGCCTGCTGCTCACCGGCAGCCGCGGCGCTCTGCTCTGCTTCGCGGCGGCCTGTCTCGTCTGGCTTGCCGCGGAACGGTTGGACCGGGTGGGCCTGTTCCTCCTGTTAGTGGAAACGGCCGTGTCTATGGTCGCCGCCGCTGCCCCCGCCTCCTCCATGGTGATCCGCGGCAGCGAAACGGCGGTTGCGCTGTGTCTCCTCAGTGGTTTGATCCTCTTCGCGCTGGATGTTCTGGCCGGACGGCGGCTGGAGCCGGTGCTCTCCGCCCACAAAAAGGCGGCACTGGCCGCTGTGGGCGCGGTGGCGGTGATCTGCGCTGCTTACAGCGTGGCCGCTATGACTGTGAAAGGTCCTTACACCTTCGATTCCACCGGTCAGGTGGCCCGGCAGGTGGATCTCCCGGCGGGGACGTACACCCTGACCACGCCCCTGGATGAGAATGTCCGTGTGACGTTGCTGGGTCAAACTGCCTATGAAAAGCTGCGGGATCAGTACGAAACCCTGTACGATTCCATTTCCGGTGAGACGGAATTCACCGTGCCTGAGGATCTTGTGATGACCCGTTGGCTACTCTATGCGCCTGCGGGTACGGTCATTGAGTGTGTCGAGCTATCCGACGGACAGCGGTTCCAGCTGGGTTACCCGTTACTGCCCACATTCATTGCCGACCGTCTGCTCTTGGGCATGGGCAGCAGCTTTGACCTGCGTGCGGAATATGACAAGGACGCGTGGAAGATCTTCTCCACAGCGCCGCTGCTGGGCCGGGGCCTTGGCTCCACGGAGAATTTGGGCCGCTCTGTGCAGTCCTTCCAGTATGAGTCCAAGTACGCCCACAACCACCTGTTGCAAACCATGGCAGATACCGGATTGGTGGGGACTGTGTTCGCGCTGGCCTTTGTGCTGGGCGCGGCGTGGCTGTGCCTACAGGCTGTTCGGAAAGAGAAGGACAGTCTGGCCGCCGCTCTGCTGGCGGCGTGGGTCATGATGAATCTCCACAGCCTCATGGAGATCAACTTCTCCGTCCGGGGCTTCAGGTGCTTCGCCTATATGCTGCTGGTGCTGCCGGTCTTGCTGTACGCCCGTCCGCTGCTGGCAGGGGAGACCGCCAAGGCGCGGAAGAAGATGAAAACCGTCGGGATTCTGGTTACAGTTCTATACGCTTTGTATCTGGCCGTGTTCGGCGGCCTGCTGGAAAGCGCCCGCATGACGGACCGGAAGGCGGAGAATTTCCAGACCAGCGACGTCTATGAATATCTGGACTTCCTCCGGGGCTGTGTCCGGGGCAATGTGTTTGACCACGACTCCTACCAGCGTAATTATGTTGGCAACGCCGTGCAGCTGAACGACCGCGCCTACAACGGCGATATGCTGAAATATGTGAAGCAGCTGCGCTCCTCCGGCACCTACGAGAATGACAGCGCGCTGGCCCGGTATTATTACCTGCCCCGTCAGGAGTGGGACGAGCTGTTCGCCTGCTCTCTGGAGGGCATCCGTCAGGTGCGCTCCAGTCCCGACGGCTGGAACTATCAGATGGACTTCTACCGCGAGGAAGTTCTGCCCGCCATGGGCGCGGACAACGTGTCCGCCTTTGTGGACGGCGTTCTGGCCCTTGGTGACGCGCTGGACGCCATGAATGCCGAGGGCAGACTGGAAACGGTGGCGCTGAACGAAACAAATCAATCGTTTATGGCGCTGTGCCGCTCTGTGAAGGAGCAGGGCATATCCGGTCAGGACGCATACACGATTCTGGCAATGCTGGCCCAAAGCGGAGAAGGGGAGGCGGAGGACGCTGCCCAATAAGAAAAACACACCGGCCTGCCGGTGAAGGAGTACCTATATGAGCCGATTTCGGAGACAGCTGCTGTTCCTCTGCGACGCGTTTTTGTTCGCGGTGGCAGTGGCAGGCTACAAGTTCATCACAGTGCTGCTGCCCTATACCGCCACCGGCGCGGAGGAGAACTTCTGGGGCAACGCGGCGCTGTTATACGGCTGTACGGTCCTTGCCCAGCTTGTGTTCAAGACCTACGACAGCTTGTGGCGGTATGCCGAGAGCCGGGAGTACCTCATGCTGATCGCTTCGGCGTTCTGCGGCTTTACCGTCTATGAGGCCATCGCCCGTCTGAGCGGCATTGGGACCATCTCCTTTGTTCTGTTGGCGGCCATCGCCAGTTTATGGGTGCTGGAAATGCTGGTGGTGCGCTTCGGCTACCGCAGCTACCGTGCCCTCATGCTGCGCAATCAGCAAGCGGGCACGATCCCCGTGGCCATCATCGGCGCGGGGGCGGCAGGCGTGCAGCTGTTGGACGAGATCCAGCACAATCCTAACAGCCGCTACACCGTCCAGTGCTTTTTCGACGATGACGCGGGGAAGCTCAACAAGCGGATCCGGGGCGTGCCGGTCAGCGGAACGATCTCGGAGTCGCTGTCCCGGATGCGGGCTATGGACATCCACGATGCCATTTTCGCCATTCCGTCCATGGATGATCTCCACCGCAAGGAGATTCTGCGTCAGCTGACGGACCGGAGCGTGCGGGTTTCCACGCTGCCCAGTACGCTGGAGCTGATCGACCGGAAGCCCATCCGCCAGCAGCTCCGGGAGGTGCGGATCGAGGATCTGCTGGGCCGGGACGCCATTCAGCTGGACATTTCTGCCGTAGCGGGCCTGCTGTCCGGCCGGACCGTGCTGGTCACCGGTGGCGGCGGCTCCATCGGCAGCGAGCTGTGCCGCCAGATCGTCAAGCATCATCCCAAGCGGCTGGTTATTTTTGATATTTACGAAAACAACGCCTACGACATCCAGCAGGAGCTGCTGTATCAGTACGGCAGGGAGCTGCCCCTCAGCGTGGAGATCGGCTCCGTCCGGGACCCCCGGCGGCTGGAACTGCTGTTTGATACCTACAAGCCCGACGTGGTGTTCCATGCCGCCGCCCATAAGCACGTCCCCCTGATGGAGACCAGTCCGCAGGAGGCCATCCGCAACAACGTGTTCGGCACGCTGAACACCGTCCGGGCGGCGGACGCCCACGGCGTCAAAAAATTCATCCTGATCTCCACGGATAAGGCCGTGAACCCCACCTCCGTCATGGGCGCCAGCAAGCGCCTGTGTGAAATGGTGGTGCAGTCCATGGCCGGCTGCTCCCAGACCACCTTCGCCGCGGTGCGCTTCGGCAATGTGCTGGGCTCCAACGGCTCCGTGGTGCCTCTGTTCCGCCGGCAGATCGCGGGGGGAGGCCCTGTCACCGTGACGGACAAGCGCATCATCCGCTATTTCATGACCATCCCCGAAGCCGCCCAGCTGGTGCTGGAGGCGGGGGCCATGGCCAAGCAGAACGAATTGTTCGTACTGGATATGGGCCGTCCTGTGAAGATAATAGAACTGGCAGAGAACATGATCCGACTGTCCGGCTACGAGCCGTACCGGGACATTGAGATCGTGGAGACCGGTCTGCGCCCCGGCGAGAAGCTCTATGAGGAGCTGCTGGTGGCCAGCCGGGATCTGGAAAAAACCGGCAATGGCATGATCTTCGTGGAGCACCAGCCCCCGGTGACGCCGGAGGAGCTGGAGCGAAAGCTGGCGCTGTTGAATGATGCGCTGGAAAAAACCATGCGGACGGAGGACGTCTCCTGCATCCGGGAGGTACTGCACCGGGTCGTGCCCACCTTCCACGAGCCGGAGGAGGTCAACGCCGCGCAGGGCGATACCGTGCAGATCCCCGAACAGGGGGAAGCGAAACCTGCCGAAGTGTAAAGGATTGTTTGTATGTATCAATATGGTTTGAAACGGGTTTTGGATTTTCTGCTGGCCCTGTGCGGGCTGCTGGTGTTGTGGCCGGTGTTTCTCATCATCGCTATTGCCATCAAAATCGATGATCCCGGCCCGGTGTTTTTCTCCCAGAAGCGGGTGGGACTGCACAAGCGGTATTTTCAGCTTTATAAATTCCGTAGTATGAAGGTCAGCACGCCGGACGTTCCCACCCATCTGCTGGAGCATCCGGAGCAGTACATCTCCCGTGTGGGTGGCTTTTTGCGGAAAACCAGTCTGGATGAGCTTCCCCAACTGCTCAATATCCTGCGCGGTGATATGGCGGTTATCGGCCCTCGGCCTGCCCTGTGGAGCCAGGAAGATCTGATTGCCGAGCGGGATCAGTACGGAGCCAACGATGTCCGCCCCGGCCTCACCGGTTGGGCACAAATCAATGGCCGCGATGAGCTGACGATAGAAGAAAAGTCCGCCTATGACGGTGAATACGTAAAACGGCTCAGCTTTGCCTTTGACTGCAAGTGCTTCTTTGGCACCATAGGTGCGGTGCTCCGTCATGATGGCGTGGTGGAGGGCGGCACCGGGACGCTTGAGGAAAAGATGGAAGAAACCGAGAAGGAGCTTATTACGAAATGAAAACTCTGCTGATTACCGGCATCGCCGGAAAGTCCGGTCTTGTGCTGGCAAGACTGATTGCCGCAGGCGGATTGGAAGATCCGTATAGGCTGCGCCTCGCGCTGCGCCCGACTTCCTGCGGCGTGGCAGAAGTACAGCGGCTGTGCGAAAGCCGGGCCTATCCCCATGGAGACGCCGTTCAGGATTTCGGCTATGACCCCATGCCCTTTGAAGAGGGACTACGGCAGGAAGTGCGCGAGTACTTGGCTGCAAAAAATGGAAAGAACTGACGAAAGGGAGGCTCCAGCGTGAGAATTCTGGTGGTTTGTCAATATTATAAGCCAGAGCCCTTCCGCATTTCCGATATCTGCGAAACGCTGGCGGCTCAGGGCCACAGCGTTACCGTGGTTACCGGAACGCCCAACTATCCCGAGGGAGAGATCTACGCGGGCTACGAGGGACAGGCGCATCGTGATGAGACCATCAACGGTGTGTGTGTCCATCGCTGCCCCATCCACCCTCGCAAAAAGGGGGCCCTGCATCGGTTTTGGAATTATTACAGCTTCGTTCTTGCCTCCGATCGCTATTTGCGCAGCCTGAAGGAGGACTTTGACGCGGTTTTGGTGAACCAACTCTCACCTGTCATGATGGCGGAGAGTGCGGTACGATGGGCAAGGCGGCATCAGAAGAAAACGGTGCTCTACTGCCTGGACCTCTGGCCGGAGAGCCTGAGCGCAGGAGGAATTCGGCCGGGCTCGTTGATTTATCGTATATTCTGGCATATTTCACGCCGGATTTATCGAGATGCGGACACGATCGCCATCACTTCCCGGGGATTTGCAGACTACTTCCGCACGACACTAAGACTTCCATCGGCAAAGCTGGTGTACCTGCCGCAGTATGCGGAGGAGTTGTTTGACCGCTTACCAGAGGCTCCGCCCCATCCCGGGGTGTTCAATGCTGTGTTCGCCGGAAATATCGGCGAGATGCAGACGGTGGAAACCATCGTGGAAGCTGCGGGAAAGCTAAGTTCGCGGCCCGATATTCACTTCCACATCGTGGGGGACGGCATACGTCTGAATGCCTGCCGCCAGCTGGCGGAGGGACTGTCCAACGTTACATTTTACGGACGGCGGGACGTGTCCGAAATGCCGGACTTTTATGCCATGGCGGATGTGATGCTGGTAACGTTGAAGGCAGATCCTGTCCTATCACTGACGCTGCCGGGAAAGGTGCAGTCCTACTTCGCCGCCGGGAAGCCGGTAGCTGGGGCCATCGACGGCGAGACTGCCGCGGTTGTAGCGGACGCGAACTGCGGTGTCTGCGTGGCCGCGGAGGATGCTAACGCTCTGGCGGAGGCCCTTGTTTCCCTGGCGTCTGCCCCGGAGCGGCTGGTGGAATACGGTGCCAATGCCCGCCGTTACTATGAGGCCTATTTCCAAAAGGATGCCTTTTTACGGACACTGACCGATGTACTCAAGGAGAATTGCTGAAAATGAACCATTCGATCTTTCAGAACAAAACCTTACTCATCACCGGCGGCACAGGCAGCTTCGGCAACGCAGTGCTGAACCGCTTCCTCGCCACCGATATTGCCGAGATCCGCGTCTTTTCCCGTGACGAAAAGAAGCAGGACGATATGCGCCACGAGTTTCAGGCCAAGCTGCCGGAAGCGGCGGGCAAGATCAAGTTCTATATCGGCGATGTACGGGACCTTGCTAGTGTGAAGTCCGCCATGGTGGGGGTGGATTATGTGTTCCACGCCGCCGCTCTCAAACAGGTGCCCTCCTGCGAGTTCTTCCCCATGGAAGCCGTCCGCACCAACGTCATCGGCACGGACAACGTCCTCACCGCCGCCATCGAAGCGGGGGTGGAGAGCGTCATCTGCCTGTCCACCGACAAGGCCGCCTACCCCATCAACGCCATGGGCATCACCAAGGCGCTGGAGGAAAAGGTGGCGGTGGCCAAGTCCCGCACCTCCGGAAAGACCCGCATCTGCTGCACGCGCTACGGCAACGTCATGTGCTCCCGGGGCAGCGTCATCCCGCTGTGGATCGACCAGATCCGGAACGGCCAGCCCGTCACCGTCACCGAGCCGACCATGACGCGCTTCATCATGTCCTTAGAAGAAGCGGTGGATCTCGTCCTCTTCGCCTTTGAGCACGGTCAGAACGGCGACCTCTTTATCCAGAAGGCCCCCGCCTGCACCATTCAGACCCAGGCGGAGGCAGTGTGCGAGCTATTCGGTGGCAAAAAGGAGGACATCCGGGTCATCGGCATCCGCCACGGCGAGAAGCTCTATGAGACCCTGCTGACCAACGAGGAATGCGCCAAGGCGGAGGACATGGGGGACTTTTACCGGGTCCCCGCCGACAACCGCAGTCTCAACTACGACAAATATTTCTCCGAGGGGGACGAGCAGCGCAGCACCCTCACGGAGTTCAATTCCAACAACACGCGCATCTTGAATGTGGCTGAAACAAAGGCGCGCATCGCCGCCCTCGCCTACATTCAGGCGGAGCTTGCACGGCAGGAGAAGTGATATGAACATTCTTGTCACCGGCGCGAAGGGCATGGTGGGCACCGCCCTGTGCGCAAACCTCAAAAACCTGCGCGACGGCAAAAACCGCACCCGCCCCGGCCTGCGCATTGATGAGATCTACGAATACGACCTCGCCTCCACCCCTGCCGAGCTGGAGGACTACTGCGCCAAGGCGGACTTCGTGTTCAATCTGGCGGGTGTGAACCGTCCGGAAAATCCTGAGGACTTCATGCGCGGCAATTTCGGCTTCGCTTCGGAACTGCTGGGCTGCCTGAAGCGGCACGGAAACAAGGCCCCTGTCATGCTGTCCTCCTCCATTCAGGCGACGCTGGCCGGGCGCTTCGGCAACAGCGAATATGGCCGCTCGAAGCTGGCGGGGGAGGAGCTGTTCTTCGCCTACGGCAGAGAAACGGGCGCGCCGGTGTACGTCTACCGCTTTCCGAACCTCATGGGCCACAGCCGCCCCAACTACAACAGCGCCGTTTCCACCTTCTGCTGGGCGGTGGCCAACGATCAGCCCTACACCGTCAACGACCGCTCCACCGAACTGGAGCTGCTCTACATCGACGATTTGGTGGAGGGCCTGTTCGACCTGCTGGAGGGGAAGGCGCAGCATTGTGAATTCGACGGCGTGGAGACCGTTTTACAAACGGATGGCCGCTACTGCTGCGTCCCTGTGACCCACAAGGCCACCCTCGGCGAGATCGTCGATCTCTTGGCGCAGTTCAAAGTGCAGCCGGAAACACTGCTCATGCCGAAGATGCCCGACGGCTCCTTTGCCAAGAAGCTTTATTCCCTCTACTTAACATATCTCCCGGCGGAGCGGTTTAAGTATCCCCTGAAGATGAACGTGGACGACCGTGGCAGCTTCACCGAGCTGCTCAAGACCGCCGACTGCGGGCAGGTGAGCGTGAATATCACCCGCCCCGGCGTCACCAAGGGGCAGCACTGGCACAACAGCAAGTGGGAGCTGTTCATCGTGGTCCACGGTACGGCGCTCATCCGCGAGCGCTGCCTCGTCACCGACGAAACAGTGGAGTTCACCGTTTCCGGCGAGCACATCGAGGCAGTGCACATGATCCCCGGCTGGACCCACAGCATCACTAATCTCAGCGAAACGGACGAGCTGGTGACGGTCATGACCTGCAACGAGGTCTTTGACCCCGCCCGCCCCGATACCTTTTTTGAACCGGTCTGAGCCGGAGAAGGAGCGCGCATGGCGTATTTTCGCAACAACGGCAAATTAAAGCTGCTCATCATCGTGGGCACACGGCCGGAGATCATCCGCCTGTCGGCCGTCATTACCAAGTGCCGCAAGTATTTCGACACGGTTCTTGCCCACACGGGGCAGAACTACGACTATAACCTCAACGGCGTCTTTTTCCACGACCTCGGCCTTGCCGACCCTGAGGTGTATCTGGACGCGGTGGGGAAGGACCTGGGGGAGACCATGGGCAACATCATCGCCAAGAGCTACGCCCTCATGGTAGAGACGAAGCCCGATGCCGTTTTAGTGCTGGGCGACACCAACTCCTGCCTGTCCGTCATCGGCGCCAAGCGCCTGCATATTCCCATCTTCCACATGGAGGCGGGCAACCGCTGCAAGGATGAGTGCCTGCCGGAGGAGACCAACCGCCGCATCGTGGACATCATCTCCGATGTGA
>OLGA01002507.1_pt1 | contig 12935 bp, 12 predicted proteins | sample 1604881 | NCBI WGS metagenome assembly OLGA01 (sample SAMEA3888896, study PRJEB22519) | human gut metagenome | biome: human gut; feature: human-associated habitat; material: faeces | place: Denmark | collected 2009
CCCGCCGATGAAGCTGGAAACGATTTGTGTCATCATAGCAGTCCCTCCGCGATCAGAGTGGAGAAAAGAAATCCTCCGGCAATACTGGCCGCAATGAGCAGCGACTCCAGAAAACGGAACAGACCTGTGATGCTCTCTCCCAATAGCATATCCCGGGCGGCGTAGGTAGTGGGGATGCCGGGGATGGTCGGCATGATACAGCCGATCAAAATCTTGTCCAGGTGGACCCCGACCCCGAAGCGGACCAGAACACAGGCGACAAAGCCTGTGGCAACGGAGCAGAGCAAGTAGAACAGGAGCTGGTTTTCTTTTTTATAGATCCCTCTGCGGTCCATCCAGTTGATGAGCAGAGCCAGCAGGGCGGTGGCGGGGACGTCTTGCAGGGTTCCGCCAAAAAACACCGTGAAGGAGCTGGCGGCCAGGACAGCTCCGACATAGCTGATCCAGGCGCCCTCTTTCCGGGGGCACAGGATGGCGGAGGTCCGGGCCTGGATCTCTTCCGGAGATGGCTTTTGGGCGCAGATCTCCCGCGACAGGGCGTTAAGGCGCTCGACCTTATCCAGGTTGGTGGCGTAGCCGCCGGTGACGCGGCGGGCCTTTACGATCTCGTCTCCGGCGGGCGTTATGGCGGTTACCTCGATCAGGGAGGTGATGGTGAATACGCCGATCTCCTGCATCCCATAGGCGTGGAGGATACGGGTAATGGTATCCTCCACGCGGGTCACCTCGCCGCCTGCCAGCAGCAGAGCTTTTCCCATATCAAGGCTGGCGTCTACCAGTTGTTCGTCAGGTGTTCTCATAGGCAAAGCCGCTCTTTCGTTTCATGGTTGTCTCCCGGTGATGGACCGGGGCCTATCTATTGTAGAGGTCCCCATCTGCCTTGTCAAGCTGCACGGGCGATTTTGCCCGGCTCAGCAGGGGCACTGGCGGCCGGTGCAGTCGATGGTATAGTCCTGCCCGTACTGGCCGGGCAGCAGCATCTGCGAGATGGGCAGAAAGGTATAGCCCTCCTGAAGGAGCGTCTCTAAAATGGCGGGCAGCGCCTCTGGGGTGTGCTTGGCGGCGTTGTGGAACAGCACAATGGAGCCGGGCTGCACCTTTTCTGTAACGCGCTTGACGATCTGGCCGGCGGGCAGGTCCTTCCAGTCCAGACTGTCCACATCCCACTGAATGGGCTCCATTCCAGCGGAGCGGACGGCAGAAATAGAGCGGTCATCATAGTCTCCGTAGGGGAGACGGATCAGGGTAGGCCGCACGCCGGTAACCGCTTCGATCTTGTCGTTGCAGGCGTTCAGATCATCCACGACCTCCTGGGGGGACAACTGGGAATAGTGGGCGTGGGTGTTGGATTGGTTCATTACCTGGTGTCCGGCGCTGTGCAGCGCCTTCACCGATTCAGGATATTTTTCGGCCCACTGGCCCACCACAAAGAAGGTGGCGGGCACCTGATAACGGGCCAGAATGTCGATCAGCTGCTGAGTATCCTCATTGCCCCAGGCGGCGTCAAAGCTGATAGAGACCACCTTCTGCTCCCGCTGGACGCAGTAGATAGGCAGCTGGCGGGCGGTGGCGGAGACCCCCACGGCGGCGGGATAGTTAACCACCCAGAAAATAATAGCGGCCGACAATACCGTGCCTGCCGCCGTCAGCCACCGGCGGGGCAAAACCAAAAATCGAATGTGTCCAGTGTGTACTGACCGTTTGAAATGCAGCATGGCTCCATTCCCCCTTTGAGGAAACTCTATGCCGAAAATGGGGCGTTTATGCAGGGAAAAACAGCCGAAAATTGTAAATTTTCCTTGGCAGGACTGGACTTCAAGCGGGGCATGATGTATGATAATTTTCTGTTATTCAGTGAATTGACCGGGGAGGAGCTCCCCGGAGCCGGTGCGCGGCGGGACTGCCGGCCGGCAGGAGGTACCCTATGGGACGAATGACACTGTGCGGGATCCATCCCGCATCCAGAAAACGATATACACGAAGAAAACCCCTGGTGGGGCCGGACACACCGCCGGAGCGGGTGTTCATCCCCCTGGAGCTGTGCGCCGGCTGTGTGCCTGCCATCCCCACGGTGAAGGTCGGGGAGCGGGTGCTGGTAGGCCAGACCATCGCAAAACCCGGAGATGAGAATGGCGTGGCGCTGCACGCCAGCGTCTCGGGCACAGTGGAGGAGATCCGGGACTGCCCCCACCCCTGGGGGGGCAGCGGTCCGGCGATTGTGATCCGGAATGACGGTGCGGGGCTGCTGTTTGACGGTCTGCCCGACCCTGTGGACCCGGCCCACCTGGTGCCCCAGGTGCTGCTGGACCGGGTGCGTCAGGCGGGCATTGTGGGAATGGGGGGCGATGCCCATCCTACCCATGTAAAGATAGCTCAGGCCATGGGCCGGGTCGATACGCTGATCATTGATGCGGCGGAGTGTGAGCCTTACTGCACGGCCGACCAGCGCCTGCTGGCCGACCGGGGGGATCTGGTGCTTCAAGGAGCGCTGGCCCTGGGACAGGCGATCCGGGCCAAGCGGGTCGTGCTGGCCGCCCAGGGCGACCAGATCAAGACGGTGGAAAAGCTGGAGCGCTGGCTGCTGAAAAAGAAGATCTCGGTGGAAGTTGTGCTGCTGCGCTCCCACTACCCGCTGGGGGAGGAGAAGCAGATCGTCCGGGCCATTACCGGCCGGGAGGTCCCGCCGGGAGGGGCACCGGTGGACGTGAAGTGTCTGGTGCTGAATGCGGCTACGGTCTATGCGGTAAGCGAGGCGATGCTCCGGGGACGCCCCCTGACCCATCGGGCGGTGACGGTGTCCGGCCGGGGGGTGGTGCGCCCCAGAAACCTGTGGGTGCCCATTGGAACGCCCCTGCGGGATCTGATCCAGTCCGCCGGCGGTATGCGGGAGGAGAAAGCGCTCTTCCTGGTGGGCGGCCCCATGCGGGGAGTGGAACAGAAGGACCTGAACGCCCCCGTGCTGCCCGATACCAACAGTCTGGTATGTATGCTGCCGGAGGAGCGGGCGGTGAGCAGCCCCCAGACTCCCTGCGTGCGCTGCGGGCGGTGCGCCGCCGCCTGTCCCATGCGGCTGGTGCCCGCCTTTGTGGTGAAGGCGTTCCGGCTGAACGATATGGGGCGTCTGAAGGGGCTGCATCTTCAGGACTGCTTACAGTGCGGCTGCTGCACCTATATCTGCCCCTCTCAGATCCCGCTGATGGACCTGATGCGGAAGGCCAGGACCATTGTGGAAGGAGGTGACCGGGCATGAGCCGGATCAGAAGCGGCCAGCTGCGCCGCCCCCCTCAGATGTCCCAGACCTCGGGTATCTCCGCCATCATGCTGGATGTGCTGGTGGCATTGATCCCCGCCTGGTGCATGGCGATTTTCCTCTATGGATTCCGGGTGGTGGTGCTGACAGCGGTGTCTGTCGCCACCTGTGTTTTGTGTGAATACTGGTATGAGCGGCTGATGAAGCGGCCCATCACCATCTATGACCTGTCTGCCTGCGTCACCGGGCTGATGCTGGCCATGACCATGCCGGTGAGGGCGAAGAGAGCAATAACGTTGGGCAGGACGATGAAGTTGTTGAACATATCGGTGACTTCCCAGACGAAGTCACTGCCGGAGACGGTGCCCAGGAAGATGAATACCAAGGCGATAACGGTGTAGATCACGCTGCAGAGCTTGCTGTTCTTGCGGCCGAAGAGGTAGTTGGCGTTGATCTTACCGAACAGGTTCCAGCTGAGGATGGTGGAGAAGGCGAAGAACAGCAGGCAGATGGCCACGAACTTGGCGCCCAGGCTGTCGCCGAATACGGAACCGAAGGCCGTCTGGGCCAGGTTGGTCTTGCCCAGGGTGGCGGTGATGTCGCCGAAGTAGCCGTTGGCCAGAGGGCCGTCAGCGGTGTACAGGGTGCAGATGATGACCAGGGCATTCAGGGTCAGGACGATGAAGGTGTCGATAAACACACCGATCATGGCCACGACACCCTGATCGTGGGCGTGGGCCACATTGGCTTGGGCGTGGGCGTGGGGCGTAGAGCCCATACCGGCCTCATTGGAGAACAGGCCGCGCTTGGCACCCTGGGAGATCGCGGTCTTGAGGGCGTAGCCGATACCGCCGCCGACGATGGCCTGGGGCTGGAAGGCATACTTGAAGATCATGCCGAAGGTGGAAGGGACGTACTTGATGCGGGCGCAGAGGATCACCAGACCGCCCATCAGGAAGATACCGGCCATAATGGGGACCAGCTTCTCGGTGACGGCGGCAAGACGCTGCACACCGCCCAGGAAGATGATGGCGCAGATGATGACCAGGACGATACCCACGATCCAGGAGGGGATGCCGAAAGCCGTCTGCATGGTGGAGCCGATGGAGTTGGATTGGACCATGCAGCCCATGAAGCCAAGGGCCAGGATGATAGAGACGGCGAAGAAGCCCGCCAGGAACTTTCCGAAGCCTCCCTTGAACGCCGTGGTGATGTAGTAGACCGGGCCGCCCTTGATATTGCCGTCAGGCTCAACGATACGGGTCTTCTGGGCCAGGGTAGCCTCGGCATAGATGGTGGCCATGCCGAAGAAGGCGATGATCCACATCCAGAAGATAGCGCCGGGGCCGCCGGTGAGGATGGCGCCGGAGGCACCCACGATATTGCCGGTGCCCACCTGGGCGGCGATGGCGGTGGCCAGCGCCTGGAAGGAGGTCATACCGCTTTTCTGGGCGCCGCCGCGGAGGTTCATCTCACCGAAAAACTTTTTCATGCCCTCGCCGAAGCAACGGACCTGGACAAAGCGGGTCTTGATAGAGTACCACAGGCCCACACCCACCAGCAGGAAGATGAGGATATAGTTGCTGAGGTACTCGTTGATCTTGGATACGATGGGGAACAATACACTTTCTAACATACAATTTCTCTCCTTGCATAAAAAATAGAGCTGCCGGAAAACGGCAACTCTGGAGAAGTCTGGTCAAGCGAAAAACTCGTCTGCTCCGTCCTTTTGCCTGAGAGATTCGGCGCTCGCGCGCCTTGCACCTTCGGCACCCAACTGAATGGGATTCTCCAGAGTTCCCTCCCCATCCGGTCTTTCCATTCCGGGCGGTTCATCGGGCTGTATCTAATTGATGGACGTATGTTACCACATAACGGACAGCTTTGCAACCCCCTTTTCGAAATTTTTATGAATAGACGCGCACCTTCCTGCTTTACGGTGAAAAAAAGCACCCCGTGACGGGGTGCTTTTGCTTACTTTTGCAGGGTAAACGTCATCTGTACCGGGTTGTGATCGGAGTAGGCAAAGCCTGTATCCAAAACAGCGGCACTGTCCACGGCAACATTGGGGGTGACCAGGAAGCCATCCACGGTGAGGACATACTGGCCGTCGTGGTATGGACCGTCGGCGTTGCGGCAGGATGGCACCGGATCGTTCTCGTCCAGTGGCGCCACCAACTGCACGTCATAGCTGTCGAACACGCCCTCCGGTATGGGCTGCGCCCAGGAATATTCCTGATCGGCCGCGCCGAAATAGACGGAGGAGTCCCCCAGCAGGTCCTTGTTGAAGTCGCCGCCGGCCACGCACCAGCTGCCCTTTTCGTACTCCGCCTGCATATCCGCCAGCAACAGCGCCAGCTGCTCCGTGGCGATGGTACCGTCACTGGTGTAGGCAGAGAGGTGCAGGTCGTAGAGCACCAGCTCACCGCCGCCGGAGACGGGGACACGGCTGACGGAGTAGCAGCGGTCCAGGTCCAGAAGCTTCATAAAGCCGGACTCCACCGGCAGCTCCACGCGGTCGGCTGCGGTGATATTCGCCGGAGAGAAGGTCAGCAGGCCGGACCGGGAGGCTCCGTGGGGAGCGGTCAGGGGATACAGAAGATAGGGCGAGTCGTAATTCTGGCAGAAAACGCTGCTCTTGTTGAAGAGGGCGGCATACAGCGGCTCGCGCTCGTCCACATGGTAGGTACGGGTGGAGCCGATATCCACCTCCTGCAGCAGGCAGAAGTCGGCGTTCTGCTGCTTCAGGTACCCGGCGATGGCGTCCATGTTGGCCGTCAGGCGCTCCTTTGACCAGGCGCGGGATTCCGTGCCGCCGTCCATGAAAAAGCCGTAGTCTTCCTCGTAAGCGCCGAAACCGATGTTCCAGGAAACGACCGTATAGGCCGTATTCGTATCGACGGACCGGGCGGCATCGGTGGACTGCACCGGCGTCAGCATCTGGTCGCCGATACGGTGATAGTCGATAAACACATAGGCCACATAACCGCCCGCCAGCAGCAACAACGCCAGCAGAACACAGAGAATGATCTTCACCCATTTTTTCACGGCACAGGCCCTCCTCGGTTTACTTTTTTCTGAATATATAGTATACTCTTTTCAAACGCATTTGAAAAGAGGTATCCCGCTTGAAAAAGATCGTTATTCGCTTTAATGCGCCGGTGATATTGTCCTTCGCCCTGCTGAGCCTGATCGCACTGTTACTGGGCAACTGGACCAACGGTGCCGCCACGGCGCAGTATTTCTCCGTGTACCGGTCCTCTCTGGCCGACCCTCTGACATACGTACGCTTTTTCGGCCATGTGCTGGGGCACTCCGGCTATGACCACTACATGGGCAATATGCTGCTCCTGCTGCTGGTGGGCCCCGGTCTGGAGGAGAAATACGGCAGCGGCACCATGGTGTGGATGATCGCGCTGACGGCGCTGGTCACCGGCCTGGTGAATTTTATCTTCTTTCCCCACACGGCGCTGCTGGGCGCCAGCGGCGTAGTGTTCATGATGATCGTGCTGTCCTCCTTTACGGCGGCGCGGAAGGGCGAGATCCCCGTGACGCTGATCCTGGTGGTCATCTTCTACCTGGGCGGCGAGATCATGGACGGACTGTTCAAGCAGGACAACGTCTCCCAGATCGCCCACATCGTAGGCGGCCTGTGCGGCCTGGTGTTCGGCTTTACCGTGCGGCGGGGACGGAGGTAACGGATGTACATAGCCATCGGCATTGCGGCGGCGCTGTTTGCCGCCGACCGGATATTGAAATATCTGTCCCGGACAGGGAAGCTGAAATGGGAGGGCCGGTATGTGCGCCTGACCCATCTGGAGAACCGGGGGTTCTTTCTGGGGCTGGGACAGAAGCACGAGAAGCTGCTGCGCTGGCTGCCGCTGGGCGTATGGCTGGCGGCGGCAGCGTGTCTGCTGCCGGAGCTGGGCAAGCGGGCCTTCGCGGCACAGCTGGGCATTCTGTCGGTGCTACTGGGCGGCATCAGCAACCAATGGGACCGGCTGCGGCGGGGCAGCGTGACGGACTATCTGCAATTCCCCCACCGAAAGGCCAAAAAACGGGCGCTGGTGTGGAACCTGGCGGACTTCATGCTTATCGGCGGCGTGGTGCTGACCGTGGCCGGACTGGTGAAGGAGCTTATCAAGAAATAAAAAACCGGGCCATCGGCCCGGTTTTTTATTTCTCCTTGTAGTACAAACGGCAGTGGCAGTAGCCCTCGAAGTTCGGGTCGGCGATCTGGTCCTTGAACTCCTTGCACATACACCTGTTCTCCTCGGTGCGGGCCAGACGGCAGGGACAGTAGCCGCCGGTGCGTTTCAGGCCCTCGCGGATGGTTTTCACGATCTCGGGATCGTCATTGAGACGGACTTTCACAGAACAGCCTCCTTCCTCTCTGCGGTAAAAGGCCCGCGGCGCGGGCCTTTTATGTATTAACCGTGGGAATTGAACCAGTCCTCGCAGAACTTGGCAATGGACGGAACGATATCCTTGACAAAGCGCTTGGTGGTGTTGATGCACAGGTCGTAGGAGCCCTTGTCGCCCCACTTGCTGTCGCTGTACATCTGGTGGTGCTGGGCACGGTTGCGGTCGATCTGCTTCATATGGGACTCGATCTCCCGGGGCGTCAGATGCTCACCCTGCGGGGCACGGCGCTGGCAGCGCTCGATCTTGGAGTCCTTATCCGCATAGACAAAGATGTTCAGCGGGTCGTAGTCCTTGAGGATAACATCGGCGGCCCGGCCCACGATGACGCAGTCGCCTTGCTTGGCGAAGTTCTCGATGATCTGGCGCTGGGCCACTGCCACGCGGATGGGCTGCTCCATGATCTGGAAAGGCTGCATACCAAAGCGGTGCCCGATGGTCAGCGGATAGGCAGCTTCAATGCTCTTTTCGCCCACGTTGGCCACATAGTCCTCGTTGAAGCCGTTTTCCTTGGCGATCATCTCGATGATCTCGTGGTCGTAGCACGGAATGCCCAGGGCCTTGGCCAGACGCTTGCCCAACTCACGGCCGCCGGAACCAAACTCACGGCTGATGGTAATGATTCTGCTCATAGTTAGGATACCTCCCTTATTGCTCAATATTCATAGCTGCTGCCGCCCACGAACTCGCGGACGATGGAATTCAGCGGCACATAAGGCGTGTGCAAAGGCGGGACGCTCTCCACCACCTCTACCAGGTCGGTGAGGTCGTGCTCCTGCATATACTCCGGCGTCAGTTCCTGCCGGAAATTGGGGATGTTGGCCAGGCACTTGGCCAGGATACAGGGCTCATAGTCGTGGAAGGAGTCAATGTGAATGGCGGCGTTGCTCTTAAAGGGCCGGATATAGTTGACCTCGCCGGCGTTGACGCTCTCGGCACGCTCGACCGTCTCCCGCAGGGAGTGGCCCCGGGTGTTGTAGTCCCGGATGAGCCGGCGGGCCACGCGCAGCTGCTCGGGACGAACCACGCGGTCCTTGTTGGTGAGGATACGGGTGCGGGGCGCCACATAGATGCCGGTGGCCGCGCCGCGGATCTTATCGAAAATCAGGGGGTTGAGCATATGGATCCCCTCGGCAATGACGATGCAGTCCTTGTCGCCCTGCATGGGCTTATAGCCGCCGGTAGTGCCAGTCTTGAAATCGTACCAGGGAATATCCACCTGCTCGCCGTCCAGCAGGCGGCCGATGCAGCTGACCAGCAGGTCCACGTTGACGCAGTAAGGGGACTCCCAGTCGGTAGCCTCCGGCGGACGCTGGTCCAGGGGCAGGAAAAAGTTGTCCATGCTCAGCAGGCAGACCTTGACGCCCAGATTTTCCAGGTAGTCGCGCAGGCGCATGGCGGTGGTGGTCTTGCCGCTGCCGGAGGGGCCGGTCAGCGCCACGATGCGGCGCTCACGCCCGGCGGACAGGACAGCCGCCGCGGCGGAGGACACCTTGTCGTGGAATACTTCCTCGCAGCGCAGGACGAACTGCGTCTCGTTGTTCATGGCCTGGTTAATGGTCTCCAGATCGATGATACGCATAAAGCCTCTCCTTTCAAGAGGGGGTAATACTTTATCCCGTATTATAGCACGGTATGGCCGCCGCGTCAAAGGGGCAAAGGCGTAAAAACGCCGCAAAATATACACGCCCCTTTCCTCCGGCCAGTGGCGCAATACTACCAAAAAATGCAGCAAAATGCCGAAACTTTCATTGCAATTTGCCTGTATTTATGGTAGTATGATGTTAGGAATTTAACAATACTGCACAAACCCGCGTACTTCTGTGGCATAGCCGCCATTTCGGTCAGAAATGACGGCGGCGGGTAACACGAAAGGACGTGAGACTTGTTGGAGCACTCCCCCAAGATCATCGCCGTCGCCGGTAAGGGCGGCGTGGGCAAGACCTCCATCTCCGCCGCCTTTGTGCGGCTGCTGACTGAAGCGTACCCCGACAAGCGTATTCTGGCCATCGACGCCGACCCGGCGGTGGGACTGTCCACCGCGCTGGGCGTTGAGGTGAAAGAGACGCTGGACGACATCCGCAAGAGCATCGTGGCCTCGGTGGAGGACGGTGCGCCCCGGGAGGCCATCGAGCTGCTGAGCGAGGCACGATACCGCATTTTCGACACCATGGTGGAGCAGCAGCGGTTCTCGTTTCTCGCCATCGGCCGGCCGGAGACGGCGGGCTGCTACTGCAAGGTGAACGCCTATCTGAAGGAGGTCATCAACCTGCTGGCCAACGACTTTGACTACGTGGTCATCGACGGTGAGGCCGGCATCGAGCAGATCAACCGCCGGGTGATGGAGAAGGTGACGCATCTAGTGCTCATCACCGATCCCAGCCGCAAGGGTACACAGGTCATCGACACCATCAAGCGGGTGGCCGACGAGCTGGTGATGTACGACCGCTGCGGCGCTATCGTCAATCGGGTCACGGACCCGGCGCTGATTCCCTACATCCATATCAACGGCACGGAGATACTGGCCACCATCGGCAGCGACCCACAGCACGCCGCCAATGATATCCAGGGTCTTAGTGTTTTTGATCTGCCGGAGGATGCCCCTGTCATCCGCGGCGCACGCGAAGCCCTGACCAAGCTGGAGATCTTATAATTGAAATACATTAGGAGAGAGGTGTAATTCTTGAGAGACCTGAAGCATCTGATCTACTTCGAGAGCCTGCTGGAGAATGCCGACAATGATCTGGTGAAGCAGGCACAGGCGGAGGGGAAGCTGGCCATCGGCTATACCTGCTACCATATGCCTGAGCCGCTGCTGAACCTGCCCGGCTGCTTCTCCGTCCGGCTCCGCGCCCCCCGCACCGGTTCACTGGACATTGCTACCTACTATATGTCCAACTACACCTGTGAATATGCGCGCGCCCTGGTGGAGCGTGGCATGGAGGGCGGCTACCAGTTCCTGGACGCGCTGGCCGGCGTGGACGCCTGTTCCATGATGAACCGCGCCATGGAGCACTTTGAAATTCTGCAGATGAATGACAAGCCCAACTTCTTTGTCACCCACTGCGACATCCCCTACAAGATCACTGACTACACGCTGGACTCTTACGTCAAGCAGATGCGCCGCCGGGTGCTGGATCCCCTGACGGAAAAGTACGGCGTGGATACCTCAGATGCCGCTATCCGTCAGGCGGTAAAGGAGCACAACGAGGTCTGTTCCATCATCAGCGAGATCGGCGAGCTGCGCAAGGAGGAAAACCCGGTCATCACCGGCTATGAGTTCCACGTGCTGAACCTGGTGAGCTTTACCTGTGCCAAGTACCTGATCCTGCCTTACCTGCGAGAGACGCTGACGGAGCTGAAAAAGCGCAAGCCGGATCCCAAGCCCGCCTTCCGTGCCCGCGTGGCCATCGTGGGCAGCGAGATCGATGACCCTCAGCTGACGAAGCTCATCGAGGGCTGCGGCGCACTGGTAGTGTCCGACCGATACTGCTTCGGCTCCACTCCCGGGCGGGAGATCATTGATCTGAAGGACGATGAGGACGCCCTGCCCCAGATCTGCATGCACATTATGAAGCACTCCGAGTGCGCCCGCTACATCGCCGATGAGAAGGTGCAGCAGCGCCGCGAGACGGCAGACCGCCTGGCACGGGAGTATCACGCTGACGGAATCATCTATGAGCAGATGAAATACTGCGACTACTGGGGCTTTGAGCGCGCGCTGGTGAGCCACATCATGCATGAGGAGTATGACTGGCCGGTGCTGAGCATCGACCGTCTGTACAACAACGGCAACTCCGGCCAGCTGCGGACCCGCGTGCAGGCCTTTGTGGAGTCGCTGGAGATCAAGAAGCTCCACAAGCAGAACGGAGGTGCCAACTGATGGCTGACAAGAAGAAATTTCCCAATCCCGAATTCTTCCGCGCCAAGACTGAGATGGACTGGAAGGCGCAGGCCGCCAACCTGAAGGAGTTTGGCTCCATCGCTCTCGATCTCATCAAGGAGACGGACTGGAAGGCCTTTGGCAGGAAACAGAAGGAGCATTTCCTTGACAATATGAACCGTGTAGCACGGGAGGCCAAGACCGTTGCCGCCATGACCTGCGCGGAGCGCAAGGACCTGCTGCTCAACGGCGAAAAGCATCTGGGTGCCCTGTACCGCAAGGGTGACATGGCCACTGTCCGCCGGGAGTGGCGCGGCGTGGAGAGCACCCTCGTCGACTTCTCCGGCTGGCTGAAGGTCTGGGGCATGCTGTTGGCCACCTTCTCCAAGGATCTGATACCCGCCCTGAATACCACGTTCTGGTATCGCTGGATGATCTCCTATATGTGCTGCGTGAGCTTCATGGATAAGAACACCATGGGTCAACGGGGCAACGCCCTGAAAATGAGCCACCTGATGACCTACGACATTTTCCGCTATGTGGCGGAAAATCTGGTGTTCCTGGCCAAGTGCGATAAGAAGAACGGCAACAGCTCCGAGCTGAACAAGAAGGTCGTTCTGTTCGATGAGATGACCATGGGCCAGATCATGGCCGGCTTCCCCGACCTGCTGGGTATCCCCTATCAGCTGATGCCGGTGTTCCTGGTGTCCGAGATCGACCAGCTCACCTGCGTGCCCTACATCGACGCCGTGGAGTCCTTCGGCCTGCCGGCGGACTGCTGCCCGGTGCCGTCCTCCGAGTGCGGCGCGCTGGTCATCGATGCCCTGCCCCACATGGGCAAGTGTTTTATCTCCTCCTCCATGCCCTGCGACGGCTCCACTATGGCCTCCAGCTATATGTCCCGCCGCTTCCCCGACCTGCCCGTGTTCCACCTGTGCTTCCCGGTTCGGTATGAGGACGAGGAGACGGTGCAGATGGGCGCCGAGGATATCCGGGCGTGCATCAAGTTCATTGAGGAGCAGACCGGCGCCAAGTGGAGTTGGGACGCCTATTTCTCCGCCATGAAGCGCTTTAACGAGGAGACGCGCTACGAGCTGGAAAAGTGGGAGGTCAACAAGACCGCCTATCCCCAGATCATCGGCCCCAGCTACGAGCTGTTCCGCAAGTGGAACTACGAGATGGACGGCGGTATCGACCCGCGCGTCATGAAGACCTGCCGCAAGGTCAACGACCTGCTGATGCAGTCCTACCAGCGCCGCGACGAGGCGTGGGTGGGCAAGATGCGCTACCGCGGCATCGTCTGGTCCTGCCCCGCCCACTACTACGCCAACTTCTCCAACTGGCTGGCCAACTGCTGGGGCATCAACATCCTGGTGGAGA
>OLGA01002509.1_pt1 | contig 12919 bp, 9 predicted proteins | sample 1604881 | NCBI WGS metagenome assembly OLGA01 (sample SAMEA3888896, study PRJEB22519) | human gut metagenome | biome: human gut; feature: human-associated habitat; material: faeces | place: Denmark | collected 2009
GTCGGCCTTGAGCTTTTGCAGGATCATCGCCGAGATCTCCTGCGGGGTATATTTGTGGCCGTCGATGTTCACCTTATAATTTGTGCCCATCTGGCGTTTGATGGAGGAGACGGTGCGCTCGTGGTTCGTGACAGCCTGCCGCTTGGCCAGACTGCCGACCATGCGCTCGCCGGTCTTCGAGAACGCCACGACAGACGGAGTCGTCCGCCCACCCTCCGCGTTGGGGATGATGACCGGCTCGCCGCCTTCCATCACCGCGACACAGGAATTGGTCGTGCCGAGATCGATACCGATGATCTTTGCCATAAACTACGTCCCTCCAAGGGTCAAATCTAATTTGCCACGATTACCTTTGCGTGGCGGATAACCGCCTCATCCATCGTGAAGCCCGTCTGAATGACCTGCACGATCTCGTCCTGCCGCCTGGCCGGGTCTTCAATATGCTCGACGGCCTCGTGATAGTCGGGGTTGAAGCATTTGCCGAGACTGTCCATCGGCACAACGCCAAGCCCATCCAGCCGCGCAAGCAGCTTCTGCATCAGAAGCTCGACGCCGTGATAGTATGCCTCGTCCGTACACGGCGCATCCAGCGCGCGGGCCAGATCGTCATAGACCGGCAGCAGCGCGAGCACCGCCTTTTTCATACCGTCGGCCTCCGCGCGCTCGAGCTGCGCGGCCGTGCGGCGGCGGTAATTCTGATATTCGCCGCGCAGCGCCTCGAGCGTTTCGTCCGGCGCGGCGGGCTTTTTGGAAAACAGACGCACGGCTCAGCCCTCCTGTGTGTTCGTGCTCTTCTGGCTGCCGAAGCCGTAGCCATAGTAGGGGTCAGTCTGCTGGCTGCCGCTCTGATAGGTGTCGGAGTAGCTGCTGTTGTCGTAAGTGGAATAGCCGTAGGGATTCAGATACACATAGCTGCATCCGCCGAACAGGCCATAGAACAGCTGGAACAGCAGATAGATCAAAAAGATCTTGCCGAGGATGCTGCCGCGCCGCCGCGTATGGCGGTACGTCCACTGATACTGGTTCTGGTTCTGCGCGTCGTCGCCGTCCTGCTGCGGGCGGTAGTTCGTGTAATAGGTGTAGGTATAGTGCGGCTGATCCTGACCCTGGCTCTGGCCGCCCCAGAAGGCGGAAAACGGATCGTAATACTGCTGGTTCTGATACTGCTGGCGTGCCTGCTGCTGATAGCGCTGCTGCGCCTGCTGCTGGCGGTACGCCTGCGGGTTTTTCAGCAGGTCATACGCCTCGTTGACCTCGTTCATCTTCTGCGCGGCGGTAGGGTCGTTCGGGTTCAGGTCGGGATGGTATTTCTTGGCGAGGGTGCGGTATGCTTGCCGGATCTCATCCTCCGTCGCATTTTCGGACACGCCGAGCACCTGATACGGATTTTTGTCCATTCCGCTCCCTCCTTTCCTTCTGACGCTATCAATTATACAAAGGTTTCCCCGCAGATGTGTGAATCATTTATAAACGTTCCGGGGCAAAATGATGAAAAAACAGGGAGCCGCCCCGATTTTCGGGCGGCTCCGCGTGATTTTTACAGTGAACTGCAAAATTCCATGCTGAATATTGCGAAACATTACGCAAGTGCCTCCAGCACACCGCGCAGCAGCTTCCACGTGCGCTGCACCGAGGGGATGGACATTTTCTCGCGCGGCGTGTGGATCTCGAGCAGATCCGGGCCGAAGGACACGCAGTCCAGCCCCGGCAGCTTGCCGGAAAACAGGCCGCACTCGAGTCCTGCATGGATGGCCTCGATCTTCGGCGCGTGGCCATACTGCTCGGTGAACACGCGCACCATCGTGTCGCGCAGCGCAGAATCGCGCTTATACTCCCACGCGGGATAGTCGCCAGTGATCTCCATCGACGCGCCGAGCAGCGCGCAGAGCGTCGCGAAGCGGTCGAGCAGCATCTCCTTCTCCGAGGCCACGGAGCTGCGGACAGATGCCCTCGCAACCAACAGGCCGTCCGCGACATGGAAGATGCCGAGATTGCTCGACGTCTGGACGAGTCCTGGAATGTCCATGCTCATGGACACGATCCCGTTCGGCACGAGCTGCAAAAACTGCACGACCGTCTTGCCGGCCGCTTCGGTCAGCGCGGACGGCGCGGGATTTCCGCTGCGGACGGTCAGCGCGAGGCCGGGGTCGGAGACGGCGTGCTCCGCGCGGAACGCCGCTTCCAGCCCGGAGACGCGCGTCTGCACCGCCGGGAGCTTCGCCGGCTCCACGGCGAGGACGGCGCGGGCCGAGGCCGGGATGGCGTTGTCCTTCAGGCCGCTCTCCGCCGAGACGATGCGCAGCGGAACGATCTTGCCGATGGCGGCTAACGCGCGGCCAAGCAGAATGGCGGCGTTGGCGCGGCCCTTGTCGATCTCCGTGCCGGAATGGCCGCCGGTCAGGCCCGTCAGCTCGAGCACCACGGTCGGCAGCGAGCAGACTTCCGACGCCAGAGGCAGCCGGACATTGGCCCGCGCGCCGCCCGCACAGCTGACGGTGAAGATGCCCTCATCCTCAGAGTCGATGTTCAAAAGCCGCCGCGCCGTGAGCGGCGAGACGTCAAGGCCCGCCGCGCCCTCCATGCCGACCTCCTCGTCGACCGTAAAGACGGCCTCGATGCGCGGATGGCGGAGCGTTTTGTCATCCATCGCGGCGAGGGCCATCGCGATGGCAATGCCGTCGTCGCCGCCGAGCGTCGTGCCGCGGGCGTAGAGATAATCGCCGTCCAGCGCGAGGTCGAGTCCGTCGCGCGTCATGTCCAGCGGGCAGTCCGCCGTTTTTTCCGTGACCATGTCGAGATGGCCCTGGATGATGACCGGCTCGGCGCTTTCGCAGCCGGGCGTGGCCGGGCAGACGATGATGACGTTGTTCAGCGCGTCCTGATGGACTTCGAAGCCGTGACTTTCTGCAAAGCGGACGCAATAGTCGGAGATGGCTTTCGTGTTGCCGGAGCCGTGCGGAATGGCACAGAGATCGGCAAAATAAGAGAGAACGGATTTCGGTTCCAGCGTGTCGGTGATTCGCATGGGATGACCTCCTTATACTATCGTAATTTGAATATTTTTTCGTTGTAGGGGCCGATGCCCTCATCGGCCCTAACCCCGCCGCAGCGGAAAGCCTCCCTTGTGTAAAGGGAGCCTTTAGGTTCGGCAAAATTACGGGGCGAACTGGCTGTTATACAGCTTCGCATAGAAGCCGTTCTGCCGGAGCAGCTCGTCGTGCCTGCCCTGCTCGATGATATGGCCGTTCTGCATGACCAAAATCACGTCCGCCTCGCGGATGGTGGACAGGCGATGCGCGACGATGAAGCTCGTGCGCCCCCGCATCATCGCGGCGAACGCCTGCTGGATCTTCAGCTCGGTGCGCGTGTCGATGGAGCTGGTCGCCTCGTCCAAAATCAGCATCGGCGGCAGCGCCAGCATGAGCCGCGCGATGCAGAGCAGCTGCCGCTGCCCGGCGGAGAGTCCTGCGCTCGTGTCGGTCAGGGGCGTATCATAGCCCTGCGGCAGGCGCGTGATGAAGCCGTGGGCATGGGCGGCCTTCGCCGCGGCCTCGATCTCGGCCTCCGTGGCCTCCGGCCTTGCCAGCGCGATGTTCTCGCGCACCGTGCCGGTCTTGAGCCAGGTGTCCTGCAAGACCATGCCGAAATTCTGCCGGAGGCTGTCGCGCGTGACACTGCGGACGTCGTGCCCGTCGACGGTGATCGCGCCGCCGTTCACGTCGTAAAAGCGCATGAGCAGATTGATGAGCGTCGTCTTGCCGCAGCCCGTCGGGCCGACGATGGCAATGCGCTGGCCGGGCTTTACGGAGAGATTCAGATTTTCGATCAGATGCTGCTCCGGCGTGTAGGAGAACGCGACGTTCTGCAGCTCTACGCTGCCGGAGACGGCTTCAAGCTTCTTCGCGTCCAGTGCGTCAGACGTTTCGGCAGGCTCGTCGATCAACTCGAAGACCCGTGCGGCGCAGGCCAGCGCGTTTTGAAGCTCCGTGACCACGCCGGTGATCTCGTTGAAGGGCTTGGCGTACTGGTTCGCGTAGCTGAGGAAGCACGACAGCCCGCCGACCGTGATCGCGCCTGCCACGGCGCTGAGCGCGCCGGTAAAGCCGACGCAGGCATAAATAATATTGTAAATGATGCGCGTGGACGGGTTCGTCATGGACGAAAAGAACGTCGCACGCATGGTCGCCGCCGTCAGACGGTCGTTGATCGCGTCAAACTGGCGCAGGCTCTCGTCCTCGTGCGAGAAAGCCTGCACGACGCGCTGACCGCTCAGCTGCTCGTTGATCAGCGCGGTCTGCTCCCCGCGTGCCTTGGACTGCAGCTGGAACATGGAATAGGTATGCCCCGCGATGAACTTTGCCACCAGCAGCGAAAGCGGCGTCAGCAGCACGACGACGAGCGTGATCTTCCAGCTGATCGAAAGCATGAAGCCGAGCGTGCCCACAATGGTCAGAACGCCGGTAAACAGCTGCGTGAAGCCCATGAGCAGGCCGTCTGCGAACTGGTCGACGTCGGCGATCATGCGGCTGAGCGTGTCGCCGGAGGGGTGGCTGTCCAGATACGCAAGCGGCAGCCGCTGCAAGTGGGAAAATGCCTGACGGCGCACGTCGCGCGTCACGCAGAAGCAGACGCGGTTGTGAATGGCCGTCATGACCCACTGCAAAATTGCCGTCAGTCCGGCAAGCACGGCGATTCTGACCGCCAGCGTACTGACGGCGGCAAAATCGACCTGTCCGGGGCCGACGATCTGGTCGATCGCGTCGCCGACCAGAATGGGGATATAGAGCGTGCCCGCCACGCTGGCCGCGGCCAGCAGCAAGGATGCAAGCAGCAGCGGCAGATACCGCCCAAGGCTTTTTAACACGCGCCGCAGCGCCCAGGAGGATGTATGCTTCATGATGCACTCGCCTCCCCCTTCTCCTGCGACCGGCAGATTTCCTGATAGACCGGGCAGGTCTGCTGCAGCTGTGCATGCGTGCCGAGTCCAGCCATGCGGCCGTCGTCGAGCACAACGATCTTGTCCGCGTGCCGGATAGACGACACGCGCTGCGAGATCAGCACGACTGTGGGTTTCCACGGAAGCTTCGACAGCGCCTTGCGCAGCGCTGCGTCCGTCGCGAAGTCCAGCGCGGAGGCGCTGTCGTCCAGAATGAGAAGCTCGGGCCTGCGTACAAGCGCGCGGGCGATGGTCAGCCGCTGGCGCTGGCCGCCGGAGAAGTTGCGCCCGCCGGGTTCGACCTCGGCGTCCAGCTGGCCCTTCTTATCCTGCACGACGCCATCCGCCTGCGCTGCGCGCAGTGCGTCCCAGAGCGCCTCGTCGGACGCATCCGCATTGCCCCAGTACAGATTGTCCCGGATGGTGCCGGAGAAGAGCAGCGCCTTCTGCGGCACAACGCCGATGCGCGTCCGAAGCGCCTGCAATTGAAGCGTTTTCACGTCCTCGCCCCGCACGAGCACCTGTCCGGCTGTCGCGTCATAGAAGCGGGGGATCAGATTTGCCAGCGTCGATTTGCCGGAGCCTGTGCCGCCAATCACGCCAATCGTCTCGCCGGGCGCGGCACAGAAGCTGATATCGGTCAGCGCATCCGCGCCTGCCTGCGGATAGCGGAAGCTGACGTGCCGGAATTCCAGCTCCGCCTCTCCCGCGCCGTCCGGCAGCGCGTCCGCGCCGCTCACCATGCTGGACTTCGTGTCCAGCACCTGCGAAATGCGGCCCGCGCAGGCGGCGGATTTTGTGATGTTCAGGATCAGATTGGCAAACTTGATCAGCTCGACCAGGATCTGCGACATATAGTTATAAAGCGCGATCAGCTGGCCCTGCGTGATCGCGCCCTCGTTCACGCGGACGCCGCCCACGCGCAAAATCGCGACAATGGCCAGATTGATGATCACATACGTCAGCGGATTGAGCAGCGCGGAAAGTCTTCCGACAAACTGCTGCGCGGAAAACAGATCTCCGGTTTTCTCCGCGAAGCTTTCCGTCTCTGTCTGTTCGCGGGTAAAGGCGCGGATGACGCGCACGCCGGACAGATTTTCCTGCGCCGCACCGGTCACGCCGTCGAGCTTCGTCTGCACGCGCCGGTAGAGCGGAATGCAGCTGAGCATGATGGCAAACACAACGGCAAAGAGCACCGGGATGGCCACGGCGAAGATAAGCGCCGACTTTGTGTCGATGGTAAAGGCCATGAGCATCGCGCCGAAAACCACGATGGGCGAACGCAGCAGTAGGCGGAGCGTCAGATTGAGGCCCGTCTGCACCTGATTCATGTCGCTCGTCATGCGCGTGACGAGCGTGGCCGTGCCGAGCCGGTCAAGCTCGGCGTAGGACAGCGACTGGATGTGCGCAAAAAGCGCACGGCGCAGGCTGCCCGTCGCGCCGGTCGCGGCCTTGGCGGAAAAATACTGCGCGCACGTGGCGCTGGCAAAGCCGCACAGGCCGAGTCCGACCAGCACAAGGCATTTTTTCAGGATATACGCCGTATCGCCGGACGAAATGCCGACGTCGATGATATCCGCCATGATGAGCGGCACCAGAAGCTCAAACGCGGCCTCGAGCAGCTTGAAGCACGGGGCCAGGATCGCCTGCAGGCGGTAGGGCCGCAGGTAAACAAGCAGTTTTTTCATGGGTTGTTTCTTCTCTTTCTTCTGCTATTCAATGGATTTGAGCGCCTGCGACATATCGATTGTGCGGATCTTCCGCCGCAGGGCAAGATTGACAAGCAGACCGAACACCAGCGTCAGCGCGGCCGAGATGAGATAGCTCAGCGGCGCGACGCGCACATCGAAGCACATGAGATCGATCTTGATCTGTCCCATGACATACGCGTGCAGCAGCTTTCCCATCGGAAGGCCCACAAGCGCGCCGAGGACGGTCAGGATGATGTTCTCGCGGAAGACGTAGCGGTTCGTCTCGCCGTCGTAGAAGCCAAGCACCTTGATGGTCGCGATCTCTCGTTCGCGTTCGGTGATGTTGATGTTCGTGAGGTTATACAGCACGATGAATGCCAGCGCTGCCGCGCCCAGCACGACGACCAGCACGATATATTGCAGGCTCTGCATCATCGTCGCCACACGGCTGCGGAAATCAAGGCTGAGGGTAACTGCTGCCGCGTTTTTCGCGCCCGCGAGCGCTGCGGACGCCGCCTGCGCATCCTCGTCCGTCTGATAGTTGACCCATGCGGCCTCGTATCCGGGCGCTTCGCCGAAGACGTCCTGCCAGGTAGTCTGCGTCAGATAGACGTAATTATAAACATAGTTTTCAAACACAGCCTCGACGGTCAGCTCCGTCCGGCGCATATCGCCCGTCTGCAGGGTGATGGTATCGCCCGCCGACAGGCGCAGCGCCTGCGCAAGGCCCCGGCTGATGATGCAGCCGCCGTCCTGCGGGTAGGGGATCGGCGTTTTCTCCTGCGTGTGCAGGTCAATAAAGCCGTCCACGCTGCCCGATTCCGGGCAGACGACGTTTGTGGTCTTGACCGTGCCGCCGGCAGAAGCGTCCAGACTTTTTTCCGCGACAAACAGACAGCCCTCCGCGCCGCTTTTCTCGCAGACGGCGAGGAAGTCCTCGCGTTCGCTGCCGCTCAGCGCGTGCTGGAAGGTCACGGCGGCGTCATAGCGGGTGATCTCGTCGTATTGATAGTCGACGACGCTGCTGATGGAGTCCTGAATGCCGAAGCCCGTGATGAGCAGCGCCGTGCAGCCGCCGATGCCAATCATCATCATGACCATGCGCTTTTTAAAGCGCAGGATGTTTCGGATGGAGACTTTATGCAGGAAGGGGAGTCGGTCCCAGATCAGCGGGAGGCGTTCAAGCAGAATGCGCTTGCCCGCCTTCGGCGCTCTGGGGCGGATCAGCTCCGCTGCCGGCTTCTGCAGTTCGGCGTGTACGACGTACCACGTTGTGCCGAGCGCACACAGCAGATATGCGCCCGACGAGACGAGCGCCAGCGGCCAGTCAAAGGCATACAGGATGCCGGTAAAGCCGTACATGATATTATACGCGTGCCAGATCATCTTCGGCAGGAAATACGAACCTGCCGCAATGCCAAGCACACAGCCGAGAACCGAGGCGATCCCGGCATAGAGGAAGTATTGGGACAAGATCGCGCCGTTGGAATACCCCAGCGCCTTTAAAACGCCCGCCTGCGTCCGCTGCTCGTCGACCATGCGGGTCATGGTCGTGATGCAGACCAGCGCGGCCACGGCGAAGAAAAACAGCGGGAACACCCGCGACACGCCGCGCACGATATCGGAATCGTTCTCAAAGCAGGCATAGCCGACGTTGCTGCTGCGATCCAGCACGAACACGTCCGGGTTTTCGAGCTTTTCCAGTTCGTCCTCGCCGTCGCGGTAGTCCTGCTCGGCATCGGCCAGCTTTTGTTCACCGTCGGCCAGCTCCTGCTCGGCGTCGGCCAGCTTCTGATCGCCGTCTGTGATCTCCTGCTTTGCGTCAGCCAGCTCCTGCTCGGCGTCGGAGATCTTCTGTTCTGCCTCGGCCTTACCTGTATAATAATCCGCCCAGCCGTCTTTGAGTTCCTGTTTTGCGTCTTCCAGCTCCTGCCGGCCATCTTCCAGCTCCTGCTTCGCATCTTCCAGTTCCTGCTGCTTTTCTTCCAGCGTTTTTTTCGCCTCGTCCAGCTTTTTCTGGTTTTCCGCGAACGCCTCGTTCGCCGCGTCTGCCGCCAGATCCAGCTGATTCTCATTGTCGGCCAGAGCGTTCTTGCCCTCGTCCAGCTGCGCCTGCGCCGCTGCAAGCTGCCCACGCGCCGCCGCGATCTGCGCTTTGGCCGCCTCCGCCGCCTCCGGCGACATCGCTCCTGCGGAAACCGCAGCGTCTATCTGCGCCTCCTGTTTGTCGAGCGCGGCTTTCTGCGCGTCTAACTGCTGCTGCTGCTCGGCAAGCGTTTCGCGTGCTTTCTGGAGCTGCGCGAAAGCGAAGCTCATCTCGTTCTCGGCCTGTTTCTTTTCTTTTTCAAATTTGGCGGCGTTTTCCTCATAGGTCTGCTTCGCGTCGGCCAGCTTTTTTTCGCCGTCTGCCAGCTCCTGTTCGCCATCGGCCAGCTTCTGTTCATTTTCCTCGATCGTCCGCTGCCCGTCCACCAGCTTCTGGTATGCGTCGGCCAGTTCCTGCTCCGCCTCCTGCTTTGCGTCGGCCAGAGAAACAACGCCGTCAGCATACGTCTGATGCGCGTCTTCCAGCTCCTGCTTCGCGTCGGCAAGCTCCTGCTTTGCATCGGCCAACTCCTGCTGCTTTTCATCCAGCGTTTCACGCGCGTCGGAGAGCGTCTGCTTGGCCTCTTCATAGAGGCGATCGCTGCGCCCATAAGCCGCGCTCTCGGCAAGCTGCGTGACCCACGGCTCAGCAGCGTCAATGCAGGCGGTATATTCGTCGGAATAGACCTCGCCCTGCCGGCCGGCCAGACGGAGATAGAGCGACGTGTCGTATTCCAGCGCAAACGCCTCCGGCAGGATGTACACGAATGACGAAAGCGTTCCGCTGCCGATGGAGGTGCCGCCGCGCTCATAATTGATGTATAAGACGCTCTTGGCGATGCCGACGATGGTGAATTCCCGCCGGTTGAAGCTGTCCAGCGTATCTTCGTCGTTCTCTTCCGTCAGAACGACTGTTTTTCCGAGATCCTTTTCGGAATACAGCAGCCCGTCAGCCAGACATTCCTCCGCCGTCTGCGGAAATCTTCCACATTTTAAGCCCGGCAGGTCGATCTGCTCAGGCAGCGACAAAAATCTGCATGGCTTCGCCGCCCCATCTGCGACGGAGGCCAGCGCGTCCGCACTCTTTTCCCCCTCGCAGGCCGCCACGCGCGCATCGGCGGCGAGCGCTTCCGCGTCCGTTTCGTCAAAGCCGACCGTGCTGACGAGGCGGAAATCATACATCCGGTGCGCCTCGGCATAGTCGTCCAGCGTATGTACCATTGCGGTCTTTGTCAGCCGCAGGCCGCAGAAAAATCCCACGCCCAGCGCGACGATCGCCGCGATCGCCAGAAACCGGGTGAGACTGCTGCGGATCTGGCGCATTGTCAGTTTCAGCATACCCGTCACCATTCGATGCTTTCCACCGGCACGGGCGCTGCGTTTTGCCGCACGTCGGTGATCTGGCCGCTTCTGACGCGGATGACGCGGTCGGCCATGGCGGTCAGGGCGGAATTGTGCGTAATAATCACGACGGTCATGCCGTTTTCCCGGCTCTGCTTCTGCAAAAGCGCAAGGATCTGCTTGCCGGTCTGGTAGTCAAGCGCACCGGTCGGCTCGTCGCACAGCAGCAACTGCGGCCGTTTGGCCAGCGCCCGCGCGATGGCCACGCGCTGCTGCTCGCCGCCGGAGAGCTGGGCGGGGAAATTCTGCATCCGCTCGCCGAGGCCGACCTGCCGCAGAACTTCGTCTGCCGGGATGGGATTTTTACAAAGCTGGCCCGCGATCTGCACGTTTTCCAGCGCCGTCATATTGGGCAGCAGATTATAGAACTGGAACACAAAGCCGACCTCATGGCGGCGGTAGGCCGTCAGCTGCCTACGGTCAAACCCCGACACATCCTCGCCCGCCAGCAGCACATGGCCGCTCGTCAGCCGGTCCATGCCTCCGAGAATGTTTAAAAGCGTCGTCTTGCCCGCGCCGGACTGCCCGACGATCACGCAGATCTCCCCCTCCGCGATTGTAAACGAGGCATCCTTCAGCGCGTCGATGCACACATCGCCCATCCGATAGGTCTTGCAGACATGATCGAACAACACAAAATTCTGCACACAGAACCCCTCCTGTATTTTTTCTAAAAGTATATTATGGCATACTGTTTTCTGTTTTGCTTGAATAATCCATGAACGCCGGGCTTGAAAATACTTTTTCTTGCTTTTGCCGCAGAACGATGGTACTATTAAATCGAAAAAACTATAGGGAAGCTCTGATTCAATGACCGAGAGCATTCGGCGAGAGATTTTGGCCCAAGACATCGGATCAGAGGTTCCCTGACAGGAAAAGGAGCGGTCCTTTTGGCAAAACAGATCACGCGGATCGTGCTGACTGGCGGGCCTGCCGCGGGCAAGACGACGCTTATCAGCCGCATTCTCAAGGAATTCAAGCAGGACGAGGGCTGGAAGGTCATTACCATCCCTGAAACTGCGACGGAGCTGATCTCCGGCTTCGGCATCAAGCCCTTCGGCGGGTGCGTGTCCATGCTGGATTTTCAGGATTTTGTCGTTTCCGACCAGCTGCACAAGGAGCAGCTGGCGCTCAAGGCGGCACAGATGGTGCCGGAGGAGCACGTCATCGTGCTGTACGACCGCGCGCTCTTCGATGACAAGGCCTATATCTCCGACGAGGAGTTCCGGCAGGTGCTCGCGCGCTTCGGCCTGACCGAGCAGCAGGCGCTTTCCCACTACGATACCGTCCTGCACCTCGTCTCCTGCGCCAAGGGCGCGGAGTTTGCCTATAATTTCGGCAACGAGGCGCGCTACGAGCCGCTGGAGCTTGCGCGGGAAAAGGACGATCTGACGCTGCGCGCATGGCGTGCGCACCCGAATCTGCACGTGATCGACAATTCCGTCGATTTTGAGGACAAGATCGCGCGCGGCCTGCGCGCCGTCTATGAAGCGCTCGGCAGGCCCACGCAGCAGGAGGTCTGGCACAAGTATCTCATCGCGCTGCCCACGCTCCAGACGCTCGAGCAGACGTATCACGCCGCCAGCATCGACATGATGCAGACCTATCTGACCCGCGCCAACCCCAACATCGTCCGCCGCGTCCGCCAGCAGAAAAACGGCGGGGATTATCTCTATTTCTACACGGAAAAGCGCACGACCGGCTCCGGCCAGTGGGAGACGGAAAAGCCGATCTCCGAAAAGGAATACATCCGTTATCTCATGGAAGGCGACACGAGCCTGCACACCGTCCACAAGACGAAGTACCGCTTCGTATATAACGGCTGCCGGTTCGAGATTGATGTCTACCCGTTCTCGCAGGACCGGGCCATCATGCGTGCCGCATTGCCGGAAAATGCCCCCGTGCTTACCGCGCCGCCCGAGATCACCGTCCTGCGCGAGGTCACCGGCGACCCCGCCTACAAAAACCGCCAGCTGGCGAAAAATCAGAGACTGTAAAAGCTGCCGCCCGCGTTCAGTTCCATCGAACGCGGGCGGTGTGTTTTGTGAAAGGGGCGTTCCGGTGTGCCTCCGGCGGCCCATTCTTTTCCGTCTTGCCGGAAAAGAATGGGAAGAAAAGGGGCGCTGGTTACGGTTTGGTGCGTCCTGCGGGCGGACAGAGTCGTCCGCCACTACGGAGATACGGGGAGAGTAAAGCCTTGACGTAGGGGCCGACGACTCTGTCGGCCCAATGAGAAGTTACGAATTCGCCGAGGATTTCAGTAAAAGCGGTGCATCCTGCCGGGCCGATGTGTACCGGCAAGCGGCAGACCCACATCCGCAGCGCTCCTTCGTCGCGAACGGCTGTGACCGGCATCAACCCCTACAACGGCTTTAAGAACAGCGTCGGAAGTATCGAGCTGCTTCAAATTTCGCGGGAAAAAGGCAAGAAAACCGAAAAGTGTTCTTGCATTGATGGGCATTTAATTTATTATAGCACACCCCGCCACAAAAGAACAGCCTTTCTCTCAGCACCACAGGATGGTCGGGCAGCGGCCGGAGAGGCAGGACATTGCGGCGCAGATGCCGCAGCAGGCGCGGCTCAGGTCGATGTTGTCGAAGCCGAAGCCGGACTGACGGCTGTGGTAGACCGTGCCGCTTCGGCCGATCTGGTCGCGGGCGGCGGCGTATTCCGCGTTCGCCGGATCCATGGCGCAGGCTCTGGTGATCTGCTCATAGCCGAGCACGCGGTTGCCGAGGTTCGTATTCGCGACGGCGGCGAGATAATACCACTGCGCCGTGCGCTGCGATTCGGGCACGGCGTTCAG
>OLGA01002510.1_pt1 | contig 12919 bp, 9 predicted proteins | sample 1604881 | NCBI WGS metagenome assembly OLGA01 (sample SAMEA3888896, study PRJEB22519) | human gut metagenome | biome: human gut; feature: human-associated habitat; material: faeces | place: Denmark | collected 2009
GAGCCGCAACGGCATGCGTGTCGGCGATTTGCTGAGCCCCGATTTCGAGCGGATCTACGCTGCGGCCAAGGAACGTCACGAGAAAATTCTGAAAAGCCTCGATTACCAATACGACATCACCGAACTGGAGAAGCAGTGGTTCGAGGCGGTGAAATACCTCCGCCGCTTCCACATCATCGACAGCGAATATTTCATCAACGGCTGCCTCGCGCAGGAGAAGTCGGTGCTGGCCGAAGGGGCGCAGGGCACGCTGCTCGACGTGGACTTCGGGTCGTATCCCTTCGTCACGTCGTCGAACACCGTGACGGCGGGCGTCTGCACCGGTCTGGGCGTGGCCCCGAACCGCATCGGCGAGGTCTTCGGCATTTTCAAGGCCTATTGCACGCGCGTGGGCAGCGGACCGTTCCCCACGGAGCTGTTCGACGAGACGGGCGAGCGGCTGTGCGACATCGGCCACGAGTTCGGCGCCGTCACGGGACGCAAGCGCCGCTGCGGGTGGCTGGACCTGGTGGCGCTCAGGTACGCCATCATGGTCGATGGCGTGACGCAGCTCATCATGATGAAGTCGGACGTGATGAACGACTTCGAGACGATCCGCGTGGCCACGGCCTACGAAATCGACGGACGGCGCACGACGGAGTTCCCCTATACGATTTCGGAGGGCGTGAAGCCCATCTACACCGACTTCGAGGGGTGGCGGTGCGACCTGCGGGCCTGCCGCCGTTACGAGGATTTCCCCGAGGCGTTCCGCCGCTACGTGGAGTTCATCGAACGCGAGACGGGCGTGCCCGTGAAAATCATCTCCGTGGGTCCCGACCGCGGCGAGACGATCGAAAGATAGTTCAATACCTAAATAACTGCTATGAAAAAACCGTTGAAAATTGTCGTATTGGCCAAGCAGGTGCCCGACACCCGCAATGTGGGCAAGGATGCGATGACGCCCGAAGGGACGGTCAATCGCGCGGCGCTGCCGGCCATCTTCAATCCCGAGGACCTCAATGCGCTGGAGGCCGCCCTGCGGCTCAAGGACGCCGTCGAGGGGTCCACGGTACATATTCTGACGATGGGGCCGCAGCGCGCCGCCGACATCATCCGCGACGCGATGTTCCGCGGCGCCGACGGAGGCTATCTGCTCTCGGACCGCAAGTTCGCCGGTTCGGACACGCTGGCCACCTCCTACGCCCTCTCGTGCGCGCTGCGCCGGATCGCCCCCGACCTGATCGTTGCGGGCCGTCAGGCCATCGACGGCGACACGGCGCAGGTGGGTCCGCAGGTGGCCGAGAAGCTCGGCCTGCCGCAGGTGACCTATGCCGAGGAGGTGCTCGAGATCCGCGAAGGGTCGCTGGTCGTGAAACGCCGGCTGGAGCACGGCGTCGAGACGGTAGAGTGTCCGCTGCCCGCCGTGGTGACGGTCAATGCCTCGGCCGCCGAGTGCCGTCCGCGCAACGCCAAGCGTGTGATGAAGTACAAGTATGCGCTGGCCGGGTCGGAGATCGCTGCGGCCGCCGGATCGCCCGCTGCGGAGCGCGCCGCCGCGAAGGAAGCCGCCGAAAAGAACGGCGAGACCGCGGAAAAGGCGCCGAAGGAAACGAAAAAGCCTGCGGCGAAAAAGAAAACGGTCAAAAAGACGCTTCCGTGGATGACCAAGACCACGAACAGGTTCAAAAAGCTCAAGGACGAGGCCGTGCAGGAGCTGACTGCAAAGCAGCAGGAGGTGGTTCGGGTGCTGGCGGAAGCGGGGGCAGCCACTGAAAAGGAGGCCGCCTATCACGCCGGGACCGGCGAAAGCGTCGTCCGCACGCTTGTCCGGAAGGGAGTTCTGGAAGCCTTTGAACGGGAGGTCTTCCGCACGCCCAGAGGAAAGGCTTCGACGGAATTCAGGCTGGAAGATCTGACCCTTTCCGAAGAGCAGCAGCGGGTCTTTGAAGGGATCCGCGCCCTTTGCGAGGAGGACGAGGCCAATGTCGCCCTGCTTTTCGGGGTCACCGGAAGCGGGAAGACCCAGGTCTTCATCAAACTCATCGAGGCTTGCCTGAAAGACGGGAAACAGGCCATGCTGCTGGTGCCGGAGATCTCTTTGACGCCCCAGCTGCTGGCAAAATTCCGGGGGCTTTTCGGGGAGGACATAGCCGTGATCCACTCCAGCCTTTCCATGGGGGAGCGGCTGGACGAATATCGGCGGATCCGCACCGGGAAGGCGAAGATTTCCATCGGTACCCGTTCCAGCGTTTTTGCGCCTTTTGACAATCTGGGGCTGATTATCCTGGATGAGGAGGGGGAACACTCCTATAAATCCGATTCTGCGCCCCGGTACCATGCGAGGGATGTGGCGAAGCTCCGGTGCGTCTGCCACAAGGCGACACTGCTTCTGGCGTCAGCCACTCCCAGTATCGAGAGCTACTATGCGGCGAAGACGGGAAAGTACCATCTCTTCACTCTGACGAAGCGGTACGGGGCGGCGACGCTGCCACTGGTCCGGATCGTGGACATGAAAAAGGAGGAGCAGGCCTTCAACTTTTCGCCGTTCAGCGATGTGCTGGCGGAGGAACTGCTCCACACCTGGCAGCGGGGGGAACAGTCCATCCTCCTCATTAACCGGCGGGGCTTTTCCAGCTTCGCTCTCTGCATGGACTGCGGGGAGCCGGTGAAGTGTCCCAACTGCAGCGTGACGCTGACCTATCACAAGGCAAACGGGTACTTGATGTGCCACTACTGCGGCTACTCCAGACGGCCGGATGAGCCCTGCCCCTCCTGCGGGGGAAAGCACCTCAACATGGTGGGGGTGGGCACCCAGAAGGTGGAGGAGCTGCTGCAGAAGTCTATCCCGGATGCGAAGGTGCTGCGGATGGACACGGATACGGTGTCCTCCCGGTATGCTTACGAGGAAAAATTTTCCGCCTTTGAGGCAGGGGAGTACGACGTTTTGGTAGGTACCCAGATGGTGGCGAAGGGGCTGAACTTCCCTGAGGTCACGCTGGTGGGGGTGCTTGGGGTGGATCAGGCGCTTTATTCCAGTGATTTCCGCAGCGGGGAGCGGGCGTTTTCCCTGATCACCCAGGTGGTGGGGCGCAGCGGTCGCTATGAAAAGCCGGGGCAGGCGATCCTGCAGACGGTCTCCCCGGAGAATTCCGTGGTCGTCCACGCCGCTCATCAGGACTATGAAGCCTTTTATGAAGAGGAGATCATTCTTCGGAAGACCTGCCTGCAGCCTCCCTTCTGCGACCTTTTGCTGGTGGGCTTTTCCGGTTTGGCGGAGGATGCCGTCCGGAAGACAGCGGAGGAGTTCCATCGGATCTTAAAGGAAAAGATCCTGGGGCTGGAAAGCCCGCTGCCCATTGTGCTGCTGGGGGCGGCCCCGGCCAGTGTTTATCGTGTGAACAACAAATTCCGCTATCGGATCTTAATGAAATGCCGGAACAGCCGGCGGCTCCGGAGCCTTTTGCGGGATGCCTTCGAGGAAGCGTCCCGGCAGAAGCTCTTCGGCCGGATCACGGTGTTCGTGGACATCAACGGAGAGATCCTTTGAGCGGGAAAATGAGATAAAGGAGGTTTGCGCTATGGCGCTTCGTGAAATTGTGACCGGGAGCGACCCGCTTCTTCGGAAGGTCTCCCGCCCGGTGGAAGCCTTTGATGAAAAGCTGTGGACCCTGCTGGACGACATGGCCGAGACCATGTACAAAAACGAGGGAGTCGGCCTGGCGGCGGTGCAGGTTGGGATCTTAAAACGGGTAGTCACCATCAACGTGGGCGACGGGCTCATCGAGCTGGTGAATCCCCGGATCGTGGAGACCCACGGCTGCATTGAGGATTCGGAAGGCTGCCTTTCCTTCCCAAACGAGTTCGGCATCGTGCCCCGGCCAGCAAAGGTCGTAGTGGAGGCTCAGGATCGCCATGGTAACCTGCGGACCCTGACCGGGACCGGGCTGCTGGCACGGGCGTTCTGCCACGAGATCGACCACTTGGATGGTGTGGTGTTTAAAGATAAGGTGAAGGAAATGCTGGCTCCCGAGGAGCGGCGTCCCCGCCGCCGGGTTTTTGTGAAAGCCAAGGAAAAGTGAGGAAAAGCCGACATGAAGATTGTTTTTATGGGTACGCCGGATTTTGCCGTGCCTTCCCTCAAAGCGTTGGTGGAGGGCGGATATTCGGTCGTCGGCGTGGTCACGCAGCCCGACCGCCCCAAGGGGCGCGGCAAGAAGCTCGCCATGTCCCCCGTCAAGGAGTACGCCATCCAACAGGGCATCCCTGTCCTCCAGCCGGAGCGTATCAGCCGGGATGGGTATGAGGATCTGCTGAATCTCCACCCCGATTTGTGCGTCACGGCGGCGTTCGGGCAGATTCTCTCGCAGAAAATCCTCGATATTCCGCCGCTGGGGACGATTAACGTCCATGCGTCGCTCCTGCCCAGGCACCGCGGCTCTGCGCCGATTGCGTGGGCAATGGTGCAGGGCGACAAGACCACCGGGGTGACCACCATGATGACCGCGCGCGGCATCGACAACGGCGATATGCTCCTCAAAGCCGAAACGCCGATTGACCCCGCCGAAACGTGCGGCGAACTGACGGCGCGCCTGAGCGAAATCGGCGCGAAGCTGCTGATTGAGACGCTTCAAGCTCTCGAAAATGGGACGCTTGAGCGCATTCCGCAGGACGAAAGCCAAATGACCTACGACCCCAAGCTCGAAAAGGACATGGGCGTTATCGACTGGACGCAGGACGCGGCGGACATTGTGCATCGGATTCACGGTCTGAACCCGTGGCCCGGCTGCACAAGCGCTGCTCCCGGCGGAACGTGGAAGCTGCTGCGCGCCGAAGTTGCGGACATGAGCGGTCAGCCCGGCGAAGTCCTTGCGGCGGATGGCAAGGAAGGGCTGATTGTCGCGGCGGGGAAGAACGCTGTGCGCGTCCGCCAGCTGCAAGTGCCCGGCGGGAAGCCGATGGATGCACGGGATTATCTGCGCGGTCACGCAATGGCCGCTGGAACAATGTTGAAAGAGGATACGGAAAATGAGTGACGAGAATCGACAGGGCAGCGGCAATTTCCGCGCAAACAACGGCGGACAGAAGCGTCCCGCGGGTGGCAATCGCATGAGCGGAAACCGTACTGGCGGCAAAAATTTCGGCGGCAAGAAGCCGTTCAGCGGCGAGAAGCGCTCTTTCGGTGGCAGCAAGCCTGCGTTTGGCGGCGAGAAACGCTCTTTTGGTGGGGATAAGCCTGCGTACAACGGCGAAAAACGCTCCTTTGGTGGAAATAAGCCTGCGTATCATGGCGAGAAGCGTTCCTTTGGTGGCGATAAGCCCGCGTACAATGGCGAAAAGCGCGCCTTCGGTGGGGACAAGCCCGCGTATAACGGCGAAAAGCGCACCTTCCGTGGGGACAAGCACAATGATGGCGAAAAACGCCCGGCAAAATCGAGCTTTGGTGGGGAAAAACGCCCGTATGGGGACAAAAAGCCGCCCTTTGGTGGGAAAACGGGATTCCGTTCCGGAGAAAAGCGCCCCTACGGTGGCGGCAATGGGGAACGCCGTCCCTATCCGGCAAAGCCGGCTGCCCCGAAGGTGGAGGGCAGCGACGGTCTGCCCGCGCGCCGTCTCGCGCTCGAAGTCATCCGCGCGGTGACGGAAAACGACGCGTATGCCTCCCTTGTGCTGGACGAGAAGCTGAACAAGTGCACGCTGCCGCTGGTTGACCGCCGTCTGGCGGCGCGGCTGGTGTACGACACGCTGGAGCACCTGCTGACGCTCGACTATGCGCTCAATTCGCTGATGGCGAAGCCCGACACGGACATCAAGCTGCGCAACGTGCTGCGGCTGGGGGCGTGCCAGATTCTGCTGGAAGATCGCATCCCGGAGAGCGCGGCGTGCAACACGTCGGTCGCGCTGTGCAAGGAGCTGGGCATGGAGGGACTGGCAGGCGTGTGCAACGGCATCCTGCGCAACCTCGTGCGCCAGAAGGACGAAATCAAGTATCCGGACATGGAAACGGAGCCCGTCAAGGCGCTGTCCATTCGGTACAGCGTGCCGGAATGGCTCGTGGAGCGCTTGCTGGCTGACTGGGGCGAGGACGCGGAGAAGCTCATGGGCTTCCATCAGCCGAACGCTGCCATCACCATCCGCCCGAACCTGATGAAGATGGACGAAGCCGCTTTTGAGCAGTTCCTCGGCAGCAAGGTCTGGGAAAAGGAAAAGGGGATGCTGCCCTTCTCGTGGCGCATCCGCAACATGGCGGAAATCGCGCATGACGCGGGCTTCGTCGGCGGCAAGTTCTCCATCCAGAGCGAAAGCAGCATGATGGTCTGCCTCGCCGCAGCGCCGAAGAACGGAATGCAGATTCTGGATGCGTGCGCCGCGCCGGGCGGCAAGAGCTGCCTGATGGCGGAAATGATGCAGGGCACGGGGCGCGTGCAGGCGTGGGAGCTGCATCCGCACCGGGCGGATTTGATTGCCGCGCAGGTGCAGCGTCTGGGGCTTGAAAACGTGCGCCCGATGACGCGCGACGCCCTCAAGCACCGCGAAGAGCTGGACGGCACGATGGACATTGTGCTGCTGGATGCGCCGTGTTCGGGGCTTGGCGTGATGAGCGAAAAGCCGGATGTGAAATACCGCGTGACGGCACAGAGCGTCGATGAGCTGGTGCAGCTGCAAAGCAATCTGCTGGACGCGGTCTGCCCGTATGTGAAGAAAGGCGGCACGCTGGTATACTCCACCTGCTCGGTGCTGAAGGACGAAAACGTGCGTCAGGCGGAGAAATTCCTCGCGCGTCACCCGGAATTTGAGCTGCTGCCGCTGCCGGAGACGATTCCGGCTTCCGTGCGGCAGTATGAAACGACCGGCTTGCAGCTCCTGCCGCAGCGCGACGGCATCGAGGGCTTCTATATGTGCCGGATGCGGAGGAAAAAGGCATGACCGAACTGACAGGCATGACGCCGCAGGAGCTGTCCGACTGGTGCAAGGCGCAGGGAATGCCCGCTTTTCGCGGCAAGCAGATTTTCCGCTGGATTCATCAGGGCGCGGATTTTGACGCGATGACGAATCTGCCGGCGGCGATGCGCGCGCAGCTGAAGGAAATCGCTGTGGCGCAGCCGGTCAGCATCATTGACGAGCGGAAAAGCCAGATTGACGATACGGTGAAATTCCTCTTTGGTTTGAAGGATGGCAACTGCGTCGAGGGTGTGCTGATGCACTACCACCACGGCTATACGCTGTGCATCTCGACGCAGGTCGGCTGCCGCATGGGGTGCAAGTTCTGCGCCAGCACGCTGGAAGGGTGCGTTCGCTCGCTGACGGCGGGGGAGATGCTGGGCGAAGTGCTGGCGGCGAACCGGTATCTGGACGGCAAAGACCGCGTCCACAACATCGTGCTGATGGGCAGCGGCGAACCGCTGGACAACTACGACAACGTCTGCCGATTCCTGCGCCTGCTGCGCGAGGAGGACGGCGTGAATATCGGCTTGCGCAATGTGAGCCTCTCCACCTGCGGGCTGGTGCCGAAGATGTACCAGTTCGCAGAGGAGAACCTGCCGGTCACGCTGTCGGTGTCACTCCATGCGCCGAACGACGAGATTCGCCGCCAGACCATGCCCGTCGCCAACGCCTATCCGATGGACGAGCTGCTTGCCGCTTGCCGGAATTACATCGACAAGACCGGGCGGCGCGTCATCTTCGAGTACGCACTGGTGGGCGGCGTAAACTGCGAGGAAAAGCACGCGATTGAATTGGCGAGCCGGCTGCGCGGAATGCAGTGCCATGTCAACCTGATTCCGCTCAACGCCGTGGAAGAGCGCCACTTGAAGGGCGTGAACGAACAGACCGTGCAGCGCTTCCTGCACAAGCTGGAGGAACTGCACATTTCCGCGACCCGACGCCGTGAAATGGGCGACGACATTGAGGGCGCGTGCGGCCAGCTGCGCCGCAAGACACTTACTACTCTACACGACCCGCAGGGAGAAGAAGCATGAGCCGCAAAATCCGTTTCAGCAAGGAGAGCCAGAGCTCGCTGAATGATTTCTTCGTTCACCGCAGTCCGGAACAGCCGAAATCCAAAGCGGAAGAGAATCTGCCCGCCGGGATTCTCAGCGCCTTCCGCACGGACGTGGGCAAAGTGCGCGCAAACAATCAGGATGCGCCTATTGTGTCGGAGAAGCTGCGCTTGTACGGGGTGGCGGACGGCATGGGCGGCCACAAGGGCGGCGAAGTAGCGTCCACCAGTGCGCGCGACGACCTGCTGCGGGAGTTGGAAGGGAAAACGCCCTCGGTTGCGGCGCTCTCCAGCGCGATTGAGGAGGTCAACCGCCAAATCTACCATCAGCAGGAGCATGACGACGCCCTGACCGGCATGGGCACGACGCTCTCCGTCCTCTGGATGAGCGACAATTTCGTATACATCGGTCATGTGGGGGACAGCCGTGTGTATCTGCTGCGCGACGGCGAGTTCAAGCAGATGACGCTTGACCACTCTCTGGTGGAGCAGCTGGTGCGCGAAGGCGTGCTGACGGAGGAAGAGGCGCAGAATCACCCGATGCGCAACATCATCACCCGCGCGATTGGCACGGATGAATCGGTGGAGGTGGACGTGGTGGTGGAGGAGCGCCGCAAGGGCGACCTGTGGCTTGCCTGCTCCGATGGTCTGCACGGCTTGGTGGATGACCGCCAAATGCGCGATGCGCTGCGCCAGTATGCGCCGGAAAAGGCGGCGGATGTGCTGCTCAAAGCCGCACTGGATGCGGGCGGACGCGACAACGTGACGCTCGTCATCGTGCATGACGGGGAGGAACCGGCATGAATGCGCTGATTCAGCCTGGCCGCATCCTCGCCGGCCGCTACCGCATTGATCAGCAGATCGGCGTGGGCGGCATGGCGGTGGTTTACCGCGCGACCGACCTCAATACACAGCATTTCGTCGCCGTCAAAGTTCTTAAACCGGAGTACAATCAGGATGCGGAGTACGTCGCGCGCTTTCAGCGGGAGGCGGAAGCCGCGTCGAAAATGACGCACCACAACATCGTCAACCTGCTGGATGTCGGCATGGATTCCAGCGGCAACCGCTACCTCATCATGGAGTACGTCGAGGGGCAGACGCTCAAGGACGTCATCCGCGAAAAAGGGCGGCTGAGCGAAACATCGGCAGTGCAGATTACCATCCGCATTCTCTCTGCGCTCCAGCACGCACATTCCAACGGCATCATCCACCGTGACATTAAGCCGCAGAATATCCTCATGCAGTCCGACGGCCATGTGAAGGTGGCGGATTTCGGCATCGCGCGCATGGCAAACAAAAATACGCTTGCCAAGGGCGATTCCGTCATGGGGTCGGTGCACTACTTCAGCCCCGAACAGGCGTCGGGCAAGGAAGCAGGGGTCACGAGCGATATTTACAGCGTCGGCGTGACGCTCTACGAGATGCTCACCGGGCGTGTGCCGTTTGACAGCAATAACCCCGTCGCCATTGCGATGCAGCACATCCACAATACGCCTGTGCCGATTCAGCAGTACGCGCCGGAAACGTCGGACGCGGTGTGCCACGTCTGCATGAAGGCAATGGACAAAAATCCGGCGTACCGCTATCAGTCCGCGTGGGATATGGCGAGGGATCTTCGCCACGCCATCAGCGGGCAGGTGGGAGAGATGGAGCCGCGCATCGTTGACGGCAGGCTTCCGGGGGACGGCGAGAGCGGCGGAATGCAGCCTGCACGCCGCCAGCCCAGCAGACGCATGGTGCACAAAAAGCACCCCGCCAGCTGGTGGGTGATTACACTGCTGATGTCACTGGTTGTCTGCTACGGGCTGTTCGTCGGCACGAAGGCGATTTACGAGCGCGTGGTCAACAGCGCGGTGGTTGACGAGTACATTGGCATGGATGTCTCAGCGGCGCAGCGGCAGATTCAGCGCGCCGGACTGCGCCCGGAAATCATGGAAATCAATCACCCGACCATCAAGGCGGGTAAGGTCATTCTGCAAGCGCCGCAGGAGGGGACGACCCTGCGCAAGAATGACGTGGTGGTGCTGACTGTCTCGAAGGGGCCATCCACCCAGACCGTGCCGAAAATTACGAATTTGACCGTCTCGGACGCAATTACGACGCTATCCCCCTATGGGCTGACGCTGACGATTGTCGAATATGTGGTCAGCGCGACGGTTCCGGCGGGGCGCATCATCAGCCAAAGCCCGGAAGAAGGCAGCGTGTGCATGTCAGGCGACGCGGTGAGTGTGTCGGTGTCCGGCGGGATGGCGGTTGTGCCGAATGTGTACGGGCGGCATCTGGCGGATGCGCAGGAGCTGATTGCGGCATCGGGATTGTCGCTGAACCAGAACATCACTTTCTTGGAGACGGATGACACGACGATGCACGGGTTGGTTGCCCAGCAGTCGCCGTCGGGCGGCAGCGAGGTGATTGCCTCCGCGAAAGTGTCGCTGACGCTCTACCGCGTACCGTCGATGATGGCGCGGGCGAAGGTGCTTTTGTCCCTGCCGCAGACGGAAAGCATGATGCACGTCCGTGTGACGCTGGTGGAAAGCGGCGTGGAGTACACGGCATACGAGGGGGATTTTCCCGCCAACGCCAGCCGTGAGCCGGAGGTTGAGCTGTGCGGCAATGAGCCGGGCATGTATACCTACCGCGTCTATTGCGATGGCGAATTTGCCTATCAGCAGCAGGTGAATATGGAATGAGAGAACCAGAAATGACGCAGGAATTGCAGGCGGAATTGCATCAGGGCGTGCTTGTGCGCTTCTTCGGCGGCTTCTATGTCGCGGCGGATGCGGACGGGCAGGAGTACACGCTCCGCTGCCCGAAAAAATTCCGCCATCAGCGCCTGTCGCCCCTTGTGGGGGATGCGGTGCGCTTTACGCCGGGGCAGGGCGAAGAGGAAGGCTGGCTGGTGGAAATTCTGCCGCGCAAGACCGAATGCATCCGCCCGCCCGTGGCAAATGTGACGCTGCTGCTTGTGAGCATCTGCCCGTCGCCTGAACCGGATCTGCTGCTGGTAGACCGTCTGCTGGCGCGCGCGAAGAAGCAGGGCATGAAAACGGCGCTCATCGTCGGCAAATGCGACCTTGACGGCGGCAAACTGCTCGCCCAAATGCAGGAGGAGTATCGCGGGGCGGACTGCCCGGTGCTGGGGGTCAGCGCGCGGAACAAGGAAGGGCTGGATAGCGTTCGGGCGCTGATGCGCGGGGCGGACTGCTGCTGTCTGGCAGGGCAGAGCGGCGTGGGCAAATCGACGCTGCTGAACGCGCTGCTTGACTTGCAGCTGGAGACGGGTGAAATCAGCGAGAAAATCCAGCGTGGCAAGAACACGACGCGCTATGCGCAGCTGCTGATTCATGACGGCATCCGCGTGCTGGATACGGCGGGCTTCAGCCTGCTGGAAACAGAGAAGGGCATGGAGCCGGAAAAATTGCAGGAATTGTACCCGGAATTTCAGCCGTACATCGGGCAGTGTCGCTTCCAGCCCTGCCTGCATGACCGTGAACCCGGCTGTGCCGTCACGCAGGCGGTGCAGGCGGGGGAAATTGACGGAAACAGGGTGGCGCGATATCGGGAACTGCTGGCGGATGTCAGGCTGGCGTGGAAGAATCGGTATCAGTGACATAAAAGCAAACGAAATTACCCCGGCGTGTGAGCCAATGGCGGTTCAGTTCACATGCTGGGGTGATTTCTTTGCTATATTCATACTATTTCCAGATAAGAATGCGCCAAGATGCGCCGCGAATTTTTCATTCTGGCTAACGTGAATGAAACGCAGCGTAGCAGCGCTACGCTAAGTGGAATGAACGGACGCCAGAATGGAAAAGGCGCAAGCAGATGGCGCAGGTGAATCTGGAAATAGTATCAATTATTGCTGTTCTGTCAGCCGCTTGATTTGCTTATCAAAATCAGAATTAATCCGCTGGGTGCGATTGAACACATCATATTCCGCAAAGGCTTTCTGCTGTGCCTGTGCTTGGCTGATATGCCCTTTGTCGGGGAGAATATCATATCGGCGGAACGCAAGAAACTCGTTAATGCTTGCGGCAAACTGCTCCATGGTGAAGGTGTTTTCTCGCTCAATCAAGTCTTCGATGTAATCAAAGTAGCCGGAAACAGCCCGTTCCAGCTGACGAATCTGCTTTTCATCCAGATAGTTTTTTGCGACTGTTACATCCGATTTTAGGATGCGACCATCCGGCGCATTTTTCCATGTCGTCAATCCCATGTGTTCCTTTGTATGGTCGGCAGAATCATGCACGATTTCCGCCGCCGTTTTATGCGTAATGGCATAGTGAAAGCGATTCTGCACCATTGCATAGAACTGCTGGGTAGTTGGGGCATTGCGGTCATAGTCGATACTGCATTCTGCATAGATGTCCGTCACTTGCTGCCAAATGCGGCGCTCGCTGGCGCGAATCGAGCGCACACGCTCCAGCAATTCGCGGAAGTAATCTTTGCCGAAAGCAGTTTTGCCCTGCTTCAGGCGGTCATCATCCATGGCAAAGCCTTTGACCATGTACTCTTTCAGCACACCAGTCGCCCAAATGCGGAACTGCGTGGCTCGACGGCTGTTGATGCGGTAGCCGACGGAAATAATGGCATCCAGATTGTACATCATTACGGTTTGCATTTGCGTTTTTCCCGGCATTGCCCCATGCGGAGTGGGTATTTCCATTTTGGAAACAACCACTTCCTGCGCAAGCTCACCTTCTTCAAAAATGCTTTTCAGATGCTTGCTGATGGCTGGTGTCTGGACGCCGAATAATTCTGACATTGCCTTTTGCGTCAGCCAAATGGTTTCATCTCGAATGACAGCGTTTACCGTAATGTCTTCTTCGGCTGTCTTGTAGATGAGAAAATTGAAATCCGGAGTGGGCATAGATACCTCCGCGTTTGTCTAAAAATTGCTTTAGGCACCACCGCACAATTCGGCGGCGCGTCTGGCGATGTCTT
>OLGA01002515.1_pt1 | contig 12912 bp, 9 predicted proteins | sample 1604881 | NCBI WGS metagenome assembly OLGA01 (sample SAMEA3888896, study PRJEB22519) | human gut metagenome | biome: human gut; feature: human-associated habitat; material: faeces | place: Denmark | collected 2009
AAATATTAATTATAATCTGTTATAAATGTAATGTTGCAACTCTAGGTTCTACAAAACAGGAAGGTCTAACTGAAACAATTCTAACACCGCTTGCCCTCTGATTACCTATATTGACAAATGAACCTAAAACCGTTGTTTTTCCACCGAATCCTAATGGTCCGATATTTGTTTTGTTTAATCTTTCAGTTACATACTCTTCCAATTCATTTTGAAAATCCAGATTTCCATAAACAATTGATTTTAATAATAATGATGCCGCCTCATAATGTGTACGGCCAATGCCTATAGCAGGAACAGAAGGTGTACATCCCAGCATTTTTAGGGATTCCTCTAACCAGCCAATTGCAGTATCCATTACATTTACAACTGATCTTTTATGATATACCCTATATGTCTTTGCTCTTATTTCAGGTCCTCCACCTTCCAGTACAAAATGGATGTTTAAAGTATCTGGAGAAATATCCCTTTTATATGTAGAATCATCACTGAAAGAATCTATTAAAAAAGATGCTGCTTTCATTTGACCCGGATTATCATATAATCCCTTTGACTGTTCAATTCTCTCAATATCATTGCCTTTAACAGCCATTGGGCGAGCAGGTAAATTATTTAATCCCTCTTTAATTCCTTCATTAATTTGAGCTATTAAGTTTCCGGTAATTTCTCTGTTTTCACCTATTTCAATAATTACATGAGGAATTCCAGTATCATCACATAAAGGAAATTTAACCTTATTAGATACTTTATAATTTTTTAAAATTTGATTTAAAGTCCACAAAGCATTTTCATTATCTTCAATAGAAATAGCTTTTTTTAATGCATTGTATTTATCTTTAGAGAGATTTGTACTGGCTTCAATTATTGTGTTTGAAACATCTTCTATGATATCCATATAATCACTCAGGAATAGATAAATCTTTAGATCCTTTAGGAGAAGATATTGCATCACAATAATATTGGTCAATCATCCTTTTAACCAGTTTAACCTGTTTTATACGGGCAATTGCTTCCTTTTCAGAAGTATCCCAATTATGAGATTGTGCTACTGAGCCACCTGTTTTTAAATATACTGGAGAAGCTACTTTAATGATCTTTGGAACTTCATAATGTCTTATAAATCCTCCAGTTGATTTTGGATTTTCAGTATGTAAATCTAAAGGAATATAAACTGCTTTACGAATAGCTGCAATCATAGGAATTTGTAAATCTCTAACAGGGTTAAAAGAATTAAGACCATTTTCTTCAAGCAATTTTGCAGATGCTGGATTTCCATGACCTGCATGTGCAGACATTTTAAAATGAAGTGACTTTGGAAGCTCACCTGCTTTTCTCATTTGATTTAAAGCCCAAAGTAAACCTTCATCATATAATAATATTCCGCGAACTCCTAAATTAACTGCTCTTTTAACATCTTCAATTGCATAAACTAAGTTTTCATATCCTCTTAATCGATATCCGATTCTGCTTCCTTCTTTAGTATGGGCAGTTGCACTTGTATCATAAGTAGCTCTTGGACCAACAGATAAAAAAAGTTCACATTCATATTTTTTGGCCAGATTAACCATTTCTGTAATTTCTTCATCAGTAAGCAACATTATTCCTTTAGTTTGAGTAATACGATGAATGGTTATCTCATTTTTAGAAGCTTCCTTAAGTAAAGTATCCATTATTTTAGGAGACTGTATTCCAGGAACCTCAAAACGATATTGTCCACCATCATTAAAACGTTTAAATGATTCAAAATCATCAGAGGGTCTTTTAATTCCAAGTTGTTTTAAGAATTCTTCAGTTTTTTTCATTGTATCTACTCATTTAATGTTTCCATAAGCTGCTTTATAGAATATTCTTCAATATTATCAACAACGATCAATTTATTTAAATCAAAATCAGGATTTAAACTTTTAAATTTATCAATTAAATCTTTTAACTGATACGGATTTTCAAAATCTCCTTTTGGCAGGAATGTGATATTCTGGAAAATTCCACCTCTAAAAGACTTATCTAATTTAATAATAATATTTGACGGCCTTTTATTTGGATATAATTCATCCAGTCCACCATCAGAAACAATGATTATTTTATTAGCTAAATTCTTAATACTGTTAACTTTGTCAACTGTTGAATAGCTATCAAGCAAACCAAATTCAATTAACTGATTCAAATCATCCAAATCAATTTCACCGCAAACAAGCATAATAGCCACTGCATAAGGCAAACTCTGTTTTAATTCTTCAACATTTTTTGGATTATAATTATCATGTTTAGCAGCTACATCATATGTTTTGATAATCACATTTTCAATATGCTCATACTCCTCACCAATACTTGCTTTTAGTTTTAAAACAGTATCTATTGAAGAGTGCAAATGTCTGCAAAAGGGATATTTTTTAAAGTAAATGTCTCTGACCCTAACTTTACCAATATTTTTTAGAGCAACATCTAAAGAAAAATCATTATCAGATAAAACCATTGTTTTTAAAAAGCCTTCATTCCCATCAAAAATTGTTCCTGCACCAGTAAAACCATTTAAAGCCAAAAATGCAGATAATAATCCATTATAAACAGCTTTTCCAACATGAAGAACTTTACCCATACTTCCCTTATGATCAGATTCCAAAAGGCCAGCAGCCTGAGTTCCACATAACCCTAAAGCATTTAAAATTTGATTTTCATCAAGATTTAGCAATTTAGAAGCAACTGCTCCTGCAACAAATGTTCCAATAGTTCCAGTTGTATGAAATCCCTTATCCCTATGTTGAGGATTAACAATTTGACCTAACATTATTCCAACTTCATAACCTACAATAACTGCTTCTAAAAAAGATTTGCCGTCTAAATCATAAGCTTCACTAATAGCTAAAGCAGCTGGAAAAATAACTGAACCTAAATGAATTTGTGCCCCTCTATGGCCATCATCCAATTCTAAAACATGAGCAGAAATACCATTTAAGAAACCTGCATTTAATAAATTTGTTTTAAAATTAGGCATACCAATAACAGAAGATTCCAGCTCAAATTCCATATTTCCAAAAAATAATTCACCAATAGTATTGAAAGCTATTCTGGATGATTCCTCATTTGCACCTCTATATGTGACTCCGAAAAAATCAATAAATGCTGCTTTTACCACATTAAGAGTTTCTTTTGATGCCTGTTCATAACGATAATTTGAAATAAATTTGGAAATATTTTGTAAAAACATAACCCACCTTAATAATTAAATTGTAAAAATAGTCTTAAATAGTTAACTTAAAATGGTGTTAAAAATTAACACCAAGGTGTACCGCTTAGAACTAAAACTATGTGTGCAATTAATGCAGATCCAAGGTAAGTTCCAGTAATGATACAAACAGTTACTATCATACCTCTCCAACCCATAGCCTTAAACTGTTCCCAGTTTTTACCAATACCAATACCCACATATGCTAAAAACACAGTTACAATAGACAATAACTCTACTTGTCCCACATATTTAACTACAAATGGAGAAGTTGGCATCATAGGTAGGGAAACTGCAATACCAATAAGACTTATGTAAATAATTGAAGAAATATTAAATGGCAAATATCTCTCAAGCAATAAACCTGCTAAAGTTATAACAGATAAAATCAACATACCCACAAGAGAATCAGCTATCGGATGTTTATAACCTACCCAATTTCCAATAACTGTGATAACTGAAAATATAACCAACAATAAAATCCAATTAACTATACCATGTGTTGAAACTGTTTCTGAACCGTCAATTACATCAACCATTATTCTTCCTCCCCTAAATGAGAAACAGGAGTTTCTCTTCCAATTTTAGGTTCAAGCCAAGCATATAATTTTTGAGCTAATGGAATAGCTAAAAATATACAGAAATAAATTCCAACACAGAATGAAATTAAATTACTGAATCCTGCAAATGCCTGAATATTTGTACTCATACTTGCCGGGAAAGCACTTAACAATGGAGCTAATGCAGCTGCATTCATACTTGCACTGCCTACCCCTGTTGCCATTGCAAATGCATATGGATGAAGTGGTAAAACTGATACACATAAACATGACAGAAAACTGATGTATAATGTTCCAATAACAGTTCCAATAATAAATACTGTTAAAACTCCTCTAGTTTCTGCAGAATCAAATCCAAATTTATCAATAACAACTGCCACATTGGTTTCACGGCCAATAGAATTAGTCATACCAATAGTTTCTTTTTTAAATCCTAAAAGCAATGCCACAGGAAGTGCTAAAAATACAGTTCCTAAATTACCAAACTCTTGTAAAACCAAAGCAGGGCCAACATCAAGTAAAATATGGAATGATTGACCACTAGCTACTGCTAATTTTGCAAGCAAAGGTCCTATAAATAACAGCATTGCACTTTCTGCAATTTTAGATTGTTTTTTAGTAATCCATTTAACTGGTTTTAATAAGAACAAAGCCAAACCAAGAACCATTGCATATAACAACGGCATAATTACAACACAAATATCTTTTGTAAGATTGAATTCAACGGGCCCTATAAATTCGGAAATAATAACCAATAAAAGCACAGTAATATGTAATTTATAATCTTTCCATGGTGCTTTCTTTAAAATAGTTTTATCAGTCTTATCACGATATATGTGTTCTGTCCCCTTAACTTTTTCGTTTTTATCAGTAATCTGTGCCCACTCCAACCTATTTTATAAATAGCATATCAAAATATCTATTACTAATACATAATTCAACCTATTATATAAATTAATACTATTCCAAGCTCAAAAATTCCTTTAATAGGAACAAAAACCCTTAAAAATTAAGATAAAATTCACATTTGCACATCCGAAAATGTTTCACGTGAAACTTTTACGCGCGTATACCCGCGTTGCACGCCCTGAGATGTTTCACGTGAAACATTCCACAACCACTACATCTTGTACCCAAAAACAAAACCAGCACAAGACAAGCAAAACCATGGGGTTTGCGGCGTTTCGAAAACGTAAGATTCTCGCTTTGCCGACGGCGCGCTTGCGCTTCCCTGCCGTGCAGCGTTTTGAACTGTGCGGAAACACCTGTTCTTCCCTTGCCGCCGCAGGACGCATCGGCATTTGCGAAAACGTCCGTTCGGCGTGAAACCTGTTCTATATATAATAAGGAAGAAAACAACGCAAAAAACATCCGGAAACAAGCGTCCGAAACGCTCGGAAACGGCGGCGGATGCGCGCGTGAACCGCTGCTTGCAGCGGCCCGAAACCGCGCGGAAAAATCGCGGCGCTGCTGCCGATCTGCGCGGAAATTTGCGCCCGCTTTGCCCGCCCGCCGACCGCAAAACCCGGTGTTTTTCCGTCGGCGGAATAAAAATTTTTACCTGCAAAAAGTGTGTTTTCGCAACCGCCTGTATATAATAATTTGAATAAAATCGTGCAAAACGGGGCAAGAATGATAGCGCCTCCGGAGGGCAATCGGGCACATTTTGCAAAAAAAGTGTTGACAAAGTGGGGCAAGTTGTGCTACTATAACAAGCGTTTTCGAGAGACTGGGTGCGAAGGTGTCGACAAACGCCCGTTTTTCGAAGTTTGCTTTTCAGCAATGGACCCCCAAAATTTACAAGGAGAATAGCAGAATGAAATTATGCAAAAAGACGGCACTCTGGCTGACGGTCACGGTGCTTTCCCTGCTGCTGATGTCATTTACCTGCGCGGCTTCCGAAAATTTCGGTACCCCCATTGACCTTTATATCAACAGCAACCCCGTAGAAGGCGCACGGCTGGCAGACGGCACGGCGTACATCCCCTATCGCGTAGGTATTCTCGCAGCAGACCCGGACGCAACGTTTGAGTGGGACGCTTCCCGCGGCGTTTCGGTCGCAACTTCGCTCGGCATGACGATCGAGGCGAAGGCAGACGAACATTACATTGAGGCGAACGCAAGAATCCTCTGTTCCGAGCTTGCGAAGAACCGCAATATCGACGACACGATCTATGTGCCGATCCGCACGATCAGCCGCATCTACTCGCTGGAATGCACGTGGAACGGCGCCGAGAAGGCGGTGTACCTCACGGGCACGCCGACCGCTCTCGAGCACGGCGACACCTTCTATGACAGCGACATCGTGTACTGGCTTTCCCGCATCATTTCGGCGGAGAGCCGCGGCGAGCCCTTTCGCGGGCAGATCGCGGTGGGCAACGTCGTGATGAACCGCACCGAGGACGGTTCGTTCCCGGACACGGTCTATGGCGTCATTTTCGACCGCAAATACGGCACGCAGTTCTCGCCGGTCGCCACCGGTTCGATCTACAATGACCCCACCGACAGCTCGGTGCGCGCCGCCAAGGCGGTGCTCGAGGGCGTCGAGGTCGTGGACAACGCGCTGTACTTCTGCGCGGGGCGCGTCAGCAGCGGCAGCTGGATGGAGAAGAACCGCGAGTATATCGAGACCATCGGCAACCACGTGTTCTATTATTGAGTTTTTGCTGAAAACAAGAAAAAACCTCCCGAAGTCGGGAGGTTTTTTGCTGCTATGTGGGGGTATTGCCTCCGTTCGCGAACGAACCAAGCCTTCCCCGGTGGGGAGAGGTGTACGAGACGCTTTGCGCCTCGCGGAGTTTTCCCGATGGGAAAACATCCTGTGACGGATGAGGGCTTGCAGGCAGTCGGCACAGCATGGTGCGAGGTTTTGCTTTGTACAATCCCTCATCAGTCGCCTACGGCGCCAGCTTCCCCACCGGGGAAGCCTAAAAGGGAGCCGAACCCTACTGATGCGGGATTCCCCCCGTCTTCACTTCCCCGTCACGGCGGCTTTCCGCAAATTTCTTTTGACTTGCCGATGCGTGTGTGCTACAATGAATATACCCTATCAGCCCGCCGATGAGGAAAACGAAGTCTGGCGCGGTTTCAGCCCCGAAAAAACCGTGTCTGCCCTTGTCAATCGAGCGTATACAGCTTTTCCGCAAAAACGCAAAAGAAGGAATCCCGCATGACGTATACATACAAAAGAATCACCGCGGCACTGACGGCGCTCGCACTTGCGCTGTCCCTGCTGCTTCCTGCCGCCGCCGAAACCGTTACCGCGGCGGAAACCGCCGCCACGGAAGTGACCGCTTCCGATACCGGAACCGAACCGCAGACCGATCCGGACCCTGCCGCCGAACCGGCGGCGCCGGTCTATCCGGACCGGCTCGGCGCCTTCGGCAGCATCACGGGCATGACCGAGACCCCGCTCGGCGCGGCGGCAACGCTCACGCGCTACGAGAACCGCGCGGCGGGCGAGATCGTCCAGACCGCGTTCACCGTCACCGCATCGCACGCAACCGGCGCGCGGATTGCCGCCGTCAACCTCGGCACGACCCTGCACAGCCGCGAAAAGCTCTCGACCCTGGCGGGTATGGCTGCTGCGGACGGCGAGACCCTGACCGCAGCGGTCAACGCCGACTTTTTCAGCCTGTACACCGGCGTGCCGATGGGCGTGCTGCTCACGGACGGGCGGCTGCTCTCCTCGTCGGACAACCGCGATGCCGTCGGCTTTGACAAGGACGGCAATGCGATCTTCGGTAAGATCGGTGAGACGGTCACGATCGGGATCGGCGACGCGACCCTCCCGGTCAGCCATCTCAACAAATATCCCGGCGTCTACGGCGTCTACCTGCTCACCCGCGACTACGGCGAGACCACGACGCTGACCGGCTTTGCCGCGACCGAGTATATCCTCGCGCTCGACGACGCCGTCACGCTCGGCGGCGAGGTGCGCGCCGAGGTCACCGCAGTGCGCAAAGGCGTCGAGGACGGCGAGATCCCCGCGGGATGCGCCGTCCTGACCGTGCCGGATACGCTTGCGACAGCGGCGGATTATGCCGCGCTTGCGGTCGGCGAGACCGTCACGGTGCGCGTCGCCTGCGAGAGCGATTTCACCGACGCGGTCACGGCGATTGGCGGCGGCGATGTCATCCTGCGGGACGGCAAGCCCGTCGACGGCGTGGTGAACGAGGAGCATGAGAAGACCCGGCAGCCCCGCACGGCGTTCGGCATCCGCGCGGACGGCAGCTATCTGCTCTTCGTCACCGACGGCAGACGCACCGGTTACGCCGCAGGGCTGACGCTCACGGCGCTTGCCGATACGCTCCTGGCGCTCGGCTGCACCGACGCGATCAACCTCGACGGCGGCGGCTCGACCGCGCTTGTCACCTTTGCGGACGGCAAGGCGACCGTGCAGAACCGCCCCTCCGACGGCAGCGAACGCAAGGTTTCCAACGCGGCGGCGCTCTATGAAACGACCGAAACCGCGTCCGCCGCGCCCCGGCTGACGCTGGAACCGCCTGCGCTGACCCTGCTTGCCGGCGCGGTATATCCCCTCACCGCGACCGTCACGAACGGCGCGGGCGAGACGCTTGAACATGTTTTGACGGCGGAAAACACCACCGTTACAATCTCCGATGCGCTCGGCAGCGCCGCAGTCGCCGACGGCGAGATCCGCTTCACGCCTGCGGCAGTCAAGGGCGGCGGCATCCTCACGGTTGAGACCGTGTACGGCGATAAGACCCTGCGCGCGTCCTGCTACCTGCGCGTCACCGATACCGTGGACGAGCTGCGCGCCGACCAGACGCTCCTGCTTGCCGCGGCGGACGGCACGGCTTCGCTGACTGTCCGCGCCTTTGCGGAGGGCGCGGAGGTGTACTACGGCGACCTTGCCGAGGTCCGCTGCGAGAATGCGGCGATCGGCAGTGCGCGGCGCGGCAACACCTTCTATTTTGCACAGACCGAGATTAAGATCCCCGGCGAAGCCGATGATACTGCCGAAACAGAATCCGCAGAATCCACCGACCCCGCCGAAAACCCGGCAGAGCCCCTGCCCGCCGCACGCGGGCAGATTGCCATTGTGCTGGCGGACCGCACGCTGGTGATCCCGGCGCTGTTCGGCGAGCCTGCTTCCCCGCTGAAGCTGGACGGTCTGCTGCAAAACGGTGCGGCGGCGGTCGGCGGTGACTATACCCTCTCCTATGCGGAGGCCGGCGGCATCGCTGCGGGCGGCGCGTTTGTGCTGACGCCGCGCGTCCTGCCTGCCGCGGAAACGACCGCATCTGCCGAAACGGCAGCGGAAACGGACGCTCCCGCCGCCGAAACAACCGCGCCCGCTGAAACAACTGCGCCCGCTGAAACGACCGCGCCCGCTGAAACGACCGCGCCCGCGGAGACCGCCGCGCCCGCAGAGACGACTGCACCGGCGGAAACCTCTGAAACTTCCGAATCCACCAAACCTGCCGAGCCGATTGTGGAACCTGTGCCCGAACCGATCCCGGTCGAGCTGAACGTCACCGGGCTTTCGAGCGCCGGACTTGTCGGCAGACGGCTGTGGCTGTGGGCGGACGGCATTTCCGCCGCGGAAACGCCCTATGCCACGTTCATACTGACCGCTCCCGACGGCACGGAGACGACGGTCACCTACACCTATGACGCATACTATGATTTCGCCGGGTACAACGGGCGCGCGCTCCTCACTCTTGTGCCCGAGGCGGCGGACGGCGTGCTCACGCTGAAAACGCTGCTCGGCTTTGCCGTGACCGACCCCGCGCGCACCGTCACGGTCGGTCCGCTGCTGCTCACGGAGCAGTATGACCCGAACCGCTATGCCGACCTTGCCGGGCACTGGTCGTCCTACTATGTCAACGCGCTCTCCTTTGCGGGCGTGGTCAGCGGCAGCGAGGACGAGACCGGCAGAACCGTCTACAACCCGGACAACAGCCTGAGCCGTGAGCAGTTTGCCAAGATCCTCTGCGGCTTGCTGAACCTCGATCCGACAGCGTATGCCGAGACCGAGCTGCCCTTTGCCGACAGCGCGGACATCGCCGCGTGGGCGCTGCCCTATGTCCGCGCCGTTTTCGGCGCGGGGCTGATGCACGGCAAGGACACGCCGGACGGGCGGCTGCTCTTCGCCCCGCGTGACGCCATCACGCGCGAGGAGACGTTCTACGTCCTCGGCGGCACCGTCGACGAGACGAAATCCGCGTCGCTTGACGGCTTTACGGATGCGGACCGGATCGCGCCGTGGGCGGCGGAAATGCTGCAAAAATCGATTGCAGCCGGGCTGATCTCCGGCTATGACGACGGTACGCTGCGCCCCGGCGGACAGATTACGCGCGCCGAGACGGCGACGGTGGTCGTGCGGCTGCTCGGGCGGCTGTACGGCGCCGACGTGAAGGACTGAGCCGCGCTTGTAATTGCGCGCACTTTGTGGTAAACTGAAGGAAAGTCACCGCCGATGCGGGAAAGGAACATCATATGCAGGAAAAGTACAGCATTTCCCTCGAATCCCTGATTCGCGAATTTGCGCTTGAACCCCTGACCCTGCCGACCGAGGCATCCGAGATTCAGATCACCTCCAACGAGGTCAACCGTCCGGTACTGCCGCTGATCGGCTTCTTCGAGACCTTCGACGCCGAGCGCATCCAGATCTTCGGCAAGGGCGAGGTGCGCTTCCTCAACGAGCGCCCGCGCGAGGCGGTCGAGAAGGCGATGGACGCGTTTTTTGCCACCCACCCGGCGACGGTCGTCGTCACCTCCAGTCTGGAGCTGCCCGCCAACATGCTCGCCTGCGCGGAAAAGTACGACGTGCCCCTGCTCCGCACCGCCGAGCGCACAAGTGAGTTCATGGCGGCGCTGATCGCCTATCTCAATGTCATGCTTGCGCCCCGCATCACCCGCCACGGCGTGCTGGTCGAGGTCTACGGAGAGGGCGTGCTGATCCTCGGCGACAGCGGCATCGGCAAGAGTGAGACCGCCATTGAGCTGGTCAAGCGCGGTCACCGCCTCATCGCGGACGACGCGGTGGAGATCAAGCGCGTCTCGGCAAAGTCGCTCGTCGGCTCGGCGCCCGAGATCATCCGGCACTACGTCGAGCTGCGCGGCATCGGCATCGTCGATGTGCGCCGCCTGTTCGGCATGGGCGCGGTCAAGGACACCGAGAAGATCGACCTCGTTGTCACGTTGGAACCCTGGGTGCAGGGCAAGATGTACGACCGCCTCGGGCTGGAGCCGCAGACCACCGAGATCCTCGGCATCGAGCTGCCGTCGCTCATCATCCCGGTGCGTCCGGGCAGAAACCTTGCCGTCGTCCTCGAGATCGCGGCGATGAACAACCGACAGAAGCGCATGGGTTACAACACCGCCGAGGAGTTCAACAAGCGCCTGATGGGGCAGTTCGGCATGGATGAGACGGATAAAAACAGGTAAACGCGAAATGTGAAGCGTTAGAAGTCCGGAGGAAAACCGCCGCAGGCGGATTCCCTCCGAACTTCTTTGCTTTTTGCAGGCGGACCGTCGAGGACGCCGGTCCCTACAGAATAACGGAAACCGCATGTACCACTGCCCACGCACTTCCACCCGCGGCAAAAAAAGGCGCAAATCTTACAATCAAACTTGCAAAAAAACGCGCAAACCAACACTTTGCTGACAGCTTGCTGACAAGCCTTGCAATCCGGTTTCTTCTTTGTTAAGATAAGCTCACGGAACGCGGCAGCGACCGCGCCGAAAGAAGAAAAAGGAGAACACACATGAGAAATTTGAAAAAATTTCTTGCCCTCATGCTGGCGACCCTGATGATCGCGGGCTCGGTCGTGATCACGACCGGCGCGGCAAAGACCGGCGCGGATTATACCGACGCGGCGCATCATCTGGCGGCAATCGGCATCATGAAGGGTGATGAAAACGGCAATCTCATGCTCGATAAGAGCGTGACCCGTTATCAGGCTGCTTTGTTCTTCGTTCAGGCAATCACCGGCAACACCGACACCAAGGTTTGGAACGCAGATAAAAGCACCGTCTTCACCGACGTGCCCGAATACGGCACGGCGATCGACTACCTCGCAGGGATGAAGTTCATCCTCGGCAGAGGCAACGGCATTTACGGCTACAACGACCCGATCACCTATCAGGATATGCTCGTCCTCGCGGTTCGTGCCCTCGGCTATGAGACTGCGGATATGAACTACCCCTACGGGCACATCCTCGCGGCACGCGAGCTGGGGCTGACCGACAACATCGACAGCATCCGCTACAAGGAGCCGCTCTCCCGCGGCGAAACCGCACAGCTGGTCTGGGATATGCTCAGCACCGAGCTTGCCATCAAGGATCCGATCACGGGCGACCTGATCTACCCCGGCAAGCAGGATGCCTCCGCATACGGCGCGCTGCTCGGCCCCGGCAAAATTCAGCGTGAGACCTACCTCGAGCGTGCGGGCTTTGCCGACGGCAAGCTGACCGTCACGGTCAAGGGCTTTGAGGCAGGCAAAAAGGACGCAGCCGACACGGTCACGGTCGAGTACAACGGCGCAACCTACACGCTGGCGGCGGCTGACCTCGGCATCACCGCAGAAACGCCGAAGATCGGCTACCTCGGGCTGCCCATGACGCTCTACGTCAACTGCAAGGCGGAGGACTTCTTCTCGAAGTACGATGTCGACAAGGACGACGCAGACGCGAAAATCGTCTTCACGGACAGCGACGCGCTCACCACGGTGGAAAACCTCGGCGATGCGGGCAAGATCCGCGTCATCAAAAACGGGGACGGCACCTCGCAGATCCTGCTTGACGGCGTGAAGTACACCACCGACAAGTACGCGACCGCCTTCTACAGCTTCACGAAGGACGGCTGGACGAAGACCACGGGCGACGCCTTCCTTAAAAACTTTGCCTACACCGCAAAGGACGGCTACATCGGCGCAAACTCGAACGGCGCGGTCAAGTTCATCGTCCGCGAGACGAAGCAGGGCGACGACACGATCAAAACGCTCCATATCTATTATATGCCTTACGCATTCGGGCAGTATTTCACCCGCACCCTGCGCGATGCCTTCACCTCGAAGGACACCTCGTTTGTGACGATCGGTACCTACGCGGCGGAGAAGATCGAGAACGCCGGCATCCGCTCGGACATTTACGGCAGTGACC
>OLGA01002523.1_pt1 | contig 12862 bp, 11 predicted proteins | sample 1604881 | NCBI WGS metagenome assembly OLGA01 (sample SAMEA3888896, study PRJEB22519) | human gut metagenome | biome: human gut; feature: human-associated habitat; material: faeces | place: Denmark | collected 2009
CCTCGAGCGCGGGCTCGGCGAGGGGCTGCATCTTGACAAACCACTGGTTGGACGTGATCGGCTCGACCGTCGTGCCGCAGCGGTAGCAGGTGCCGACATTGTGCGTGTGCGGCTCCACCTTGATGAGGTAGCCCTCGGCTTCCAGGTCGGCGACAAGGGCGTCACGCGCTTCGTAGCGATCCATGCCCTCGTATTTGCCGCCGAAGTGGTTGATAGTGGCGTCATCGTTCATGACCTTGATCTGCTCAAGCCCGTGGCGCTGCCCGACAAGGAAGTCGTTCGGGTCGTGGGCGGGCGTGATCTTCACGCAGCCCGTACCGAAGCCGATCTCCACATAGTCGTCGGCGATGACCGGGATCTCTCTGCCGACGATCGGCAGGATCAGCGTCTTGCCGACAAGGTCGGTGTAGCGCTCGTCGTTCGGGTTGACGGCGACGGCAGTATCGCCGAACATCGTCTCGGGGCGGGTGGTGGCGATCTCGACATACTTGTCGCTGCCCTTGATCGGGTACTTGATGTGCCAGAAATGTCCTGCCTGCTCGCTGTATTCGACCTCCGCGTCGGAGAGGGCGGTAGCGCAGTGCGGACACCAGTTGATGATGCGGTTGCCGCGGTAGATCAGGCCCTCGTTATAGAGCTTGACGAACACCTCCAGTACCGCGTCGGAGCAGCCCTTGTCCATGGTGAATCGCTCACGGCTCCAATCGCAGGAAGATCCCAGGCGGCGCAGCTGACGCTCCTGGACGCGAATTTCGCGAACATGCCGCTGATTGTCGCGGAGGGGCGGCGTGTCGTGGGCAACATCACGCGCGCGGCGTCGCTCTTCCTCGTCAAAACGCTGTATTCCTTCGCCTTGGCGCTGCTGACGCTGCTGTTCCCGGTCGAATACCCTTTCCAGCCGATTCAGCTGACGCTCATTTCCTCGCTGACGATTGGCCTTCCGGCGTTCCTGCTGACGCTCGAACCGAATCAGGACCGCATACAGGGCAGTTTCCTGCGCACGGTGCTGACGCGGGCGATTCCCGGTGCGGCGGCGGTGTGCGTCTGCGCCATGGCGGCAATGGCGGGCGTGAATTTCGGCTGGGATATGGCGGACTGCAAGACGCTGGCGGCGCTGTGCGCGGGCGCGGTCGGGCTGATGATGCTCTATTCCGTCTCCGTCCCGCTGACGAAGCTGCGCGCGGCGGTGTGCACCGTCATGACCGCCGGATTCGTGCTGGCAGTGTGCTATTTCAAGCAGATTTTCTATTTTGAGCACCTGACGCTGGCGCAGTACGGCGCGCTGGCAGGGCTGATTGTCCTTGCCGCGCTGGTGATGGCGGCGGTTTCATGGGCGGCGAAGCGACTGCCGGAGAAAAAAGGATAATAGCAAGAAGGACGAGGCGGAAATGCTTCGTCCTTCTTTGTGTTATACTATTTCCAGATAAGAATGCGCCAAGATGCGCCGCGAATTTTTCATTCTGGCTAACGTGAATGAAACGCAGCGTAGCAGCGCTACGCTAAGTGGAATGAGCGGACGCCAGAAGGGAAAAGGCGCAAGCAGATGGCGCAGGTGAATCTGGAAATAGTATTACTCTGCGATTGTCACGGGAATCCACCCGCCGCCTACGCCCGCAAGGGTCAGCGACAATTCCCGCGTGTTTCCCATCGGGAAAATGCCGATTTCCAGCTACCGGGTGTCACCCGCGTCGTATGTCATCGTCAGCGTTTTGCCGCTTTGCTGCCAATGGAACGGCTGTGCATCCGAAAGCCGCTCACGCGGGAGGAGGATGTTCTCCATCCCGTTGTCCAGCCCGTCGCTGTCCAGCGCATAGCCGATACCCGTGCCATCCGCCGCGAACACCAGCACGTTTGGCGCAAGATCGCCGCCATCATAGCCGTCGTAAATCATCCATGCGCCGACCAGACTTCGCGTCTGCTTGTTCTGCATGAGCGTACCCATGCAGGCAGCAGCCACCATCAACGCCACTGCGACGCTAATCAGCAGTTTTCCGTGTTTCTGCACAAATGACTTCATGCGCATCCTCTCCTATATTATTTTGATTGGGCAGCACCGCTTTTTCTGTATGCAGAGGGCGACATGCCCTCATATTGCTGGAAAACCCGGTTGAATGTCGCAATGCTGCCAAAACCCGACTGCCCCGCAATGGACGTAATCGAATCATCCGTCCGTTCCAGAAGCTGCTTGCAGAGCGTCAGCCGCTGGCGGGTCAGGAATTCGTGGAACGATATGCCCAAGCAGTCGTAGAAAAGGCGCTCGAAGTGGTAACGGCTGTACCCGCTCTTGTCCGCCATGTTCTGCGGGGTCAAATCCTCCGCGCAGTGCGCCATCACATAGTCGCGAATGTCAACAAAGAGCATCTGCGTTTGCTCCTTGTGGCGGACACGGTGGTTCAGTTCTGTGCCGTGTTCCTGCGCGTGGCGGCGGAGCAGGTCAATGAGCATCCGGCTCAATTCCAGCCGCGCGACCGTTAATCCAAAGCGATCCCGCGCCACCCCAGCCTCAGCCGCAGCGGTCTTTACGCGCTGCTCAATTTCGGGCGCGCTGCCCTTGCGAATCACCATGCACGGCTGGAGGGCTTCTTCTACCGCCAGCAGACCGTCGATAATGAACAGGCGCTCGCGGTCAAGGAGGAAGTAATAGCGGTGGCCGGTCGGGGGTGTGTGGATCTCGTGGACGACGCCGGAGGGGATAACCATGATATCGCCCGGATGAAGAAGATGACGCTCGTTTTCGACGATGACAGTGAGGTCCTCGGCGATAACCATGATGACCTCATAGGTCATATGCCAATGCGGGAGGTAATCGCAGGTTTGGGTGTTATCGTAGAAACGGATGCCCTGACTGCGGTCTTCGCCGAATTCTTCCTTTTGGCGCATGTACCACATGTTGCTCTTCACAGCGTTACGTCCTCCTTTCCGGCTTTTTGCTCGCCCCTTGACTTCTTCGGCGCGGGCGCGCCTTCAAGGTGCTGTTTTCTTCATCATAGCCGTTTCGGGCGGAAATGTCAATCACGGCAGGCGCGAAATTCCGATTTGAGATGCGGAATTCATCACTTTGGTTGAATTGTATAGAAAATCACAATCTATACTCGTTTCATCGGTACAAAAATCGCTAAAAATAAGAGATATTTCACTAAAAATGATTAGCGTCAAATGTGTAATCAGGCGATAATATAGCCAGATGAACGATGTTCGTCGTTGCGCAATTCAAAAGGGAAGGAGGGGATCCTTTTGCAATCTACCAAGGCGATTGTCCGCCGGGATTTGACCGGACGTTCCACCATGCGGTGGGGAACGTACTTGAAGCGATACGGCACGCTATATCTGCTGCTGCTCGTGCCGCTGGCGTTCTTCATCATTTTCCGCTACGTTCCCATGTCCTACATTCTGCTGGCGTTCAAGAAGAACAACATTCTGAAAGCGCCGTGGCTGCTGGATTGGGCGAAAAACGGCGGCTGGGAATGGTTCATCAAGGCATTCAACGATAAGAACTTTATCGATGCGCTGAAGAACACCATCATCCTGAACCTGCTTGACCTCGTTATCGGCACGCCGATGCCCATCTTGATGGCGCTGCTGCTCAACGAGCTGGCGTTCCCGAAGTTCAAGCGCGTCGCGCAGACCGTGCTGTACCTGCCGCACTTCCTGAGCTGGGTTATCATCTCCAGTCTGTCGCTGCGGCTGCTGGCAACCAATGACGGTCTGGTTAACCAGATATTCGGCACCAATATCGCTTTCTTAGGCACGGAGAACAACTGGCGCGCAACCTACATCGTGCTGGGCATCTGGAAGGAATGCGGCTGGAACACCATTATCTACCTCGCCGCGCTGACCGGCATCAGCCCGGAGCTGTACGAAGCGGCGGAAGTGGACGGTGCGAGCCGCCTGCGCAAAATCTGGCACATCACCCTGCCGGGCATCCGCTCCACCATCATCATCCTGCTGATTATGAACCTCGGCCGCATCCTCGGCAGCGAGTTCGACCGTCCGTTCACCCTGAGCAACCCGCTGGTTGAGGGCGCAAGCAAGACGATTTCCATCTTCGTCTACGAGCGCGGCATCAAGGGCAACCAGTTCGCCCTGTCCACAGCGGTCGGTCTGTTCCAGTCCGTCGTCTGCGTCATCTTCCTGCTTGCCTCGAACACGCTGGCGAAGAAGTTCGACGAGCCGGGCATCATGTAAGGAGGCTGCGATATGGCGACGACAACTACCTTCAACGGCAAAAAAGTCCATCAGGGCATGATCAAATCCCAAAAGACCCGCGTGGGCGACTTCATCATTGCCTTCATCATCTTTCTGACGATGATGATTTGCCTGCTGCCGATGGTCAACGTGCTGGCAAGCTCCCTGTCCTCCAGCGAACACCTGATTCGCAACGACGTGTTCCTCTGGCCCAAGGGCTGGAATTTTGAGGCGTACAAGACCATTCTGAGCGACAGCAAGTACACATGGTCTCTGGCGTGGACGGGCATCCTGACCGTCGTCTGCACGGTGCTGAGCCTTGTGCTGACCGTCTGCACCGCCTTCCCGCTGATTTACAAAAATCTGCGCGGCGGCAAGGTCATCAACTTCATCATCCTGTTCACGATGTACTTCAGTGCCGGCACGATTCCGGGCTACATCCTGCTGAACAACCTCAAGATGCTCAACACCCCGTGGGCGCTGATTCTGCCGAACTGCATCAGCGTGTTCAACGTCATCGTGCTGCGCTCGTTCTTCTACAGCGTGCCGGACAGCCTTCGCGAGGCGGCGGAGATTGACGGTGCAGGCCCAATCCGCACGCTGGTGACGGTGTATCTGCCGCTGTCTCTGCCCTCTCTGGCGACGCTGGCGCTGTTCTACGCCGTCGGCCGCTGGAACGGCTTCTCCGATGCGCTGATGTACCTGAAATCCAGCAAGGCGGAAAAGTACTGGCCGATTCAGCTGCTGCTGTACAACATCATCAAAAACTCCACGCAAAGCAGCGAAATCGCCACGCAGGAAGGTTTCTTCAGCGCCGGCGTTTCCAAGACGATTCAGATGGCGTCCGTCATGTTTGCAACCGTGCCGATTCTGCTGGTGTACCCGTGGCTGCAGCGCTATTTCGTCACCGGCGTCACGATTGGCGCAGTCAAGGGCTGATGCCCCTATACTATTTCCAAATGAGAATGCACCAAGGCGCGAGCAGATGGTGCAGGTGAATGCAGGAAATAGTATTATAACACCGTATTTCAGGGACGTGTGAGCCCTGCAAATAAAAAGGAGGAAAAAACCCTATGAAACGCATCGTGTCTCTGGTTCTTGCGCTCGCGATGGTGCTGTCTCTGTGCATCTTCACGACCGCATCCGCGGACAACGGCTTTGTGGACGGCAAGTTCACCGAAACCCGCCACATCACCGTGGAAGTCTACAACCGTTACAACGACGGTGGTTCCGACCCGACCAGCAGCGTGTACGCGCAGTACATCAAGCAGGGTATGCTTGACAAGTACAACGTGGACGTTGAACTGGTGTCTGTCGGCCGCTGGACCGAAGTTGACGACCTGAACAACCTGCTCGCCACCGGCGACGCGCCCGACGTGTGCGTCACCTACTCCTACCCGACGATCCAGACCTTCGCGGGCATGGACGGCATCATCGACCTGAATCCGCTGCTGACCGAATACAAGGATCTGCTGCCGGATCTGTGGGCGCTGCTGGGCGACTACAACATCTACTACGATCAGGATCCGGAAACCGGCTCTGTGTGGGCGATTGAAGCGGTGCTGGCGGAATCCGCGCGCATCAACACCTTCATCCGCAAGGACTGGCTGGACAAGCTGGGTCTGAAACTCCCCACGACCGAGGAAGAGTTCCACAACTGCCTGATCGCTTTCCGCGACAACGCTGAGCTGCTGCTGGGCGCCGACGCTGCGAAGATGGTTCCCTTCTCCATCAGCACCGACATCGGCTGGCGCGCTGACCTGCTGAATGTCTCCAAGGTGCCGGAGGACGTGTCCGACGAAACGCTGTATGTCTACGGCTACGACGACCGTCACCTGCTCTACCCGAACTACAAGGAAGGCATCCGCGTGCTGAACCAGTGGTACAACGAAGGTCTGATTTGGAAGGACTTCGCGCTGTACACGGACGCAAGCGTTGAGGACGACATGATGAAGTCCGGCTTCGTCGGCGCTTTCATCCACAACTGGGATTACCCCTACCGCAATGGCGAAGACTCCATTCAGGCGAACCTGACCCGCGCTAACGGCGCAGACGCTGGCTTTATCGCTGTGGACTGCTTCCAGAACGACGCTGGCATCACCCGCAAGTATCTGGCTGACCGCATTGACCGCAAGGTGTTCTTCCCTGCGACCAACGACGAACCGCTGGCTTCCCTGCTGTACCTGAACTTCATCTCCTCCGAAGAAACCATCAAGTTCCTGCAGACCGGCAAGGAAGGCGTTACCTACAAGATGACCGACAACGGCGCGTATGAGATGCTCAACGCCACCGGCGAATGGATCATGAACTCCGGCATGAACATCGACCACACCATCACCGTCAACGGTCTGTATCTGGGCGATGCCACCGCGGCGACCAAAGCGCTGAGCTACCCCGGCGTGAATCCTGACTTCATCATCACCGCGAACACCTACGGCAAGCTGAACGGCCGCATTGTGAAGAAGTTCTCCTGCGGCGCAATCTCCGCGGAAGAAGACGTTGGCACTTCCCTGAACTCCAAGCGCGACGCTATGCTGACGCAGGCGGTTGTCGCGCCCGTTGACCAGTTCGACTCCGTGTACGACAAGGGCATGGCGGACTACCTCGCTTCTGGCGGTCAGAACATCATCGACGAACGCCGCGAAAAGCTGGAAGCCATCTACGGTGTCCATGTGGACTAATGCCTGACGCGCGTTTGCGCTGACAGCACAAAAACGCACCCCGCAAGGTTCTCGGATGTTTCCGGAACACCTGCGGGGTGTTTTTATGTGGACTTTGAGGTTTCATGAACAAAAGGTACACAAACTAAAAGCCTTTCGATAAAAATCAAGTAACATGGGAGTGCGCTGCGAAGGGGTCAAGGGGGCGACCGCAAAGCCCCCTTGTCGCCTCCGCAGAGGCGAAACCCTCTGCCACAATAAAATCAGGAAACATAGATGCCAAACGCTGCACACTTGCACACCTTGGCAAGTTATTTGGAAGAGCTGCCCTCCCGAAGCTCTTCCCGCATCTTCCCCGGCGTGGTATGAAACCGGTCCGCAAACATATGCCGGAACAGCTTGTAGTTCGTGAAGCCGTGCTTCTCCAAAATCTCATGCAGCGCCACGTCCGTCGTCACTAAATCCTCATACACCTTCGACAGCCGATACTCGTTCAGGTAATTCAGATACGTCACGCCTGTGTTCTCCTTGAAGAAGCGGCAGAACGAATTCGGGTGCATGCGCAGCGTTGCCGCCGCATCACTCAGGGCGATATTCTCCCGATAATGCGCCTCGGTGTACGCAATCACCGCTGACAGCCGCTGACGGTTCTTCTCGCGCCGGAAGATGCTGCCTTCCGTCACCGGGCACGAAAACTCCTCGTAGAGTAGATAAGTGATTTCCAGCAGCAGACTCGCCATGCGGATGTCCCTAAAGGGCGAATCGCTGCTGGCTGTATGCCGCATTTGCAGCAGCTTCTGTTTCACGCGCTCGATGGCCGCCGTCATCGTCGGATTCGTCGTCTCCACATCCCAAATGAACTGGCGCGAACGCGTTTCCGGCGCGAAGTTCCCCAATTCCTCGGTCGGGATTCGCAGCAAGAGGGCGGTATTGCCGGACAGGCTGATGGTGGCGTGGAGAACGTAAGGGCTGATGCAGATGCACTGCCCAGCGTGAAGCTGCCAGCGGCGCTGCTCGGTCTCGACGGTCAGCTCGCCGCTGAGGATATAAATCAGTTCCAGCGCGCCATGCCAGTGCATAGGGACGTAGCTGCGCGCGACTTCTGAGTACTCGTAGTGCGCGTGACCGGCAATGTTCAGCTGGAGGTTTTCATAGGGGTGATGGCGCTGGTCATCCATGCGGGGGGCTTCCTTTCTGGCGAAATGCCGCTTTTCATCTGCTTGATTTCGGATTTTGTCGCAAAATCCGCCTTACCGCCATTGTAGCATAAGGCGAAACGGGATGCAAGAGGGGGAAAATCGGCGGATGCGCTGGGAAAACAGGGAAAAAACAATTTTCAGGCAAATTCGGGGTTGACAAATGCATAGCAACATGGTATGATTCTTTTATCCGCAGAGGAAAGGAGTTACGCGCTATGAAGTTCGCCGCTACGATGATGAACATGATGATGCCCATGTGCATGTGCAACATGAGCATGTTTCGTCGTGCCGCGAATTCGATGCGCCATTCCGCCTGACGGATGGCTGGAGGATGAAAGCAATTCCTCCGGCAGAACCTACCGCAATTGTTGGGGAGGCTGCATCGAAGAGATGCCGGCATCCCCTGTTTTTTTGCCCCGGACGATTTCGGGAAAGGAAAGGCAAACGTCATGAGCAACGAAGCACCCCAGCAGACGCTTAAGCAGCCGGTTCAGCCACCCATGCAGATTGAGCTGCAGAACGTCAAGAAGGTCTACCCCGTAACCGGCGGCGAGGTCGTCGCGCTGGACAACATCAGCCTGAAGATTCGCAAGGGCGATATTTTCGGCATCATCGGTCTCTCTGGCGCAGGCAAGAGCACCCTCATCCGCTGCATCAACCGCCTCGACACGCCCACAGAGGGCAAAATCCTCATTGACGGGCAGAACGTGCCGGACATGAGCAAGCAGCAGCTTCGCCAGATGCGCCGCAAGGTCAGCATGATTTTCCAGCAGTTCAACCTGCTCATGCAGCAGACGGTCGCGAAGAACATCGCGTACCCGATGGAGTGCATCGGCGTGCCGCGCGCGAAAATCAACGCCCGTGTGAAGGAGCTGCTGGAAGTTGTCGGGCTGGAAAGCAAGGCGAAAGCATACCCCGCGCAGCTGTCCGGCGGTCAACGCCAGCGCGTCGCCATCGCCCGCGCCCTCGCCAGTGACCCCGAAGTGCTGCTCTGCGACGAAGCAACCAGCGCCCTTGACCCCATGACGACGCAAGCCATCCTCCGCCTGCTGCAAAAAATCAACCGGGAGATGGGCATCACCATCGTCGTTATCACCCACGAAATGGCGGTCATCCGCCAAATCTGCACACACGTCGCGATTCTCGACGGCGGTGTGATTGCCGAAGAGGGCAGCGTCGACGATGTGTTCACCCACACCCGCAGCGAAGCAGGCAAGCGGCTGTTCGGCATCGTCGCAAGCGAAAATCACGAGCAGGTTCAGGAGAAACCTGCCATCCGCATCGTTTTCAACGGCGAAACAATCGCTGAGCCGATTGTCGCTGACCTCATCCTGCACCTCGGCGTGCCGCTGAGCATCCGCAGTGCGGACGTGCACACGCTCAACGGCGCACAGTACGGGCAGCTGCTCATCAGCCGCCCCGACGACCCGATGGTCTGCCACCGGGCGATTGAATATCTGAAGGAACGCGGCTTGACGGTCGAGGAGGTGCGCGCATGAGCATGACGTGGGAACGGCTGGGTTCCATGCTGCTGGAGGAAACAGGCAATACCCTCCTGATGACCCTGCCCGCAACATTCTTTGCCTACCTGATTGGTCTGCCGCTGGGCGTCCTGCTGGTCATCACCCGCAAGGACGGCATTCTCCCGAAGCCGACGCTGAACCGCATTATCGGCGTGATTGTCAACCTGCTCCGCTCCGTGCCCTTCATCATCCTGATGGTGATGCTCTTCCCCGCAACGCGCGCGATTCTCGGCCGCGGCACAGGCACGGTGTCCATCATCATCCCGCTGACGGTCAGCGCGTTCCCGTATGTAGCGCGCATGGTCGAGGGCAGCCTGCTGGAAGTAGACAACGGCGTGGTGGAAGCTGCACAGGCGATGGGTTCGACAACCTTCCAAATTGTGCGGAAGGTGCTGATTCCCGAAGCCATGCCGTCGCTGGTCAACGGCTTCGCGATTTGCATCACCACAATTCTGGGCTACACCGCGATGGCGGGCACGGCGGGCGGCGACGGCTTGGGCAAGGTCGCGATTACCTACGGCCTGAACAAGCGGCAGTACGACGTGATGTACGCGGCAAGCATCGTACTGGTGCTGCTGGTGCAGTTCTTCCAGATGGGCGGCACTTGGCTCAGCCACGCGATTGACCACCGCCGCCGGAAATAAGGATAAGCACGCGGACGCTGCATGGGCGTGTCACCAACTCCATCGCAAAAAGGGTGTCGAGAGGGTCGAAGCCCCTTGCGTCTCCCCCGAATCGTTTCATTCACCCGTATGGTGTTTGAATAAATAGGTTTCCCGAAAATGAAAGGAGTGCTTACAATGAAGAAGTTCTTTGCTCTGGCTCTGGCGCTGGTTCTGGCGCTGGTTCTGGCGCTGTCCCTGACGGTTGCGTCTGCGGACGAACTGAAGGTCATCCGCGTTGGCGCGACGGCTGCCCCGCACGCGGAGATTCTCGAATCCGAAGCGGTGACGGCAAAGCTGGCGGAACTGGGCTACAAGCTCGAAGTCGTTGTGTACGAAGGCTATGTGCTGGAGAATCCGGCGGTTGCTGACGGCACGGACGATGCGAACTATTTCCAGCACAAGCCCTACCTCGACTCCTACAACGAAACCGCTTCCGAGAGCGAACAGCTTGTGTCCGCGTTCACCGTGCATTACGAGCCCTTCGCCATCTACTCCAAGAAAGTGACCAGCCTTGCTGACCTGCAGGACGGCGCGCACATCGGCCTGCCGAACGACCCCTCCAACGAGACCCGTGCTCTGCTGCTGCTGGAGGCTGCTGGCCTGATCACCGTGCCGGAAGGAACGACCGCTGCGTCTTCCTTGACCAAGTACGACATCACCGCCGAAATGAACCCCCACGGCTATGTGTTTGACGAAGTGGCGGCTGAGCTGCTTGCCCCCACCCTCGAAGACTACGACATTGCCGTCATCAACGGCAACTACGCGCTGGACGCTGGTCTGAAGCCCACTACGAACGGTCTGTTCGTCGAAGCGGCTGACTCTGAGTTCGCCACCCTGTACGCAAATATCGTCGCGGTTCGCCCCGCTGACCTTGATTCCGACTGGCTGAAGGCGCTGCACACCGCGCTGACCTCCAAGGAAGCCTACGACTACATGATCACCACCTACGAAGGCGGCGTTATCCCCACCTTCACCGTGGAGGACGCGGAATAATCCCGTTTTTCTGCAAGACCGTCTGCAAGTGCGCAGGCGGTCTTTTTTCGTCAGCGGAAGTGGGAGTAGCGGAATTCGCATGAGCGATTTTCCCCGCAGCAAAAAGACCAGCACCGAGAGAAACAGCTTCTCCCGATGCTGGTCGGTTGGATTTGCTTGCGGGTACTCCGGCTTGTTTGCACTTCCCCTGCCCCTTGGGTTAAGCGGCTTTATCCCCCTCCAGTGTCTTTAGGGATTTCCTACTCTGAAAAAACAAGCAGGTCAGCACCCCCATCAGCGCCAGCGCCGCATAAAAGCACGCCGCGCCGCTGCCTTCATCCCTGCCAAACAGCGTTTCCAGCCACGGCAGCGGATTCCGCATCATCGGCCGAAACACCGCATCCACCAGCGCCCCGCCCAGCGTATACCCGACCGGGATTGTGAAGAATTGCAGCGCATTCCGCACCGCATACACCCTTCCCTGCATTCCTTCGGGGATATTGAGCCGCATCAGCGCATCAAGATTCGCGCTCATGACGGGAATCAGCAGCCATCCCAGCGCAGCGCCCACGCACCATGTCGGCAGATTCCGCCCGAAGGCAAGCAGGAAGTTCTCCGTCCCCATCGAGACGAGCAGACAGCCGCACACCACCCGCACGCGGCTTTTCGGCGCGGGGAGCAGGACGGCGAGCAGGCTGCCGATCAGCGTCGCCAGCGCGGTCACGGTGGAGAAGATGCCCATGGCATTCTCCCCGCCCCAGCTCCGCGAGAGCAGCAGCGACGGCAACGCAGCTTCGTACATGGACGAGACGAGGTTAATCGCCGCGAGGTACAGCACGAGCGTCAGCAGTCCGGGCGCTTGGCGGAAGAACCGCAGCCCCTGCCGGGTCGAATCAAGGAACGATTCGTGCGGACTGCCAGTTTGCCGCTTCGGAATGCGGATGAAGCACAGCAGCGCCGTGAACGCGACGGCGAATGTCGCCAAATCCGCGAACATGACCGCGCGCAGACCGCCGAGCATCATCAGCGCCATTGCGAGCACAGGTGTCAGCAGCCCGGACAGGCTGGAGGAGAGATACCGCAGTCCACCGACCCGCTGGTACTGCGATTTCGGCAGCAGCGCGGTCGTTGCGGCTTCGCTGGCGGGCTGCTGGAGCGTGTTCATCAAGCCGTTCAGCGCGTTAAGAAGATACAAGTGCGTGATTTGCAGCCGCTCCGTTTGCAGCAGGACGAGCGCCGCGACGGTTGTGCACGCGGCAAGCGCATCGCTGACGAGCATCGTCCGGCGCGTATCGAGGCGGTCAACCAGCGCGCCACAGAACAGGCTGAATACGACATACGGCGCGTAGCTGCTGACGGTCAGCAGCGCGGTGGACAGCGCCGACCCGCTCTGCTGATACGCCCAGATAACAAGCGCGTAGCTGGTCATGGCGCTGCCGAGCGACGAAAGCGCCTGCGTCGTGAACAGCAGGAGGAAATGGCGCAATTCGCGCAGAGACTCAAAAAACGAATGCAGTTTCATATAGCTTTGCTCCTTCATGCAGATAATCCGCATGGATGGAATGCCATTTTTAGATGAAAATGCCCCAAGATGCGCCGCGTTTTTTTCATTCAGGCTAACGCGAATGAAACGCAGCGTAGCAGCGCTACGCTAAGTG
>OLGA01002531.1_pt1 | contig 12835 bp, 8 predicted proteins | sample 1604881 | NCBI WGS metagenome assembly OLGA01 (sample SAMEA3888896, study PRJEB22519) | human gut metagenome | biome: human gut; feature: human-associated habitat; material: faeces | place: Denmark | collected 2009
CTGAGGCTTTCAGTAATGAAATGGTAAGAGCTACACCTATGCCTATTTCACTTAAAGAAGCATATTACGAATATCGTTATGGTATATTCGCTGAATAAGATTACCCAAAGCAACAATTTTCTTAAATTGAGCGAATATTTTTATAGTTTTTATCGTATGTTGCCTCTACAATGTTGTCTGATTTTATATCTCTACACAGGAAGCAAACTCTATAATAGGAATCATCGTATCTGTTACTAACGCGAATCTTCCTATCGAATGCAAGACAACACTCATCAACATGTTCTAATGCATAATCAGTTAAAATCGGTGTACCAGTATCGCTTCCACTAACATATTTTTCGTCATTGATGCAATACATACCATTCACATAGATAATTGCACCAGAGTGTGCCAGCTCACCTAGTGATTGATTAAAAGTAGCCTCAATGACTGCACTCTTTACATCAATGATAAAGGTCTGATTCTTTTTGAGGCTGCCCATTTTAAATGAATATGGCGGATAGTATTTACCATCCATATATACACTGGTTCCTTCAACAAACTCGAATCCAAGCTCTGCAAGTCGAATCTTTGCTGATACAACTGAAACATCAAAGAAATCAGCAAGTGATTTAACAGCAAATTCCGCAATCACAGCTGGTCTAGTGCCAGGATAAGCACGTCTTGTATCGGATAAGATTTCTTTAAATTTTGCTTTTGTCGTTTCAGATGGCATTAAAATATGAGGAGTTAGAGCATTAGCTTGCCATTCCATCCACTTTAACGAATCATCAATTCCACTTGTCTTAGAATCATACTTTTCAACTATCTCACAACTTATATGGCTGATATCGTCATTAAGTAACTTTTGCAATTCAAAAAAATTGCTATGCCTATCCCAATGAACACACTCATGCACAATAGTATTATTTCTTGATCCAACATTACGCATAAAAAATATCATCGGATTAACAAGAATTGTACCCGCTTCAATATGCTCCTGATGGATATTCTTATGAAGTACATCACATACATCAACATCAGCATCAGCAAAATATGTCATGCCAAATATATTATCCGGCAATGGCGCATATCTCATTTCAATACACATATTTTCCAAAAGTTCTTCCATTTTGATTGGCATAGGTGTTTTTAGTGCTTTTCTATAGTACTTTTCAAGAAATTTTGTAGCTTCAACATCTAGGTTCTTTGAATATAAATAAGGTATAAGAAATTTACTTAAAGAATCTTCTGCATTGAATTTATCCTTACTGTACAGATCAACGCCTTTGATGGTAACCATATTAAGACCACCAAGCAAATACCCAGTAAAGGCAACAGAAAACCATATCTGTTGCGTATCTGCTTCATAATCACGCTTTCCGATACCTTTGAGAACAATATCTGCTTGAACAGATGCATTAAATTCAAGAAGATTACCATCTCTTTGATGGAAGGATACACTCTTTACGTGAATATCATCTAATTCGATATAAGACATATCCAGAACAACATATGAATACAGTCCCAGGGAATTCTTATGACTCCACATATAATTCTTGATTGCTTTAAACATTTCATTGTAATACTTATGTTCGAGATACTTCTCGAAGCTGCTAAATTTTTGCAATCTTCCTTCCTCCTCTTATTTTGATTTATCGCTTTGTTGGTATAGTCTAACGAACACTTTCTGTAACTCATTAGGCGGAAGATATATCATAAACGAGTTCATATCCTTATTTGATATATGAGGAACAAGTGATCCTTTAACATTACAGTGGTCAGCAAACCACTGGCTGTTTAGTAATGTATATAAAAACTCATTCTCAATATCGCTGGCGCGTATACAAGCTGTTCGTTGGATCAGTAGAGCCGGAAGCTGTGTTCCGTCTATAAAGGCCATCTTAAACCCATCTCCCGTCCACGGACGATCCATTGCCATTACGATATCACCATCTTTTAAGAGATACTGTTCGTAGTTTTCCATGGTTGGCCAATACTTGCTATCATCCCAATTTATATACCCTTGCATAAGATTGTACCCACCTATTATCTTTATTCCCTTTTCAGAATATCCTGAACTCGGAAATGGATATCCAACCAATATATCAGCATGTTTTTTTAGCTGTTCTTTCTTCCACCCCTTTGTATTTGAATCCAAATCTCCAAACATCTCGATAAATTGAGATACTCTTATCCTATAAATTTCCTATGTGACTGCTTCACATTATTTTGGTTAACCATTGCATACTGCAATGTTGTATCAATACTCTGATGACCTAAAAGCTGTTGAACTTGCTCTATTGGCATCCCTTTGTCAATAGCAGTTGTTGCCAACGTTCTACGGAATTTATGTGGATGTACCTTATGCAAGTTCAGCTTTGCTCCCAAGTTTCTAAGTCTGATCTCAACACCACTAATAAGTAAACGATTGTAAGGTTTTTGAAGTGATACGAATAATGCCTCATTAGAATCTTTTCTGCTATTTAAGTACTTTTGTAGATGTAACTTGGTTCTTGCATCAAAATAAACTTTTCTCTGCTTATTCCCTTTACCGAGAACAACACATTCCCTGTTTTCAAAGTCGATATCATCACGATTAAGCTTCACAAGCTCGCCTACTCTCATTCCAGTAGAAGCAAGAAGATCGATCATAGCCAGATCTCGCAACCCATCACATTCGTCTCTCATTATTTCTAAAGCTTCATCTGTATAAGTCTCCTTTACAGTTTTACAGGTCTTAACCTTATGAATCCTTCTAACCGGGCTCTTGACAATATAATCCTCATCTTCAAGCCAAGCAAAGAAACTGGACAGAATTCTTCGTATATTATCAACTGTAACATTACTGATATTGTTTTCTTCCTGATATCCATCTAAAAACATTCTCAAATCATCAGTTGTTATTTTCACTACATCTTTATTTATCTTTTCCACAGCATTACTAATAGTTGATTCATAATAATGTACTGTTTTGTTGGAGCATCCTTCCACTCTTTTTGCTGCAAGAAATAGCTGTATCAAATCAACAGTCTCACTTTCAGATTTTTCTTTAGAAGAAGAAAGACAGTCACATAAAACCTCATGCAACTGTCTCATTTGTTCTTCTCCCAAAAACGCTTGCATTTTTTGTTTTATCTTGTTTATTAGTTCATTTGTCATATCGTTAATCTCCTCATTACCGACATCACTACCCCACTAATATTAAATGCGGATATTAATAGTACTGTTCAATATAGCTGTAAGCATTATCAAACACATCTTTATCCTTTATTTTGTATTTTATCCAAACGACGCTTCTAAGAGCCTTTTTAACTTCATTCTTTCCAGTTGTTGTCTTCTGCCATCCATCAAATCTAACGATTTTTACGATATCGTCGATGTCTGAAACAATTCTTTCTACAATGACTGGTGTTTTATCATTACGAAGTCCGTTAAATAATTCTGTAAGAGCAGCTTTCCCTCTATCAATTTCTTCTTCAGGTACAACTTCTTTTTCAGCACGTACTGCTTCTTTAGCGAGCTCTAACAGTAATTTTAAGAACTCAATGCTAGTTACTAAACCTTGTTCATGTTTTTCTCTAAGTTCTTCCAATTTTTCACCAAGCTTCTGGAACTTAGGATCATGGCTATGCTTTTGAATTCTTGCAACAAGATCAATTTCAACTTTCATCGTAGTTTTTTTGATATTCTTTTGTTTCTCAATAAACTCATCGATTAAAGCAGCATCTAATGTAAGAATGTCAACATCATCATGCACCTCTCCAACTTCGATATACTGATGAACAAGCTTAAGTGTTTTAGCTCCAAGAGCAGCCCATACAAGCTGTCCTCTATTATCTGTTGGTTTCACTGATTCGTATACTTTACTAAGCCATACATAATCATATTTAAATGGTTCGAGGAACGGATCAGGTGATAGTGCATTCCATGCACGATTTAAAACTCTATAATCCGCTGCAAACTCATCTTTGATTTTGTTATTTGGCAAGCATTCCTGTGCGGCCAATAATCCTTCCCAACCTTCTACAGTTCTGTCTACTCCCATAAAGTAGCTAAGGCATTTTCTCATAATTGCAGGAACCTGTTTCTTAACTTCTTCAATGTTTGTAACGACTTTTTTCATGCCTGCTTCATCGAAGTTCAAAGCCTTAGCGACATTATCAAAAATTCCTATATAATCAACGATCAAACCATTAGTTTTGCCTTCATCGTAAGTACGATTAACTCTACAGATAGCCTGAAGCAAGTTATGATCCTTCATAGGTTTATCTAAATACATTACCTGTAAAATCGGAGCATCAAATCCAGTCAATAGCTTATTAGTTACAATTACAAACTTTAATGGATTATTTGGGTCCCTAAACTGATCAAGAACCTTTGCTTCTTCATCACGACTTCTCTTATATTGTTTATAACGACCTGCTTTATCATCACCTGTTGTCATGACAATTGTGGATGCTACAGGCGAAACTAGCTTATCCAATTCTTCCTTATACATCAAACAGCACTCACGATCGTAAACAACAATCTGAGCTTTATATCCGTTTGGCTCAATCTTTGTCTTATAATGGTTAACAATATGTTCTACAACCTTCTTGATACGCTTACGGTCATACATAATGGCTTTCATTGTAACATTTTTAGAAAGTTCTCCTTTATCCTCATCTGATAAACCATCTGTCATCTCATCAAATTCCTGATCAAGTTTTTCTTTATCAACATGTAAATCAATTGGGACTGGTTCAAAGTTAAGTGGAAGTGTAGCATTATCTCTAATAGAATCCGAAAAGGAATACTTACTCATATATCCACTTCTATCTTCAATAGCGCCAAATGTTTTAAATGTATTCTTATCAAGTCTATTAATTGGAGTACCGGTCAAACCAAAAAAGAATGCATTAGGCAAAGCAAGACGCATCTTTTCACCATAGTCACCTTCTTGTGTTCTATGTGCCTCATCAACCATAAGAATAATGTTGTCTCTCAGGTTAAGAGCCTTTTCAACATCCCCAAATCGATAAATAGTGGTAATCGCAATCTTACGCATATCCTGTTCAAAGAATTTCATTAAATCTTCCTTCGTTGATAAAGACTGCAAATTTGGAATATCAGCAGCGTTGAAATCCCCTGTAATTTGTGTTTCCAAGTCGATACGGTCATCAACAATAACAACTGTAGGATTTTGAAGTTCTGGCATCATTCTAAGTTTCTGTGCGGCAAACACCATTAATAATGATTTACCTGATCCTTGGAAATGCCAAATTAATCCTTGTTTTGGATAACCTGCTTTTACACGGTCAATTATTAAATTAGCTGCTTCATACTGCTGATACCTACAAATAAGTTTAATTTTACGATGCTTCTTATCTGTAGAGAATACAGTAAAGAACTGCATGATATCCATTACTTTTTCAGGTGTGATCATATCAGCAACACTAATCTTTACATCAGCAAGGCTACCTTCTGTTTTATGGTCAGGAGTATGCCAAGGCCCCCATTTTGTGAGTGGCATATTTATAGAGCCATATCTATAGCGCTTCCCTTCTGAGGCAAAGTTAAATACATTAGGAACAAACATTTCTGAAACAGATTTTTCATAGTCAGAAATATCCTGTGCACCATCAAGCCACGATATTGCATTTCTTACTGGTGTTTTAAGTTCACCAATAGCAACTGGTAAACCATTGATAAGAAGTACTATGTCAAAACGTTTGCCATTCTCAACAGTCGGATATACCCACTGATTTGTAACAACATATTCGTTTTTATCAAGTTCCTCTTTTGTAAGAGTTCCAAATAGCTTTATTGGTGTTGATTTTCCGTCTTTTCCAAACGGATATGAGTTTTCTTCAAATACCTTCTTCTTGAAGACTTCATTTTGAGCAACTAAATTATCTGCTGGAAAAGGCTGCAACATGGCACGAAGCTTATAAATAACTTCATCCGCTCTAGATGGTTCCGCTTCAATTTCAGGATTAAGTCTTATTAAGGCGTTCTTTACCATAGACTCTACCATCACATCAGAAAGTTCTCTATCAAGCTGTTCTGCCGGGATATATTTCCAGCCATTCTTCTTAAGCGTCTCTATAAAAAGTTGCTCAACAGTATTATCTTCATTAAACTGTGACATACTAACCCTCCTAACTTTCTGCATTTACTTGCACCATAAATGCTTTAATTAAAGCATCCATATCACTGATGCCCTGCTTTAATTCAAATTTTGATTTATCGCTCTGCTGCAGTAATTCCACAAATCTCAATTGATCATCCATTTTCGGAATTGGAATTTTAATTTTCTTAAGTTTGATTCCTGGCAAATGCGCAATAGTAGAGTTCCCAACAATATCTGAAAATGCATTGTAATCACTATGTATTTTAAAGTTCCACATCAGATATTCTGGTAGAATAATTTCAGTGTTACAACGTACTCTATGAATTGCCTTCTGGAAAAAAATCTTTTCCATTTCACCATGCCAAACAGCACATCTCCCTACAACTCCGCCTTCACATACAAGAAGGTCTCCTTCTTGTAATTCAAATTCTCTTTGTTCTGCCTCATTGAAATCCATCTGATTCAATGAGGTAAGATCCAGTTCAAACCACTGAACATTATAATTCGCAAGATATGGAAATAGGAATTGCCCTGTTTGCTGTTTCTTGTCAAGCATCTTTCCTAAACGGGATCGTGAAATCTCCCCTAGTGGCCTTACATCTAGTTTTTTCGTATTCAATGTTGGATCACCAAACATCTCGATAAATTGAGATTTAACCATTTCATCGGTCTTCTCAAGCATAACTTTATATGCTGATTTTGTTTCCTGAAATGACCAAAGAAGATCAACAAGTTTCTTCTGTTTCTCGATAGATGGAAGATTAAATTCATACTTTTCAAAATCAGACCAATTTAAGAAGAAATTAGTAGAACCCTTTTTATTCTCCTCAGCAAATTTCCAAAAGTGATCAGTTTGAAAGATAAATGGAAGATACTTCTGCATTAATACTGACTCATCCTTAGTTCTACAAACATAACTGACATCAGAACAAATTCCTTCGAAATCAACCACTGATGCTTTTCTTAAATGTGGATTTCTAGACATCAAAAGTACATCACCAGGCATAAATCTCGTATGGAAAGCTGGACCAATTGTACTACCAGCGATTATTCCCTTTCGTGATATTTGAATTTCACCATTATCAAAATGTTCACCACCGATATAGTATTCTAAATCTGTATTATCTTTATCTACTTTATCTTTTATTCGTTCTACAACATTTTTAAGAATAACTTTAGGCATTGCCTTCACCACCTTCCAAAATTAATTCATTCAACAGGCTAAACTCTTTATGAATATTACCTGTTCTTTTTAACCAATTATCTATTGCCTCATCAATGTTTAATTCTTCTTCAGTTTCCTCAGTAATTCCTGAAACATACTTTGGAATGCCTAAAGAATAATTATTCGAAGCAATTTCTTCCGTAGTAGCAACATTTGAAAAGCCATCAACAACATTAAAATCATTATATGCATTAGTAATCTTTTCAATATGCTCAGGTTCAAGGTAACTTTGAGCATTTTTTCTCGTAACCTCATTCTTTGCATTCACAAATAATACTTTATGCTTTTTATCGGAACTCTTTTGTGAACGACAAATTACAATGCATGCTTCCATCGGTGAATTATAAAATAAGCTCTTACCTATTCCAATTATTGCTTCAACTAAGTCCAACTGTACTAATGTCTTTCTCATACTTTGTTCATCATTTCGAGATAAAACACCATGTGGAAACAAAATTGCACATCTACCCGTAATTGGATCCATGCTCTTTAATATATGCTGAAAAAAAGCATAATCTGCACGCCCCTGCGGTGGTGTTCCTAAAAAGTTACGTCCGTACTTATCTGACTCAAAAGCTGTTCTATCCCACTGGCTAATAGAATACGGCGGATTGGCTAGAATCAAATCAAATTGTTGAAGTTTTGCGTGATCAGTAAATGCTGGAGTTTTCAATGTATCCGCATTTACAATATTGAAATCCTGCACGCCATGAAGAAGAAGATTCATTCTTGCAATTGCTGACGTAAGAGTTACAATCTCCTGTCCATAGATAGAAAGATTTCTCCACTCAAGTCCTTGTTGTTTTAAATATGCAACCGCTGAAATCAACATACCCGCACTTCCACACGTAGGATCATAAATTGACTCACCAGGCTGTGGTTTAAGCATTTCTGTCATTAGATTAACTACAGTTCTATTTGTATAAAATTCCTGTGCTGTATGGCCGCTATCATCTGCAAACTGCTTGATAAGATATTCATATCCCTGACCTAATTCGTCAGCAGGACAATTTGCTATAGATAATGTTTTAGTACTGAAATGCTCCAACATGTCTTTCAAAAGTCTGTCTGGCAAGCGGTTCTTATTAGTCCAAGATGCGTCACCAAAAATACCATGAAGCTTCTCAGGATTTGCCGCTTCAATCTTATGGAAAGCCTTAATAATTGCCTTACCAACATCCTGCGATACATTTCTTACATCATTCCAGTGTGCTCCATCCGGAATCTGGAACTGATGGTTTTCTTCCCAATCAAGCGCCTCTACACCAAACTCAGCTCTTACCTTCTCACATTCCTCGTCATAAACATCACTAAGACGTTTGAAAAATAAAAGAGGGAAAATGTATTGTTTGTACGCTCCAGCATCAACATGTGTACGAAGAAGTACTGCTGAACCCCAGAGGTATTTTTCTAATTCATCAATTGTAATCTTACTGCTCATCGACATAACCTCCTTCAATCAACAATGCTTTCATCTTTGCTTCTGCTTTCTTAACATTTTCTAATGCTTCAAAATATTGTGCTCTCACTATCTCCGGAGCAACGACCTCCTGCTTCTTCTTTTCAATATAAGTATTTACTGCAAGTGTATTTCCTGCTGCATCTAAATCAGCTATAGACACGATCCTACATTTTTCAATGACATCTTTATAATCATAGTAAAGTTTGAATACTTCATTGATATCTTTATCTTCCATTACATTTTGTGCACGTTTTGGAGTATAGATATTTGTTGCATCAATCAAGCAAACCTTACCTTTGCGTTCTGGTCTCTTATGATTATTCAAAAACAGAATACAAGCAGATACTCCGGTTCCATAGAATACTCCACCGGCAAGTGCAATTACTGCCTCGATCATATCGCTCTTAATGAGCTGTTCTCTGATAACACCTTCTTTACCACTGTGAAAAAGAACCCCCTGCGGTAATACAACAGCAATCTTGCCTTCCATCGGCTTCATTGACTTAACCATGTGCTGAAGCCATGCATAATCCGAGTTTGAATCAGAAGGACACCCCCATATATTACGACCATATTTATCAGACTCAAAAGCATCTGCGCCCCACTTCTTCTGACCAAACGGAGGATTCGCAAGTATGCAGTTAAATTTCATTAACTTACCATGTTCAATAAACTTTGGTGCTCTCAGAGTATCTCCTTGTGCAATCTTAAAATCACTAGCACCATGTAGGAATAAGTTCATTCTTGCAATTGCTGATGTAGATAGATTATTCTCCTGACCATAAATTCTTCCATAAGTCATTTGCTTATTACCAATGTGACGAATCGCCTCAATCAACATTCCGCCAGTTCCACAAGCTGGATCGTATACGGTGTCTCCGGGCTTAGGATCCATCAGCATGACCATTAATTTTACAATTGTTCTTGGTGTGTAATATTCACCGGCATTTTTCTTAGATAGATCCGCAAACTTCTTGATGAGGTATTCATACGCATCACCCATTACATCTGCACTATAGTTTTTATTTCCAACCTTTAGACTAGACATATGCTCAATCAGGTCTTTTAATCTTTCATCTGTAAGCTTTGTTTTATCAGTCCATGTAACATCATCAAAACTTGAAAACACTCCGCTAAGAGTTCCTGGATTAGCTCGTTCAATACCATTCATAGCTTTAACGATAATCTTACCCACATCCTGACTTGCATTTCTTAAATCTTTCCAGTGACAGCCTTCTGGAATTACAAAGCTGTGATTTTCATCAAATGCAGCAAATTCCTCATCACCACCTGAAAGTTCTAATGCTTCTTGAGTTTCTTCGTCATAAACATCGCTTATTCTTTTAAAAAACAAGATCGGTGTTACATAGTCCTTAAACTCATCTTGGTTAATTGGACCTCTCAAAATATTACAAGCTTCATACAAGTGAGCAAATAGCTTCTGGCTTGTTGTCTCTTCGTTTTCAGGGATAGAATCTTTCAATTCTTGATCCGCTATTTTAGTTGCTGATTGAATCATAGATTCTCGACCTCCTGTCCTTACTTTCTTATCTTCAGAGCGCTTTATACTAACGCTCACACCATCATGTTTTTTCTCCATCACCGGAGGATATTTGTTTTCGAATAGTATCAATAGCTGCATAAGATTCTGATCTAAGAATGTTAATGCATGCTTTCTTATATCTGTCGGAATACCATAGTATGCTTCTGCAACTCCACCACAGATGGCTGCAACAGTATCACTGTCTCCACCAATAGATATTGCATTTCTAATTGCATCTTCAAATCCAGTAGACTCAAAGAAGGCCTGTAAAGCTTGTGGTACTGTTTCCTGACAAGTTTCATTGAACTGATATGTATCGCGAATTTCATCTAAATTAAAATTCATTGGATAGTAATTCTTATCAATATAATCTCTTATTTCAAAAATATTACTTCCTGTCTTGGCCATATAAATGGCAACAGCGATCGCTTCAGCACCTTTAATTCCTTCTGGATGATTATGACTAACTTCTGTCACTAATCTTGATAATTTCTTAGCTTCCTCAATGCTATTAGCAGCAAAACCAACTGCACTTACTCTCATTGCAGCTCCGTTACCATAACTGTTATATGGCTTAGGATCATCGGAAAAAATCCAATCATAGAAACTTCTACCATATCCACAATCAGGATAATTTCTACCTACACCCTGCATGCATGCAACTGCATTTTTTGATAAGTTCTTATAATCCTTTTTACTTATTAATATCGCCTGCGCAATTGCTAGACTCATGATACTGTCATCGGTAGGAAAACACTTATAAGTTAAAAACTCAAAATCTTTACTTCTGTGATTATTCCATTCAAAACGAGACCCGACGATATCTCCGATAATCGCTCCTAACATCTAACGACCTCCTTAAATTCTTGCTTGAAGTCTTGATAACGTTGAACTCCATCTATTTTCTGCCTCTTGGATGGCTTTCTTATATGCTTCAAGTTCTTTTGTATATTCCTCGGCTATTGACTTTTGTTCATCAATAGAAGGAAGTGGAATTTCTATATTATTTAATTCCTTATAGCTAATATTCATTACTGCAGTACCCTGCTGTCTAGTAACTAACATCTTTCTTCCTAACGGACTATCAAAGAATAATTTTAAATAAATTGTGGATAAGCTTTCATCTTTAGCCCTAATAACTATTACATTCGATGAAGCAATGCATGGATATGCCTGTTCTTCAAAAATTGCTACCCTTATAGCTGTTCCTCTTGCTGGTATTAAAAGATCTCCTGTTTGAAGGATATAGTTTGTAATCTTGCGATCCTCTTCATATAAATGATCCAATGATAAATAATCAATTTCATAATCACCAATATTAGAAATATTAACAACACCAATACTTCCATTAGGATCTTTATGATTAACTGCTTTACCTCTAAAAATAGAAGCAACGGTTCCGAGTTCTTGCTTCTTTACATTAGACTCTTGGAACTTTATCCAATCTTCGTCTTGAGCCTCAAAGATTCTATCAACATTCCAATCTCCCATATCGGTAAGCTCATCTTCAAGTACAAATGTTTCATCTTGAACAATAAGCTTTTTATTATGTGATTTATGCGCATTTATATCTTCAAAAATTAGTCTCTTTATGGTAACTTCATCAGTTCTTCCAGTTGTAATCGTAAAAAGAAATGTTCTTACTCCTATGTTGGCAAAAATCCCTGATGGCAAATCAGATATCTCCTTCAAACAATACATCGATTGCAAGAACTCTCTTAACTCTTTTACGGTTCCACCAGCATATGTAATTTTAGCCGGTAATACAATCGACAAGATACCTTCGCTTCTTAAATGAAGTGCTAAGTTTTCTATAGCAATCATGTCATACTCTCTGCAAATAAACTCAGAATTTTCATCAGCTTTGTCTCTAACCCCAAACACTGGAACAGACAAAATTAAATCAAATTGTTCAGATATAAATTCATACTGATATATGTTGGTTTGTTTAATATCAACCATGTCATTGCCATCAAACATCTCATTTAGGACTTTGAAATAAAATGCATCCATTGTTGTCAGCGTAAAATGAGAATCACAATGCGTTTCAACTAGTCTTTCTAAGAATGGAGAAAACTTCTCTGCTTCAGCAATAAGGACCTCTTGAAAACCATCTATAAAATTCTTCTCCATTTCGTCTACAACCGACTCTGGAACTCTAAATTTTGATCTATCATCCCCATATTCTAAAATATCGGTCCAGCTAAGCTCATCGAATCCCTGTAAAGTCCTATAGATATCAACAAACCTTTCTTTAACTGGAAAAGGATTAGGAATCTCAAAATCAGTAGCAACACTAACCATCAATTGATACAATTCATCATTATCCATTTTGCTTTGAGCAAATTCCTGAAGTACCATTACTTTTTTCAAAACAGCTAAAACACTCTGATATTCATTCGGTGTATTATTCCCTCTTATAGCATTAAAGAAGGAATACACTCTATCAATTCTAATGTGGACCCCGAGTCAAGGACATTAAATAAAAAGGCGCTTAAAAATGATTAG
>OLGA01002533.1_pt1 | contig 12830 bp, 13 predicted proteins | sample 1604881 | NCBI WGS metagenome assembly OLGA01 (sample SAMEA3888896, study PRJEB22519) | human gut metagenome | biome: human gut; feature: human-associated habitat; material: faeces | place: Denmark | collected 2009
TGCGCTTTCTGGATGTGCCGCCGCCGTGGGTCGTGATCATCGTGCCGTCCGGCGCCTTATCGAACTCCACGCCGAGGTCGTTCAGCCACTGGATCGCCTCCGGTGCGTCGCAGACCAGCTTTTCCAGCAGCTCCCGCTTCGCCGCGTAGTGACCGCCGCCGAACGCGTCCACGAAATGGATCGCCGGGGAGTCGTTCGGCTTGTCGGCAGCCTGGATACCGCCCTCCGCCATCATCGTGTTCGCGTCGCCGATGCGCAGCTTGGTCACGATCATGACGTTCGCACCGGCTTCGTGCGCCTCGATCGCTGCGGAAGCACCGGCGCCGCCGCCGCCGATGATGAGCACGTCCACGTCGTAATCAGGGCTTGTCAGATCCACGTCGGACGCAGTGATCCGGCTGTGCGCCTGCAGGATCGCGGCAAGCTCACGCGGCACCTTTTCGCCCTTGTTCGGACCGATCGCGAGCACATCGAACTCGTCCGTCTTGTAGTCCGGGTGGTACGCGCGCAGCAGGGCGTCCTTTTCGTCGGCGGTCATGCGGGTCGGTTCGTAGGCTATGTTTGCCTCGCGCGCCGCTTCCACAGCCGCCAGGGATTTCTGGAAGGATTCGGAATACATAAACTATAGCCTCCTTATTTCTCGATCTCTCTGTGGTTGTAGAGCTCTTTCAGCTCCTCCACCGGCTTGCCCATCAGCGACTCCATCAGCTCCCGGAACGTGCCGTCTTTGATCTCGCGGACGCGGTTCTCCAGATGCTCCGATTTCGGCGCGAGATATTTGCCGTTGAGTCTGCGCGCGAGCATGGCGACCTGCGGATGCGAGATTCCCGCCGGACATCTCGACGAGCATACGCCGCACATCACGCAGTCGAAGCTCTCCTCGGCGCACTTCTCAAACTCGCCGCGCTGCGCGTACGCAATATACTGCATGACGTTCAGTCCCTGGGTGCAGCTCTTCGTGCACGCGTTGCAGCCGATGCAGGCGTAGATCTCCGGGTACAGCTGCATCATGACAGCCTCCGACGGCGTGATTTTCTCCATGTCGTACACCTGCTTCACCAGCGGGAAGAACGGCAGGGTCGCGATGTACATGTTGTCCTCGACCTTGGTCTGACATGCCAGACACGTCTTCAGCTCACGATCGCCCTTGATCCGGTAGATCGTCGCGCATGCCCCGCAGAATCCGTTCCGACAGCCGCAGCCGCGCACCAGCTGGTACCCGGCATACTCCATCGCGCGCATGATCGTCAGATTCTCCGGCACGCTGTATTTCTTGCCAAACAAAAATATATTTACCATATTTTAGAATACCTCATATATAGGAAGGAGATACGGTCGCTTCTTGAAAGAAGCTCCGCAAGAACTTTTATGAAAAAGGGTATATGTTATTGTTTGTTGGTTGCGAATTGTTCGTTCTTTTGTTGGATGCGAATCGTTGGAAGGTGGGAAACGGACGTGTTCCGGCTATCGTAGGGTATGGTGCAGCTTGTGCCGGTCGTTTCTGTGGATTTTTTGTATGTGCAAACCGTTTGCAGGTAACAACAGACAACAAACGGAACGGTTTTTTCCACCCTGCGATAGCACAGTCACATCCGACACAAGCCCACAAACGATACAGCTCAAACACTCTACAGCCGCACAAGGTCACGGAACTTACCTCTACATACAGCATTCCGAGCCTCCGTGACCGAAAGTCCCCGCAAAAACCTTGTCAATCCATTTTTCACAAAAGTTCTTGCCAGGCTTCTTTCAAGAAGCCGCGTTCCCCCGCGTCCCACCGTTCCCCCTCGTCCATTAATATTCAGCCGGAAGCTCCTCAAGGGCGTCCATGCGGAAGACGGGACCGTCTTTGCAGACGTATTTGGAACCGATGTTGCAGCGGCCGCATTTGCCGAGCGCGCACTTCATCTTGAGCTCCATCGTCGTATACACCTGTTCGCGCGCAAAGCCGAGCTCCATAAGTCCCGCGAGCGTGAACTTGATCATGATCGGGGGGCCGCACATGACAACAGTCTTGTCGGTTGTAAAGCCGAGCTCCTTGACATAGTTCGGCACAAAGCCCACGTGTCCACTCCATTCCGGCTGCTCGCGGTCGATGGTCAGATGGACGTTAATGCCATCTTCTTTACACCAGACATTCTCGATTTCCGGATAGTCGACAAGGTCTTCCATCGAGCGAGAGCCGTAGACGATGTCAATTTTGCCGTAGCGGCTTCGGTAATGGCGGCAGTAGTTGATGACCGAATGCAGAGGCGCGAGGCCAATGCCGCCCGCGATGAACAGCAAATCCTTGCCTGCGAATGCGGTATCGACAGGGAAGCCGTTTCCGTAGGGACCGCGGATCGTAATTTCCTGTCCCGGCTCCATGTCATGGAGCCAGTTTGTGACACAGCCGCACTTTTTGATGGAAAACTCAACAAATGCCTCCTCCGTGGGGCTCGAGGTGATGGAAAACAGCGCCTCGCCCACGCCGGGAACAGACAGCATCGCGCACTGGCCAGGGATGTGCTCGAAGGGCTTTTTGCCGCTTAATCCCACCACGCGGAAGGTTTTCACGTCCGGCGTGTCGACGCGGATATCTGTCACAACGGCAAGCTTTGGAATCAAAGGGTCATTTCGCATCGTCGCCGCCTCCCATCGTCTTGATGACCTTTACAATATTCATGTGAATCGGACACTTCTGCAAACACCGTCCGCAGCCGACGCAGCCAAACTGCCCGTCGTTATTGTCCGGGAAATAGACCAGCTTGTGCATGAAGCGCTGGCGGAAGCGCTCGAGCTGCGTGGGTCTTGGCTGCCCGGCCGACATTTTCGTAAAGTCGGAGTACATGCAGCTGTCCCAGCAGCGGAAGCGCCGGACGGTTTTGCCGGTATTGAATTCCTGCACATCGTAGCATTGGCAGGTCGGGCACACGAACGTGCAGGTACCGCAGCCAAGGCAGCTTTCAGACAGGCTCTTCCACTCCGGCCGGTTAAACAGCACTTCGGTTTTTCCTGCCCCGACCTTGCTCAAATTGAGCTGGGCCAGCGGCAGTTTTTCTAAAATTACATGCAGCTCTTCCTGCTGGGCCTTCACAGCTTCCTCACCGCCGTCTTCAAGCATGGGAAGCTCACTTGTGAGCGTCTCACCCTTCGCGGTATTGGCCTGCCAGTAGAGAGTTTCCTCATCCATCCAGCACGACACGTCGCCCGCAGGATTGGCAGGGTCGATGCCGAAGCTCTGGCAGAAGCAGGTCTCGTCCGGCTTCGTGCAGGCGAGCGTGATAACGGTTCCCATCTCGCGCCGCGAGGCGTAGAACGTGTCGACCGGCTCTTTCAGAAATACCTTGTCGAGAATTTCAAAGCTTCTCGCGTCGCACGCACGCACGCCAAAGACCGTGAACGGCCGGACGTCCTCGCGCGTCTCAAAAATTTCAATGGACTTTCCCTCGCGCTTGAAGCCTGCGAGGTTCTCCACCTGCGGGAAGAATAGATCCTTGGCCGAGCGCGCGGTATTGAGCCGCTTGGAGAGCGCCGCGCCCTCCTTCCAGGCAGCAAACTGCGCCTGACCGGCTGCGTCGTCCTGCGGCAGATAGAGCGCCTGCTGCGCCGCGATGGCTGCAAAGAGGCTCTCCAGTTCTTTCAAAGCAAGCTTCTTCATCCCTTCGCGCCCCCTCTCTCATAGACCACAGACGGCTCGCAGTCGTCCTTGCGGAAGTCCATCAGAGGCGGCCGGGACTCTAAGTCTGCGCCAGCCTGATACGCGCCATAGAGCTCGTTCGTGTCCTTGATGAACTTGCGGTTGAGAAGATGCAGCGGAATATGCTGCGGACAGACGCGCGAGCACTCGCCGCAGTCCGTGCAGCGGGAGGTCACGTGGAACGCCCGGATGATGTGGAAGAAGTTCTCCTCAAAGTCGCTTGCCGCTGCCTTGTTGTCGGTTCCAAGGTTATGATTGTCAAACACGCACGTCTCGCACGTGCAGGCAGGACAGACGTTCCGGCAGGCGTTGCAGCGGATGCAGCGCGAGAGCTCCCCGCGCCAGAACGAGAACCGCTCTTCGGGGCTCATTGCTTCCAGCCGCTCGACCTCATCAAACCGATGACTCTCGGGACAGTCTTCCCCCTGCTCGCCCAGCAGCGCGTCGAAGATCACGAGCTTTTTACTCTTGCAGGTCTTGCACTTGAGAAGCAGCGCGTCCGCCTTTTTCATCGTCTCTTCGCCGTAAATCGTGGAAATTTTTAAGGTATCGCCGTCTTCCGAGACTGCGGTCGCACCGGAAATGCCGGCAGCGCGGATTTTTTCCATGTCGCACATGCCGTCGCACTGTACGCCAACGATATAAAACTTTTCCCGCTTGACTTTATATTCCTTCAAGAGCTGGACAAAAGAATATGTATCGCACGGCTTTAAAAATACCGCCGTCACGCCATCTTTTTTGCTCTCGGCGATGCAGTACTTGGAGAGATTCGCACCCGCGAACACGCCGTACTCAAATTCCCGCTCGACCTCCTCCGCGCTTTCAAATACGCCGGGAGTCAGATCGTAGAAAAACTCGCCCGTCTTCCAACCAAGCACCCGCTGCGCTTTCCCGGATGCCAGCAGCTCTAAGGCTTTCTCCTTTACTCCTTGCATCTGAGGTCCTCCAATCTGCGGTTCTCGCCCAGCTCCGTGATGGTTTTGACAAATTCGTTCATCGTCGCGGCAAACTTCGCGCCCTCCGCCGCCGAGACCCATTCAACACGCGTGCGCCCCTTTTCAATGCCGAGGAAGTCGAGCATCGAGAATAGCAGCGTCATGCGCCGCCGGGCGTAGTAGTTGCCGGTCGTATAGTGGCAGTCGCCGGGATGGCAGCCGCAGAGGATCACGCCGTCCGCGCCCTTCTGGAACGCGCGGAGAATGAACATCGGGTTCAGGCGGCACGAGCACGGAATGCGGATGATTTTGACATTGGCGGGGTATTGCAGCCGGTTCGTACCGGACAGATCCGCGCCCGCGTAGGAGCACCAGTTGCAGCAGAACGCCACAATCGTCGGTTTCCAGGTTACCTGCATATTGCGTCCACCTCCGCCATGATCTGTTTGTTGGAAAAGCCCTTGAGGTCCATCGCGCCGGACATACAAGCCACGGTGCACGCGCCGCAGCCCTGACAGACTGCCGGGTTCACCTGCGCCACGCGGCGAATGAGCGTCGTGCGGTTTGGGCCCCGGAACTCCTTATCGATGTATGTAATTGCGCCGTAGGGACAGACCTTTTCGCAGTTCGAGCAGCCGTTGCACATGAGCTCGTTCGGCTCGGCCACGCACGGGTTGCAGGTCAAAGAATCCTTGCAAAGAAGGCCAATCACCTTCGCCGCCGCGGCGGAGGCCTGCGCGACCGTCTCGGGGATATCCTTTGGCCCCTGACACGTGCCGGACAGGAACACGCCTGCCGTCGGGCTTTCGACCGGACGGAGCTTGGGGTGGGCTTCGGTAAAGAAGTCGTTCGTGTCCATGGAGGCCGTCAGCATTGTCGCGACCGAGCGCGCAGATTTATCGGGCTCAATCGCCGCCGCGAGGACGACCATGTCCGCGTCAATGTGCAGCTGCCGGTTATCAAGAAGGTCAGAAGCCTGCACCTTGAGCTTTCCGTTTTCAGGCACGACTTTTCCTACCATGCCTTTGATGTAATGCACGCCGTATTCCTCGACGGCGCGGCGGTAGAACTCATCGAAGTTCTTGCCGGGGGTGCGCACGTCGATATAGAACACATATACGTCCGTATCGGGATATTTTTCGCGGCAGAGCATGGCGTGCTTTGCCGTATACATGCAGCAGATTTTCGAGCAGTAGCTCTTGCCCTTCTGCGCATCCTCGCACCGAGAGCCCACGCACTGGACAAAGACGATCGTCTTCGGGTGCGCGCCATCGGACGGACGAAGAAGCGTTCCGCCCGTGGGGCCTGCCGCGTTCATGAGCCGCTCGAATTCCAAACTCGAAACAACGTCCGGGCTCTTCGAGTAGGCAAACTCGTCGAACTGTGAAAGATCAATCGGGTTAAAGCCCGTCGCGGCGACGATCGCGCCGTATTCGCGCTCGATGATGGTATCCTTCTGCTTATAGTCGATCGCGCCCGCCGTGCAGACCTTTGCGCACACGCCGCACTTGCCGTTTTTGAGCATGTTGCAGTAGTCGGGGTCGATCGTCGCAACCTTCGGAACCGCCTGCGCAAAGGGGATGTAAATCGCGCGCCGGGTATCGAGGCCGAGGTTAAACGCGTTCGGGACCTTTTTCTGCGGACACTTTTCCGTGCACGCGCCGCAGCCGGTGCAGACGTCCTCGTTTACAAAGCGGGCCTTGCGGCGAATTTTCACGTGGAAATTGCCGACGAAGCCGCCCACCTGTTCGACCTCCGAGTAGGCGTAGATGTGAATTTTTTCGTTCTGCGCGCAGTCGACCATTTTTGGGGTCAAAATGCACGCCGCGCAGTCAAGCGTCGGGAACGTCTTGTCGATCTGCGTCATTTTGCCGCCGATGGTCGGCTGCTTCTCGACGATATCAACCTCAAAACCGGCCTCCGCGATATCGAGCGCCGTCTGAATGCCCGCAATGCCGCCGCCGATGACAAGCGCCCGCTTCGTAACGGGGCTGGTTCCGGCGGTCAGCGGCGCGTTCAGCTGCACCTTTGCGATCGCGGCTCTGCCTAAAATAATCGCCTTTTCCGTCGCTTCCTGCTTGTCCTTATGGATCCAGGAGCACTGCTCGCGGATGTTTGCGATCTCAACCATGTAGTCGTTGAGCCCCGCCTTGTGGCAGGCCTTGCGGAATGTCTGCTCATGCATCCGGGGCGAGCATGAACAGATGACCACGCCCGTGAGCCCCAGCTCGTGAATTTTATCCTGAATCATCTGCTGGCCGGTCTGGGAGCACATGTAGGGATAGTCGGTCGTAAACACCACGCCGGGCTCTTTGCCAAGCGTTTTCGCAACCGTTTCAACGTCCACCGTCGCAGCAATGTTCGTGCCGCAGTGGCAGACAAATACGCCAATTTTCTGCATGTTCCCCCTCCTTTACCGCTTGTATTTCCGGAACGCGCTCACGATCGCCTGCTGCGGCAGCTCGTCATCCAGCATGGCCGGAATTTGCTCCGCGTGCAGGTGATTTTCGCCCTGCTTGCGGATCACCGCCAGCCGGACGGCCTCGATGAGCTTCGCGGGCTCGACGTTTCTCGGGCACCGCTCCACGCAGGCAAAGCAGCTCAGGCACGTGTAAATGCCCCGGGAGGCCAAAAGCTCGTCAATTCGGCCGTTTTCGACCATGGAGACAAACTGGTGCGGATGGTACTCCATCTCGTCGAACGCGGGACAGGACGCCGTGCATTTTCCGCAGCGCATACATTTTCTCGGGTTCACACCGGAGATGCGCGCAATGGTATCCATCATATTCTGTTCCATCTCACGCCTCCTCTACACCGAGCGCCTGCGCCAGAAGCTCTGTAAAATACCGGACCGGAAGCCCGCCGTCCGTATTCTGCGTCAGATTGTAAAGACACAGGGGACATGCTGTAATCAGGCATTCCGCACCCGCCGTCTTTGCATTATCTGCAATTCTCTGCGCCTGTTTGTGGGCATACTGCCGGTTCTCAATCGTCGTGTAGCCGCCGCAGCACTCGTTGCGAAGGCCGTAGTAGACCGGCTCTGCGCCGATGGCGCGGATGAAGTCCTCCAAAATGGTCGGGTTCTCGGGATCGTCGAAGCACATCTCCCGGCTCGGGCGAAGAAGTAGACAGCCGTAATACGCGCCGATTTTCACCCCTGTGAGCGGATTTTTGACAGCAGCTTTGACATTCTCCCAGCCGATTTTGTCCCGCAGCACCTCCAGGTAATGCAGCACCTCGGTTTCGCCCGCGTAGGGCTCGTCCAGATTTAAGTAATTGTTGACCTTCGCGCGGATATCCGCGTCGTTTTTCATGTCGCCGTTCACGCGCTTGATCACATGATGACATGCCGAGCACAGCGTCACAAGCGGCTCTCCCGCCTCTCTTGCCGCCATGAGGGCGCGCACGGAAGATAGCCTTGTCGCAATCTCATCGCGCGCCATCGGGTACACTGCGCCGCAGCATTGCCATTCTGGAAGCTCTTCGAGCGTAAAGCCGAGTGCCAGCGCCGCCTTTCTGGCGCACGTATCCAGCCGCACGCCCTTTGTCTTGAGCGTGCAGCCGGGGAAGTATTGAAATTTCATATGTCAGCCTCCGGTTATACCATCTGTTCCGGGTGGAATACCTCGTCAAATTTTTCAGCCGTCAAAAAGCCCAGCGCCACGCAGGCCTCTTTGAGCGAGATATTCTCCTTGTAGGCCTTTTTCGCCGTCTTGGCGGCGTTTTCGTAGCCGATGTAGGGGTTGAGCGCGGTGACGAGCATGAGCGAGTTGTGAAGATTATGTGCCATCTTCTCGCGATTTGCCGTAATGCCGCAGGCGCAGCGGTCGTTGAAGGACACGATGGACTCTGCGAGTAAACGCGCGGATTGCAGGAAATTATAGATGCAGACCGGCATGAAGACGTTGAGCTCGAAATTGCCCTGTGAGGCCGCCATCGACACGGCCACATCGTTGCCCATCACCTGCACGGCGACCATCGTCACCGCCTCGCACTGCGTGGGGTTGACCTTGCCCGGCATGATGGAGGAGCCCGGCTCGTTTTCGGGGATAAAAATCTCACCAAGACCGTCTCTTGGCCCGGAGGCCAGCCAGCGCACGTCGTTTGCGATCTTCATCATATCCGCCGCTAAGGCCTTAAGCGCGCCGTGCGCAAAGACCAGCTCGTCCTTCGAGGTCAGCGCGTGGAATTTATTCTCCGCCGTGCGGAAGTCCCGGCCCGTAATGTTGGAGATCTCCTGCGCGACCTTCACATCAAAGCCCTTGGGGGCGTTGAGTCCCGTGCCGACGGCCGTACCGCCCAGCGCGAGCTCGCGAAGCCCATCGAGCGATAAAAGCAGCATCTGCCGGTCTTTTTCGAGCGAGCTTCTCCAGCCGGAGATTTCCTGCGAAAACTTGATCGGCGTTGCATCCTGCAAATGCGTCCGGCCGGACTTTACCACGCCCTCGTTTTCCGCCTCGAGTCTTCGAAGCGTCGCCGTCAGCTTGTCGACGGCAGGCAGAACCTGCTCTTCGATGGCTTCCACCGCCGCAATGTGCATCGCGGTCGGGAACGTGTCGTTAGACGACTGGGACATGTTGATATCGTCGTTCGGGTGCAGAAGCTTTTTGTCTGCGATTTCGTTGCCGCGGTTGGCGATGACCTCGTTGGCGTTCATGTTCGACTGCGTGCCGGAACCGGTCTGCCAGACAACAAGGGGGAAATGCGCAAAAAGCTTTCCCTCCATGACCTCGGTCGCCGCCTGCTCAATGGCCGCCAGCTTCTCGTCCGTCATTTTTTCGGGTTTCAGTGCATGGTTGGCTCTGGCTGCGGCCAGCTTCAAGACGCCAAACGCTCTTGTGATCTCACGCGGCATGGTCTCGAGACCTACGCCGATGGGGAAGTTTTCGTGGCTGCGCTCGGTCTGTGCGCCCCAGTATTTGTCCGCCGGGACCTTGACCTCGCCCATGGAATCATGTTCAATGCGGTAGTCCATGCAAACACCTCCTCAGTACGTGATCTGGCTGATGACTTCCTTGAGCTTGTTCGCGCTGTTTTGCAGCTTCGAAACCTCTTCGTCCGTCAGATGGTTCATGATCTTGCCGCGCACGCCTGTGGTATCGACAAGCGCCAGCGTCGAAAGGCACACATCATCCACGCCGTACTCGCCGTGCATCATCGTAGAGACCGTAAGCGCCGTACCTGCCGTACTCATGACGCACTTGCACAGGTGGCAGACCGACATTGCGACCGCGTAGAATGTCGCGCCCTTGGCCTTGATGACCTGACCACCGGAGGTCTTGACGAACTGCTCGATGGCCTCATACTCCGCTTCCCCCTTCCAGGTAATGCGGTCGCGGTCGGGAGACGAGTCCTTGTAGACGTTCACATGGTTGTTCGCGATATGCACCAGCGACCAGGGCACGAACGAAGAGTCGCCATGCTCACCGTAGACGTGCGCGTGCACGTTCTTCGGGCTGATGAAAAAGCGCTTGGCAAGCGCGGACTGGAGGCGGCTGGTGTCAAGAATCGTGCCGGAGCCGATGATCTGGTGCTCGGGAAGCCCGGAAATTTTGTGGAACACGTAGGTCAGCACGTCCACGGGATTCGAAACGATGATATAGATGGCCTTCGGCGCGACACGCACAATCTGCGGGGTGATGTCCTTGAGGATGTTGACGTTCACCTGCGCAAGCTCCAGCCGGGTCTGGCCGGGCTTTCTCGGAAGGCCGGAGGTGATGATCACGATGTCGGAGTTTGCCGCCGCCTCATAGTCGCCCGAACGGACGATGGCGGGAGAACAGAACGGCGCGCCCTGATAGATGTCCAGCGCTTCGCCGAACGCCTTCTGCTTGTTGATGTCGACCAGCACGATCTCGGAAGCCGTACCCTGAATCATCAGGTCGTTGGCAATGGTCGCGCCGACGCTGCCCGCGCCAATCACAGTAATCTTACTCATAATCGATCCCGTCCTTTTTAATCGTTCTCTATTTACCGATAAATTTATATCGGTTCTTTCATACTGAATTATAACGAAAACTGACATAGAAGGGAAATGTATTTTTCATTCCCACTATGTCAGTTTTTATATAACCCATATTTTGTATCAGGCATCCGTTTCCATCGAAAAAAACGCCGGATATGCTTATTTCTGATACCGCTGCTGCACAAACTCGACAAAGCCGCGTTCAATCTGCGTCATGTCGTATTGCAGCTGGTAAACCAGCGCGTCGTGGTAGACGGTCTGGTTGATGTTGCTCGGCTTCTGCACGAGGCTCCAGCGCGCGAGACACCGGTCCGGAATCGGCGCACACCACATATAGGCGCCCGGAATTGTCTCCAGAAGCCGCAGCTGCGCCAGGCGGTCAACCGTGTAAATCTTCCGCCGCAGGCCTTCTTCCACCTTCGGTCCCTTGCGGAACGTGTCGCCGTGAACAATCTCGGGAAGTCCTGCCAAATCCTGCCCGGTGATGAGTTGCTTGTCTGCCAGCGCGTGTGTCTGCGGCAGCAGCAGCTGATAGCGGTAGCGGCTGAGAATCTGGAAGCCGAAGCCGCGCGAGACGCTCTGCTCTTCAAAATAGTCGCGGTATTCGCTGCGGAAGCGGATGATGCCGACCTCGACCTCGCCGTTTTCCAGCATTTCGATTGCCTGCCGCGCATGACACTCGCGCACTACCGAGTCGAGATTCTGGTCGGCCGGCAGCGTATTGAGATAGTCCGCCGTCAGGTCGAGGATAAATGCCGCGCGCGGGATGCAGATGCGGAGCCTATTTTCTACCGGGTGGCGCGGTCCCAGCGCATCGATGCGTTCCAGCTCGCGGATGATGCTCTTGGCGTGCTGCAAAAAAATTGCGCCGCGCTCGGTCGAGCGAACGCCCTTGCTGGTCCGCTCAAAAATCTTGAAGCCGAGGTTCGCTTCCATCTCGTGGAGAATACGGCTGAGGTTGGGCTGGCCGATGAACAGATTTTCCGCTGCCTGGGAAACGGAGCGGGTTCGTTCTATTTCAATCAGATATTGCAGATGCTGCGTATTCATAGTATATCCCCCATCATATGAACTCATGCCGAAAATAATATAGCAGATATTTTCAGCTTTTGCAATGTTTCCCGGACAAGTTCTGAAAAAAATCCTGCAAGATATATAGATTTTAACATCCCTTTGCGTAAAGTTTCCGTAAAAATTGCATGCAGCATCCGCCAGAGCCGGTTTTACAGCAACAGCATCGTCATCAGCGGGATCGTCACGACCGAGAGAATCGTCGTCAAAAATACGCCTTCCGCCGCCAGCACCTCGTTTTTCTCATACTCGGCCGCAAGCAAGCTCACAAACGAGGCAGACGGCATCGCCGCAATCAGCGTCACAAGCCCCAGCAGCATCTCGTCGTGTACGAAAAGCGAGAACACCAGATGCACCGCAACCGGCGCAAGAAGCAGCCTTCCCGCCGCCAGAAGAAGCATCCGCCAATTGCATACTGCTTTTTTGAGCGGCACATCCGCCAGCGTAGAGCCGATGAGCATCATCGCGCCGGGCGTTGAAATCTGGCCGATGGTCTGCATCGGCTCTGCCAGAAGGTCCGGCAGCCGGATGTTGCAGAGGTAGAGCGCCAGACCAAGGATCGACGTGATCATGAGCGGCGAAAAGATCTACTTGAGATCGACCTTCCCCATCGGAACGCCCTGAATCAGGCTGACGCCATAGCAGTAGAGCGCAACGTAAAATGGCAGATTCAGAAGCGAGATCCCGAACACCGCCGTCGAGCCGTAAATCGCCGCGGCGACCGGAATGCCGATAAACGTGCTGTTTGGAAAGATCATCAAAAGCTCATACACGCCGCCATCCTCTTTCGCCGGATGCAGCGCCAATCGGTAGAGCCTTGCCAGCACAATGAGAAGCGCGAAGCCCGCAAAATAGAGCCCTGTCAAAAGCAGCACGTCACCATTTCCCAGCACGCGTTCGCCGCTGACCGACGCATGCAGCAGCATGCACGGCATGGTCACCTTGTTGATGAGCACCGACAGGCAGTGATTGCCCTGCTGCGTCATGACTCCAAGCTTTCCCGCAGCAAAGCCAACGCTCATCATGAGTAGCAGCACCAGCATTTTCTGAAATACAATTCCAACGTCAGCCATCTCGTTCTCTCTTTTCCGCTTTCGTTTCTTCGGCTCCATTATAGCGGCTTTGCCCCAAAAAGTAAACCGGAAGCAGCCCCACAAAAAAGGGGGAGATGCAAGCATCT
>OLGA01002536.1_pt1 | contig 12801 bp, 10 predicted proteins | sample 1604881 | NCBI WGS metagenome assembly OLGA01 (sample SAMEA3888896, study PRJEB22519) | human gut metagenome | biome: human gut; feature: human-associated habitat; material: faeces | place: Denmark | collected 2009
CTGCGCCCTGAATGCGGCAGTTGCCGTAGAAGCGGTGGAAGGCGCTGGCCAGATCGATGACAAAGCGGTTGATGCGGCTGGGGTCGTACTTCTCGGCAGCCATCACGATCTCCTGCGGGAAAGCTGCCAGCATACGGATCAGATCCATCTCGCTGGGCTCGGTGAGCAGGGTGGCATCGATGTGCTCTGCACCGGCAAACTGCACACCCTCGCTCTCCATCTTCTTCAGGATGGAGCAGATGCGGGCGTGGGCGTACTGCACATAGTACACCGGGTTGTCCAGGCTGCGCTGCTTGGCCAGCTCCAGGTCGAAGTCCAGGCTGGTGTCGCTCTTGCGCGAAAGGAACATGAAGCGGGCCGCGTCGGCGCCCACTTCCTTGACCACGTCGGCCAGGATATCCCATACGACCAGCTCTTCGCGCTCCACCATCTTTTTCGCGCTCTTGATGGTGGAGGCATGGCCTCTCTTCTCAAGTTCGGAATAGATGAAGGGCTTGAAAAGCTCGAGCGCCATCTTCTTGGGCAGGCCGCACTGATGGAGTTTCAGGTACGGGCCCACGACGATGACGGAACGGCCGGAGTAGTCGACGCGCTTGCCGAGCAGGTTCTGACGGAAGCGGCCCTGCTTGCCCTTGAGCATATCGCTCAGGCTCTTGAGCGCGCGGTTGTTCGCGCCGGTGACGGCGCGGCCGCGGCGGCCGTTGTCGATCAGGGCGTCCACAGCCTCCTGCAGCATACGCTTTTCGTTGCGCACGATGATATCTGGGGCCTTGAGCTCCATGAGCCTCTTGAGGCGGTTGTTGCGGTTGATAACGCGGCGGTAGAGGTCGTTCAGGTCGCTGGTCGCGAAGCGGCCGCCGTCGAGCTGAACCATCGGGCGGATCTCCGGCGGGATGACGGGCAGCACGTCGATGATCATCCACTCGGGCTTGTTGCCGCTCAGGCGGAAGGCGTCCACGACCTCCAGGCGCTTGACGATACGCGCCTTTTTCTGACCGCTCGCACCCTTGAGCTCGGCGTGGAGCTGCTCGGAGAGCGCTTCGAGGTCGATCTGCTGCAGGAGCTTCTTGACCGCCTCGGCGCCCATGCCGGCGTCGAAATCATCCTCATACTTCTCGCGCATATCGCGATACTCTTTTTCGCTGAGGATCTGGTTGCGGATCAACGGCGTCTCGCCGGGGTCGGTGACGATATAGGCCGCGAAGTACAGCACCTTCTCCAGAATACGGGGGCTGATGTCGAGCAGCAGGCCCATGCGGGAGGGGATGCCCTTGAAGTACCAGATGTGGGAAACGGGCGTCGCCAGCTCGATGTGGCCCATGCGCTCGCGGCGCACCTTCGCGCGGGTGACCTCGACGCCGCAGCGGTCGCAGATCTTGCCCTTGTAGCGGATCTTCTTATACTTGCCGCAGTGGCACTCCCAGTCCTTGGTGGGGCCAAAGATGCGCTCGCAGAACAAACCGTCGCGCTCGGGCTTGAGGGTGCGGTAGTTGATGGTCTCGGGCTTTTTGACCTCGCCGTAAGACCATTCACGGATCATCTCCGGAGAAGCGATGCCGATTTTGATCGCGTCAAACGTTGCGTAACTCATTCTATATGCTCCTCCTTCTCTCAGTCTTCCTGATCGTCGCCGGCAAAGTCGGCGTTGACTTCATCTTCAGCGACATATTCAAAGCCTGCGTCCTCGAGCTCGGCTTCATCGGCGAAGGGGTTGCTGCGGTGGCGGTCATCCTCGGCGTCCATGCGGGCGAGGTTGAATGTATCCATCGCGTCTTCGTCCTCCTTGAGCTCGATCTGGTTGCCGTCGCGGTCGAGGACCTGAACGTCGAGGCACAGGGCCTGGAGCTCCTTGACGAGAACCTTGAACGACTCGGGCACGCCGGGCTGCGGGATGTTGTGGCCCTTGACGATGGACTCGTAGGTGCGCACACGGCCGGTCACGTCGTCGGACTTGACCGTCAGGATCTCCTGCAGGGTATAAGCCGCGCCGTAGGCCTCGAGCGCCCAGACTTCCATTTCGCCGAAGCGCTGGCCGCCGAACTGCGCCTTGCCGCCGAGCGGCTGCTGCGTGACAAGGGAGTACGGGCCGGTGGAACGGGCGTGGATCTTATCGTCGACCAGATGGTGCAGCTTGAGGAAGTAAACGTAACCGACGGTGACCTTGTTGTCGAAACGCTCACCGGTACGGCCGTCGTACAGCCAGCTCTTGCCCTCGGGATCGAGGCCGGCCTTGATCAGCTCCTGCTGGATCTCGTCGTAGCTCGCACCGTCGAAAATCGGCGTTGCGACCTTGTAGCCGAGGGTCTTGGCGGCATAGCCCAGATGAACTTCGAGCACCTGACCGATGTTCATACGGGACGGAACGCCCAGGGGGTTCAGCACGATGTCGAGCGGCGTACCGTCGGGCAGGAAGGGCATATCCTCCTGCGGAAGAATGCGGGAAACAACGCCCTTGTTACCGTGACGACCGGCCATCTTATCGCCCGGCTGGATCTTGCGGCGCTGCGCGATGTAAACGCGCACGACCATGTTGACGCCGGGGCCGAGCTCGTCGCCCGCCTCGCGGGAGAAGACCTTGGCATCGACAACGATGCCGCTCTCGCCGTGGGGCACCTTAAGGGAGGTGTCGCGCACTTCGCGTGCCTTTTCACCGAAGATGGCGCGCAGCAGGCGCTCTTCTGCGGTGAGGTCGGTCTCGCCCTTGGGCGTGACCTTACCGACGAGGATATCGCCGGCGTGGACCTCCGCGCCGATGCGGATGATGCCGCGCTCGTCGAGATCCTTGAGCGCGTCTTCGCCCACGTTGGGGATGTCGCGCGTGATCTCTTCGGGGCCGAGCTTGGTATCGCGTGCGTCAAGCTCGTACTCCTCGAGGTGGATGGAGGTATAGTAGTCCTCGCGGACGAGGCGCTCGTTGAGGAGAACGGCGTCCTCGTAGTTGTAGCCTTCCCAGGTCATGAAGCCGACGAGAATGTTGCGGCCCAGAGCGATCTCACCCTGATCGGTCGCGGGGCCGTCGGCAAGGACGGTGGGATCTTCCCACACGCCGTTCTCGTTCAGGCGGCGGCCATGCACGCGCTCGCCGACGTCGACGATCGGGTGCTGGTTGATGCACGTGCCGTGGTTGGAGCGCAGGAACTTCGTGAGCTTGTATTCCTTCGTCTCACCGTTGTCGTAGGCGACGGTGATGGCGCGCGCGTCCATCTTGGTGACGATGCCGTCGCCCTCGGCGAGGATGACGACCTCGGAGTCCATGCAGATCTTATGCTCCATACCGGTGCCGACGATCGGCGCCTCGGGGCGGAGCAGAGGAACGGCCTGGCGCTGCATGTTCGCGCCCATCAGGGCGCGGTTCGCGTCGTCGTTCGGCAGGAACGGGATCATCGCCGTCGCGATGGAGACCATCATACGCGGGGAGATATCGATATAGTCGACGCGGTCGCGGTCGACCTCGACGATCTCGTCGCGGTGGCGGCAGGTGATACGCTGGTTGACGAGGCAGCCGTTTTCATCGACAGGCTCGGCAGCCTGACCGACGATGTACTGGTCCTCGACGTCTGCGGTCATGTATTCGATCTCGTCGGTCACGCGGCAGGTCTCGTGGTCGACCTTGCGGAACGGCGCTTCGATAAAGCCGTACTCATTGATGCGGGCGTAGGTCGCGAGGTAGGAGATCAGGCCGATGTTCGGACCTTCCGGCGTCTCGATCGGGCACATACGGCCATAGTGGCTGTAGTGCACATCTCGCACTTCCATGTTCGCGCGCTCACGGGAAAGGCCGCCGGGGCCCAGAGCGGACAGGCGGCGCTTGTGCGTCAGCTCGGCGAGCGGGTTCGTCTGGTCCATGAACTGGGACAGAGGGCTCGATCCGAAGAACTCCTTGATCGCCGCGGTGACGGGGCGGATGTTGATGAGGCTCTGCGGGGTGACGATGTCGAGATCCTGGATCGTCATGCGCTCGCGAATGACGCGCTCCATACGGGAAAAACCGATACGGAACTGATTCTGCAGCAGCTCGCCCACGCAGCGCAGACGGCGGTTGCCGAGGTGGTCGATATCGTCCTTATAGACGATGCCGTGCGCCAGCGCGTTCATGTAGTTGATGGAGGCGAGGATATCGTCGACCAGAATGTGCTTGGGGACGAGGCGGTCGGCGTTGTCGCGGATAGCTTCCTTGAGCTCCTCGCCGCTGTACTGCTCGAGCAGCTCCTTGAGCACGCTCTCGCGCACGCGCTCTTTGATGCCGCACTCGGCCACGGGGTCAAAGTCGACAAAGCGGTCAAGATCGACCATGTGGTTGGAGAACACGCGCATCGTACGGCCATCGACCTCGATGGTCACATCGTTGACGCCGATGGCATCCATCTCGCGCGCTTCCTCGTCGGTGACGATGTGGCCGGCGTCAAACATGATCTCGCCCGTGCGCGGGTCGGCGACGGGGAAGGAAAGCTTCTGCCCGCGGATACGCGCCCACAGGGAGAGCTTCTTGTTGTACTTGTAGCGGCCGACCATGGACAGGTCATAGCGGCGCGGATCGAAGAAGAGGTTGTTGATGAGCGTTTCGCAGGCCTCGACCGTGGGCGGCTCGCCCGGACGCAGCTTGCGGTAGATCTCGAGCATTGCTTCCTCATAGGTTTTGCAGGCGTCCTTTTCGAGCGTGACGGCCACGCGGTCATCGTCGCCGAAGAGCTCGAGGATCTCCGCATCGGTCTTGAAGCCGATGGCGCGGATGAGCTGGGTGATGGGAAGCTTGCGGTTCTTATCGATGCGGACCCAGAAGACCTCGTTGGCGTCGGTCTCGTATTCGAGCCACGCGCCGCGGTAGGGGATGACGGTGGAGGTCAGCAGCGGGAGGTCGGTCTTGAGGTCGATCTCCTTGCCGTAGTAGATGCCGGGGGAACGAACGAGCTGGGAGACGACCACGCGCTCGGCGCCGTTGATGACGAAAGTGCCGGAGTCGGTCATCAGCGGGAAATCGCCCATGAAGATCTCCTGCTCCTTGATCTCGCCGGTCTCCTTGTTGTAGAGACGCACGCTCACCTTCAGGGGAGCGGCATAGGTCACGTCGCGCGCCTTGCACTCGAGCACGTCGTACTTGGGCGCCTCATCCATCTTGTAGTCGATGAAGCTCAGCTCAAGGTTGCCGGCATAGTTGGAAATGGATGCGACGTCGGAAAAGACTTCGCGCAGGCCCGTGTCGAGGAACCACTGGTAGGACTTCTTCTGAAGCGCCAGCAGGTTCGGCATCTCCACGATCTCCTCGTGTCGGGCGAAATTCTTGCGAAGGGTCTTGCCATACATCTTGTCTTTGGCCATTTTGCTCTTCACGCCTTTCTTTTCTTCAGGCCCTGTCCGCCTGAAGGAATGTATTGAGGCGGCTCGATCAGCGTGACACGCCCGGCTTTGTTGATAGAATAGTCGAACGATATCTTGCTTTTTTTGCCGCGGTATGCTATTCTCTCGGTAATGGGTGGGGAATTGTCCTCACCTTTTCCCGTTTATAAGCGCTTTATTTTACCAAACAGAAACGAAAAAGTCAAGCCATTTTTTGTGAACATCTGCAATTTCAGCAGATGTTTTTTTGTATGCTTCGACGGTTTTTCCTTCGCATTGCAATGTTCCCGCCGCTGTGGTATGATGTTTTCATGAGATGCGCGCCCCCATCGGCGCGCCCGATGAAAGGAGTTTTCCGCTTATGAAACCTATCGCCATCGACGATTTTTGCGCGATCCGCTCGCTTGCGAACGTGACCTTCTCCCCCGAGGGGAGCAGCGCCTGCTTCACCGTAAGCCAGGCAAAGAAAGACAAGAACTGCTACGACTCCCGCCTCTACACGCTCAAAGACGGCGTCGTCCGCGCGCTGACCGGCGGCGGAAAGGAAGCATCCTTCTGCTATCTTGACGAGAACACCGTCCTCTTTGCGGCCGACCGCGAGGGTGAAAAAGAACCCTCGCTCCAGAGCCGCTATTATCGAATCGCGCTCGACGGCGGCGAGGCGGAGCTCGCCTTCACCTTCCCCATTCCCGTGTCCGCCGTCCATCCCCTGCCGGGCGGTGACCTGCTCGTTATCGGCTCGACCTTTCCGGGCTTTGAAGAGCTCTACAAGGGCGACAAAAAGCTCGCCAAGGCCTACGAGGACACAAAAAAGGAAAACGAGGACTACGAGGTCATCGACCAGCTCCCCTGGTGGTGGAACGGCGGCACCTATACCCGCGGCGCATATGAGAGTCTTTTCTATTACGACGCGAAAAAGAGGTCCCTCACCCGTCTGACGGAGAAAGGCTTCAACGTGTCCGACGTGCAGCTCACGGAGGATAAGAAGACCGTCTACTACAGCCTGCTCGACGTGTCCTGCCCCCGTCCCGCGCACTTTGGCGGTGAAAACATTTACCGCATGACGCTTGCATCGCGCAGGCAGGAGAGCGTCGTGAAGAGCCGGAGCGACTTTGTCATCTCGACCTACGCCCTCGGCGCGTCGTTCCTGCTGCTTGCCGCCGCCGACGGCAAGTACGGCATGAACACGGACTGCGACTTCTACAAGCTCGACTATGAAACCCTCGCCGTCGCGCCCTACGCCGTTTATGGCGAGGCCATCGGCTCTTCTGTCGGCAGCGACGTCCGCCACGGCGGCGGCCGCGAGATGAAGATGGACGGCGATGTGCTGTACTTCATCTCAACGCGCTTTGACGGCGCGGGACTTTATCGGCTCGAAGACGGCGAGGTTTCCCCCGTTCTCGTGCGCGACGGCTCGATCGACAGCTTCGACCGCTGCAAGGGCAAGATGCTGCTCTGCGCGCTCTGGGACATGAGACCGCAGGAGCTTTATAATGAAGACGGCCGCCGCGTCACGCACTTCAATGACGCGGCGCTGCGCGGCAAGTATGTCGCCCGGCCCGAAAAGCTCTACTTCATGTGCGGCGAGCACGAGGTCCACGGCTTCATCCTCAAGCCGATGGACTTTGAAGCGGGCAAAAAGTATCCCGTCATTTTCGACATTCATGGCGGGCCGAAGACCGTCTACGGCCCCGTTTTCTACCATGAGATGCAGTACTGGGCCAGCCGCGGCTACTTTGTCATCTTCTGCAACCCCACCGGCAGCGACGGGCGCGGCGCGTTCATGGACATCCGCGGCAAGTACGGCACGGTGGACTTTGAAGACCTCATGGCCTTCTGCGACACGGCGCTTGAGCACTATCCTGAGATGGACCGCGACAATCTCTTTGAGACCGGCGGCTCCTACGGCGGCTTCATGACCAACTGGATCATCGGCCACACCGACCGTTTCCGCGCCTGCGCCAGCCAGCGCTCGATCTCGAACTGGACGAGCTTCTACGGCGTGTCTGACATCGGCCCCGACTTCTCCGAAGACCAGTGCGGCTCGACCATCTGGCCGGATGTTGAAAAATTCTGGTGGCACAGCCCCATGAAGTACGCCGATCAGGTCAAAACGCCGACGCTCTTCCTTCACTCGTTTGAGGACTATCGCTGCCCTGTCGATCAGGGCTATCAGATGTACTCCGCGCTCGTTGCGCACGGCGTGGAGAGCAGACTCGTCCTCTTCCGCGGCGAGAATCACGAGCTCTCCCGCAGCGGCAAGCCCAAGCACCGCATCCGCCGCTTAAACGAGATCACCGGCTGGTTCGAGCAGCATAAGGGCTAAAATGGAAATTCGCAAAACCACCCTGCAGGACGTCGACACGGCGCTGGACGTCTTCGCCGCCGCAAAGCGCTACATGCGCGCAAACGGCAATGCCTCGCAATGGGGCGACGAGTACCCAGACCGCAGCATCGTCACCTATGATATCGCATGCGGCAGCAGCTATGTGATGCTTGAAAATGGCGAGATCGTCGGCACATTCGCCCTCTTTCTCGGCGAGGACGAGAGCTACCGCGTCATCGAAGACGGCGCGTGGCATCTCGATCAACCCTACGGCACGATCCACCGTCTCGCCTCCAACGGGAAAGCGCGTGGCGTGTCGAAGGCCTGCTTTGACTTCTGCACCGCGCAGATCGGCTATCTGCGCGCCGACACGCACGCGGATAACCGCTCGATGCAGCGGCTCTTGGAAGTGTATGGCTTCCGGCGCTGCGGCGTCATTCACGGTGCCTTCGACGGCGGAGAGCGCATCGCGTACGACTGCATCGCGCACATCTGAGCCCGTTTCCGCCGAAAATCATCATGTAAGAGAGGTCTGTCATGGAACGCAGAATTGTCGACGGCGAGATCACTCTCGTCCCGTATTATCCCAACTACAAAGCGTCGCTTCCGTGGTATCAGGATGCGGATGTGTGCAAGCAGGTCGACAACCGCAACAGTGTGTACGACCTGAAGCTGCTCAAGGCGATGTACCGCTATCTCAACGCGCGCGGCAGTCTTTTTTACATCAAGTACTGCGGCCGCCTGTGCGGCGACGTCTGCCTGCATCCGGACGGCGAGATCAACATTGTCGTGGCGAAGAGCTTCCAGAACAAGCACATCGGCAGGCGCGTCATCGGTGAAATTCAAAAGCTCGCGAGGGAACAGCACATCCCCAAACTGCACGCGGAGATCTACTCGTTCAATGCGCAGTCGCAGCGCATGTTCGAGCGCGCCGGATTCCACAAGGCCGGCGACGAGCTGTACGAAATGAAATTATAACTTCCAAACAGGAAAAGCGCCCGCTCGGTGAGCGGGCGCTTTTTTCATTCTTCAGAACTCCGGGCCGTCATAGTGGTAGTAGTCGCTGCCGCCGATGAAGCGATCGTCGCGCGAGAGCTTTTTGATCATGCGGTATGCCGCGGCGAAGAGCAGCACGACAAACGCAACGAAGATCCATGCATAGCCGTCGTACTCATACGTTGCGATGAAATCGTACGTGCCGTGCAGCAGCACCGGCACGAGCACGGCAAAGCGGCGGCAGCGGCGGCTGCGGTACTCGTCGCCAAAGTTGTCGTAGCGCTTGGCAAGGCCGTAGAAAGCGCCCATGAACACGCCGAAGCACGCGTGTCCAGGCACAGCCGTGACGGCGCGGATGGCCGCCGTGCCGAGGCCGTACATCAGCACATAGCTGATGTTCTCCCACAGGGCAAAGCCGAGCGCGACGAACACGGCGTACACAATGCCGTCGAACTGGCAGTTGAATTCGCCCGAATACCACGTGCGCTTTTTGAGCAGCAGATACTTAAAGCCCTCCTCTGACAGCGCGACCACAACGAAGTAGAGCAGCGCGTTGTACGCGGTCGAATTCTGCGGCAGGAGGATACCCAAGATCGCCTCGCCGATCTGCTCGGTCACGATGGCAGCAAATGTCGATAGAATGCCGAAAATCACGAGCGAGAGCAGCAGCCCCGGCGACTCTTTGTCGAGCCGGTCCTCCTTGTAGACAAAGCGCAGCAGGACAATGGCCGGAATGACTGCCGCAGCGATCAATATCGGGTTTACATAAAAGAGAAACATGACAGCTTTCCTCTCTTTTTTCTGATGATATCACAGCATATCAGCCGCGAGAATATTTGTCAACGCGGTGTTTTTTCTTTTTCCCACTTGACCGGAAGGAAATGCGCGCGTATGATAAATGCATTCACTTTATTCATATAAAGGGGGGAAGAATCATGGAACGTCGAACGCCGTGGCTCGGCTATCTCTGCGTGATCCTGAGCGCCGTCATCTTCGGCTGTATGCCGCTGGGCGCGAATTTTCTCTACGCGCAGGGCGTGACGCCGATGTCGCTGGTGTTTCTTCGCAATCTTCTCTCGCTCCCGGTCCTCGCGCTGCTGTGCCAAAAGCAGGGCGGGCTGCGCATCAGCCGCGGCGCGCTGCTCGAGACCAGCCTGACCGGCTTTTTCGGCTGCTGTATCACGCCGATCCTGCTGTTCAGCTCGTATCGCTATCTTGCTTCCGGCATGGCGACGGTATTCCACTTCGCCTATCCCGTCATCGTGGTGCTCGGCAGCCTGGTGCTGCGCGAACGGGTGCAGAAAAAAGCGCTTTTCTGCGCGGTCCTGTGCTCCCTCGGCATTCTGCTTCTCATTGACCCAAGCGGTGCAGTCGATCCGCTCGGTGTCGCGCTGGCGCTGACGTCCGGCGTGACCTACGCCGTCTACATTCTGCTTTTAGCGCATTTCCGCCACCGCGAGGTCATGGGCTTTCGTATGACCTTCTACATGGCGCTCATCAGTGCGGTCTGCATGCTCTTTCTCTGTCTCTTCTCGCACCAGCTCTGCCTGCCGCAGACCCTCGCCGGATGGCTCGCGGCGCTCGCCTTTTCGCTGATGATCTGCATCGGCGCGGTCATGCTCTTCCAGAAGGGCACGTTCCTCATCGGCGCACAGCGCGCAGCGATTTTGAGTACGTTTGAGCCGATCACGAGCATTTTTGTCGGCATTCTCTTCTTAAATGAAACGCTCACGCCGCGCATCCTGCTCGGCTCGGCCATCACGCTGGTCGCGGGCGTGTTCATCACCCTGGGCGGCAAAAAGGACGAAGACAAAGAAGAGGCGGCCAAGGACTGATTCCCTTATTCCGCCTCGCTGCCGCCGCTTTTTTCGCACGCGCGCAGAGCGACGACCATCGCAAGGCTGTCGCCCAGCTGCGTAAAGATGGCGGCGAGCAGCGCGACCTCTTCATCGCTCTTTCCCTGCGCCATGGCCGCCGCGGCGGCGCTGACGGCGGCGGGCAGCGCGTCCTGACAGGACATCGTATCACCTCAGGTCAGTTTATGCACCGGGCGCAAAAATAACCGGCGCATTTCTGCTTCGTTTCATCACCACATGGAGGTTTCCCGTTCCCATGCACAGCAAATCACCCGCAGTTGCGGCACTGAAGGCCGCGTTTCCGCACACCATCCCGATCTTCGCAGGCTTTTTATTTCTCGGCATGACCTATGGCGTCTATATGCGCACGTCGGGCTTCAGCTTCTGGTATCCGATGATCATGAGCGTCGTCATCTTCGGCGGCAGCCTTGAATTTGTCGCGACGAGCATGCTGCTCGCGCCGTTTGCGCCGGTACAGGTCTTCCTGACGGCGGTCATGATCCAGGCGCGCCACCTGTTTTACGGTATTTCGATGCTCGACAAGTACAAGGGCACGGGCTGGAAAAAGCCCTACCTCATCTACGCGATGTGCGACGAGACGTTCAGCGTCAACTATACGGCGGAGATCCCCGAGGGCGTGGACCGCGGCTGGTTCTACTTCTTCGTCTCGCTGCTCGATGAATTTTACTGGTTCCTGGGCGCGACGCTCGGCGGCATCCTCGGCGGGCTTCTGCGCTTCAATACCGAGGGGCTCGACTTTGTGATGACGGCGATGTTTGTGGTCATCTTCATGGACCAGTGGCTCAAAGAAAAGCACCATTTCAGCGCGTGGATCGGTCTTATCGCAAGTGTTGCGTGTCTGCTCATTTTCGGTGCGGACAACTTCCTCATTCCCACGATGATCTGCATCTTCGTCGCGCTGACCGCGCTGAGAAAGCCCGTCGAAGCCAAGACGCAGGAGGCGGTAAAATGACGATCTTACAACAGGCCATCACCATCATCCTCTGCGCGCTCGGCACGATGCTCACGCGCTTCCTGCCGTTTCTGGTCTTCAACCCGAAAAAGCCAACGCCCAAGTACATCCAATACCTCGGCTCAGCACTGCCGGGCGCGATCTTCGGCATGCTCGTCGTCTACTGCCTGCGCAATGTTGACGTGCTGCACTTTGCCTACGGCCTGCCCGAGCTCATCGCCATCGCCGTAACGATCAGCCTGCACCTGTGGAAGAGACAAATGCTGCTCTCCATCGTGGGCGGCACGGTGTGCTATATGCTGCTGGTGCAGTTCGCGTTCTGACTTTGATTTCAACAGAAAGGAAAATGTTCCCATGCGCGTGCTTGACCTGACCCACACCATCGCTGAAAATATGCCGGTCTATCCCGGCACAGAGACACCCATTTTCGCCGGCGCGAACACCTATGAAAAGGACGGCTTCAAGGAGACGAAGCTGACCATGTACACCCACACGGGCACGCACATGGACCCGCCCGCGCATCTGTTCGCCGGCCGCACGACGCTCGACGCGTTCCCCGCCTCGCAGTTCATCGGCAAGGCGCTCGTCATCGAGTGCAGCGACTTGAACGAGGGCAAGGCCATCACGCTCGAGCGCATCCTGCAATACGGCAAAGACGCGGAAAATGCCGATTTTCTGCTCTTCCACCTCGGCTGGGACAAGCGCTGGGGGACGGATGCCTACTTTGGCGACTATCCCTGCCTTGATGATGCGGCGATGGATTACATCATCGCGGGCGACTACAAGGGCATCGGCTTTGACGTGATCGGTCTTGACCCCATCGCGGATGAAAACCTGACACGCCACAAAAAGCTCTTCCAAAATAAGGACATCGTCAACATCGAAAACCTCAAGGACCTCGACAAATGCGGCAAGGGGTTGTTTTCGTTCAGCTGCTTCCCGCTCAAGCTCGAAAACTGCGATGGTTCGCCCATCCGCGCCGTGGCATGGTTCGAGGACTGATCCGTTACGCTTTGATGCAACAAATTGAATGTTCAGGAGGAATACCATGGTAGAAAAACAGGCCTTGACCGCACTTTTTGAAAAATATATCCGGAAGCTGAGGATCACACCCACGTGGGATATCCGCCTTGAATTTGTGGAAGACCCCGCGTGGCCGAAAACCGGCGACATCAAGATCGACTGCACCGACAGAAAAGCAATCATTCTTCTGAATATTGCGAATCCCAAGCGGGAGGAAAACTTTGAAGAGATCATCGTTCATGAGCTGATGCACATCAAAATGTATCCGCTCGATCAGGTGACCGAATCGCTGA
>OLGA01002540.1_pt1 | contig 12789 bp, 10 predicted proteins | sample 1604881 | NCBI WGS metagenome assembly OLGA01 (sample SAMEA3888896, study PRJEB22519) | human gut metagenome | biome: human gut; feature: human-associated habitat; material: faeces | place: Denmark | collected 2009
CCGCACCTCGCTCGCCGTATCGGCACTTAGAATTATGCGGTATTGCCTTAAATATAATCGTAGAGCGGGCAGATATTTTTTGTTATCGTTTTCTTTCTTGTGTATTTTCCCCTTGGCTGATACAATGTAGAAAAAACAGTTAAGGAGCATCCCCAATGATTCGTGAAATTTGCAAAGACGAGACTTTTCTTGCGCAGAAAGCCGCGCCCGCCACGGCGGCGGACCTTGGCGTAGCGCAGGACCTGATGGAAACTCTGATTGCCCACAAGGATGGCTGCGTGGGTATGGCGGCAAACATGATCGGCGTGAACAAACGCATCATCGCTTTTGAGAATGACGGCGAATACATGGTCATGTTCAACCCGGTCATCGTCAAACAGTCCGGAGCCTATGAAACGGACGAAGGCTGCTTATCGCTTACCGGCACGCGGAAAACCAAGCGCCACAAAGTCATCAAAGTGCAGTGGCAGAATGAAAAATTCCAGACGCGGCTTAAAACGTTTACCGGCTGGACGGCGGAAATCATCCAGCACGAAATTGACCACTGTGAGGGAATTTTGATTTAACCTTTTTCTTTTTCCTGCATTTGGCTTTCGTTCAGCAGGTTCAGTGGTTTCAAACCTCTTTCCAGTGTGCCTCAATGGCAGCGCGGTTCAGCTGCTCACCGATCACGATGATCACTTCCTGCGCTTTGGCAATGGGCTTTAAGGTCATGGCGTCGCGGCTGGCGTTCAGCTCCAGCCAGCCATTTCTATCCGAAGTAAAACCCTTAATGCGCATAATGCGGCCGCAGGAGGCATCGGCAAACAGTTCATTCACCACTTCTTTCAGCCGCGGCAGGGGTAAGTGACGGTCGATAAAATAGAGCGAAGAAAACACATCGTGCTGGTCAAAGTGCATTTTTTCATAGCTGGCCTGCTTGCTGCCGCAGGCGGCAACGGCGGCCAGGTCCTGCGGGGTCAGGTCCTCCCAGTTTTTGCGCAGTACATCTGCGCCAAAGCGGCGGGCGCAGCCGTTTTGCTCCAGCGAGTGGTTCAGGTAGTTTACCGTGGAATCCATCTCGGCCGGGGTAGCCAGCTGGCTGCGGCTCAGCACCACCATGCCGGCATTGGCGGTTTCGGACGCCAGCAGGTAGGCCGACTGGGGCGAAAGCTGCTGCTCCTGCTTGGCATCCACAATAGCAATCACGTTGCCCATACGGTACCACTTATCCAGCGGTTCGTCGTGCAGGATGTCAAAAAATTCATCTACATCAAAAATACCGCTCGGCTCAATAATGACCCTGTCAAAGCCCTGCATGGCCAGCGAGATCAATTTGGTGCGCATCCGGCGCTGGTGGGTATCGCAGTCGCACCCGCCGCTGATGCTTTCCATATCGCAATGGTCGCCCAAAATATCCTGCAGCAGCATAACATCCACATTGACCGCGCCAAAGTCATTTTCCAAAATGCAGACATTCCAGCCCTGCTGAACCATATAACGGGCATAGTGCCGCATAAAAGTCGTTTTGCCGGAGCCAAGAAAGCCGGTGATCAAATCGACCTGTACCATAGTTGTTCCCCTCCTGTTGGTGGTAAATTGCTTGTGCCTGTTATTATATCACATTTTTATTCAGTTTGCTTCATCAAACCCAAATTCAAAAAGAAAAACCGCCACACAGGTCCCTGTTCCTGTGCGGCGGTTTTTCCTTGAAAAGAAGAAAAAAGAGAAAGAGGAGTGGATGAAAAAAGTCTGCGTTGTTCCCCTGGGCTTTTGGCAATGCCCCAACGGTGTTTGGGTCCCTGTTCCTTGGCACCGTTCCTTTTGGGAACAACTATAGAATACCCGATAGATGTGAACAATTCGTGATAAAAAATTCAACATTTTGCAAAAAGCGCCGCGCAATTTTCCATATTTCAAAGGCTGTGGCGGTTATTCTTCCTGTGCGGGGTGTAAATTTGCCCAGCAATACGCTATAATGGGGTTAGATTGCGGCAGCAGCCGCTGCCATGCAGGAGGGAAAACACCATTGGCAAACCGAATCAATTATGAGCGCGTGATGGAAGAAACCATCGCCGCATTAGAGCGCGATGGCCAGCGCCCGCAGCTGCTGCTGCACGCCTGCTGCGCGCCCTGTTCCAGCGCCACGTTGGAACGTCTGGCCGACCATTTTGACGTTACCATTTTATATTATAACCCCAACATTGCCCCACCGGAGGAATACCACCGCCGGGAAGCCGAACTGGAACGTTTTGTGCGCGATGCCGGGTACGCTGCCCGCGGCATCACGGTGGTGGAGCTGCCGTATGACCCGCAGGAGTTTTACACTGCGGTAAAAGGGCTGGAAAACGAGCCGGAGCGCGGCGAACGCTGCACCGTGTGTTACCGCATGCGGCTGGAACGCGCCGCCCAGTACGCCAGGGCACACGGCTTTAACTGGTTCACCACCACCCTTTCCATCTCCCCGGTCAAGGACCCTGTGCGGCTGAACACCATCGGCTGCGAACTGGCCCAACAGTACGGCCTGAACTACCTGCAAAGCGAGTTCCGCAAAAAGGACGGTTACAAGCGCAGCCTTGCTTTGAGCGCAGAATACGGCCTGTACCGGCAGGATTACTGCGGCTGCATTTTCAGCAAGCAGGAACGCGGCGTTTGATTGCAAAATTTTAATTGCAAGGAGAAATGTTTCATGCCAAAACATGTTTTAGTGGCTCTGCCATTGAGCGATGCCCAGCGCAGCGCCTTGCAGGCCAGCGTGCCGGAATATGAATTTATCTTTGCCCAAACCGAAACCGTTACCCTGGCCCAGGTGCTGGAGGCAGATATCATCATGGGCAATGTGCCGATAGAGCTGATTTGCCAAAACCACCATCTGGAATGGTTCCAATCCAACTTTGCGGGACCGGATACCTATCTGGTGCCGGGCGTGCTGCCGGAGCAGTGCCTGGTGACCAACGCCACCGGCGCTTACGGGCTGGCCATCAGCGAGTGGATGCTGGGCTTGTGGCTGGGGCTGCAGAAGGATCTGTTTTTGTACCGAGACCGCCAGACGCAGCACAAGTGGGATGCCATCACCCGCCAGGTGCGGCCGGTGGCCGGGTCCCGCGTGTTATGCGTTGGCATGGGGGATATCGGCTCTAACTTTGCCATGCGCGCCCACGCCCTTGGGGCCGAGGTTGTCGGCGTGCGGCGCAGCGTGCGCCCCGGTGCCCCCTGCCCCGATTACTGCCTGCGGGTGGTACCCCAAAGCGAACTGGACGCCGAGCTGCCGCAAGCGGACCTGGTTGCCCTGAGCCTGCCCGGCACGCCGGAAACGCTGCACATGTTTGATGCCGCCCGCCTGGCCCGCTGCAAGCAGGGGGCAATTCTGCTGAACGTGGGCCGTGGTTCCACGGTGGACTGCCTTGCCCTGGCCGATGCCGTACACAGCGGGCATTTGTTCGGTGCAGCGCTGGATGTGACTGACCCAGAGCCGCTGCCGTCAGACCATCCGCTGTGGAGCGAACCGAATGTGATCATCACGCCGCACATTTCCGGGCGTTTCAGCCTGGCCAAAACACTGGATAACATTGTAGAAATCTTTATCCATAACCTCAAGCTGTACGCTGCCGGGCAGCCGGTGGACAACCAGGTCAGCCGCACCACCCACTATGTCAGCGGCGGCAGTGGCGGCCAGCGGCTGGTGTGCGGCATGCCGTAAAGGTTCTTATTTTCAACCATTCTGCGCCAAAATATTGCATAATTCCTTTGGGTATTGTAGAATAGTGGTGTTCGCTGATTCTGCAACACACAGAGGAGTTTTTATGTTATACCAACTATTCTGGCTGTTTTTGGCCTTTTCGTTCCTGGGCTGGTGCCTGGAAGTTGCTGCCACCGCAGTGCGGCTGGGCCAGTACCGGGACCGCGGCGTGCTGCACGGGCCGCTGTGCCTGGTTTACGGCATTACCGGCTGCCTGATCACCATTGCCCTGCGGGAATTGAGCGGCGGGTGGTTCTTCCTGTTTTTGTTCAGCGCGCTGTATGCCACGGTGGTGGAATGGATTGCCGGGCATTTGCTGGAGCACTACAGCCACACCCGCTGGTGGGATTACTCTGACCGCAAATGGAACCTGGATGGGTACATCTGCCTTTCGGCTTCCGTCGTCTGGGGTGCCCTGGGCCTGGTAACCGTCAAGTGGCTGGTGCCGCTGCTGATGCGTTTGTACCAGCTGGTGCCCGCCGGGCTTGCGCATGTTCTGTTGTGGATCTTTGCCATTTTGCTGGTCATTGATCTGCTGGGCACCGCGCTGACCCTGGGCGGCCTGCGCTACAAGCTGCCCAGAGTGGACGAGGTCAACAACCGCCTTGCCAGCCTGACGCTGCGGATGGGGTTGTGGATTTTTGACCGCACCGAGCGCCGCATGCGCACCAAGGCCCCGCAGCTGGACCTGATACGCCCCAAGCGCACCAAAAGCACGGTGTTTGCTGCCGGGTGCAGCTTTTACAAAATCTTTTTGCTGTTTGTAATCGGCGCGTTCCTGGGCGACATCACCGAAACGATTTTCTGCCGCATTACCGCTGGGTATTGGATGAGCCGTTCCAGCCTGGTGTGGGGACCTTTCTCTATTGTTTGGGGCCTTGCCATTGCGCTGGTCACCCAGGTTTTGTACAAGTACAAAGACCGTTCGGCATTCTGGCTGTTCGGCATGGGCACCCTGTTGGGCGGTGCTTACGAGTATCTGTGCAGCGTGTTTACCGAAATCGTGTTCGGCGCGGTATTCTGGGATTACAGTGCCCTGCCGTTCAACCTGGGCGGGCGTATCAATCTGCTGTACTGCTTTTTCTGGGGGCTGGCCGCCGTGGCATGGTTCAAGGTGCTGTTCCCGCCGTTGGACCGCTTGATTGAAAGCCTGCCCCGCCGCGGCGGTACCATTTTGACCTGGTGCCTGGTGGTATTTATGGCAGTCAATATGATCGTCAGCTCCGCCGCGCTGATTCGTTATGACGCCCGTTTGGAGGGCGTTGCCGCCCAGACCAGTCTGGATACCCTGCTGGACGAGCATTTCGACGATTCCTATATGCAGCGGGTCTACCCCAAGCTGGTGCACATGAATTAAATCATTTTAGTCACAGATTGCCATAGATAAATAACAGGCCCATGCCGGGATGTCCTCCTGCGGCGTGGGCCTGTTGTTGTTTGGTGGTTGTTTTTTATGTGAGTAGTTTTGGAGTTGGTTTGGGGAATTTGCTCACAAGTTGAATCGTGGGGATACATGTGAAACGTTTGATACAGCCCGTCACCCGGGACGATGCGAGCATCGTCCTCTACAAATTGTTTTTAGGGCAATACCGCATAATTCTAAGTGCCGATACGGCGAGCGAGGTGCGGCAGCTGCTCACTCCTACCTCCTAACTCCTACTCGTGTTCCGCCCAATCGCGGCTTCGGCCCACGGCTTTGTGCCAGCCAGCCAGCAGCTTTTCGCGTTCCGGAGCTTCCATGTTGGGAGTAAAGGTCATGTTGCAGTGCCACAGGCTGCGGATTTCCCCACGGTCTTTCCACACGCCGGTGGCAAGGCCCGCCAGGTAGGCAGCGCCAAGGGCCGTTGTTTCGCGGATGGCCGGGCGCAGCACGGTTTTGTTCAGGATGTCCGCTTGGAACTGCATCAAAAACTGGTCGCGGGAAGCACCGCCATCCACTTTCAGGGCGGTGATGGGCTGGCCCACATCCAACTCCATCGCGTGCACCAGGTCATAGCTCTGATAAGCGATGGACTCCTCCGCCGCGCGGATGATATGGTTCTGGGTTGTGCCGCGGGTAATGCCCACAATGGCCCCGCGGGCGTACATATCCCAGTAGGGTGCGCCCAATCCGGTAAAGGCCGGAACAATATACACCCCGCCGTTATCCGGCACCTTCTGGGCGTAATACTCCGAATCCCGGCTTTCTTGGATCATGCGCAGGCCATCGCGCACCCACTGGATGACCGCCCCGCCCACAAACACACTGCCCTCCAGCGCATACTCCACCTTGCCGTTCAGGCTGATGGCAATGGTGGTCAGCAGGCCATTTTTGCTGCGGCAGATGGTATCGCCGGTGTTCATCAGCAAAAAGCAGCCGGTACCATAGGTGTTTTTGGCTTCGCCTTTGGAAAAACAGCCCTGGCCAAACAGTGCGGCCTGCTGGTCGCCCGCAATACCGGCCACCGGCACCTGTACGCCGCACAGGTCGGTGTAACCGTAAATCTCGCTGGAATCCGTCACACGCGGCAGCATGGCGCGGGGGATATCCAGCGCGTTCAGCAGTGTATCATCCCAGTCCAGCTTGTGGATATTATACAGCATGGTGCGGCTGGCGTTGGTTCGGTCCGTTACATGCACCTTGCCGCCGGTCAGCTTCCACACCAGCCAGCTGTCCACCGTGCCAAACAGAATTTCTCCCGCCTGTGCGCGCTCCCGTGCGCCCGGCACATGGTCCAGAATCCACTTGATTTTGGTTGCGGAAAAGTAGGCATCCGGCACAAGGCCGGTATTCTCTTTGATATACTCTGCCATACCCGGCTGGCTGAGCAGCTCATCCACCAACGGTGCAGTGCGGCGGCATTGCCACACAATGGCGTTATAAATGGGGCGGCCGGTCGCTTTTTCCCACAAAATCGTGGTTTCGCGCTGGTTGGTAATGCCGATGGCGGCAATATCATGCGCATCCACGCCGCTTTGGGCTACCACCTCGTTCATCACGCCATACTGGCTGGACCATATCTCCATGGGGTCGTGCTCCACCCAGCCCTGCTGGGGGTATAGCTGCTCAAATTCGCGCTGGCGCACGGCAATAATATTCTGCTCATTATCAAACAGGATTGCCCGGCTGCTGGTGGTACCCTGATCCAGCGCAAGAACATATCTGCTCATCTTCAACCTCCCTGTTGATGGGTAACGGGGCTAACTACCCGCTGTTTTTATTCCACTTTTTCCATGTTACGCGTTGCCACAACATCCACGCCGGTGCCGCACACGTTAGGCAGTACCACATCCCCGGTATGCACGGGGGCTTGCAGAGCCGCGGTATTCAGCGCGGCCATCACGGAAAACATCGTTTCCTTTGGCACCGCCTGCGCGGTTTTGACCGGGCAGCGCGGGTACAGCCCACCCGCAATGCGCACGGTGCTGGTAATGATGCGGGTGGGGTGGGTCAGTTCCTCTTTGCCGTATGCAGCGCCGTTGGGGCAGGCATTGCCGGTCACGGCATAGTCATTTGCGGTGTCTACCCGCAGATGGCACCCCTTGGGGCAGCAGATGCAGATCAGCTCTTTTATTGTTTCTGTCATGATTGCGGCACCTCCTCCACAGCAACGATCAGCGGGCCGTCCGCTTTTTGCAGCAGAGCTTTGGGCAGCGTAATGTGCTCCATCTCCCCCGGTGCCAGGCGTTCCCGCTTAAAGGCGGCAATTTTGTTTGGTCCGCAGCGCACCGTTATGGTGCTGGGCCCATAATTGCGCCGCACACGGAACGATACGCTCACGCTTTTCTGCACGCCGTCCAGCCGGATATGCTGCGGCACGGTGTAACCAATGCCCTCCCCCGCCGCCAGCGGCAGAACGGTTTCGGTTTCTATCTCGCCATTTTGCACATAGGCTGCCGCAGCTGCACCGGCGGTTTCGCTTTCGCCGGAAACAAAATCCACCAGATCGTGCACATGCACCACGTTGCCGCAGGCAAATACACCGGGGATCTCGGTTTCCATATTTTCATATACCACGGCCCCCTTGGTGTGGGGGTCCATGGCAATACCTGCCTGGCGGGTCAACTCGTTTTCGGGGATCAACCCCACACTGAGCAGGATGGTATCCACATCAAACTCCATCTCGGTTCCAGGGATAGGACGGCGGTTTTCATCCACCTTGGCAACGATGGCTTTTTCCACTCGCTTTTTGCCCTGAATTTCCACAATGGTGTGGGATAAGTACAGCGGAATATCAAAATCCTGCAAGCACTGCACAATGTTGCGGGTCAACCCGCCGGAATAAGGCATCACTTCCACGCAGGCGAGCACTTTGGCTCCCTCCAGCGTCATACGGCGCGCCATGATCAGGCCGATATCGCCGCTGCCCAAAATCAACACCCGTCTGCCCACCAGGTAGCCTTCCATATTTACATAGCGCTGGGCTGCACCGGCGGTATAAATTCCCGCCGGGCGGGTGCCGGGGGTGCCGATGGCCCCGCGGGTGCGCTCGCGGCAGCCCATGCACAGGATAATGCTTTTGGCCTGAATGATCTGGTAGCCCTTGCTGCGGCTGACGCAGTGTACCTGCTTATCGGGGGTCACTTCCAGCACCATGGTGCCCAGTTCCACCCGCACGCCGGTTGTGCGCAGCATCTCGATATAGCGCCCGGCGTATTCCGGGCCGGTAAGCTGCTGGCCAAACCGATGCAGGCCAAACCCGTTGTGGATGCACTGGTTCAAAATACCGCCCAGCTCTGCATCGCGTTCCAAAATCAAAATATCGCGCAGGCCATGCTGCCACGCGCTGTACGCCGCCGCCAGGCCCGCCGGGCCGCCGCCGATGATAACAAGTTCAACCATGGTTGCACCCCCTTCCGGTTTTGGTTTCACACAGCAGCACATTGGTGCCGGCTTTGTCCTGCAATACATCCAACGGGTCAATGCCTAGTGTTTTGCTGATCAGTTCCAGCACGCGCGGCCCGCAAAAGCCGCCCTGACAGCGGCCCATACCCGCGTTGCACCGCCGCTTTACGCCATCAATGCTCACGGCTGGGATCTCGCTCTGCAAGGCATCCAGAATCTCGCCCTCGGTGATCGTCTCACACCGGCAGATCACGCGGCCATAGGCGGGATTTTTGGCAATCAGCTCCGCCTTTTGCTCCGGCGGCAGCTCCTTGAACCGCACGCGGGTACGGCCATCCTTATAATCCGTCTTTGGCTCCGGCAGGTCGTTGTGGGCTGCCAGAATTTTAGTTACCTCTTTTGCCACAGCCGGTGCACTGGAAAGCCCCGGCGATTTCATGCCCGCCAGGTCAATAAAGCCCGGCGCGCCGTCCGCTTCGCCGATCACGAAGTCCCCGGTATCCACGTTGGCGCGCACACCGGCAAAGTTGCGGATGGACTCGCCAAAGCGGATCCCCGGCACACTGCGCCTGGCCGTTGCCGCCACAAAGGCAAGGCCGTCTGCCGTGCAGGCGGTATCATCCCCCGCTACCGGCTGGGCGTTCGGCCCCACCAGCAGGTTGCCGTGTACGGTGGGCGTTACCAGCACCCCTTTGCCGTTCTCGTTCGGGCACTGGAAGATCACATGGTTCACGCGGTTGCCTTCGCTTTTGTCCAGCAGATAGTATTCCCCGCGGGTAGGTTCCAGCGTAAAGGTGTGCGGCGCGGCCATCTCATGGATGGCCTGGGCGTTCAGTCCCGCCGCATTGACCACATAGCGGGCCGCAAAGCTGCCGTTTGGCGTGGTCAGCTGCCAGCCGCCGTCAATCTTTTCAATGTTGGTTACAGGAGTGCTGCGGTACAACTCCACCCCGTTGCGCACCGCCACCTCCGCCATGGCCAGCGCAAACTCCCACGGACTGACGATGGCTGCGCTGGGGGCAAACAGCGCCCCGGCCACTGTGGGGGCAAGCTGCGGCTCCATCGCCAGGGTTTCCTCCGCCGTCAGCAGCCGGATGCCCGGCACGCCGTTTGCCGCGCCATTCGCGTACAGCTTTTGCAGGTGGGGCAGCTCTGCCTGGCTCAGCGCCAGCACCAGGCTGCCGCACTGGCGGTAGGGCACATCCAGCCGGGCGCAGATTTCCTTTGCCAGCGCCACGCCCTGCACATTCAGGCAGGCCATTTGGGTACCCGGTTCCGGGTCATACCCGGCGTGCAGGATAGCGCTGTTTGCCTTCGTTGTTCCATCCGCCACATCGTTTTCTGCTTCCAGCACTGCCACATGCAGCGGATAGTGCGACAGTTCATACGCTGCAGCTGCACCAACCACACCACAGCCAATGATTGCTACATCCAGCATAACTACCTCCCAGTTGTATTGGTCATTCAGGATGCAAAAATCCATCCTGTCAACATGGTTTCCGTTGGTTTAATCATAGCGTTAAATGCACAAAAAATCAAGTTCAAGTTGATTTATTTTGCGCATTTCGTCGCCATTGTGTAGACAGCGGAATAGAGGTCCGCTGCTTTGCTTGCTGCTGCCTTTCTATGCAAAAAGCTGCCGCACCTGGCTTTCCCGGTGCAGCAGCTTTTTTTGATATGATGATATATTATAGCGACTGTCTTCTCACTTTTGCAGGCGGTGTCATGCTGCACTTCCCCGTTATGCTGCCGTGCGCCGTTTGCGCTGTTCGGCACGGTTCAGGTACATGTAAAACGCAATGTTCAGCACAACGCCCACTGTGGTAGATACCGGGGCGGCAAGGCCGATCTTGGTCAGGCTGGCGTTCGGCTGAATGCTCATGAAATATGCCATCGGCAAACGCACCAGCAGCGTCTGGACCAGACCTTGAATCATAACCCAGAGGGTTTTATTGTTGCCGTTAAAGTAACCCACCATACTGAACAGAATCGCCGTCACAATAGTTTCGGGTGCAAAGCCTTTCAGGTACTCAAAGCCTTTCTGTACAACCTCTGCATCGGTGGAGAAAACGCCCGCCAACAGGTCGCCCCTGAACATAACAAGGGCAAACACCGCGCAGCCAAACATCAGCCCCACCCCAATACCGGTCAGCATCGCCTTTTGGGCGCGCTTGGGGTTGCCCGCACCCACATTCTGCGCCACAAACGAAGCCATCGACTGCATCAACGCGCTGGGGATCAGCATGGCAAAGTTAACGATCTTGCAGGCAACGCCATAGCCGGAGGATGCAGCCAGGCCCAGGCGGTTGACAAAGGCGCAGAGCGCCAGGAAAGAAAGCTGGGTCAAAAATTCCTGCAAGGCCAGCGGCAGACCGATCTCCAGAAATTTCCGGCACTGTACGTCGAGGCGAAAATCCGACTTTTTGATGGTAAACGGGAGATCTTTCTTCACCAGCATTACAATAGCGAACACCACGCTGACAGCCTGTGCCAGCACCGTTGCCGCCGCAGCACCGGCAGCATCCATCTTGAGCCCGGCCACCAGCAGCAGGTCGCCCGCAATGTTGACAATGCAGGCCACCAGCACGAACAACAACGGGGATTTGCTGTCGCCCAGACCGCGGAAGATGGCGGCCATCAGGTTGTATGCCACAATAAAGAAAATACCGCTGCCGCAGATGCGGATGTAGCTTGCGGTAAGGCCAATGGCTTCCTCCGGAGCCTGCATCAGCACCGCAATGGGCCGTGCAAATGCGACCAGCAAAATAAACAGATCCACGGACATAATGGCAAACACCACCGCGGCACCGCCAAGCACCGCCCCGATCTGCTGGGGTTTCTTCTCACCAATATAGCGGGCAATCAAAACCGTAACGCCCATGGCAAGCTGCGTTACCACAAAGGTGACCAGGTTCAGCAGCTGGCTGCCAGTAGAAACCGCCGAAAGCCCCGCCGTGGAGCCAAAGTGCCCCACCACCAGCAGGTCAACCGCGCCATATGCCGCCTGAAGCACCAAAGCTCCGAGTACCGGCAGCATAAAAAGGGAAAGTTTTTTTAAAATGCTCCCTTGCGTAAAATCTGTTTTATCTGTGTTCAAGTGAATTTTTCCTTTCCGACATGATTTTGTATATCTTTTCAATCGTCTGGACCGTGCAGGCTGCATCCGCATCCGAAATGTCAGCCACAAGCGGCGCCAGCTGCGCAAAGAACTCGGTGTTGTGCACCTGCGAAAGCTGGCGGCCGCTTTCCGTAATAGAAAGGTAGGTCACGCGGCCATCCTGCTCCGATGCGATTTTTTTCAGGTAGCCTTTATCCTCCATCTCTTTGACCGTGCGCGTAACGCCGGGGCGCGGCAAGTTCAGCGCATCGCTGATGTCCGAAACCTTTACCCGAACGCCACGGCGTTCCAGTTCCTCGATGGTATCCAGATAGTGAATATAAGAAGGGCTGACCCCTTTTGGCAGCGCCGGCAGCAGCTCCCGCACCCGCTTTGCCTGGTAACAGGCATCCAGCAGCGCCTTCATGTTCTCTGTTGTCATATTTCCTCCTTGTAATTACCTTCGATAATTATCACTGTTAATTATAGTGAGAATGTACGGGTTTGTCAACAGGGTTGTAGGGGAAATTTTGCGACAGGTTACAGATATAGAAAAAAGCCCGTTGAAGTATAGTGGCTTCAATGGGCTATGGGATATTGGAAAGGGTATCATGGGAATGATGTAGGTCTTCGCAGTGCTCACTGCTCTATTATGTGTAGCTTCCTTTTGTTCGTTACGCTTGACATTCTCTAGCCAGCGCGTGATGTAGTCAGCAAACGACATGTTCGCACCCGGTTCAAGAGATAAATCTCCATGTTCTCTTAAGTACACATCTCGCCTTGCTATTACATCCGCTTTTCTTTTTCCTTGAAATTCTTTAAAACGTCTCTTGCCGTTTTTATACCGGCCAAGATTCAACTTAGCGTGCCATACGCCTTTTGTATCCTGGTACACGGAGCCTTCTCCGCTTCCCCGACGAGCTTTTCCTGACATAAAAATAACCTCCTAAAAAGTCGCTCACTTGGTCGCTCAAAGCATTAGGAAAAGTATGTAAAAATCGGGAAAATTCAGGAAAACGGAGTTTTAGCATATTCAAGGAAAAAGAAAAACCGCCCACATATTCAACGCATTCACGTTAAATTTATGAGCGATTTTGGTTGGGCCGGCCGGATTTGAACCGACGCAATGGAGGAGTCAAAGTCCTCTGC
>OLGA01002546.1_pt1 | contig 12775 bp, 9 predicted proteins | sample 1604881 | NCBI WGS metagenome assembly OLGA01 (sample SAMEA3888896, study PRJEB22519) | human gut metagenome | biome: human gut; feature: human-associated habitat; material: faeces | place: Denmark | collected 2009
TTTTAATCACACACCGCAGTGCGGCAGGTTCGGATTCACGCCCGCCGGTGCCTATTCTTACATTCTTGAGTAACGTAGTGCTCGAAACACTTAGGGTAGTCAATCAGGGCTTACGATTTCTCGCAAACCCCCTCCAAATCGTTAGATTTGGTGGGGGTTATTGACTCGTCCAATGTGGAGTTGATGGTCCGGGCGGCTTCCTCCGCCGTGGTAATGCCCCGGAGGACCAGATCCCGACAGCTGTCCCGCATGGTGCGGTAGCCGTTTTTCTTCGCGGCGGCCAGCAGCTCATCGTAGGCTGCGTCATCGTTCACCAGACGGCGCACCTCCCTGTTGACCATGAGGATCTCAAAGGCCGCCCGGCGGCCGACGTAGCCGGTGTGGCGGCACTCTGGGCAGCCGACACCTTTATAAAAGGTGGTCTGGCTGTCCTCCGGCATCCCCAGCAGTGCCAGTTCTTCCTCGCTGGGCTGATAGGCGGTTTTGCAGTGGGGGCAGATCTTGCGCACCAGACGCTGGGAGATCACGCCCCGGAGAGCGCTGGCCACCAGCCAGGGCTCCACGCCGATGTCCCGCAGACGGTAGACGGCGGAAATGGCGTCGTTGGTATGTAAGGTGGACATGACCAAATGGCCGGTGATAGCGGAGCGCATGGCGATGCCGGCGGTCTCGCCGTCCCGGATCTCGCCCACGGAGATGATGTCCGGGTCCTGACGGAGGATGGCCCGGAGGCCGTTGGCAAAGGTCATGCCGGTCTTTTCGTTGATCTGGCACTGGCTGACGCCGGGAATGTGGTATTCCACGGGGTCCTCCAGCGTGACGATATTGACCTCGTCCCGGGCCAGATCCCGGATCATGGCGTACAGGGTGGTGGACTTACCGGAGCCCGTGGGGCCAACCAGCAAAATCACGCCGCTGGTGTTTTTCAAAAGGGCGTTGTACAGCTCCAGGTCCCGGCCCTCGATGCCAAGGCTCTCCTTGTCCAGGTTCCGGTCCGTTTTATCCAGCAGACGGAGCACGATCTTCTCGCCGTAAACCGTGGGCAGAGACGAGATACGCAGATCGACCTCGTGGCCCTTGAGCTGCACCACCGCCTGACCGTCCTGCGGGATCTTGTGCTCGGCGATGTTCATGCCGCCCATGATCTTCAGGCGGGAGATCACGGTGCTTTGCAGCTCCGTGGGGACGGTGAACAGGCGCTGCAGCAGACCGTCGATCCGCATCCGCACCACCATTTCCCTCTCCTGCGGCTCCAGATGGATATCGCTGGCCCGCTCGTGGAACGCCCGCTCGATGAGGCTGTTGACAAAGCGGATGGTAGGGGCGGAATCTGCGGTCTCCCCGGTCATCTGCGCCGGGACGATGTCCGGCGCGGCGGTACCGGCCTCCCGCTTCATCTCCTCGATGACGCGGGCGGTGCCCTCGTTGCCGTACAGGCGGGCGATGGCCTGCTCGGTGGCCTGACGGGTGGCGATCATGGGGATCACCTTTTTCCGGGACGCCGCCTTGACCTGCTCCTGGGCTACGAAGTCCAGAGGGTCGCTCATGGCCAGGTACAGGGTGTCCTGCACCAGCTTCACCGGCACCACGCAGAATTTCCGCGCGATATTGCGAGGCACATACCGGGCCAGCTCCACCGGGATGGAGACCGCCGTCAGATCCACGAACTCAACGCCCAGTTGGATCTGCAGCGCGTCGATGAGGTTCCGCTCCGTAATGAAGCCGTTCTGCATCAGCACGTCGCCCAGACGCTGGTGGGTCTCCTTTTGGACGGCCAGGGCCTTATCCAGTTGTTCCTGCGTGATGACGCCGGAGGCGATCAGCAGATCGCCCAGCCGCATATATGCCATATCTATCACTCCAAAATACGCGCCGCCCCGTTTTTTTCGCGGCAACCGGCGCCTTGTCGGCGGGGCCGCCGGTCTTTCTCCCGGAAGCGGCAGGTTTTCTCAAAAATCGACGCTTTTTACGTACAGTATATATTATAGGGAAGCCCTTGAAAAGTCAAGGAAAATCAAATTTTTCGGGGTAAATTATAAGCTAAGCTGATGCTTAGTCTTCCGCCCCGTTTCATTCTGCTGAAAAAATGATTTTTTTCGGTAAAACTACTTTATTTTTCGGAATTTTTATATTATAATTGCCCCTGCATAATTTTTTTCGACTTTAAATAGCCAAAATCCGCCGGAATAACCGCGGCCGGATTCTGGCGGGCGTCCCTCGGTGGGACAGGAACTGAGAACACTATGAAGCTAAATCGCAAAGGTTTTACATTGCTGGAGATGCTGATCGTTATCGCGATCGTTGCCGTGCTGATCTCCGTCGCGGTCCCGGTGCTTTCCTCGCAGTTGGAAAGGAGCCGGGAGGCGGTGGATCTGGCCAACGTGCGCTCCGCCTATGCGCAGGTCTCCACGGAGGCCCTGCTTGGAAATACCCATGTCACCGTCACGGTCAATCTGAAGCAGAAGCAGGCCGGGTGGCAGTCGGTGGACCCCGTGAACATCGGCGGCATCGTCCATTCCAAAAGCGTCGGTGACACGGATAACTGGCAGGGTGATGCCGCGCCGGACGGGACCTGCAAGGTCACCTATGATGAGACCCACGGTGTGGTGCTCACATGGAGCGGAACGGCAGCGCCGATCAAGCCCAACAGTTTGCCTGATACCAGTGTAACCGGTTTTTTTGTGATGTGCTATATAAAACCGATTTTTGGAAGAACGGTGAGGTAAAAAAGTATAATTTTGAGTTTGACTCCCGCTGTCCGGACTCAATCTACATCCCGCAGATCAAAAAAGCACTCGAAGAAAGCACGAGCAACAGCCTTCTGCAGCAGAAGGATTGCACCTGGGCTTTTTTAGGGGACGGGCATGAAGGACAGGAGGCGGACCGCTATCTTTTCTGGACCTCTCTTGACACGAGTAAGGTCGGCGCCAGAAAGCAGATCCCCGTGCTCATCCAGACCGGTGATGGGAGATACTATGTCTCCGAAACTACAACCGGAGTACGAATAAAAAATGGCGGGACGCATAATGGAGACACATACATTGCGGTGTCGGATCACCTCAACTATAATCAGTATAAAGCGGTCCTGAGGAACGGCAAGGAATACAACTCCTTGGAAGAAGCCTACAAAGCCTATGTAACGGCTCTGGCTGATTCCAAATATAACGGCGTCCGTGACACACAGGCTTCTGCGCCGTAAGTGGTACCACGACTTCAGCCCTTGCATCCCAGTCAAATCAAGATATAAAAGCACTTGCGCATAGAGGCAGGTGCTTTTATGGAATCGTCAGGTTTCCCTGTCATTCAACCATTCGCTTGCCTTTTCCTGATTTTCCCTGCTTCTATTATGTACCGTACATCGATGTACGGTACAAGAATTTTTTCGTTTCAAGGGAAATTTTTTTCAAAATGTAGGAAATAGGCGTTTCCTGTTGGTTAAATCGCCAAAACTCTCCTTCGCTCTCTCCTGCGGCCGCTGCCGCCCGGGTCTGACCGGCATTTTCCGCCGCTATCCCCTGTTTTCCGGACGATCCCGCTAAAAAATGCCCAGGAACGTTACGTTCCTGGGCTTTGTCTATGTAGGCTTTTACGCTGATTTAAAAGGTGATGACCTCTTTGTCCGTTTCAAACTGGGCAGGCTCACCGTTTTTGATGCTGCGGATGGTATCCAGCATCTGATTGTTGTGCTCCTCCGCCTTGGGGTCGTTGTTCCAGGTGTTCTCGTACTTGAAGATCACATGGGAGATGGAACGGCCCTTCTTATGCTTGCGGAAGGAGACCTTCAGGTTCGTATACTGGTTGATAAAGCCCAGATTGACCTCGATGACGTTACGCACAAAGTCACCGGCGCTCTTGTACTTATCGTTGCAGTCGAAGAAATCCCGCAGGTAGTCGATGGCCAGCACGATCTCGTCCGGGTCGGTGGAGATATCCGGGAAGGCCGGGGTGTTCTCCCCCTTGATGATGATATTCACCCAGCTGGTCAGCAGCTCAAAGAGGCGGATGGAATAGTTGGTAGGCAGCTTGATGATGCTGTCATAGGAATAAAGGGTGAACATTTCGCTCAGGCCGATGAGGTACGGCTTCAGCTCGTCGCTGAGGCGGTAGGTCAAAGTGCCGTCCTTGTACTCCACGCTGCTGAGCCAGTGGAGGATCTTGTAGTTGGGCTTGCCCTTCTTATCGGGCACTTCCTTGTCCCGAATGAAGATGACCCGCTGCATGAGGCTGATGTTGATGTCCTGCATGGAGCGGTAGACATTGGTCTTAGGCACCTCCAGAAATTCCGCCAGCTGCGAGACATTGACCTTGTAGGTCCGCAGGTCCTTGTCCCCCTTCATGATCTGGGAGACCGCCAGACGGATCAGCTTGGATTCCATCAGCGTCAGATCGGACTGCTTGCTCCGCAGCAGCTCGTTGGCCTGCACGATATTGAAGTCCTTGCTGTAACGGATGGCAATGCCGTTTTCCCCGGGCAGATCGTCCTCCGGTGTCTCCTGGATCAGCGTATAATTGTCACGCTCCTCAGCGCCTGCATTTACATCCGGAATCTGGATCTGTTTTTCTTCCATGTTCTTCTCCTCTGCGCGGCTTTCTGCAAATTTATTTATCAAAGTGAACGGGAAAACCTCGGGTTTCGAACCCGGGGATGAAAGTGAACACCTTATTCCCCCGTACACTCAAAATTGTGTCTTTGTGATTTGCACATGGTCTACTGTTGTGATATAATAGACGCATGGAAAAGTTCAATAAATCGCGTCATGCGAGATACCTACTCAATCTACACATAGTCTGGATATCAAAGTACCGCAAGGCTGTCCTCGGGCCGTATCGAGAGGCGTTAACGGACATCCTTCATTCCATCGCCAAAGATAAGGGATGGAAAATCTTAGCGGTCGAGGTCATGCCGGACCACATTCATTTGTTTGTCTCTGTGCCACCATCGATATCCCCTTCCGAGGTGGTAAAGTGCTTCAAGGGGCAATCGGCGCGGAAGCTGTTAGTTAAGTTCCCTGAGCTTGTGCATCAGAGAGATTACCGAGCATCCTTCTGGGCACCATCCTATTTTGTGGCATCCGCCGGAGATGTTTCTTCCGAGACCATCAAAGCCTACATTGAAGGGCAATACGACTGAATGAAAGGCAGGTGAGCCGTTTTGTCTAAGCAAGAAAAGCAAATCGTCATGACATACAAGTACAAGATGTACCGTAACAAGAGTTTGCGGCATCTGGACCGGCTCATCGACTATCATTGCGAGGTCTACAACTACTGCATTGCACTCCACCGTCGGTACTACAAGATGTACCATAAACACCTATCCGCAAATAAGCTCAAAGTGCATCTTACAAAGGTGCGTAAGCGCCCGAATAAGGAGCACTGGCGTGAACTTGGTTCTCAGTCTATTCAGGATGTAGCCGAGCGCATAGAGCGTTCCTACAAGGCGTTCTTTGACGCCAAGAAGGAACAACGCTGCGGTCGGCACAGTATCCCGCATTTCTGCAAGAGAAAGAATTACTCTTCTTTCACACTGAAACAGACGGGGTACAAATTCCATGATGGGAACCACATCACTATCCTCGGCAAAGACTATAAGTATGTAGCGCACCGCCCATACGAAGGCACTATCAAGACTGTGTCCATTAAGCGAGATAACTGCGGTGATTTCTGGCTCTGTATCGTGTGTGCAAAGCCCGCGTCCGAAATCATACCCAGAAAGGGTAATGCCATCGGGTATGACTTCGGATTGAAGACTTTTCTCACCGGTTCGGATGGAAGCCGTATCGAGTCGCCGCGTTTTCTTGAAAAGAACGCCACAGCACTTCGGTCCGCGCAGCAGGCTTTGAGCCGCAAGCGGAAAGGCAGCGCAAATTGGCGTCGTGCCAAGATGGATGTTGCTCGAAAGTATCAGTATGTGCGAAACCGTCGGAAGGATTGGTTCTACAAGCTGGCAGCGGATATTGCTTCTCAATACTCTGATGTCTGTATTGAAGACCTGAACATCAAGGCAATGCAGCAGCTTTGGGGAAGGAAGATATCTGACTATGCTTTCACAGAGTTTGTCAGTATTCTTCAGAATCAGCTAAGCAAAACAGGTGGACAGCTTCACAAAGTAGACCGTTTCTACCCCTCCTCAAAAACATGCTCCCATTGCGGACACATTGTTGAGGAAATGCCACTGGATGTTCGCCGTTGGGAATCCCCCATTTGCCACGCAATGCTTGACAGAGACGGGAACGCAGCCGTGAATATCCTCGTTGAGGGAATGAAATCCGCATAACAAAACAACTATTTGAGGGCGGGGCATCGTCCTCTGCTGAGACTGAGTAAGTCTCCCATTCGGAGCGTCGGTCAGTGAAGCGCAATTTCCGGGTTCCCGACTTTTCGTCTTACGAGAAGCCTCGGGTCTATTGACCCGGGGAGTATGTCACTATCATATTCTATTTACGAAAAAGAGTCAACCTAATTTTTCGAAGTTTGTGAGATTCTGTTGCATGCGTCCGCTTCTATCCCTCTGACGTCCGGTCGGCTCTTACCGCGGCAGCCCTTCTGCTATTCACGAGGTTTTGATTCTTCTAAGCCGCCTATGAGCCGATTCTGCTTATGGAAGGCTGTATCATTCACGAGGTTTTGATCTCGTTTTGGGGATTTACGAGGTTTTGATCTCTCCCCTCTCCCGCCGAAGGGGTATTTACGAGGCCAATGTCACTCCGGCAGTCTATTTACGAGGTTTTGATCTCATTTATTGTACTATTTTCGGCATGATCGTTCTGAATTTCTGTTTATCGGTAAACTCTGTAAAGTATTATTACTTTTCATCGTTTTTTGTGAATTTCAACCTCTCTTATGCGGAACACCCCCGTTTTTTCTGCCTCTTTTCCGGCAAAAATCAACGTTTTTCGTAGAAACCGCCCAATTTGATTCCCAATATCTTGTTGCTTTTTTATGAAAGTGAATCACATTTGGTGTCCACCTCCGGCCTCTCCCAGCGTCACCCCATTTACGAGGTTTTGATCTCGTTTTGGAGGTTCCGCGCATCGGGGAGAGATACAAACCTCGTGAATCAGCTCCCTGCGTCACGCCAGCAGAGAGATCAAAACCTCGTGCATTGGAGCAGGCCGAAATCTGACTGAGTGAGATCAAGACCTCGCAAATAGCAGCCCGTCTGAGTGTCGGAGGCGAGATCAAAACCTCGTATATACATTATATATATAGTATATATATATTGTCTTTCCTGAGATCAAAACCTCGTAAATCAAGTCTCCCTGGGAGAAATTGCGAGATCAAAACCTCGTAAGTCATGCCAGAAGCGGCAAGTGGAGAGATCAAAACCTCGTGAATAATGCAGCCTTCCATAAGCAGAATCGGCTCATAGGCGGCTTAAAAGAATCAAAACCTCGTATATACGCGGGCACCGCCCATTTTTTCATGGTTAAAATGTTCTTAAATTAAAAACTTTTCGAGAAATCGCCTGTGGATCTCCTAAATTTTGTTCCCGGTTTTTTCGTCATTTTTTGAGGGCAAAATAGAGATATTGGCCTCGTAAATCAGCTGATTCCGGTACGAAAAGAGAGATCAAAACCTCGTATCAAAAGATACATCCCTCGTACTTCAGAGATAAAACCCTCGTCTATATACGATACAAACCTCGCAGAAACGAGATACAAACCTCGTACCGGGAGGGGCAATACTTATTAAATAAAAATAATAAAATAGAAAAAGTTCTATGAAAGTAGGAAAAACCGACTGCGGTCCCCTATGGGGACTCAGTCGATTCTGCTTTTCGAAGAAAAAGCTTTCTGATCTTTACAGGGAAATACGTTCCTCTGGCTTTCAGTCAGGAAAATGACTCCATTTCCTTCGATCACGGCGGAGAATCAGACTCTCCGAAGCAAGAAGCAGGGAGAGCAGCGTTTCAATTACGCCTTCTATACGTTTACCCACTCGGATTCCAAGCCTAAAATCTTCAGAACCAGCTATTCTGCCGACACAAACGTGCTGGAACAGGAAAATACATGGGAGCGCTGACCGAAAAATGGCTTACAGGCAAAAGAACGCAGAGCCAAGATAACGATACTGCCTTGCTCTTTTAGAGTCTCTCGGTTGTTTTACCCTCTTTTTGGCGACATTTGAGTCATGGGTCCGCAGAAAATCTGTAAAACCCGGTTTAGAACGGTGACAGATCGGTTAAGCTGATGATAGGACCTGTTCTTTGGCTGTGGAGCATTCGGGAGCGATTTGAATTCCGCTATGCGAGAATAAGTTTACATAAAACTTTGCGCAGAAGCAAACGGACCCCTGGACCGGCAGAAAATTATGCCAAGTTCGTCTTTGTGTTCCAAAAGGGTCTAAAGCCTTGCGACTTCAAGGGCTCAAGAAAGCAAGGGACACAAAAAATTGGAGCAAATGATAGGGTACTCAATAAGTAAACGATTACGATATAGAATTCAGCCAATGTCTCATACTCATAAGAGGTCTTACAAGAAGAATTTCCTTGCGTACATCGGAGTCGGCGTTGCCTAAAACAGTATACCCAAATGAGACGGTCCCTGTAAATGAAGGCTATTGCCCGCGGCCTCTCCCCTTCCCGCAAGGAATGACAGTCGAATGACTGGCTTGCGCTTCCACAAAAGCTACTGATCGACAAAAAGCAAATATCATGTCGAAAAAGAAAGCTTCCGAGCCAAACCAATTCTTGTTTCCGATGGTTTGGCTCCTATAATATGCGCAAAATATTTCAAAAATCAATTCCCAATCCTCTTTTGTGTTCCTGTGATCTCCTGAGCCCTTGAAGGTGCAAGGCTTTGGAACCTTTTGAAAAACAAAGTCGAACTGAGACAAAATAAATACTGAACGGAGAAAATGCAGCCCGCTCATTTTCGCAGCTGCTGGGATCTTCCCCTCGTATTTCCGTGGAGGTATAAAGGCGCGGGAAAGCAACGTGAAGATGGAAAAGAAGACCCGGAGAGCGCCCTGTTCAGGTGCTCCCCGGGTAGTTCAGATCCATAATTCACTTCACAGCAGTCCCCGCAGATCCAGATAATCCAGCAGAAAACTGGTGCGGACGGCGCCGATGCTTGCGTTCAACCGACGAGCCAGCTCCAGCATGGCCTCCTGAGTCCCCGGCAGCAGATACACATTCATCCGATTGGAGCTGAGATTGACGGCGTGATTTTTGGTCAGCGTGTAGATCTCAGCCATTTCGTGCAGCTCATAGTCCGCAGGCAGGTCTGCCAGCGTTTCTTCCATGATCACCGTCAGCATTTTCGGGACGGAATACCGGTTTTCCGTAGCCAACTGCTGCAACCGGTCCATCAGACCGATATTTACCCGCATTTTTACGGGAACACGCTGCTCCGGGCCTTTTGGACGGGCCATTACTGTCCGTTCCGCAGGAGATCGGCCAGCTCCGCGGCCTCCTTGGCCAGCTTATCCAGACTTTCGACAATGGAACCATCCCCATCGGCAGCGTCCATTTTCCGCAGAGAATTCAGCCGCCGCTTGCTGGAGGTGATTTTAGAGAGGTCAAACGTGACCTTCTCATACTTTCGGATCAGCGTGGCCTTTTGGGTGCGGACCGCCACATCTCCGGCGGGCTTGGCGTGAACCGGCGGAATAATGGCTTCTTCCAGCCGGGCCAGCTCCGCTTCCCGGCCGTTGGTCATGCGGGCGGCCTGAGCGGCCCGGTCCGTGATCCGGGTGACATAGGTATGCTCCAGAGCCTTGTCCCCATTGGACATCTGAATGGCCTTATTGATGGCATTTACATAGAGAACCTGCTCGCTTGGCTCCAACGGGCAGAGAGACAGGGCCTGGGCGTGAGAAATGGTGCCATTTTGGAAGAATTCCTTCACATCGTCGATCAAGGACTTGTCAAACTGGGTGTAACGCTGGACCGTGGAGTCCGTCATCTGGGTACGGGACTTGAAATACGCCTCCGCAGCCCGACGATCCACCTGAAATTTCGCCTGCAAATTGTCCAAATACCGGGAAATGCAGGCCTGAATGGTCTTTGCGTCACCGGAAAGGCCCCGAACCATGATATTTGCCTCGTCCAGAATGATCAGCTCAGACAACTCATCCAGTCCGGTGTAGGTTTGGGCCTGCACCCGATCCCATTTATGAGCCTTCTGGCCGGTGGGATCGCTTTCCTGCTCCCGTTTTTGCAGCAAACGCAGGGCTTTCACCCGCCGTTCACCGGAAAGCAGCATAAATGTGCCGTCTTCCCGTTGACTGACCACGATGTTGTGCAGCAGGCCGTTGCGCTCGATGGCATCGGCAAGCTGCTGGATGCTCTCATCATCATCGTTGCAGGACCAGAGGTTATGGGGGTTAAATTCAATGTTTCGCAGGAGGATCCGGGTCAATTCCGTGCCTTCGTTCTGGAAGGACATGGCGATCTCCGTTTTCGCCAGATGGTTTTTGGTAGATAATTCCTGAGAACCCTGGGGAATTTGGCTTTTCAGCTTATCAAGCTTACCCATTATTCGTCAGCCTCCTTTTTTGCCAGACGCTGTTTGATCTCGTTCCAGAGCTGCATGTAGTCCACGGAAGGATTGGATTTTTTGGAGTAGAGCACCACCGGTACGGCGGCAATGGTGCTCTCCGGCACGGCGCTGCCCTTGCGGATGCCGGTTTTGAAGAGAACAGAGGCGTATTCTGGGTTTTCCTCAAACATCTGCCGCACCAGATTGACGGCAGCCGTCCGCTCCACCTGGGTCAAAACCACGCCTAAAATGTCTATTTTGACATCTTCCCGGGTTTCCAGATCCAAAATCATGGCCAAAGTGGTCTCAAAACCCTCCAAAGAGAAGTTATCGCACCGGACAGGGATCAAAACCTCGTCAGCGCAGAACAGGGCGCTCATGGTGAGGTTGTCCCGGGCGGGAGGGGTGTCGATGACGATGTAATCATAATCATCGTTGATATTGGCCAGACAGTGGATCAGGAAGGTGTAGTTCTTCATTTTGTATTCGTCCGCCAGCAGATCCAGCTGGTGAACAGCCCGGGGCGTCTGGGCGGTGCTGGGAATGATGGAGACGCCCTCAACATTGGTAGGGTGGATGTAGGGCGTCAGATCCATGCCGCCCAGATCAAAGTTCATGAACATATTCACCAGGCCGTGACCCTTGTAGAAGTTCTCGGCCTTCTTGTGCTGGGTCAGCATGTAGGTGGTGTTGGCCTGCTGGTCCATATCCACCACCAGAACCCGCTTTCCCTCGGCGGCCATCAGAGCCGCCAGATTGACTACTGTGGTTGTTTTGCCGGTACCGCCCTTTTCGATGGCGGTTGTCAGGATCAGAGACATAAAACCCCTCCGTTTTGCGTGTTTCGGGAGATTTACCCCCCGGTTTTGCAGTATTTTTTACGTTCTCATTATAGCTTGCTTTTCATAGAACTGTCAATATAAAGCCGTACATTTCTTGACCATTTTCCAAAAGAAACTCAAATGACACGGACCCTGTAAATGAGCCGACAGCAGAACAAACCCACTCGACACGGTCCCTATAAATGACAGTCAGGAGCAGCAAACCCAAATGAGACGGTCCCTGTAAATCCGCCTGATCCCGCAGCGGAGTGGGGGACAGCCTCATCATACCACCTGCCACCCGGTATTTTTTGTCGGAGGCTGACGGCTGGAGTCTCAGAAGGGTAGGTTATATTTCAAAATGCTGTGTTAAAAAATTAACGAGCAAAGGTAAGGCCGATCCCGCTGCCTCGCACACGCCTGTTTCCCTTCGGAAACAAATCGTGGAAACCGCTGCCACTTTGTTGTATACTATACAAAAAACCAGCAGGGAAGGAGGGGGAGCGCCATGCTTACCGAACAGCTGACCGCCGACGCGGCAGCGCTGCATCAGGCGATATTGGCCCACGGCGGCGAGGTCTCCCCGTTCTTCTGCGGAAAAGAGCTGGGCTGGGAGCACCGCCGCATCGCCCGGGCCATGGACGAGCTGGTGGCCGCTGGGATCATAGACCCCGCAGCCGCCGTCCTGCCAAAGCCCCTGAAACAGCGGAAAACCTACGATTTTCCGGAAATTCAGGCCATCTTGGCGGACTTTCCGGCCTTTGCCCGGGCCGTACACGCCGTGGAACACGCCGCAGGCCGCCGCCTGCCCACGGCGGATCTCAGCGCCCTGACGGAGCTGTTCGACTTCCACGGCCTGTCTCCGGAGGCGCTGGAGCTGCTGACGGCCCAGTGCTGCGACGAAGCCATCCTCCGGGGCGAGGAGCGCCCCACGGCCCGGCGCATCGAAAAACTGGGACTGGAATGGGCCCGTCTGGGCGTGCGCTCCCGGGCGGACGCCGTGGCCGCGATCCGTCGGATGGCCCGGCGGGAACAGACGGTGGCGGAGGTCCGCCGTCGGCTGCGCCTGTCTCCGGACGCGCGGATCCCGTCGGATGACGCCTACATCGCCGCGTGGCTGGACTGGGGCTTCTCCCCGGCGCTCATCGAGCTGGCTTTCGACCGCACTGTGCTGAACTGCGGCCGCCTGAACTGGAAATATTGTCACGGAATTCTGGAAAGCTGGCGGAAAAACGGCCTGTTCACCGTGGCGGACGTTCTGGAAAAGGACGCGCCGCCCCAAAAGCCGGAAACCGCGCCGGAACCGGACGATCCCTGGCGCTACATCCCCTGATTTCCCGCGAAAACCGTCATATTCGGACAGAACTTGGTAAGTTCTGTCCGTTTTTTTGTCGATAAAGCGGCAAACTTTACGTGACGGTAAGGAAGGGTGTGCGCGGGAAACCCAAGAAGGGTGTCCTGCGCCATTAAAAT
>OLGA01002551.1_pt1 | contig 12755 bp, 17 predicted proteins | sample 1604881 | NCBI WGS metagenome assembly OLGA01 (sample SAMEA3888896, study PRJEB22519) | human gut metagenome | biome: human gut; feature: human-associated habitat; material: faeces | place: Denmark | collected 2009
TTGGGCAGGCATACGGGGCTCTGCGGCGATTCCACTTTGCCGGAAAGCTATGATCGCCTTCTGGCGGGAAAGAAGGTCAATCTGGTCTGCACCGACCCGCCGTACCTGGTTTCTCTGGAAAGCTCCGTAGGGAAAATCACCAACGATGACCTGAACGATCAGGACGGGTACGCCTTTCTGCTCAAGGCGTTCTCCTTTTTTCGCGAGGCGATGGCGCAGGACGGAAGCATCTACATCTTCTACGCCACGGCGAAAGCCCGCGTCTTTCACGACGCCTATGAGGATGCCGGCTTCAAGGTGGGCGCGGGGCTGGTCTGGAAAAAGGACCGGCTGGTGCTGACGAGAACGGACTGGAAGTACAACCATGAGCCCCTGATCTGGGGCTGGCGGAAGGACGGGCGGCACCGCTGGTACGGCGATCAGAAGCAGACGACCGTATTCGAGTTCAGCCGTATCAAAAGCGCAAAGGAGGACGGCTGCGGACATCCGTCCAGCAAGCCGGTTCCCCTCATGGCCTATCTCATCGAGCAATGTACCCAGAGCAACGGACTGGTGCTGGACGGATTCCTTGGCTCCGCGTCCACGCTCATTGCCTGCGAGGAGATCAACCGCTCCTGTTTCGGTGTGGAAATTGAGCCAAAATTCGTGGACGTGGCGGTGAATCGTTATTATCAGTATTGCCTGGAGCGCGGGAACGCGGCGCCGGAGATCCATGTGATCCGCGATGGGCAGAGGCTGGACTATACCGAGGCGGGCGGGAATCTTCCCGGCAAGGCGTAACAGGAGGCGCGGTGCGGCAGGGAGGTGAAGCGGCATGGCGAGAGGACGCAGGCCCAAGCCTACGGCGCTGAAGAAGCTGGAGGGCAATCCGGGGAAACGGCCGCTGAACGAGCTGGAGCCTGTGCCGCCGGTGGCGTCGCTCCGCTGTCCCAATTACCTGCTGCCGGAGGCGCGGAAGGAATGGCGGAGGTTGGCGCCCATCCTGATGAACCTGGGACTGCTGACGGCGGCGGACGCCGTGCCCTTCGCCGGGTACTGTCAGGCGTATGCCCGCTGGCGGGAGGCGCAGGATGAGATCACCCGGCACGGCTCCATCTACAAGGACGGAGACGGGCGGATCCGCCCCAATCCCTATATCGCCATCGCCAACCAGCAGATGCGGGAGATCAAGTCCTTCGCGGCGGACTTCGGGCTCACGCCGTCCAACCGCACCGCCATGATCGCCAACGTACTGTCCGCGGCGAAGAAAAGGATCGACCCTATGGAGGCCATTCTCGTTTCGGACGCGGACGCGGAGATTGAGACGGTGGGCGGAAGCAACTTTGAGGATTCGGAGGAATGGGAATGAGGAAGCATAACGCACCCCTGGGAAAATGGGGACGGGCGCTGTACCGGGCGGGACTGAAATCCCATCGGCTGCGCCGGAATGGCACGGCGGAAGAGCTGCGGAGGCTGCATGAAGCCTGTCAGAACGCGGAGAGCGTTCCGAGGCTGGAGGAGGAAAGCCGAAGGCTTTTTTGCAGCGTCGTGCGCGGCACGTTTTTCGCGGAGGATTGGGACGTATTCGTCCGGGTGAAGAAAGAAACGTATCTGGCCTTGCAGCGATTGGAGCGGGACGCCAGACGGTACGGTTGGAAGGCGCCGGATCTGCCGTTCCTTCGCTATGCGGAGTTTCCGCCGGAGATGCTTGCGGATCTGCCGGATGAAATGTTCGCCCGCATTCCGCCTGAACTGTGCATGGACGTTTCTGCGGCGGATATACCGGTCTATCCCGCGACGGGTTCGGAGGGCGTTCATGGCGGCTGATACGAAGAAAACCGGGAAGCCTGCGTATCAGCCCACCCGCTTCATGCTGCCGTCCAGTCATTACGACCGGCGCAGGGCGGATCGGGCGGTTTCTTTTATTCAAGGGCTGAAGCATACCAAGGGCGTGTGGGCGGGCAAGCCGTTTCTGCTCTTTCCCTGGCAGGAGCAGATCATCCGGGATCTGTTCGGGGTGGTCAAAGAGAACGGGTACCGCCAGTTCAACACGGCGTATATCGAGATCCCAAAGAAGATGGGCAAGTCTGAGCTTGCGGCGGCTGTTGCCCTGCTCCTGACCTGCGGGGATGGCGAGGAACGTGCGGAAGTCTACGGCTGTGCGGCGGACAGACAGCAGGCGTCTATCGTGTTTGAGGTAGCCGCCGACATGGTGCGCATGTGCCCGGCTCTCGCAAAGCGCGTGAAGATCAACGCATCTATGACACGCATGATCTATCTGCCGACCAACAGCTTCTATCAGGTGCTGTCCGCGGAGGCGTACTCCAAGCACGGCTTCAACATCCACGGCGTGGTGTTCGATGAGCTGCACACACAGCCGAACCGGAAGCTGTTCGACGTCATGACGAAAGGCTCCGGCGACGCGCGCATGCAGCCGCTGTATTTCCTGATCACCACTGCTGGGACGGATACGAAATCGATCTGTTACGAGACGCACCAGAAAGCGAAAGATCTTCTCGAAGGCAGAAAGATCGACCCGACATTCTATCCGGTGATTTATGGCGCGGAGGAATCGGACGACTGGACGGACCCGAAGGTGTGGAAAAAAGCGAATCCGTCGCTCGGCATTACAGTGGGTATCGACAAGGTCAGGGCGGCGTGTGAATCGGCGAAACAGAATCCCGCGGAGGAGAACGCGTTCCGACAGTTACGTCTGAATCAGTGGGTAAAACAGGCGGTGCGGTGGATGCCGATGCATCTGTGGGACAAGTGCGACTTTGCCACAAACGAGGATGATTTGGAGGGCCGCGTGTGCTACGGCGGTCTGGACCTTTCGTCCACTACGGACATCACAGCATTCGTGCTTGTGTTTCCCCCTCTGGATGAGGACGACAAGTACATCATCCTCCCCTACTTCTGGATCCCGGAGGACAACCTCGACTTGCGCGTCAGACGCGACCATGTACCGTATGACGTGTGGGGACGGCAAGGCTTTCTCCAGACTACCGAGGGCAATGTGGTGCATTACGGATTCATTGAAAAGTTCATTGAGGAATTGGGGGAACGTTTCCATATCCGCGAGATCGCCTTCGACCGGTGGGGTGCCGTGCAGATGATGCAGAATCTGGAGGGCATGGGATTCACCGTCGTGCCGTTCGGACAGGGGTTCAAGGATATGTCGCCGCCTACGAAGGAGCTGATGAAGCTGGTGCTGGAACAGAAAATCGCACACGGCGGGCATCCGGTGCTGCGGTGGATGATGGACAATATTTTCATCCGCACCGATCCGGCTGGCAACATCAAGCCGGACAAGGAGAAGTCCACTGAGAAGATCGACGGTGCGGTGGCTACGATCATGGCACTGGATCGCGCGATACGGTGCGGCAATGATACTGGAGAGTCTGTTTATGATAGTCGCGGGTTGCTGTTCATATGAAAAAGCCGGAGCAGTTTCCTACCCCGGCTATCAGACCGTCCACAAGTGTGCCGCTAGGGCCTGTGGAAGAAGTCACTATATTGTATGTAGATAACCAAAAGTTATTACAGTACGCTTTCCCAATCCGCTCTAAATCCGTAATAACGCATATTCACAAATGGATACTTTCGTGTAAGCGATGCGATCTCGTTTTTCATCTCAGAAAATTCATCAGGTTTTAGTAGTCTACGCATAATCAGAATGAATCCATATAAATGCGCGTTATCCACCGTTCCATCCTGAAGAGAAATCAGCAATGCATACTCATGTTTACTTAACCAAGGTTTCTGCTCAAACAGACGGTTATAAAGGCGACTGCCGTGTGCGCACAGATTGCGAATAATTGTCATGTGGTGCATGAAGCGTTCCAGCACTTCATCCCCTCGTTTGGTCAATCCCAGCGCATTCGCAACAGCCAGCTTAATCTCTGGTTTTGAGATTTTATATAAGAAAGAAATATTCGAGATCGTAAGCAAGTCCACAAATGCCCACAAAGGAATATCCTGTTGAAGTTCGTTTACAAAGTGCTTGAGGTAGGCTTCATGCTGAAGTCGTAAATTCTTTTGCGTTTCCGCCTTTTGCATAATGTCTGCATGGGTGGCCGCATTTGTAAAATTTACAGCATTGAGATATCCGGCAGCTCCGTATACCCTTGTAAACTCATATGAGTATATGGATTTAACGGTCACTTCGATCGTCTCTATGTACTTCAGCAGAATATGCCTCAGGTTATAGTCAAACTCGTAAATATCAATTATATTCTGAAATGTCGCGCTAGGCGCAAATACATCATGGTTTCGTAGTGTCAAAGAATAACCGCTTACACGGTAATAGTTGTTGCGATGTAAAAAATCACAGGCAAGCGCCTTATCTGGTATTTGTAATCCTCTGGATTCCAAAATAGCAATTTGTTCCGCTATTGTCTTAAATTCTTTATCTGCCACGATGATTACCTCTAAAAAACAGAACGCCCCCAAGTGTGCATGTAGCACCGAAAAAGTGCCAACAGAGGCCTGGGGGAGATGTTGATATTATTATAGCATCAAACACCGCTTTTGTCAACAATTTTTGATAATTCTACAGGCAGAAATATCTCTGCAACCAAGTGCATCTCCAACATAAAACAACAAGCCGAACATTTCAGATCGTCAACTATTGAAACAGAAGTGCTTACACATTTTGAAAGGAAGTGATGTCCATGCGTATCTTTTCCGGCTTATTCAAATCCCGTGACAAGCCCCAAAACCGCACGGCTGGCAGCAACTACGCCTTTTTTCTAGGCGGCACGACCTCCGGGAAAACGGTGACAGAACGCTCCGCCATGCAGATGACCGCCGTGTATTCCTGCGTCCGTATCCTGTCGGAGGCCGTGGCAGGACTGCCCTTGCACCTCTACAAATATACCGACAGCGGCGGCAAGACGATGGCTCTTGACCATCCGCTCTACCATCTTCTGCATGATGAACCGAATCCGGAGATGAGTTCTTTTGTGTTCCGGGAAACGCTCATGACGCACCTGCTTCTCTGGGGCAACGCCTACGCGCAGATCATCCGCAACGGTAAGAACGAAATTATCGCGCTCTACCCACTGATGCCGAACCGTATGACGGTGGACAGAGACGAAAACGGACGCTTGTACTACGCCTACGCCCGTGGGCAGGATGAAGCCATTCGCGACAAATCCCAGACGGTTATTCTCTCGCCGGAAGACGTGTTGCACATTCCTGGTCTGGGCTTTGATGGTCTGGTGGGATACAGTCCCATCGCGATGGCGAAGAACGCGATCGGTATGGCGATTGCATGTGAGGAATACGGCGCGAAGTTCTTCGCCAATGGTGCTTCTCCTGGCGGTGTGCTGGAGCATCCGGGTACGATCAAGGATCCACAGCGTGTTCGCGACTCTTGGATGAGCCAGTTCGGCGGCTCTGCCAATGCGAACAAAATCGCGGTTTTGGAAGAGGGACTTCACTACACGCCCATCGGTATATCCCCCGAACAGGCACAGTTTCTGGAGACGCGCAAATTCCAGATCAATGAAATCGCGCGCATCTTCCGTGTCCCGCCGCACATGGTCGGGGACCTAGAGAAGTCGAGCTTTTCCAACATTGAACAGCAGTCCCTGGAATTTGTGAAGTACACGCTTGACCCCTGGGTGATCCGGTGGGAACAGTCCATTATGCGGTCGCTTTTAAATAAGGAAGAAAAGGCGCGGTACTTTGTGAAGTTCAACCTGGAAGGATTGCTCCGCGGGGACTACCAGAGCCGCATGAACGGGTATGCCATTGGTCGGCAGAACGGTTGGATGTCCGCGAACGATATCCGGGAGCTGGAGAACCTCGACCGCATTCCGGAAGAAGATGGAGGCGACCTCTACCTCATAAACGGCAACCTTACAAAATTGGCTGACGCGGGGATTTTCGCGACCGGCAGAAAGGAAACGAACACAGATGAAGAAATTCTGGAATTGGAAGAACAGGACGGTAACGAATCAGGAAACCCAGGAACAAGTGCAGGAAAGAACACTGTTCCTGAACGGCACGATCGCTGAGGACAGCTGGTTTGACGATGACGTCACACCAAAGCTGTTCCGGGATGAGCTGATGGCAGGCTCCGGGGACATCACCGTTTGGTTGAATAGCCCCGGCGGCTGTTGCGTCGCAGCGGCGCAGATCTACAACATGCTGATGGACTACAAAGGTAGCGTGACGGTGAAGATCGACGGCATTGCCGCTTCTGCCGCTTCCGTCATTGCGATGGCAGGCACAAAAGTGCTGATGTCTCCGGTTTCCATGATGATGCTCCACAACCCTATGACAATCGCCTATGGCAACTCGGATGAAATGCAAAAAGCGATCGAGATGCTTGACAGCGTGAAAGATTCCATCATCAACGCCTATGAGATCAAGACGGGGCTATCCCGTGCAAAGCTGTCCCACCTAATGGATGCAGAGACGTGGATGGATGCGAACAAAGCCGTGGAGCTTGGCTTCGCGGATGGCATCCTGCAGCGTGCGGAACAGTCCTCGGACGTTATCGTCCCCACTGCGTCCATGATGTATTCCCGCGTGAATGTGGTGAACTCCCTCATGGGAAAGATCGCCGCAAAATGCGCCATCGAACCGAAAAATGGTCGTTCCGTTGACGAACTCAAGTCCCAGCTGAACGCCATCAAAAACTACATTTAAGATATAGAAAGGATCATAACTATGACCATTACTGAACTGCGCGAAAAGCGCGCGAAACTCTGGAACACCATGGAGGGTTTCCTCGACACGCACCGTACAGACAAGGGTGTGCTTTCTGCGGAGGATGACGCCACCTACGCTGGTATGGAGAAAGACCTCTCCGACCTGACGAACGAGATCCATCGCATGGAACGGCGCGATGCCATTGCCGCAGAGCTTGCAAAACCTGTGTCTGATCCGCTGACTGAAAAACCGCAGAGAGAAAAGGGCGAGAAGTTTGGCAGAGCGTCTGACGCATACAAGGAGGATTTCGGATATCTTCTTCGCGGCAAGCGCATGGTACATAACGTGCTCTCCGAGGGTGTGGACGCGAACGGCGGTTACCTTGTGCCGGAAGAGTTCGAGCGTCAGATCGTCGATACACTCAAGGAAGAAAACGTGATGCGCCGGCTGTGCAAGGTGATCACGACCGCAAGTGAGCGTAAGATCCCCGTTGCCGCCACGCATTCCACCGCGGCATGGACCGCGGAAAACGCAGCGTTCACCGAGAGCAATCCGACGTTCTCGCAGAAGACCATCGACGCGTACAAGCTGACTGACCTTATCAAGGTGAGCACCGAGCTTCTGGACGACAGCGCGTTTGACCTCGAAAGCTACATTGCGCGGGAGTTTGCGTACGCGTTCGGTGCGGCGGAGGAGCAGGCTTTCTGCGTGGGTACCGGTACAGGTCAGCCTACCGGATTATTCACGACAAGCGGCGGCACAGTCGGCGTTACGGCGGCAAGTTCGACCGCTGTCACCACGGACGAAGTCATCTCTCTCATCTACGCTCTGAAAGCTCCGTACCGCAAGAGCGCAAAGTTCCTCATGAACGACGCGACGGTCGCGGCACTTCGCAAGCTGAAAGACACCAATGGCAGCTACCTCTGGCAGCCTTCTGTACAGGCAGGTCAGCCGGACAGACTGCTCGGGTATGAACTCCACACCAGTCCCTATGCACCGACGATGGCAGCCGGTGCCTTGGCTGTGGCGTTTGGTGACTTCCAGAACTACTGGATCGCGGACAGAACCGGCAGAACGGTACAGAGACTGAACGAGCTGTACTCCACGAACGGCCAGGTCGGCTTTGTAGCCTCTGAACGTGTGGATGGCAAGATCATCCTGCCGGAGGGTATCCAGCTTCTGAAGATGAAGGCTTCTTCGTGATGATGGATGAACTGCTCAGCAAGGTAAAGGCAAACCTCATACTCACGCACAACGAAGATGACGAGCTTCTGAAAAGCTACATCACTGCCGCAGTCTCTTATGCGGAAAGCTACCAGCACATTCCGCAGGGGACATACGCGAACACCACCATGCCGCCAACCACAGAACACGCCGTCATTATGCTGTCGTCCCACTTTTACGAAAGCCGGGACGGCAGCACGGGCGGCTTCTTCGCGGACAATGTACAGGCGGCAAAGCAGGTGTGGGACGCGGTGAACACGCTTTTACGGCTTGACAGGGAGTGGAAAGTATGAGCTATGGGAAGATGAACACGATTGTAGACATCGTAAAACCGACCATTACGACAGACGAGGACGGATTTCGTAGTACGACGGATGAAATCCTTGCTACTGTCCGTGCCTACCGGGAAGGTCGGCATGGCAGCGAGAGATGGACGAATCGTACTGCATTTACGGATGCCACGGATCTGTTCCGGTTTCGTGTGATTCCGAAGCTGCCGGTAACCACAGACATGGCTCTCGTGTGCGGCGAGGAACGGTTTGAGATCACCTCTGTGGAGGACGTCAAAGGGCGCGGGATGTACGTGGAGGTACTGGCGAGAAAGGTTGAGTCAAGTGGCAAAGGCTGAGGTAAAGCTGCCGGAGGAGCTGCTCACGAAGCTGTCCCGGCTTGGGCAGAACACGGACGCGGTCGCGGAAAAGGTGCTGCGGGCAGGCGGAAAAATCGTACTTGACAAGGTTCGGGACAACCTTGAATCCGTCATTGGCAGCGACACCAAACGAAAATCCCGCTCCACAGGGGAGCTGCTGTCCTCGCTTGGTTTGTCTCCGGTGCTGGTGAATCGAAACGGCAATCACGACATCAAGATCGGCTTTTCTGAACCGCGTTCGGATGGCGAGAGCAACGCGAAGCTTGCCAACATCCTCGAATACGGGAAGTCCGGTCAGCCGCCGAAGCCGTTTCTGCAGCCTGCGAGAACAGCTTCGAAGAAGGAGTGTATGCGTGTGATGGAGGAGGCTTTGAAGGAGGAGATCGAAAAGCTATGAGCCTGCTTACGGAAGTGAAAGCTATCATCGAGACTTGCAAAATCCCGGTCGAGACAGGCTTGTTTTCCGATGCACCGCCGGACACATACGCGGTTCTGACGCCGCTTGCGGATTCCTTTGACCTGCACGCGGACAACAAGCCGAGCGTGGATGTGCAGGAGGTTCGCCTGTCTCTGTTCTGCAAGGAGAACTACCTGAAAACGAAAAACACCATTGTCCACGCGCTTCTTGCATTAAACATTACTGTTACAGACCGCCGGTACATCGGTCATGAGGACGATACCGGCTACCACCACTACGCCATAGACGTGGCGAAATCATATGTTTGGGAGGATTGAACATGGCAACCATCGGGCTTGATAAGCTGTATTACGCAAAGATCACAGAGGATGAAAGCGGGGAGGAAAGCTACGGCACGCCGATGTCGCTTGCGAAGGCTATGACGGTGGACCTGTCCGTGGAGCTTGCCGAGGCGACCTTGTATGCCGATGACGGCGCGGCGGAGGTCGTGAAGGAGTTCAAAAGCGGCACGCTGACGCTCGGTATCGACGACATCGGCGTACAGGTGGCGCAGGACCTCACCGGCGCGAAGATCGACACCAACAAGGTGCTCATCTCCACCTCAGAGGACGGCGGCGCACCGGTAGCGATCGGTTTCCGCGCGAAAAAGGCGAACGGCAAGTACCGCTATTTCTGGCTGTACAAGGTGAAATTCGGCATTCCCGCGACGAACCTCACCACCAAAGGCGAGAGCATCACGTTCTCCACGCCTACGATCGAGGGGACGGTCATGCGCCGGAACAAGCTCGACGGTCAGAACAAGCATCCGTGGAAAGCGGAGGTGTCCGAGGACAGTACGGGTGTGACGGCATCGGTCATCAGCGGCTGGTACAGTGAGGTTTACGAGCCGTCGTTCTCGAACACCTAAGGAGGCAGGCTATGAATGACAGAAGCGCAACAATCACCATCGGCGGTCAGGAGTTTGAACTGCTCCTTACTACTCGTGCAACAAAGGAAATCGCCGCGCGTTACGGCGGACTGGAGAACCTCGGTGAGAAGCTGATGAAGTCGGAGAACTTCGAGATGGCACTCGATGAGATCGTGTGGCTCATCACGCTGCTTGCGAACCAGCCGATTCTCATCCACAATCTGCGGGATCCTGCTGACAAATTGGAGCTGCTTACGACGGAGGTTGTAGAACTGCTCACCAGTCCATATGACCTTGCGGCGTACAAAAACGCGATCATGGGAGCGATGTCCAAGGGGACAAAGCAGAATATAGAAAGCGAGAAAGACGCAAAAAACGTGCGGAACGGGTGACGGATGACGAACTGTTCACCCGGCTTTTCTACTACGGAACGGCACAGCTGCACCTTTCTTCCGAGGAGGTGTGGCTCACGCCGTTTGGATTCCTGCTCGATCTGTGGGAATGCCACAGGCAATTTTTAGGACTGGCGAAACCAAGGCGGGAGGTATATATCGATGAAGTTATCCCTGTGGGGATCTGACCCGTGCTAAATGATTCGTTATCGGCGCAGCTTCTTTGTGAATTTTTCCTTATGGTCTTGCTATTTTTCAAGATTCGTGGTATACTACATATAGAAGTTCGGACGGATTCGTCCTAAGTACGAGGTGAGATGCATGGTGAAGCGAGACTCCTATATGAACCGGCTGATACACAATATGTGGAACGGTGAAATCAAAGTCATCACAGGTATACGCAGATGCGGCAAGTCCGTACTGCTTTTTGACCTGTTTTTCGAGTATCTTCTTTCGCAGAATGTTCCGGAAGACCATATTCTGAAAATAGAACTGGATCAGCGCCGCTACTACAAGTTCAGAAACCCCATTACGCTGTGTGAATATGTAGAAAGCATCGTTCGTGAAAGAAAGGACGAAAAATTTTATCTGTTCATTGATGAGGTGCAGTTCACCACAAAGGTTGTGGACAAGGAGAACGGCAACATTGCGGTTACCATCTACGATATGCTGAACGAGCTCAAGGCGTATAAAAACCTGGATGTTTATGTTACCGGCAGCAATTCCAAGGGGCTGTCAAAAGACATTGCAACCGAGTTCCGCGGTCGTGCCACGCAGATCCATGTGTTCCCTCTGTCCTTTGCGGAGTTTTATTCCGCTGTGGGCGGCGATGAGCGAAAAGCACTGGATACCTATATGCTCTACGGCGGTATGCCAAGACTTCTGGCGTTGGAGGATGACAAGGATAAGAAGGATTATCTGACCTCCCTCTACAGCGAGCTGTATGTCAGGGACATTGTGGAGCGAAACAGCATTGCGCGTGAGGATGTTCTGAACGACATTCTGGACTTCCTTGCTTCGCAGATCGGCTCACTCACAAACCCAACCAATATCGCAAACGCCATTTCGTCCATGAAAAACGAGAAAGTCAACGCTGCGATGGTTTCAAATTATGTGCAGTATAGCATGGATTCCTTCCTCATTTCGATGGCCAAGCGGTATGATGTCAAGGGGAAAACCTATTTCAAGTATCCAAACAAATATTACTATACGGACATCGGGCTTCGAAACGCACGGCTGAATTACCGCCAATATGACCCCGGTCACATCATGGAAAACATGATTTACAATGAGCTTCTGCAACGTGGATATTCCGTTGATGTTGGTGTGGTTTGTGACCGTACAGGCAACAACAAGACGCAGAAAGAGATCGACTTTGTGGTAAACGATGCCGATCGGAAAATCTATATTCAGTCTGCTTTCCGCATGGATACCGACAAAAAAGAATCCTCTGAGCTGTCGTCGCTGATGCTTACGAAGGATTTCTTCAAAAAGATCATCGTCCGCATGGATGTGCCGCACAGTTTTTATGACGACAACGGCATTTTCCACTGCAACCTGATCGACCTGCTGCTCAACCGGGTAGAATTGTTCTGACGGTGTAGCGGCATATACGCTGCAAGGAGCGACCTTCCGGGGCTGCTCCTTTTTCATATCATCAAGCGCGTTTTCATCGAGAACTTAGGACGTTTTCGCCCCAAGTTCTATGTGAAAGGGCGCTTTTTCATACCATCGATAAGGAGGTGGCCGCATGAGCATTATCCCCGGCACAACACCGACGTTAACCTTGTCTCTGGACGCTGGCATCACCGGCTGCACCGCGGCGGAGTTTTGTCTCGTCTGCGAAAACGTGCGGGTTTTGCGTGTCTTACCGGAGCTGCAGATCTCCGCGGACGGCAAGGAGGTCAGCGTTCGTCTGACACAAGTGGAAACGCTGTCTCTGCCGGACAACCGCATGGCAAAGGTGCAGCTGCGCGTCCTGCTTGACGGCGCGGTTCTGGCTACCGATGTGCTTGCCGTGCCGACAAAGGAGCTTTTGCACAGGGAGGTGTTGTAAGTGAGGATCCATGCAACACTCCATGCTGAGAATCTTCTTCTGAAAACCGCTCTATCCTCCGCGAACGAACAGCTTGCCGCAAAGCTCGGTGTTTCTGTCCACGTAGGAGGCAGCTTCTCCCTTGGACACGCTCTCACATGGGACGAACAAGGACGGCTTGCCGTACAGGTGGCGGATGCAGCAGAAGCGGACAACACGCTTCCCATCACCGCGGCGGCGGTACATACGGAGCTCGGCAATATCGAAGTCTTACTTCAAACCATATAAGGAGTACTTTCATGAGCATTTCTACAGAACTCACACGTTTGCAGACCGCCAGAAACAAGCTGCGCACAAAGCTGATCGCGCTCGGTCTGGTTACCGCAACGGCAAAACTCGACGACTGCGCTACGGCGGTAGATGGCATTACAAATCAGGGTGCGGTATCCGCTACAGTGCAGGAGGGCGACACCTTCACCATCCCGGCG
>OLGA01002577.1_pt1 | contig 12661 bp, 9 predicted proteins | sample 1604881 | NCBI WGS metagenome assembly OLGA01 (sample SAMEA3888896, study PRJEB22519) | human gut metagenome | biome: human gut; feature: human-associated habitat; material: faeces | place: Denmark | collected 2009
TGCATTTGCATCTGACGAAAAATCCATTCCCCAGCCGACCACCTCATTTGTGCGGCGTTACCTTTATTTTACAGCTTCGCCTGCGACAGCGGATATTCATCCAGCAGCGCCTTGAAATCCGCAAAATTCCGGCTCGTGCGGTCGACCATCGGCACAACCCACAGCAGAATCGCGAAGTCCAGCGCGACGGGCAGCCCGCCCTCCATCAAGGCGGCGGCAACACGGATGAAGCGGTACATTTCCGCCCGCGCGGCGCCCGAAAGCGGCGGTACCATCGCGAAAATCGGGGAGAGTACGGCGGTGATTTCCTCGTCCGACGTCTTGGCGACGCTCGTGGCGTCCAGCAGGGCGGTCAGCGCGGCTTGGCTGATTGGCGCGGCGTCATCCGCCGGCAGTTCCGGGATGAACGGCAGCGCGGGGAGCGGCAGAATCGGCCACTGCCCGGCGTCGTAGGCGGCATTGCGGGTCAAACCGATGCTGCTGCGCGACAAAAGCAGCTTGTGCATTCCGGAAATCGGCGCATAGTTCGGCAAGCTCGTCAAAAGCAGCACGGGCGTTGCGTCCACGGGGCGCAGGGCAACCATCGGGCGCTGTTCAGCGGAAATCTGGTGCGCAAAGCTGCGTTCCCAGCCCATTGCGGCGGCGATGTTGCGGATCAGCGTCGCGGCGGGCGCGGGGGTGGGCGACACAATACCGATGCGGTCGCTCATCGCCAGCAGGAGCAGCAGCGCAATCCCCTGATTCTTTGTCAGCGTCAGCCCGCACTTGCCGCACACAGCCGTCAGGCGTGCCAGCAGTTCGTCCAGCGTCGCCTGCTGCCCGCTCACGGGGCTCATGCGCAGCGGCTGACCCGTCAGCGGGATGTTCAGCTGCAAGTCGCCCAGCAGCTTCGAGATGGTCGCGGGGAGCGCATCGTTCTGCAGTGTGTCAATGTGCTTGAGCAGGGAATCGCGCTGCACGGTCAGGCTGTTCAGTTCGGTCTTGAGCGACGCCACCTGCGCTTCGCACGCGTCGCGGTCGCTCTCCAGCTTGCCCGTTTCCTTCTGCAGGCGGTTCGCCATGCCGGCGATAATTTCCTGCTTGAAGCCGTCCATGTCGCGGCGCGCCTTGTCCAACTGGCACAGGGCAGTCAGGCGCTCCGCCTCCAAATCCTGCAGGCGGTCGCGCAGCACGCGCTGGAGCGCGGTGATGTTGCGGTCCTTGCAAATGCGGGGCTCCAGCTTGGAGCGCAGCCCGTCCAGCGAGAGCATGAAGTCCATCAGCTGCTCGCGCGCTTCGGGCATCCGCCACGCGGCGCGGAAGGCGTTCACCGCGTCCGCCACGGGGTTGTCAATGGGGCGCATGGATGTGCCGTTGGGCAGGTTTTGCGCCGGCGGCTCGTATTTGCCAACATACCACTGGCTGCTCACCGTCTCCTGCACGCGGTTTTTGCTCGGCTGGGGGGACGTGCGCAGTGGCGTGCGGACGAGCGGCGTGCCGGTCAGCGGGCCGGTTTTCATCATGCTCGGCGGCATTTTCACCGGGCGCGTCTGCTGCTGATGCAGAAGGTTCGCACTGTCGGATACGCCTGTATTCAGGCTTTGCAGCGTCTCTTCAAAATCCTTCGTTTCGTCCAGAATGTTCAGCGTTTCGCCGATGGGCAGGGATTCATCCGCCGCGTCCGCCTTTTCCGCGGGCTTCTCCGCCGCGGGTGCTTCGGGGACAGTCTGGTCTGCCGGGACGGTCTGGTCTGCCGGGACGATCGGGTCTGCCGGGACGACCGGGTCTGCCGGGGCAGCCGCGGCACTCGGTGCAGCCGCCGGAACGGCTGCCGCGTCCAACGGACGGTCAAAACGGACGGGCTTGGGGCGCATCTGCCGCTGAATTGGCGCGGGACGCACCGCCGTGGGCGCATCCTTCAGGCAGAGAATTGTGCGCTCCACGCCGTCCGGGCAGGGCAGCGTGAACAGCATTCCCGCCATCCCACTGCTCTTTTGCGGCTTTTCCGGGTCATTTTTGCACACAGGCCCGTACAGCACGTTGTCTGCGCGCAGATAGAACAGGGGCGTAATCGCCGTTTCCGCCACCACCGCGGCATCATCCGCCGGGGCGGAAATCACCTCATAAAAGCTGTGCGCGGGCAATTCATGCACGGTGTCGGAATAGAGGATAAACTGGTTCGGTTCGCCCTTGTCAGGGCGGAAATTCTTGTTTGTGCGGATTTTTGTAGCTTCGGCGGGCAGGTTCGCCAAGTCAACCAGACAATAATGCCCAAGGTCACGCATCCGGCTCTTGAAGGTGTGCTGTTCGTTGCGGTCAGGGACGATGCGCAGGCAGCCTTCCACCGGAAACTGGTTCATCGCCTCTTGACGGATGTCAGCGTCCGGGGTCAGCAGAGGGCGGACGCGAAAATACGCCTGTTGGATATTGTCCTCCTCCAGATAACAGAAGAGAAGCTGATTGTCGATGCTCATAATTGCCTCCATAAATAATAAGTAATAAAATAAAAGGACAGAACACTCCCTATGAAAATTTTATCAAATAAAGTGCGAATCGTCAAGGGTTTCGACAGGGTTTTTCCGCAAAAAGACGCTATCTTTTTCCGCCGCGCATGAAACCGCCGAAAGCGCGCATAATGAACCCGAAAAGGGAGGCGAAAAACATGACGGTGGGGATGCTGCTGGCAACCATTCTGCTTGTGCTCACGTTCTCCGGCGTGCTTTCCGGCGCGTGGGAGCGGCTGGGGATTCGCCCGCGGACGGCGGGCGCGTGGCTGCTGGCAATGCTCGCGGCGCTGCTGATGCCGGATGTCCGGCTTGGCGCGGCGCGGGTGAATCCGGCGGGGCTGGCGGTGACGGCGGCGGCTTCCGTGCGCCTGATGATGACCATCCGCCCGCGCCGGGAGCTGGTGCGCGTGCTGCTGGGCAGCGTGATTGCCGGGGCAATGGGGCTGCTTGTGCTGATTTTGTCGGACGGGCAGGCGGATGCACTCTGGGCGTGTGCGATACTCATCGGGGCGGCGGCGTGCTTTCTGGGGGTCAGCCGGCGCGGGATGCTCCTGTGCAGCTTGATGGGCCTGCTCGTCGCGCAGGGCGCAGCGGGCGTGTCGGGGGTTCTCCGCGCGGACGTGCAGCCGTGGACGGATGCGGCGCTGCTGTGCGCAAGCGTATCCACCGTGCTGGCGGAAATTGTGCGCCGAACCGCCATTTTCCTGCTGACCCCGCCGGGCGTGAAAGGGGGACACCGCGGATGAGAAAGCTTCTGACGCTGCTTTTGCTGCTGATGATGACGCTCACCAGTTCCGCCATGGCGGCGGAGAAATCGGCGTATCGCTTGGCGGATGAGCAGGGGACGCTGCTGGCGTGGCTGGATGTTCCCCCTGCCGTCGGGGATGTGCTGCTGACGGCGGATGGCACGCGCCACCGGGTGATTGCGGTAGAGGGGCAGCAGGCGGTCTTGCGCGAGGATGGCACGGAGACGCTGCCCGATGTGCCGTGGTCTGCCCGCGAGACGGCACAGCCTGTGACCAGCGCCGTGCGCACCATCGGGCTGATGGGCGACGCGGCGCTTGTGCGGGATTTGCGGGAAGAGCTTGCGAATCAGGGCGCGGCGCTCGTGACGGTGAATCCTGAGCAGGCGGATTTTCCGCTGACCGTCGCGCGGGACGAAATCAGCAATTCCGCGGAATATGATACGCTTTTAAGCGGCGAGAAAGCGGCGAAAATCCGCCTGATTGTCCGCCGCGGCGGCGATAATGAAGCGCTGATGAAGGATTTCGCGCTCTCCGTCAAGGCGGGGCTTGACCACACCGCCCCGACGCTCATTCGGGACGTGTACTTTGCCGCGAACGCGCAAGAGCCGCTCCGGATGCTCTGGGGCGCGCGGGAGACCGAGCCAATCCGCCTGCAAAACACGATTTTGCCGCTGGCGCAGGTGATTTCAAACGCCTTGGCGCCCCGCGACACGGCTGGCGGCATTTCCGGCGGCGAGGACGTGCCGGAGCACAGTGCCGTGACGGGCTTGATTTTCGCCGGCGGTCTGCTGCTGGCGGGCGTGGTCGGCTACGGGCTGCTGCTGACCGGGGGACGCAGGCACGGGAAGAAAACATAACCCAAAAGGCGATTCAGCCGATGAAGCTGAACCGCCTTTTTCAGATGCGTATGGTGATGATGCCCGCCGTGGCTCAATAGTAGGTGATGGACACCACGTTCTCCGGCAGCCATACGCGGCGAATCTGGTACGAGCCGGACGGCTGGAACTCCAGGCACACATAGCCGTTCTCCCACGCCATGACCGCGCCGGTCGTGCCGGAGGAAATCTTCTGCTGATGCTGCTTGTAGTTCGTGCCCGGCCCGTAGTACGCCGTTGTGGTGGAGGTCACGCGCCCCGAACCGATCGCGCCGCCTTCAATCGGCACGCGGCTGACGTCAATGTCGATGCGCTGCTCGCCCGTGTAGGCGCGCACCATCTTGCCATTGTACTCAAATTCAACTTCCAGCCACCAGATATCGTTGCCGGACGCGCGGGACAGCACCGTCACCGTGTGGCCGCCATCGTTCCAGTAGGTGCCAAGCTCATCGTACTTCGTCGACGGGCCGGAGCGCGTCGAAATCGGGCGGTTGGACATGGCAAGCAGTCCGCTGCTGCTGTTTCCGGAGGACGAGGGCGTCCAGCGGCCAAGCGCCACGTCAAACGAGACGCAGATGGCGGGGCGGACGGCGTTGTCAAACTCCGTCACCTTGTTGCCGTGGTCGTAGAAGCTGCCGTGCGCGCCGACGAACACGCCGAAGGTCGACGTGCTGTCCACGCGCGCCCAGTAGGAGGAGGTGCCTGTGTCGCTGGCGGTGTACGCGCCGCACTGCCGGGCGTATTCCGTGGCGTAGAGCAGTTCCGTGTCCAAATACTGCTGGATTTCCCACTGGCTGAGGATGTACACATAGTCCGACGAATTGCTGACGTACACGCTGTTCAGCTGCCCCTGTTCCGCCGACGTGAACGCGGAGGACAGGAACGTGCTGTTCAGCCACGAGCGGATGGTGCTGTTGTGCCACGAGGTGGTGCTGGTCGAGCGGTTGTAGACCATCGAATCCAGCCCATACTCGCTCACCGCGCGGACTGTCCGGCTGCCGTAATCAACGCTGTACACGCGCCAGAGAATCGGCTCGTCGCCGTTGCGCAGGTTGCCATCCTGCTCGTAGTTGCCGAAGTAGAACGTCTGCCCGACGTACACGTCATTTGCCGCCGAAGCAGCGGGCAGCAGCGTCAGCAGAGAAATGAGTGCCACCAAAAACGACAGAATCCGTTTGTTGCGCATGGAAAACGACCTCCCGTACAGATTTTGTAAAACCATTATATGCCATACAACACGCCTTGTCAAGTCCAAAAAACGGCTGTTTTTTGCCAAAAATCAGGCGGCGGCAAAATTTTCATCCGACAAACAGTTGACCTTGACCGCGAAAAATGATACATTATAATGAGCGCGAATTCTGCGCTGTACGGTTAAGGAGGTACTTCCACTTTGCAACCCGAAATCAACCAAGAAGCCATCGCCCGGATGCTCGATCAGGTGCAGAAGCCGACGCGCTATACCGGCGGGGAAATGAATACGCAGCTCAAGCCGTGGGACAGCGCGAAGCTGCATTTTGCGTTCTGCTTTCCGGATACCTACGAGGTCGGTATGTCCCATCTGGGCATGAAGATTCTCTATGCCGCGATGAATCAGCAGCCTGATATGCTCTGCGAGCGCACGTTTATGCCGTGGGTGGACATGATGGAACTGATGAAGCAGGAGAAAGTTCCGCTGTTCACGCTCGAAAGCCGCAGCCCGCTCAGCGCCTTTGACGTCGTGGGCTTTACGCTGCAATATGAAATGAGCTACTCCAACATTCTGGCGATGCTGGAGCTTGGCGGCATTCCGCTTTTGCGGGAAAATCGCCGGGAGGAAGACCCGATTGTGGTTGCGGGCGGGCCGTGCGCGTTCAATCCCGAACCGCTGGCGGATTTTATTGACGCGTTCATGGTCGGCGACGGCGAAGAGCAGATTCTCGACCTCAACCGCGTCATCATGCAGGGGCGCGAAGAGGGCGCGAGCCGCATGACGATCCTCAAGCGCCTGTGCGCCATCCGCGGCGTGTACGTTCCGGCGCTCTATGACGTCCAGTATAACGCGGACGGCACGATTGCGTCCATGAAGCCGAACTGCCCCGAAGCGCCCGAAAAGGTCTTGAAAGCGATTATCCCGGACTTGGACAAGGCGTTCTATCCCACGGAAATCCCTGTGCCGTATATGGAGATTATCCACGACCGCATCATGCTGGAAATCATGCGCGGCTGCACACGCGGCTGCCGCTTCTGTCAGGCGGGCATCCTGTATCGCCCGGTGCGCGAGAGGAGTTTGGAGCATCTGGTGGAGCTGGCGCAGCAGCTGGAAAACACGACCGGGTATGAGGAAATCAGCCTGTCGAGCCTGTCGTCCGGCGACTATACCTGTCTGGCGGAGCTGATTCGCGAGCTGATTCGCCGTCTGGACGAGAAGCATGTGTCGATTTCGCTGCCGTCGCTGCGCCTGGACAGCGTGCTGAAGGATTCGCTGGAGGCGACGCAGAAGGAGAAGAAAACCAGCCTGACGTTCGCGCCCGAAGCCGGAACGCAGCGCCTGCGCGATGTCATCAACAAGGGCGTGACCGAAGAAGACCTGATGAGCAAAGTCTCCGACGCCTTCCACGGCGGATGGAGCAGCGTCAAGCTGTACTTCATGATGGGGCTGCCGACGGAAACGACCGAGGATTTGGACGGCATTGCGGATTTGGCGAAAAAGGTCGTTGATGCGTACTTTGCCGTGCCGAGGGGCGAGCGCGCGAAGGGGCTGCGCGTGGTGTGCAGCGCGTCCGTGTTTGTGCCCAAGCCCTTCACGCCCTTCCAGTGGGAGCCGCAGGACACGCAGGAGATGGTGCGCGAGAAGCAGAGCCACCTGCGCGAGAAGCTGCATATCAAGGGCGTGACGTTCAATTATCATGAGTCGGATTTGAGCTATCTGGAAGCCTGCTTTGCCCGCGGCGACCGCCGAATGGGGCAGGTGCTTCTCCGCGCGTATCAGAAGGGCTGTATGCTCGACGGCTGGACGGAGCTGTTCAAGTACGACATGTGGCGCGAAGCCTTTGCCGAGCTGGGCATCGATCCAGCGTTCTATGCCTACCGCCGCCGCGAGAAGGACGAAATCATGCCGTGGGATGTGATTGACTGCGGCGTGACAAAGGAGTTCCTGTGGCGCGAGAAGGAAAAGGCGGAAAAGGCGCAGACGACCAAGGACTGCCGCAAGGGCTGCAACGGCTGCGGCCTGCAGCGCTTCAAAGGGGTGTGCAAATATTGCGGATAATGGCTGTGTTTGAAAAAGGCATCCGCCTGCGCCACATCGGGCATCTGGACATTCAGCGGGCGATGATGCGGGCGCTGCGCCGTTCGGGGCTGCCCGTGGCGTATTCTAATGGGTATAATCCGCATATTCTGCTGACGTTCGCGTCGGCGCTGTCCACCGGGGCGGCAGGAAAAAAGGAAATTCTGGATGTGACGATGGCGCGCGAGGTGTCGCCGGATGATTTCCTCCAGCAGATGAACCGCGCCCTGCCGCCGGATTTGCAGCTTTCTTTCGCCCGTGCGCTGGATGACAAGCATCCGGCGATGATGGCGCTCGTGCAGGCGGCGGATTACACGCTGCAAATCGAGGATGCGAACGCGGCGAACAAGATGATTGCGGCGATTCCTGATTTTCTCCAGCAGACGAGCATTCTTGCCATGCGCCGCACGAAATCCGGCATGAAGGAAACGGACATCCGCCCGCTGCTGGTGTCGCTTTCCGGCGAAGGCACGGCGATTCATGCCGTCATGGTGCTGACGGAGACGCTGGCGTGCAAGCCGGATATGCTGTTAAGTGCGCTTAGCACCTTCTGCGGGCTGGAAAGCGCCCCGGATGCGCTGATTATCCGCAACGGCTTGCTGGGTCGGGATGAAAACGGCGAACTGACGCCCTTGGAGAACCTATGAGAACATTGCTTGTGCATCAGGGCGAAAAGCCGCTGATTGGCATATTGGAAGACGGGCAATTGGCGGAAGTCTTTTTCCCGCAGGAGGGCGACACGGCGGAAGCGGTGCTGCTGGGGCGCGTGGAGCGCATTGTGCCGGGGATGAAGGCGGCGTTCGTCGATATTGGGCAGGAGAAAAACGGCTTTCTGCCGCTGGAAGAGAAGAACACGGGGCTATCCTACCCGAAAACGGGCGACGCGGTCATTGTGCAGATTCGCAAGGAAGCACAGGGCGTCAAGGGCGCGTTCCTCACGCGCGACATCAGCCTGTGCGGGGAGACGATGCTGCTCACGCCCATGAGCCGCATGGTTGGCGTGTCGTCCAAAATCACGGAGGATGGCAAGCGGAAGGCGCTGAAGGAGACGGGCAGGGCGATTGCGCAGGAGCGCTTCGGCTTGGTGATGCGCACGGCGGCGGAGAATGCGCCGGAGGAAGAACTCGCGGCGGAAGCGGAGCGCCTGTTCCAGCAGTGGGAGCAGATTCGCCGCGCCGCGCCGACCGCGCATGTGCCGTCCGTCTTGATGCAGCCGCGAAGCACGCTCGAAGCCGTGCTGGATGATTACCGCCCGCGCGGCATCGACCAAATCGTGACGGACGACCCGGCGGTGGAGGCGAAAGCCGCGGGCATTGCGCCGGTTCAGGTGATTCCTGACAATCTGCTGACCATCTACAAAATCGAGTCGCAGCTAAAAAAAGCGCAGGAGCGCCGCGTGTGGCTCAGCAGCGGCGGTACGCTGGTCATCGACCCGTGCGAGGCGATGACGGTGATTGACGTCAACACCGCCAAATTCACCGGCAAGCGCGAGTTAGAGGACACCGTGCTGCGGCTGAATCTGGAAGCGTGCGGCGAGATTGCGCGGCAGGTGCGTCTGCGGAATTTGAGCGGCATCATCATCATTGATATGATTGACATGAAGACCCCGGAACACCGGCAGATGGTGCTGGACGCGCTGGAAGAAGCGTTCACGTCCGACCGCGTAAAGACGGTGATTCACGGCTTGACCTCCCTCGGTTTGGTGGAAATGACGCGCAAACGGTCACGTCCGCCGCTGCGGGAAATGCTTGCAAAACAGGAGGAAGCCCATGAGTGACAGAAAGCCTGTCATCATTTCAGAAGAACAGCTGGAGGAGCAGCGGCAGTATATTCAGCAGATTCGCCTGATGCCGGATGCCCCGAAGAGCTACCACGTTGTGACCTATGGCTGCCAGATGAACGCGCACGACAGCGAAATCCTTGCCGGAATGCTGCGCGACATGGGCATGGAGGAAGCCGCCGACCGCGAATCGGCGGATTTTGTGCTGTTTAACACCTGCTGCGTGCGCGACAACGCCGAGCGCCGCGCCTTGGGCAATGTGACGTGGCTCAAGGAAGTACGCAAGAAGAATCCGCGGCTGATGATTGGCGTGTGCGGCTGCATGATTCAGCAGCCCGGCATGGCGGAGAAAATTTTGAAGCAGTACCGCTTTGTGGATTTGGCGTTTGGCACGGCGAACCTGTACCGCCTGCCGGAACTGATGCTCAAAGCGCTGGAAAGCGACCACGCGGTGGTGGAGGTGGAGGAGCAGAACACGATTGCCGAGGGTCTGCCCGTGCAGCGCCTGCGCCATGACGCGGCGTATATCACGATTATGTACGGCTGCGACAACTTCTGCACCTACTGCATCGTGCCTTATGTGCGCGGCCGCGAGAAGAGCCGCAAGCCCGGTGATATCCTTGCTGAATTCCGCGGTCTTGTGGAGGCAGGCTATAAGGAGATCACATTGCTGGGACAGAACGTCAACAGCTACGGCAAGGGTCTGGAAGAAAAGGTGGACTTTTCTGATCTGCTCAACCTGCTGTGCACGGTGCCCGGCGATTACCACATCCGCTTTATGACCAGCCACCCCAAGGACGCCAGCCACAAGCTGATCGACACCATTGCCGCTCAGCCGAAGCTGTGCAAGCACCTGCATCTGCCGGTGCAGTGCGGTTCCGACCGGCTTTTGCAGCAGATGAACCGCCATTACACGGTGGAACAGTATCTGGAGCTCATCGACTACGCCCGCAAGACCGTGCCCGGCATCACCTTCTCCAGCGATATCATCGTGGGCTTCCCCGGCGAGACCGAGGAGGACTTTGTAAAAACGCTGGAACTGGTGCGCAAGGTGGGGTATATGCAGCTGTTTACCTTTATCTACTCCAAGCGCACTGGCACCAAGGCTGCCGAAATGCCGGACCCCACCCCCCGCAAGGAAAAGACCGACCGCATGACCCGCCTGCTCAAGGTGCAGGACGAGATCGCCATGGCGCTGGTCAAGGCGCAGGTTGGTCAGACTGTGAAGGTACTGGTAGAGGGCTTTGGCCGCAATGAGGGCACCCTCTCCGGCCGTCTGGACAACAACCTGACGGTGGAGTTCACGGCAGACGCTTCCCTGATGGGCAGCTATGCCAACGTACATCTCACGGGCGCACGGGCGACTGTGCTGCTGGGTGAGCTTGCCTGAGTGATTCCGGGGCAGTGCCCCTGAACGTATAAAATAAGAAGGAGACCATTCAAATGGATTGCATTGATCTTTTCAAGCGCGCAGCCGTTGCGCTGCAGACCGATAGCCGCTACCTCGTTCTGGATCAGACCCGCAAGGCAAACGATAAGGACGAAGAGCTGCAGAACCTGATCGGCGAGTTCAACCTCGCCCGCATGGATCTGAACAATGAGATCGGCAAGAGCGAGCGCAACGATGCCCGCATCGCCGAACTGAACGAAAAGGTGAACAGCCTGTACGGCCAGATCATGGGCAACGAGGGCATGGTGGCTTACAACGAGGCCAAGCGTGACTGCGAGAACCTCGTGAACTATATCGATGCCATCATCAACACTGCCATGAATGGCGGCGACCCCATGACGGTACAGGAGCCTTCTGCTTCCTGCACCGGCAGCTGCTCCACCTGCGGCGGCTGCCACTAAAACCGGCAAAAACAAAACGCGGCTGTGCAAAACAGACCGCGTTTTGTTTGCAAAAGCGGTTACAAGCCGCAAACTTGTGCACAGAACCATAGAACGGGAGAGAGGGTAAACCATGGCAGAGCTGTCGCCCATGATGCAGCAATATCTTGAGATCAAAAAACAACATAAGGACGAAATTCTGTTTTACCGCATCGGCGATTTTTATGAGATGTTCTTTGACGATGCCCTGACGGCATCCAAGGAACTGGATCTGACCCTGACCGGCAAGCAGTGCGGCATGGAAGAGCGGGCACCCATGTGCGGCGTGCCCTTCCACAGCTACGAGGGCTATGTGGCGCGGCTGATCGCCAAGGGCTACAAAGTAGCCATCTGTGAGCAGGTGGAAGACCCGGCCAAGGCCAAGGGCCTTGTCAAGCGGGACATCATCCGCGTGGTCACACCCGGCACGGTCATTGAGAGCAGTATGCTGCAGGATGACCGCAATAACTACATTGCCAGTATCTTCCTCAAAGGAAAGAAAGCAGGTTTGTGCTTTGCGGATGTCTCTACCGGTACGGCCCATATCACAGAGCTGAATGCAGACAAGATCGCCCCGGCGGTCATTACGGAGCTGTGCCGCTACCATCCCAGCGAAGTACTGATGAATCCGGGTCTGCTGGACTGCCGCGAGGTGACGGCGTACATCAAAAAGAATATGACTTGTTCGGTGGAGCTGATCGAAGAGGAGCGCTATGCACCGGGCCTTGTGGCGGCATCGCTGGAAAATCAGTTTGGCCGCGACTGGACGCAGACCACCGGCATTGCCGCCGACGGCCTTGTGCGCTTTGCCATGGCGGCACTGCTGGAATATCTGCACGATACCCAGATCAAGGGCGTGGAACGTCTGAAAACGGTCATAACCTATAATAAGGCCCAGTTCATGCGTCTTTCGCCCGTGACCCGCGCCAATCTGGAGCTGACCGAGACGCTGCGCGGTCGCGAAAAGCGGGGCACGCTGCTCTGGGTGCTGGATAAGACCAGTACATCCATGGGCAAGCGTATGCTGCGCAGCTGGATCGAGCAGCCGCTTATTTCCAGTGCACTCATCAACCACCGCCTGAACGCTGTGGAGAGCCTTGTCAAGCAGACCATGGCCCGCGGCGACCTGACCGAAGAGCTGGGTTACATTGCGGATATGGAACGCCTGATGACCCGCACGGTTTACGGCTCTGCCACACCCAAGGAGATCTATACGCTGGCCCAGACCTGCGACCGGCTGCCCGGCCTGCGCAGGCTGGCTGAGGCCTGCGGCTGCCCGGAGCTTGCTGAACTGGCAGTACAGATCGATCCGTTGGAGGACATCAAGGCCCGTATTTATGCGGCGGTGGACCCGGAAGCGCCCTCTACCCTCAAGGATGGCGGTGTCATTGCCAAAGGCTACCATGCCGAGGTGGACGAGCTGCGTTCCATCCGCGACAATACCAAGGGCGTTCTGGCGCAGCTGGAAGCCCGCCTGCGGCAGGAGACCGGCATCCCCAAGCTGAAGATCGGCTACAACCATGTGTTCGGCTACTACATCGAGGTCAGCAACTCCTACAAGAGCATGGTGCCGGAGACCTACATCCGCAAGCAGACCCTGACCAGCGGCGAGCGCTACATTACGCAGGAGCTCAAGGAGC
>OLGA01002587.1_pt1 | contig 12615 bp, 10 predicted proteins | sample 1604881 | NCBI WGS metagenome assembly OLGA01 (sample SAMEA3888896, study PRJEB22519) | human gut metagenome | biome: human gut; feature: human-associated habitat; material: faeces | place: Denmark | collected 2009
AATTATCTTCGTCACCACCTGCGCTTTTCAAGAAAGCCATAGAACCATCGGTGTAGTATTCGCGATCTTCACCATTTTTCCATTCGGCACGTGCACGGAGCTGGTTGATGGTAGAGATAGCATCCTGGAAGTTACCGGAACGTACTTGAGCTTCCGCTTTTATCAGATAAGTTTCGCCTGTACGGGCCATAATGACATCACGATGTGCGTCCCCTTTTTCTGCTGTACGCGAGCCGTCATCAGTTTTATTGATACCACAGAAGACATTGGACTGTGCTGGATTTCCGCTAACACCATAGGTGTTCAATACATATTGACCACCGGCATATACAGGGAACACATTCGGCACCCATTTATTTGTTTCGGGGTTTACAAAGGAGTGGGCTATACCACCACGACCTACTGTTCCATAATCGGAGTTTGTGGCGTCTTTAAAACGGTTGTCACTTTTTTTATTAAGAATAAAGATGATGCCTTGGTCGCCTAGTGTTGGAACCTGATCGGCTGTAATACCGTTTGTAGCCACTACATCATCTGCTTTCGATGCAATATTATTCAATCCGTAGACAGTTTTGAATGTTTTCCACATACGTGAGTCATTCACATTGTCAAAGATAGCATAAGCGTATTCTGTAGGGCGGCAACGTTGGAAGTCCATACCACCAATATATTGGCCACGTTGTGTCCAACCACCGGAGAAGTTGGAGAATTGTGGGTTGAAGTAATTATAAGTACGGTTTCCGAAACGTCCGGTTGCCGAAGAAGTGTGTTGGCATGACATTAATATTTCATTAGACTCCTCGGCTTTGCAGTCTATACCGGTCCATTTGGCGTAAAGGTTATTATAATCACTTTCTAACGGACATTTTGAGATGACTTCATCGCATAACGTAATCGCTTTTTTCAAATCAGCATCAGCAGGATAACTTGAGTTCCAGTCGCTGCAACGTTCAGACTGACGGTACAGCAAAGCTTTTGCCAGGAAGTGTGCTGCTGTGTATTTAGTCCATGTACCTGTACCACGCCATCTGTCTGTAGGCAGTTTGTCGTAAGCGTTCTGCAAGTCGGCGAGCGTAAAGCTCACCCCCGCATGGCTCGGGATGATCTTCTCATTTTCAATGTCGTAGCTCGCGTTGACCTTCTCGCCCACGAGCTTTTCCCGCTCCGCCGCCAGATCGACCGCCTGCGCGGGTACGGTCTCGTAGCTCGCCTCCGCGTCCGGATCGCCGTACAGCGTCACCTGGAGCGGGCAGCCGCCGCCAAGGTATGCGCCGCGCAGCGCGTCGCCGATCACACGCCGCGCCTGCTCCCGATCCGGGATATGGCGGCCGTCCCTGCTTTTGGTCACGCTGATCGCACTCTCGGTCGTCAGAGCGATGGCAAACTCCACCGGCTCGCACTCCAGCGCATCCAGCACCGGCTCCACCGCCGCGCAAAACGGCTCCTCGGATACGATGCTCTCCTCATGCTCGGTAAAAAGCGAGAAAAGGAAGCCCGCGCCGCTCTTGAAAAAGCCGTCGCCCTTCGCGCTGCGCACCCGCGCCAGCGTATCCGCGGCCTTCCGGCAGTCGATGTCCGCCGGAATATCGCCCAGCGCCACACCCGCGATCACCTCGCGGCTGTCTCCCTCCATCACGGCAAAGTCGAGCCGCGCGCTCTGCGCGTCAATGACCCGCCGCGTCAGCTCCGCCGCCGCCTGTTCCTCGGTCATGCCGCCGTAGTCCACGCCGCCGACCGTCGTGTTGGGATAGATGGTCCCGCTCAGCGTCGCGTAGGCGCACAGCCCCAGATACGCCGCGGCCAGCACGCCGAGCGCGATACCGGCAATGGCCCATCCTCTTTTGCCGCCCTTCGCCAAATGCTTGCCGCCCTTGCCGGCGCTCTCCGCCGTCTCCGCGGCCTCGTTTCTCTTTTCCTCAAAGGCACCCAGGTTTTCTTCCATTCCGGCACCCTCCTGCTGTTCTGAATCAATATCCCGCTGTGTATACCACAGCCAGTCTATTGCAGTATAGCATAGATTTTGCGAAAAAGAGTAACGATTTGGTTACAATTTTTACGCCGTTTTGGCAGCCCCCGTGCGCGGGATGCGGATGGTCAGCCGGATCTCCTCGTCCGTGTCCTCCCGCTCGCACGCCGCGTCCACCCCCGCGCGCTGCATGATGCCCATGCTCCGCCGGATGGTGTTGAGAAACAGCCGCACATCCTTCACGATGAACGTCGGCCTCCGCCGCGGCGGCGTGACCGCCGCGCGCTGCAAAACCGACTCGATGTACGCCTCCGCCTGCGCCACGTTGCAGCCACGCTCTATGATGACACGCAGCGCCGCCAGACGCTCGTTCTCGTCGCTCAATCGCAGCAGGGCGCGCGCGTGCCGCTCGGAAAGCCCCCCCTCGCGCAGCAACGCCACGCACGCGGGCGAGAGGCGCAGCAGCCTCAGCTTGTTCGCCACCGCGCTCTGCGACTTGCCCAGCCTCTCCGCCGCCTGCTCCTGCGACAGGCCGTAGACCGCGATGAGCTTTGCGATGGCGGCGGCCTCCTCCATGTAGTGCAGGTCCTGCCGCTGCAAATTTTCGATCAGCGAGAGCAGCGCCGACTCCTCCTCGTCCGACCGCACCGCGAGGCACGGCACCTCCCGCAGACCCGCGAGCTTCGCCGCCCGCAGCCGCCGCTCTCCCGCGATCAGCTCGTAGCCGTCCTCCCCGCGCCGCACGGTCAGCGGCTGCAAAATGCCGTAGCGCCCGATGCTCTCCGCCAGCTCGCGCAGCGCCTCCGGCTCAAAGTATTTCCGCGGCTGATCGGGATTCGCGCGGATCGCGTCCACGCTCAGATACAGCACGCGCCGGCCCGTCCACATTCCCTTGTGCATGATCTCCATGGCGTCCCCTCCTATCGCGGTCTCCCCCGCATCCTTGTCCCCATTCTAAAAGCGGCGGCACGCAAAGCCGCGCGAATTTTGTCAGGGAATCGGGAAAATTTTCATTTCCCCGATCTTCCTATTTACGAATCGCTCCGCTTCGTGTAAAATAAAGGGACTTATGATCGAACGAAGGGAGGCGCGCTATGGCCGGCTATGTTCTGCACCTGAGCGAGCAGGAGAATATCACCCTGTCCGCCGCCGTGACGCGCCGCCTGATCGACGGCGGGGACGGCGACGCCGCCCTGCTCTACCTGTGCCTGCTCAAAAACCGCGGCAGCGCCTCCCCCGAAACGCTCCGCGCCGAGCTCAAATGGGACGAAGCGCGCCGCTCGCGCGCCGAGGCCGCCCTTGCCCGCATGGGACTCGTCAGCGCCCCGAAGCCGGAGGAGCCCACTCCCTCGCCCGTCCCCGCGCCCACCGCCGAGCGCCCCGCCTATTCGCGCGAGGACGTCGCCCGCAAGTTGGAGCAGGACGCGAGCTTTTCCGCGCTTCTGCGCGAGGTCGAGCGCAAGCTCGGCCCGCTCTCTACGCCGTCCGTCGGCAAGCTCCTCGGGCTTTACGAGGACCTCGGCCTGCCCGCTGATGTTCTCTTTCTCCTCGTCAACCACTGCATCGCCCGCCACGCCGCGCAGTACGGCGCGGGGCGGCTGCCCACCATGCGCCGGATCGAGCAGGAGGGCTACGTCTGGGCGAGAAAGGGCCTCCTTTCCTCGACCAGCGCAAACGACTACCTCAACGCCCTCCACGCGCGCGAGCAGAAGTACCCCGCCTACATGGCAGTCCTTCAGCTCGGCGAACGCAAGCCCTCCCCGAGCGAGGAGAAATACCTCGCCGCTTGGGTGGACATGGGCTTCCCCGCCGAGACCGTCGCCCTCGCGTATGATAAGACCGTCCTGCGCTGCCACGAATTCAAGTGGGCGTACTGCAACGGCATCCTGAAGCGCTGGCACGAAAAGGGGCTCCACACCCCCGCGGAGACCGCGGCGGAAAACGCCGCGCCGAAAGAAGAAGAAAAACCGTCCGGCGGCAAGAACGACTGGATGAAGCAATACCTGTAAGGGAGGGGATCTCATGTCCTACGACGGAAAGCTCATGCGCCGCGCGATGGTCCGCTTTGAGGAGGCGAAGCAGCGCCGCGCCGACGCGCTGCACGCGCGCGAGCGCGCGGTCTATGCCGCCGTCCCCCGCATCGCGGAGATCGACGCCGCCCTGCGCGAGACCATGTCCAAGCTCATTTCCTCCGCCCTGCGCCGCGGCACGGACCCCCGCCCCGCCATCGAGGCGCTCAAGGAGGAAAACCTCGCCCTCCAGCGCGAGCGCGCCGAGCTGCTCGTCGCCCACGGCTATCCCGCCGACTACCTCGAGGATAAGCCCAACTGTCCCCTCTGCGGCGACACCGGCTGGCGCGGCAGCGAGGTCTGCTCCTGCCTGAACGACTACTATGCCCGCGTCCAGCTCGAGGAGCTCTCCCGGCTCCTCGACCTCGGCACGCAGAGCTTCGAGACCTTCTCCTTTGACGTCTACTCCCCCTACGCCCCCCTTGATCAGGACATTTCCCCCCGCTCGAACATGGAGCGCATCTACGACGCCTGCCGCGACTATGCCTACGAATTTTCCCCCCGCAGCGGCAATCTTCTGCTCTCGGGCGATCCCGGGCTGGGCAAGACTTTTCTCTCCGCCTGCATCGCACGCGTCGTGAGCGAAACGGGCCACTCCGTTGTCTACGACACCGCCGCCCACATCTTCGAGCGCTTCGAGGCGCAGAAATTCTCCCGCGACGAGACCGGCGGCGCGGACGATGACGTCTCCCGCCTTCTCCGCTGCGACCTGCTCATCATCGACGATCTCGGCACCGAACTGACCACCGAGTTCGTCCGCAGCGCCTTCTACCAGATCGTCAACACGCGCCTGATGACGAACAAAAAGACCATCATCTCCACCAACCTCTCCCCCGCCGAGCTCTCGCGCCGCTACGGCGCGAACATTCTCTCGCGCATCGAGGGCGCCTACCGCATCCTCCCCTTCTTCGGCGACGATATCCGCAAGCAGAAAAAGTAAAGCGCACGCAAAGAAGCGGCCTCCCTTACGGGAGACCGCTTCCGTCTTTTATTGGATGAGCATATTTTCGCCCACGACCGCCTTCGCCTCGTCCACCGAGGTGAAGTAGGCGTTGAGGATCTGCACCGCGGTCGAGGCCAGCGCGCCGCCGCTGCCGCCCTTTTCGATCACCACCGCCAGCGCGATCTGCGGATCGTCGTAGGGCGCGAACGCCACGAATACGCCGTTGCTGACCTTGCCGCCGGTCTGCGCCGTGCCGGTCTTGGCGGCGGCGTCCACCACGCAGTCCTTGAAATAATACGCCACGCTGCCCGACACGACCAGGTCGCGCATCCCCTGCAAGACCGCCTGCAAATTCTCCGGCTCGATGTCGATGATCTCCGCCGGCGGCTCGTCGTACACGTCGACGAGCTCGGCGCTGTCGTAGGTCCGCACCTCCTTGAGCAGATGCGCGTTGTACCGCGTCCCGCCGCCCGCGAGCGTCGCAACGTAGTTCGCAAGCTGCAGGGGCGTAAAGAGCGAGTACGACTGGCCGATGGCGGCGGTCAGCGTCTGACCGTCCGTCCAGTAATGCCCGTCGAGCGAGTTGACGTAGTCCGGCGTGGTCATCACGCCGATCTTCTCCGGGATCTCGATGCCCGTCGGCTCACCGAGCCCGAAGGCCGAGGCATAGCGCGCGATCGTGGAGATGCCCGTCCTGCGTCCGATGTCATAGAAGAAATAGTTGCACGACACCTTGATGGCCTCGGTCACGTCGATGCGCCCGTGCGTGCCGCCGTTCTGGTTGTAGAGCCAGCATTTGTAGGCCCAGTCGCCGTAGTGATACACGCCCTTTGTCAGAATGGTGGACTTCGGCGTGATGATGCCGGTCTCCAGCGCCGCGATGGCCGTCACCGGCTTGAAGGTCGAGCCGGGCGCGTAGGTGCCCTGCGTCGCGCGGTTCCAGAACGGCTGGAGCGGATCGGTGTTGTTCTCCGTGTAATCCTCGTTGAAGGTCTTGAGCGAGAAAGTCGGGTACGACGCGAGCGAGAGCACCTCGCCCGTGCCGACCTGCACCACCGCCGCGGCCGCACCGCGGTCGATGTCGTCCTCCGCCGTCATGCTCTCCACTGTCTCGGCGAGAATGCGCTCCACATCCTCCTGAAAGTCGATGTCCAGCGTCAGCGCGACCGTATTGCCCGGCTCCGGCTCGACGGAGTAGATCTCCCCCGTCACCTTGCCCGCCGTATTGGTCTCCACGATGCGCCGCCCGTTCCTGCCGCGCAGATAGTCCTCAAAGGCCAGCTCCACACCGTCGTAGCCGACGTAGGCGTTCATCGCGTAGCCCTTTTCCTTGTATTCGTTCCACCTCTCGCGCGGGATCTTCGTGACGCGGCCGAGAATGTGCGCCGCCGCGTCGGTCTGGTACTCGCGCACGGACGAGGTGCCGATGTGGATGGGCGCGTACGCGCCGTCCTTCAGCTCCGCGATCAGCTCCACGGAAATGTCCGACGCGATAGCCGCCGTCGAGAGCTGGTTGAGCTTCGTCACCGCGAGGCAGTAGCGCAGGCCGACGAGCTTGCGCGCCTCCGTGTCGGTCAGATCCTCATCCGCCTTGAACTCCGCGCGCAGCCGCGAGAGCAGCGCCTCGGGGCTCAGCGGCGGGTCAGTGTCGGTCGTCAGCGCGTCCTCGTCCGCCCACTTCTTGCTCACAAGGTAGCTGTTGAGCGCCGTGTGCGAGCCGGAGACGGAAAAATCGTAGGCGAACGGCGCGCCCGCCGTCAGCGGCAGCGTGTCCTCCCAGACGATCCCCCGGTTTTCCAGCAGCTCGATGAGCCGCAGCAGCTCCTTGTTGAGCGCCGCGTCGTCCGACGGCGCGAGCGAAGTGTCCAGCTCGAGCGTATACACGCTCCGGTTCGTCACCAGCGCCTTGCCGTTCCGGTCGGTCAGGATGCCGCGCGAGGTCACCACCGTCTCGCTCTTCGTGTTCGCGCGGATGGACCGCGCGCGGTACTCCGCGCCGTGTACGATCTGCGCGTCAAAGAGCGTCACGAAATACGCCGCCAGCACCAGCGAGAAGAGCACGCCGATCGCGAGCAGGCGTCGGCTGAATTGCTTTTTGTCGTCCACGGCAGGCCCTCCCTTCGCGGTTCTTTGCCGTTGTTACAGGGTAAATTTCCGATGCAGGAACACCAGCACCGGGTGGCACACGATCAGCAGCGGCAGCGAGAGCGCCAGCTCCTGCACCGCGCGCAGCGCGATGGCAGACAGCTCCGAGCGTCCGCCGGCGAGCAGCGTGACCGCCGTGATGAGGTCCACAAGCACGAATGCCGCCGTGCTCACCGCCAGCGAGCACAGGATGCCCGGCTGCAGCACGCTCCTCGCGATGAGCGCCGCGAGCAGCGCCGTGAGCGGGAACGCGATCGTGTACAGGCACGGCAGCGGAGCGGTCAGCGCCAGGTCGCACAGCACGCCGAACGCCAGCGCGAATACAAAGCCCTCCAGCCGGTCCTCCATCGACGCGAGCACCGCCGGCAGCAGCGGCGGCAGAAAGGGCGCGATGCCCCACACGCGCAGGTGGGCAAGCGTCAGCTCATGCCCAAAGAGCAGCAGCAGACACGCAAGCGCGTAAGCGGTCCATTTGACCGCCGTATCACGCGTGGTCGACGGCGACATGGCAGCGCCCCCTTTCCGAAAAATGCTTCACCGTCAGTCGACGATGTCAAAATCCTTGATGATGAATACCTCGCTCAGCTCGCCGAGCCGCGCCGCGGGCGCAAGCACCGCGTACTGCGCCAGTCCGTCGTCGCCCGTGCGCACGGACTCCACCGTCCCGATGACCAGCCCGCCCGGGTAGAACCCGCCGAGGCCCGAGGTCGTCACCACATCGCCCGAGAGCAGCTGCGCGTCGGCGGAAAGATAGCTCAGCTTGAGCTTTCCCTCGCCCATCAGCGCCAGATCGCCCTCCGCGACCGCGACCTCCTGCGTGCGGAACACCCGCGCGCCCAGCTCCGTGTCGGTGTCGATCACCGTCAGCACCGTGCACCAGTTGTAGCCCACCGCGGACACCACGCCCACCAGGTCGCCCTCGGCGGACACCACGCAGTCGTTTTTCTCCACGCCGTGCGCCGTGCCGCGGTTGAGCGTCAGCGCGCTCGTCCAGTTCGTGCTCTCGCGGTCGATGACCGCCGCGGACTCGAAGGTCAGGTCACGCCGCTGCTCCCGCAGCTCCAGCAGCTCGCGCAGCAGCGCATTCTCCTCGCGGTCGGCCTCGGCCTGCCGCGCGTCGCGCTCCAGCTCCGCCACGCGCTCGCGCAGCGCCTCGTTTTCCGCTATGAGGTCGGAGTAGTCCTTATAATAGCGCTGCTTGTCCTCCGCCCACGCCGCCACCGCCGTGACCGCCGAGCGGAACGGATAGGTCAGCACGCCCACCGCATTCTGCAAAAAGCCCGACGTCGCGCTCACAAAGCTCAGCACGCTGATGAGCACCGCGCAGGCGGTCGTAATAATGAGCAGCCGCAGGCCGTATTTTTCCAGAAATTCGCGCAAAGCGCAGCCCTCCCTTCGGGGGTCGTTATTTTAGAAGAAGCGCACGCCGAAATGCTTCGTCAGGCATTGCCCCAGCTTCTCCACCGGCAGTCCCATGACGTTGTAGAAGTCGCCGTCGATGCGCTCGACGAGCAGCGCGCCCAGGCTCTGCACGCCGTAAGCGCCCGCCTTGTCCATCGGCTCGCCGGTGGCGATATAGGCGCGCAGCTCCTCCTCCGTGCAGGGACGGAAGTACACGTCCGTCGATACCGTAAAGGCTTCCGCCTTGCCACCCTGCCGCACCGTCACGCCCGTGCAGACCGTGTGGCGGTTCCCCGCCAGCTCCGTGAGCATCCGCAGCGCGTCCGCCTCGTCACGCGGCTTGCCGAGCCGGTCATTCTCCAAAAACACCATCGTGTCCGCCGTGATGAGAATATCCTCCGGCCCGACCAGCGGCGCCGCCGCATCGGATTTCAGGCGCGCGATGTGCGCGACGATCTCCTGCGGCGCAAGCCCCTCGGGATAGGTCTCCTCCATGTCGGGAACGACCACGGAAAAATCGGTGATGCCCATGCGCCGCAGCAGCTCATGGCGGCGCGGCGACTTGGAAGCCAGCACGATATGCGGCATGATCTCAGTCCTCTTTTCAATACAAGTCGTAATATCACGCAGAAAAACTACGCTTCGTTTTCATTTTTACTCCACGCCGCGGTAGAAAAGCCCGCGCGTGATGTCCTTGGGCGTGTATTCCTCCCGCCCCTTGTAGGCCCGCAGCACGCGCACGCACTCCTCCGCCGACTCGGTCGTAAAGCGCAGCCGCGCGTAGGTCAAACCGATTTTCCGGTACTCCGGCTTGTCCGCCAGCCACAGCGTCTTGCCGTTCTGGAGCTCGCTCCGGCAGCCGTAGGCGTGCAGCACCGGGAACCGCTCGCCCACGCGGTCGGTCAGCTCCGGCGCTCCGGCGCACGCGCTGTCCGCGCAGAGAGCGCCGCAGCGCCCCTTAAAGTGCCGGCAGCCGAACTCGTTCGCCACGATGCAGTTTTCCGTGATCATCAGCGGCAGCCGCCCGTAGACGATGGCCTCGCAGGGGATGCACTTGCTGATGTCCCGCAGCTGCTCGTGCCGCAGCTCGAACGACAGCGTCGCGCCCGATAGCCCCTGCTCCTGCAAAAACCGCAGCGCCGCGGAGTTGAACACATTCAGCCCGAAGTCCCCGCGCAGCTCCATATCCAGCCCGCGCACGAGCGCGAAATGTCCCAGATTCCCCAGCACCGCGCACTCCACGCCACGCTCCTTCGCCGTGCGAAGCTGTTCGCGCAGACCTTCCTCGTCCGCCGTCCGCCACACGCGCGGCAGCACGGCGGCAAATTTCGTCCGCCCACGGTATTTCTCCACCTCGACCGACGGCAGCAGCTCCAGCGGCACATACACCGTCTCCACGCCCTCGCGCACCAGCGCGTCGGTCAACTGCCCGGCACGGTAGATCGACGCCGTGAAGCGCGGCGGCTCCGTCGGGTTTTTGATCCTCTCAGCCGGGACAAACGTCCCCTCGCGCCGCTCGGGTATCTCCGTCCGCATCGCCTCCAGCGCCGCGAGCGCGTCGCGCCGCAGCGCGTTGAGCGCGCTCGCCGGAACGGACAGCCCGTCCTCAACCGTCACCGCGCAGTCCGACACCGTGAACGCCGTCCCGCCGGTCTTGCGCAGACGGGCCTCGACCTCCCCGGCTGTCACCGCGCGGCTTCGCGCCGCCTCCGGCGCGACTCCCGTGACCGTGACGCAATGCCCGTCGCCGTCCTCGGCGGTCAGCACCATCGGCTCGCCCAAGCGAAGCGCCGCGCGGAAGCGCACCGGCACGAGCCGCATATCCTCTTTTTCATAGGCCGCCCGCAGCGTGCCGAACCACTCCTCCGGCCAGCGCGCATTTTCCGGGCGAACGCCGAACATTTCCTTCCCGCGCCGGCCGCGGTAATAGCCGTCCGTGAACCCGTCGCGTGAGAATGCCAGCGCGAGCTTTTTCTGCTCGTCCGCCGTCGGTGCGCGGTGCTCGCGCAGCAGCGCGGCATAGATGCCCGTCACCGCCGCCACATACTCGGGCCGCTTCATGCGCCCCTCGAGCTTCAGGCAAGCCACGCCCATCTCCGCCATCTCGCCGGCATACGCCGCGAGGTTCGCGTCCTTGAGCGACAGCGGATTCGCGTCCGCCTTCCCGTGCCAGCCATAGCGCAGACGGCAGGGCTGCGCGCACGCGCCGCGGTTGCCGCTCCGCCCGCCGATCACCGCGGACATCTCGCACATTCCCGAATAGCACATACAAAGCGCCCCGTGCGCAAAGGTCTCGATCTCGATCGGCGCGCGCTCCGCGATCTCGCGGATCTCCTCACCCGACAGCTCCCGCGCGAGCACTGCCCGCGTCATGCCGAGCCGCGCCGCCTCCTCCACACCCGAGAGCGTGTGCAGCGCCATCTGTGTGCTCGCGTGCAGCGGCACATCGGGGATCACCGCGCGCAGCGTCTCGTAAACGCCCCAGTCCTGCACCAATATCGCGTCCACGCCGTATTCGCTCGCCCGCCGCGCCGTCTCGGCGAGCGCGGGCAGCTCGCGGTCGGTCACGAGCGTGTTGAGCGTCAGATAGACCTTCACGCCCCGCAAATGGCAATAACGCACCGCCGCCAGAAATTCCTCATCGCTGAAGTTTCTGGCGCTGCGGCGCGCGTTGAAGCTGCCAAAGCCCATATACACGGCGTCCGCGCCGTTCTGCACGGCGGCGACCAGCGCCTCGCGTCCGCCCGCGGGAGAGAGCAGCTCCGTCATTATTTCTTGTTCTGCAATTTGAACAGCTCGCGCTTGAGCTCGCTGACCTCGTTCTTCGCCTGCGCGGCGTCGTCGATGTACTGCTTGAGCTGGCGGCGCAGCGCCTCGCTGGCCTCGCGCTCCTTGAAGAGCTCGTCGGCGATGTTCGCCGCGGCGAGCACGGCGGCGTCGGTGCGTCCTACCTTCGCGCCGGTGAGCATTTCGTCCATCTTCGTGCCGACGTAAGCGCCGACCTTCTGCATATAAGAGGGGGCCTCCTCGGCGACAAAGGTATACTCCTCGCCGCAGATGCTGACGGTAACGCGGTTTTCCATCGTATGTTCTCCTTTCTCTTCCCCGGGAGCAGACGTAATAATACAGTTTTTAATATAACACAAAGTGCATTGGGATAAAAGAGGGATTTTAAAAATTTACAATTTTTGCCGCCGTCGGCGGCGGGGCTTGCCGCACGAAGCGCGGCGCTTGTCAAAGGGGGTATTCTCTTGGTTGAAGAGAATACCCCCTTTGGAACCCCCAGAGACAACGAGGGGACACCCCTCGACCCCGCATTGTCTGTCCCTGCAAGGAATCACTGCACGCGCTGCGCAAAGAACTGCCTGCGGTTTCCTGTTGCCGCTTTCGATTTGGTCTGCGTCTATGTCCGCTCAGCCGCTGCGGCGGCGGGGTTTCGGGCACCGTTATGGTATCTTTCGCTCAATAAAATCGTAGGGATTGCGAATATACTCATGCACGTCGGTCGTTCCCTCTTCCTTGCGCCGCATCTTGTCGGCAAGCTCCTGTGCCTGCCGCAGCGTTTCCCGCGCCGTTCCAAAATTTTGCTGTTCCATCTCGCGCAGCGCTTCGCTGATCGCATGGTCAAGATAGTAATACATCCTCTGATACGCCGTCATTTTTTTCACCTCTCCCTTGCATTTTAAGGGAAATACCCTTAAAATGCAATAAGGAATATTCCCTTATTGCATACTAAAGCCGCGAGGTGATAGTATGTATGAGCACTTGCGCGCCCTGCGCGAGGATAAGGACTTATCCCAAAAACAGCTTGCCGACCTTCTTCAGGTTCATCAGACGACTTATTCCGACTACGAGCGCGGAAATGTCAACATTCCCGTCCCCGCCCTGATCAAGCTCGCGGACTTTTATAAAACCAGCGTCGACTATCTGGTCGATCATACCGACGACCCAAGACCCTGCCGTAAAAGAAAATAACCTCCGCCGCGCAAGCCCCGCCGCAGTCACATCCCACCGTAACCCCGCCGCAGAGCGGCGAAGCAACAGCGCTCTACCGAAACCCCGCCGCAGCAGCGGCTGAGCGGACATAGACG
>OLGA01002588.1_pt1 | contig 12610 bp, 9 predicted proteins | sample 1604881 | NCBI WGS metagenome assembly OLGA01 (sample SAMEA3888896, study PRJEB22519) | human gut metagenome | biome: human gut; feature: human-associated habitat; material: faeces | place: Denmark | collected 2009
GTCGTTAAAATTGTAGGCAATACCGGTCGCGTCCGTACCACGGACTTGGCATTCGCGCGCCAGCGTGTTCAAGATTTTGTTCTTGGTGTGAGTGCTCAGGCACTCCTTAAAGTCGATTAAGCCGAATAAACTGCACAAATTTCATTCCTCCTCATTGGTGGTATTGACGGGTTCATTGACATACAGGCGGCGCTCCTTCAAATACTGGATAAGTTCTGGTTCGTTGATATCGTCCAGAAAATCAAACCAGCTAAGCTCCTGCACGGCGGTGTCAGACATAGAAACAGCCACCTCGACGAGATGGTTGACCATCTGCAAGGTGGCTTTGAGGGTATTCAGCTTGAGCGTGCCGCGGAACATACGGATTTCAACCGTGTCCGAGTTTGTAAGGTTAACCGCCGTGTAGCGCCCAGCGCAGGAATTCTTCGCGTGGTTCATCTGCTCGGACGGTGTAAGACGAATGCCGTACCGCGCCGCCCAGCGATTCATCTGGGACTGGGTGCGACGGCTGAACCGCAGCAGTTCCGCCCAGAATTTCTCGACGAAGTACAGCAGGCGGGCAATCGCGGCTTCCTGCTGCTCGTAAGTACAACCGAACGCCAAGCGGGAGATGTGAACGTGAAGTCCGCAAGTGCCTGCCGCATGGCTGAGATAACCCATGCTTTGCGCTTTGCGCAATACCTCCGCCCACGGCATTTCATTCAAATGGTACTCGAGTGTCATCGGATGGGTGACAAGCTCAAGACCTTCATCCAGACTGCCGTCTGTCTTGATGTACAGGTTTTCAGCGTCCTTGTTCGCGATATCGAGCAGTTTTTGCGCATTGCTGTTTACCGTGCCGCCGTCATCAATTTCGAGCTCCACGCCGAAATGCCGCAGGCCCTTGCCATGAAACACAAGATCCGGTGTGTAATTGTACTCGTGTATAATGTTACAATGCTCATCCCAGCAGGATGCGCAGTAGGCGTTGTCGTCATTATCCCAATACGCGCGGTCACGATGAATAATGCGGTTGCAGTCTTCGCAGCGGACGTAGTATTCATCAAAGCAGTGGTCGCAGAGTGTGTGGGTATCGTCCTCGACGGCGTTTTCCTCGTAGACCCGCTCGGCACAGTGGTCACAGATTACGGTCAGGCGGTCGGCACAATCCTCGCAGAGCCAGTCGCCTTCCGCTTGATACATGTCTTCAATTGGGTATTCTGCACCGCAGTTTGCACAAATTCTCGTTTCGCTCATTGTCTGTTCCTCCATTTCGTTTGGTAAAACTTAATACTCTTCGGCAAGCAGCATAGTAGAATGCGTCAAATCGTCGATGACGAACACCTTCGCGTTTACGGCATCATCACACGGCACATCAAGCTCGTAGCGGTACGGCGGCTGCTCCTGCTTATGGACGATGTGCTGACCGGTTGGCGTTTTGGTAAGGATAAACACTTGCAGGTAATCCTTTCTCGGCACTTCCATCGTCAAAACCATGTGCCACATGAGGTTGATCAGCCATGAGGGAATCTCAGCCATCACGTCGCACGTCAGGAATTTTTGATTTTTGAACATGTTTCTTCTCCTTTCAAACAAAAATAGGCCACAGGGAATTACCCTGTGGCCCTCATGAATATAATATATATTTTATCTGATTGGAAAAACGGACAGTACAAGCTCTGCTGTTCAAGAGTAATATCTACAGTCAAAATTTGAATTTTGAATATAGATAAGTGACTTTTGTTTCTTATTATGATATGCTGTATCTGCATGGGATAGAGGATCAATCGGATATGCACATAGCTGTAATGGTCTAGGCGTTTTGATTTGAGATAGGTTGTATTGTGAATTGATTACGAGCGTTGGAAGTACGCTGTCACGCGGAAGTCTAAAACTACTATGGCGTTCGCAATCTCGAGCTCTTTTATAATATAAGGGGATTTAGTCATATGATTCATTTAATCGCAAGTGATATTGACGGGACGCTGCTGCAAGGCGGACAGACCCGATTAGACCCGGCGCTGTTTGACGTTATTGAACGGCTGGAACAGCACGGAATTCGTTTTGCGGCGGCGAGCGGCAGACAGTATACCAATCTGCGGCGGCTGTTTGCCCCTGTCGCGGACAAAATCGACTATATCTGCGAAAACGGCAGTCTGGTCATCAGCGACGGCAGTGTGCTGTATAAGCAGGTGATCGACCGGGCGCTCGGCACGAAGATTCTGCGCTGCATGCTGGAGATGGAGGGCTGCGAACCGCTGCTGAGCGGAGTCATGCAGTGCTATGTTCAGCCAAAGGACCCGGCTTACGCGGACCATATGCGATATTTTGTGGGGAATGATGTAGCGGTTGTAGAGGATCTGACAGCGGTGCCGGAGCCGTTTCTGAAAATTGCGGCGTATTTCCCGGACGGCGCCACCGAAGAATACCGTCTGCGTATCGCGCAGGCTGCGGGAGGGACGATGCGGCCTGTGGTTTCCGGTATGGCGTGGGTGGACCTGCTGCCGCAGGACTGCGATAAAGGCACAGCGCTTGCGGTTTTGCAGCGCCATCTTCATATAAATCGAGAAGAAACGATGGCTTTCGGGGATAACGAAAATGATGTGGAGCTGCTTCGGCAGGCGGGACTGTCCTATGCGATGAAAACAGGCAATCCGTGCGTTCTTCGACTGGCAGACCGTGCGGCGGATGATGTCATATCCGAACTGAATATGCTGCTGAGCGAATTGGAATAAGACGATTTTGATCAGAACAAAAAAACACCACCCTTGCGGGTGGTGTTTTGAAGAAAAGGAGAATTAGGATTTTGTCGTGAGCTTAAACAGAACAGCGCCGTGCGTATCGATCGAGCATACAATGCCGGAGGAAACGACAGCATCGGGCTGGTCGCCCCAGAGGTCGTGAACCGTGTATTCACCGGACAGACCGAGCTTGTCCAGCGTGATCTCGCGCTTTGCCGGAAGATTGCCGAGATTGAATACGGCAAGGTAGGTGTTACCCTGCTCATCTTCAGCCTGCCATGCAATCGTGTCGCAGACATTCAGAATTTCGCGGGCGTTCCGGCTGTCCTTCAGCAGTGCCAGCACTTCCGGGTTGGTAATCAGGCCGAGCGTCCATTCATCCAGATCGGTCAGCTCGCAGCCAAGCATAAGCGGCGAACGGAAAATCGACCACAGCGTCAGCATGGTGCGCTGCTCAGGGCGGGTCAGAAGCGTGTTGCGCTCGAAAACGCCGTGCTCGCAGCCGCGAATGGAGATATGGCCGACCGGAAGCATATCGCAATCCGGGAAGCAGCCGTTCGATACGTAAGGACTCCAGTTGCGGCAGCGCATGAACATTTCAGTAATATCTTCCCAGCGGTCCCAGAAATCGTTGGTAATGCGCCACATATTGGCGTATTTGCGCAGGTGGTCCGCCTGTTCCACCATGGCCGGTCCGGGAGAAAGACTCAGCACAATATCGCGGCCGCAATGCTGAATTGCTGCGGCGATCATTTCGATTTCTTCTCTGCCGGAATAGTCGTAATCCTGATTGATACGGCGGTAAACCACGCAGATGTCATCTACCTTGACGAAATCGACGCCCCACGAAGCGTACAGCTCGAACAGAGAGTCGTAATAGGCCTGTGCGCCGACGGCAACGGGATTAAGACCGTACATATCCGAGTTCCAGGCGCAGATAGAAGCCGTGTGAGCAATATCACGCGCATGAACATCGGTACCCTTGATGGGTACGTTCTTTGCAACCGCCTGACGCGGAATGCCGCGCATGATATGAATGCCGAATTTCAGTCCCTTGCTGTGAATGTAGTCAGCAATCGGTTTGAAGCCTTTTCCGTCTGCGGCGGAGGGAAAACGATTTGGGGAGGGCATCAGACGGCCGTATTCGTCCATGCAGAGCTCAGCAAAGGCGTGATAGGCGGTAGAATCTGCGGTCGGCTCCGACCACTGAATATCGCATACAACGTATTCCCAGCCATAGGGCTTCAGATGCTCTGCCATATAATCCGCGTTTCGGATGAGGTCCTCTTCCGTAACGGAGGCACCGTAGCAGTCCCAGCTGTTCCAGCCCATCGGCGGATTGACAGCAAACAAGTTCTTGTCCATAATTACCCTTCTTTCATAAATCATGTAAATCTGAAATTGTATGATCAAATCCGACTGGTTTGTCTTGACAAATTGGATTATAGCACTATTATAAAAAGTATCAAATGACTTAAAAATCATTTTGAAAAGGGGTAGAAGGATAAATCTTTTTATATTTCAAAATAAAGAAACAAAAATTAAAATAAAATTTATAAAATTTTATTAGATATGTTTGATAAAGTCAGCTCGGAAGGGACGGACCGACATGGTAGTATATCTTTTTAATTTCAACACCTGCCAGGATCTAGCGCTGCTGGAAATCGGCGATCAGCAGTGTTCGCCGCTGTATGCCTTTGGCCCGAATATTCGTAATGAATACATTTTTCATTACGTTGTATCGGGAAAAGGTGTGGTTATGCTTCAGCCCTCCGGCGAAAAAGGACAGAATATTCTCTCCGAAACGATTGAAGTCAAGGCGGGAGAAGGTTTTCTGATAGAGCCGCATACCGCGCATATGTACCGTGCTGATGAGAACGACCCATGGCATTATATCTGGATCGTATTCACCGGCCTGAGCGTACCGTCGTATCTCCGTGCGTGCGGCCTGACGCGGAATAATCCGGTTTTTTACCCCCAAAGCTATGCGCATGCGGTATCTTCCCGCGTCCGGGAGCCGCTTCGTCAGATACTCGGCCACCCCGATGCCTCAAAAGCGTTCATTATCGGGCAACTGCATCTTTTCTTTGACGGACTGATGGAAAATACCGCGGTACAGTCAAAAAACGTTACGACGGATATCAATATCGCCAATGTCTACATTGCGGAGGCGATGCGCTATATCGAATCGCGCTATGCGGATATTCGCTCGCTGGATGAAATCGCCGGTTTCTGCAATGTCACCCGAAGCCATCTGGCAAGGCTGTTTCGCAGCACGCTACATGTCACATTGCAGGAATATTTGATCAATTATCGAATGGATAAGGCCAAAGAGCTGCTGGTCAACACCAATCTGCCGATTTATCAGATTGCGCAGCAGGTTGGCTATGAAGGCGCGCTGCAATTCAATAAAGCGTTTAAGAACAGAATGCAGGTGCCGCCCAGAACGTGGCGGCTGCAGAACCGGCTCCGGCTGAGCGGCGACCCTGACAGAAAATAGATATGCAAAATTGTACGTACATTTTGTTTACAAAAATGAAAACATACGTTATAATAGGAGATGTAATAATGATCATGGCAAATCAAGGAGAATGAGATATGGCACAGCCCAAATATCAGCTGTTACAGCAATGGCTGAGGGACCAGATAAATAGCAGAGAATACACTGCGAATCAGCAGATTCCAACGGAACTGGAGCTTGCTGAGCAGTTTGGATACAGCCGGCAGACGATACGGCAGGCGATCAGCGGCCTGGAGCAGGAGGGGCTGCTGAAGCGGACGCCGGGGCGCGGCACGTTCGTATGTCAGCAGAATGCCGGCCGGGTGAACCGCAGCGAATCCCGCACCCGCAGAGTCGGTGTGCTGACCACGTATCTGGACGATTATATTTTTCCCGGCATCATCAACGGCATCGAGCGGGTGCTGAGCCGTCATGACTATCTGTTTACGCTGGGACTTACGCACAATAAAACGCTGGACGAAGCGACGGCGTTGCAGAAGCTGCTGGCGGACGTGGATCTGGAAGCCCTGTCCGCCCAGCTCCACGCCGAGCTGAAGGACGCTTCCGGCCAGAAGAAGGCCCGGATCGTCAAGCGGCTGGAAGTGGTGGACGCCTTCCGGATCTCCGGCAACAAGCCGGAGTGGATGATCATGGACGTTCTGCCCATTCTGCCTCCCGACCTGCGCCCCATGGTGCAGCTGGACGGCGGCCGCTTCGCCACCTCTGACCTGAATGACCTGTACCGCCGGGTCATCAACCGCAACAACCGCCTCAAGCGGCTCATGGACCTGAACGCCCCCGACATCATCGTCCGCAACGAGAAGCGGATGCTGCAGGAGGCTGTGGACGCCCTGATCGACAACGGCCGCCGCGGCCGTGCCGTCACCGGCGCCAACAACCGTGCTCTGAAGTCCCTCAGCGACTTCCTGAAGGGCAAGCAGGGCCGTTTCCGTCAGAACCTGCTGGGTAAGCGTGTCGACTACTCCGGCCGTTCCGTTATCGTGGTCGGCCCCGAGCTGAAGATCTATCAGTGCGGTGTGCCCAAGGAGATGGCTGTGGAGCTGTTCCGCCCCTTCATCATGAAGAAGCTGGTGGAGGACGGCACCGCCAATAACATCAAGTCCGCCAAGAAGATGGTTGATAAAGGCACCACCGAGGTATGGGACGCTCTGGATGTCATCATCAAGGACCACCCCGTTATGCTGAACCGTGCGCCGACCCTGCACCGTCTGGGCATCCAGGCCTTCGAGCCGATCCTGGTCGAAGGCAAGGCCATCCACCTGCCGCCGCTGGCCTGCGCCGCCTTCAACGCCGACTTCGACGGCGATCAGATGGCAGTCCACCTGCCGCTGAGCGCCGAAGCCCAGGCTGAGGCCCGCTCGCTGATGATGGCTTCCGACAACATCCTGAAGCCGGCAGACGGCCACACCGTGACCATGCCGTCCCAGGATATGATCCTCGGCCTGTACTACCTGTCCACCGTGATGGAAGGCGCCAAGGGCCAGGGCCGTGTGTTCTCCTCGCTCGCCGAGGCCGAAATGGCCCTCGACCTGCACGAGATCGACATGCAGGCCGAAGTGCTCATCCGCATGCCCGCCGACTTCGTACTGCCGGAAGGCTGGGAGCCGCGTGAGATCAAGGTCGTCGACAAGGACGGCCACGATGATCTCGAAACCGTCAAGGAAGAGCGTTTCCACGACGGCACCACGCTGTTCGCCACCTCCTACGGCCGTGTTCTGTTCAACGAGACCCTGCCTGTCGACTACCCGTTCGTGAATGTGCCGGTCGGCAAGAAGCAGCTGTCCAAGATCGTCGACGACATCGCGACCCGCTACTCCACCGCCCAGGTGGCAGCCTCCCTGGATGCCCTGAAGGATATGGGCTTCACCCGCGCACCGTGGTCCGGTGTCTCCTTCGCCTTCTCCGACGTTATCGAACCGCCGGAGCGCGAAGAGTTCATCGCCAGGTACGAGGACGAGGCGGCACAGGTCAACGAGAACTTCGAAATGGGTCTGATGACCGAGGAGGAGCGCCGCAACGAGCTCATCAAGCTCTGGACCGAGTGCACCGCCGAAGTCTCCAAGGCCGTCGAGAAGCACTTCGACGCCAAGAACAACCTCGCCATCATCGTGCAGTCCGGTGCACGAGGAAACATGATGCAGATCAACCAGATCGCAGGTATGCGAGGCTTGGTGGCAAACCCGAAGGGCGAGATCATTCCTCGACCGGTCAAGTCCAACTACCGTAAGGGCCTGTCCGTGCTGGAATACTTCATCTCCAGCCGCGGCGCCCGTAAGGGCCTGGCCGATACGGCGCTGCGTACCGCGGACTCCGGTTACCTCACCCGCCGCATGGTCGACGTCTGCCAGGACGTCATCATCCGCTCCGACGACTGCGGTGCGGACCGCGGCATCATCGCCAGCGAGATCAGCGAGAACGGTCAGGTCATCGAGAAGTTCTCCGAGCGCATCCACGGCCGCTATCCCGTCCACGACATCCTCAAGCCCGGCACCGACGAGGTGCTGATCTCTAAGGATCACATGATGGACGCCTCCGACGCCGATCTGCTTGAGAAGTTCGACATTCACGAGGTCGAGATCCGCACCGTCCTGACCTGCCGCGCCCATTCCGGCGTGTGCGCCAAGTGCTACGGCATGAACCTGGCGACCAGCAAGCCCGTCGGCCCCGGCGAGGCGGTCGGCATCATCGCCGCACAGTCCATCGGCGAGCCCGGCACGCAGCTGACGATGCGTACCTTCCACACCGGCGGCGTTGCCGGCGGCGACATCACGCAGGGTCTTCCGCGTGTTGAGGAGCTGTTCGAGGCGCGCCGTCCCAAGAAGATGGCGACGCTTTCCGAGATCGCCGGTAAGGTCAGGTTCGAGGAGGCCACGAAGGGCAGCCTGCTGAACATCATCGTGACCGCCGACGACGGCGACACCCGCACCTACTCCGTGCCGCACACCGGTCTGCGCGTGAAGGATGGCGACGTGATCGAAAAGGGCTGCCAGATCCAGGAGGGCGCGCTCAACCCGCACGACGTGCTGCGCATCCGCGGCGCTTCCGCCGTTCACAACTACCTCATTCAGGAGGTTTTGAAGGTCTACCGTCAGCAGGGCGTTGACATCAACGATAAGCATATCGAGGTCATCGTCCGCCAGATGATGCGCAAGGTGCGCGTGGAGGAATCCGGCGACACCAACCTGCTCTCCGGCGCGATGGTCGACGTTCTGGAGCTGATGGACGCCAACGAGGACGTTGCGCGCCGCAATGCCGCCGGTGAGGTCAATGCCGAGACCGGCGAGCCGCTGCGTGAGGCTGAGGCCACCCAGCTCCTCATGGGTATCACCAAGGCGTCCCTCGCCACCGATTCCTTCCTCTCCGCCGCGTCCTTCCAGGAGACCACCAAGGTGCTCACCGAGGCCGCCATCAAGGGCAAGGTCGACCATCTGCTCGGCCTGAAGGAGAACGTCATCATCGGTAAGCTCATTCCCGCCGGCGCGGGCCTGAACGCCTACCGTGAGTTCGCCGAGGAGATCGTCCCCGACCGCGAAAAGCCGGTCGAGGAGGAGACCGCGGCAGAGCCGTATGACGGCGAAGCCGCCGAAACGGCCTCCGAGGCCGCCTCGACCGAGGCGGGCGAGAGCTCCGAAGAGGTCTAAATATCGCAGAAGAAGAGCCGACCGCACCGGTCGGCTCTTCCTTTATACATTAGTACCGAAAAGAAAATGAAAAAATCGTACATTTCAGAGAAAATTTTAGGCCGCGAAGAGCAAATATCGCTTGACGGTGGGGGACAACTATGCTATAATTCTACCTTGCGCGAGACTGTTTCGCGGATTTTGTTATGCCGTGAGGAGGGCGTGCCGTGTTAGAAGAGCTCAGCACCGCCCAAAAGGTCGTCGGCGTGAAGCAATCGCTCCGCGCGCTGCGCGAGGGGAGAGCCCGAAAGGTCTTTCTCGCCTGCGACGCAGACCCCACCGTGACCGGACGGGTCGAGGACGCCTGCGCGTCGGTTCCCGTAGAGCGGGACTTCACGATGGCGCAGCTCGGCAGCGCGGCCGGCATCGCCGTCGGCGCCGCGGTCGTAACGCTCCTGAACGGATAAATATGGTTTTTTCGGGATATTTTACCGATATCCTGTAAAAAATAAATTGAGCCTCCGGCTCGCAATTTTTCAGAAAGGAGAACTTTTGAATGCCTACTTTTAATCAGCTGGTCCGCAAGGGCAGAGAGCAGGCCACCTACAAGTCCAATTCTCCCGCCATGCAGTATAGCCTCAACACGCTGAAGAACAAGGAAACCAACCTTCCTTCTCCTCAGAAGCGCGGCGTCTGCACCGCTGTGAGAACCGCGACCCCCAAGAAGCCGAACTCCGCTCTTCGTAAGATCGCCCGTGTGCGTCTTACCAACGGCTACGAGGTCACCGCTTACATCCCCGGCGTCGGTCATTCCCTGCAGGAGCACTCTGTGGTCATGATCCGCGGCGGCCGTGTCAAGGACCTCCCCGGTGTGCGTTACCACATCATCCGCGGCACTCTGGATACCCAGGGCGTGAACGGACGTATGCAGGCCCGTTCTAAGTACGGTGCCAAGCGCCCCAAGGCCGGTAAGAAGAAGTAATTCTTTTTCCCGTGCGTGGACAAGCGTCCGAACTGAATTGCATTGTGCGTTTGCGCAAGGCAACAAGACGGGCCTGTGCTGAAAGCACGTGCCCACCGCCTTGCCGAGCGTTTACCTATATATAATAGGCAGACCTCGGACAGGCATTACACGGAACACAATGTGTTTCGAGTACCTATGATTTCATTTTAATTCTATATGAAGGAGGGAAGCAAAGTGCCCAGAAGAGGAAATGTACCTAAGCGGGAGGTCCTGCCTGATCCGCTTTACAACTCCGTCCTGGTTACCAAGCTCACCAACAGCGTTATGCTGGATGGTAAGAAGGGCGTAGCGCAAAAGGTAGTCTACGGTGCCTTCGAGATCATCAAGGACAAGACCGGCAAGGAGCCTATGGAGGTTTATACCCAGGCTCTCGAGAACATCATGCCGTCTCTGGAGACCAAGTCCCGCCGTGTGGGCGGTTCCACCTATCAGGTTCCTATGGAGGTCCGCCCCGAGCGTCGTCAGACCCTGGGTCTGCGCTGGCTGACCAACTATTCCCGCGCCCGCAGTGAGCGCACCATGGCCGAGCGCCTGGCAGGCGAGATCATGGACGCCGCCAACAACACCGGCAGCGCCGTGAAGAAGCGCGAGGATACCCACAAGATGGCCGAGTCCAACAAGGCCTTCGCCCACTTCCGCTGGTAAGCCCCGCAAACTGATTAGAAGGAGAACGTTATGCCGAGAAAGGTTACACTGGAAAATACGAGAAATATCGGCATCATGGCCCACATTGATGCAGGCAAGACCACCACGACCGAGCGTATTCTGTACTACACGGGCGTCAACTATAAGATCGGCGAGACGCACGAGGGAACCGCTACCATGGACTGGATGGAACAGGAGCAGGAGCGTGGTATCACCATCACCTCCGCCGCTACCACCTGTTACTGGAAGGGCTCCAAGGACCAGTTCCCCCGGACGCGTATCAACATCATCGACACCCCGGGTCACGTGGACTTCACTGTGGAGGTGGAGCGTTCTCTGCGTGTGTTGGACGGCTCTGTCACCGTGATGTGCGCCAAGGGCGGCGTGGAGCCTCAGTCCGAGACCGTGTGGCGTCAGGCCGATCACTATCATGTGCCCCGCATGGTGTACGTGAACAAGATGGACATGCTGGGCGCGGATTTCTATCACGTGCTGGACATGATCCACGACCGGCTCAAGTGCAACGCCGTGCCCATCCAGCTGCCCATCGGGAAAGAGGAGTCCTTCAAGGGCATCATCGACCTGGTGGAGATGGACGCTGATATCTATTACGATCAGCTGGGCAAGGACATGCGCGTGGAGCCCATCCCCGCCGATATGATGGACCTGGCCAATGAGTATCGCGAGAAGCTGCTGGACGCCGTTTCCATGTTCGACGACGAGATCATGGAGATGTATCTGGAAGGCAAGGACATTCCCACGGATAAGATCCGCGCCGCCATCCGCAAGGCCACCGTGGCCGTGGAGATGGTGCCGGTCACCTGCGGCTCCTCCTACCGGAACAAGGGTGTTCAGAAGCTGCTGGACGCCATTGTGGACTATATGCCCGCCCCCACCGATATTCCCGCCATCGTTGGCACCAACCCCAAGACCGATGAGGAGGAGGACCGTCACGCTTCCGATGACGAGCCGTTCTCTGCGCTGGCCTTCAAGATCATGACCGACCCCTATGTGGGCCGCCTGAGCTTCTTCCGCGTGTATTCCGGCACGCTGAACACCGGCTCCTCCGTGCTCAATGCCACCAAGGGCAAGCGCGAGCGCGTGGGCCGTCTGCTGCAGATGCACGCCAACCACCGGGAGGACCTGGAAACGGTCTATTCCGGCGATATCGCCGCCGTGGTGGGCCTGAAGAACACCACCACCGGCGACACCCTCTGTGATGAGAAGCACCCCATCGTGCTGGAGTCCATGGAGTTCCCCGAGCCCGTGATCCGCGTGGCCATCGAGCCCAAGACCAAGGCCGGCCAGGAGAAGATGGCCATCGCCCTGGCGAAGCTTGCCGAGGAGGACCCCACCTTCCGCACCTACACCGACGAGGAGACGGGTCAGACCATCATCGCCGGTATGGGCGAGCTGCATCTGGAGATCATCGTGGACCGCCTGCTGCGGGAGTTCAAGGTGGAGGCCAACGTGGGCGCGCCCCAGGTGGCCTACAAGGAGACCATCCGCAAGGCAGTGGACCAGGATACCAAGTATGCCCGTCAGTCCGGCGGTAAGGGCCAGTATGGTCACGTGAAGATCCATGTGGAGCCCAACGAGTCCGGCAAGGGCTACGAGTTCATCAACAAAGTGGTGGGCGGCGCTGTCCCCAAGGAGTATATCCCCGCCATCGACGCCGGTATCCAGGGCGCAATGCTCTCCGGCACCGTGGCCGGTTACCCCGTGGTGGACGTGAAGGTCACCCTGTACGACGGCTCCTATCACGAGGTGGACTCCTCCGAGATGGCGTTCAAGATCGCCGGCTCCATGGCCTTCAAGGAGGCCATGCGCAAGGCCGATCCCACGCTGCTGGAGCCCATCATGAAGGTCTCCGTCATCGTCCCCGAGGAATATATGGGCGACGTCATCGGCGATATCAGCGCCCGCCGCGGCCAGATCCAGGGCTACGAGATGCGTGCCGGCGCCCAGCAGATCGACGCCTTTGTTCCTCTGGCGGAAATGTTCGGCTACGCCACCGATCTGCGCTCCCGCACCCAGGGCCGTGGTCAGTACACCATGGAGCCCAGCCACTATATCGAGC
>OLGA01002589.1_pt1 | contig 12606 bp, 9 predicted proteins | sample 1604881 | NCBI WGS metagenome assembly OLGA01 (sample SAMEA3888896, study PRJEB22519) | human gut metagenome | biome: human gut; feature: human-associated habitat; material: faeces | place: Denmark | collected 2009
GCCGCAGGCGACGGAAGGAGTTTGTCAATTCATCTGAATCGCGTCGTTCTCCGCAAGTTCCTGCAAGAGCTTCTGTTTCAGCTGCTCCACATAGGCCTCGATCTCCGCCGCGCTGCTCAGCCGCTTCTGCGGCAGCACGTCGTAGCGGCGGATGGTCTTGATGCGCAGGTTCGGGGCGTTCTGCCCGTGCAGCCCCGCCAAAAGCTGCTCCAGCCGCCTGCACTGGCCGTCGCGATAGGTGAAAATCTGGGTGATGATCGCGTCCAGCTCGACGGGGCTTTCCGCTTCCAGCGCGCGCGCCTTGAAGGCTTCGAGCTGCTCGTCGATTTTGCGGATGTCGCCGCGCAGCTCCGGCTCGTCCCCGGCGAGGGTATGCACGTCGCCGCGCGCCTGAACGACGGTTTCCTCCACGCGGGCGCGGCGTGCGTCGCTGATGCGCGCGTAAGCCTGCTGAACGGCGGCCTTCAGCTCGGGCAGCCGCCTGACCTCGCGATAGGGGCGCTGCATCTGGATAATGGCGCGGATGGCCTTTGCGGCTTCCACCGCCTGCGGCTCGTCGGCGAAATAATGGCTGTCGCGCTCGGCCTGTTCGCTCAAGCGAACCGCGTCGCGGAACACGCCCGCCTGATTTTTGAAGAAGAAATCGACCTCCGCGAAGTCCTCCTTCCAGTCGAGCAGCTCGTCCTCCGCGCGGGTGAAGGCTTCGAGCATCGCCACGTTGTCGCCGCGCCGGTCGAGGATGCCTTCCGGCGATAGCCGCGCTTGTCCTCCGGCAGGAAGTTCGGGCACTCGGGATTGGCGCAGAAGGGCTTGTTGAAGCCCTTGCCGGCCTTCTTGAACATGGTCTTGCCGCACACGGGGCAGTCGTCCTTTACCGGCACGTCCCAGGTCATAAAATCGCAGGTGGGGAACTTATCGCAGCCGTAGTAGGTATAGCCGTTGCGGCTGGTCTTTTTCAGGATGCGTCCGCCGCACTTGGGGCAGCGGCCGGGCATTTCCACCACCAGAGGCTTGGTGAACTTACACTCCGGGTAGCCGGGGCAGGCCAGGAACCGGCCGAACCGACCGGACTTGACCACCATGTTGCGGCCGCACAGGTCGCACTTCTCCTCGGTCACCTCATCAGGGACCTTCAGGTACACGCCCTCCATGTCCTTCTCGACCTTTTCCAGGTTCTCATGGAACGGCACGTAGAACTGGCGGATCAGGTCCTTCCACTTGACCTGGCCGGCCTCCACATCGTCCAGCTTCTGCTCCATGCGGGCGGTGAACTTTACATCCACGATGTCCGGGAACCGCTGGCACATCAGGTCGTTGACCACGCCGCCCAACGGTGTCAGGCGCAGGTACTTGCCCTCCTTGATGACGTACTCGCGGTCCAGAATAGTGGACACGGTGGGCGCATAGGTGGAGGGGCGGCCGATGCCGTTCTCCTCCATGGTGCGGATAAGGGTGGCATCGGTATAGCGGGCCGGGGGCTGGGTGAAATGCTGCAGGGGCGCAAAGCCCACCGCCGTCACCTGCTCGCCCTCCTCCAGCGGCGGCAGGGGAGAGTCCTTCTCCTCCTTGTCGTCGTCCCGGCTCTCCTCATATACAGCGGTATAGCCGGCGAATTTCAGGTTGCTGGCGGAACACCGCAGGGCATGGGCACCGGCGGCGATCTCCACGGAGATGCTGTCATACACGGCGTTGGCCATCTGGCTGGCCAGGAAGCGGCTCCAGATCAGCCGGTAGAGGCGGTACTGCTCCGGCGTCAGGTCGCCCTTCACCTGCTCCGGCGTCAGCGCCGGGTCGGAGGGACGGATGGCCTCGTGGGCGTCCTGGGCCCCGGCCTTGGTCTTGTACTTCCGGGGCACGTCGGGGCAATAGGCCGTGCCGTAGCGGGACTGTATCAGCTCGCGGGCCTGGGCCTGGGCCTCGTCGGAGATACGCAGCGAGTCGGTACGCATATAGGTGATCAGACCCACGGTGCCCTCGCCGGTGATGTCCACGCCCTCATACAGCTGCTGGGCAATGGCCATGGTCCGACGGGGCGTCATATTCAGCTTGCGGGAGGCCTCCTGCTGTAAGCTGGAGGTGGTAAAGGGCGGCGTGGGGCTGCGCTGCTTGTCGGTACGCTTCACGGTCTTGACCGCGAAGGCCTCTTTTTTCAGCTCCGCCACGATGCGCTGGGTATCCGCCTCGTCCTTAGGCTCGTATTTCTTGCCGTCCACACCGTAGTAGTGGGCGATAAAGGACGCGGCGGCGTGGTTTTGCAGGTGTACGTCCAACGTCCAGTACTCCTGGGGCACGAAGGCCGCGATCTCCTGCTCACGCTGGGCCACCAGCCGGATCGCCACCGACTGCACACGGCCGGCGGACAGGCCGCGGCGGATCTTCTTCCACAGCAGGGGGGAAAGCTGATAGCCCACGATGCGGTCCAGCACACGGCGGGCCTGCTGGGCGTCCACCAGGTCCTGGTCGATGGCGCGGGGGTGCTGGATGGACTCCTGCACCACCTTCTTGGTGATCTCGTTGAAGGTCACGCGCCGGGCCTTGTCATCCGGCAGGTCCAGCAGGTGCTGCAGATGCCAGCTGATGGCCTCGCCCTCGCGGTCCGGGTCGGTGGCCAGGTACACGGTCTTGCTCTTGTCCGCCGTGGTCTTCAGGTCCTTGATGATATCCTCTTTGCCCTTGATGGGCCGGTAGTTGGGGGTAAAGTCACCCTCCACGTCCACGCCCAGGGTGCTCTTGGGCAGGTCACGCAGGTGACCCATGCTGGCCTTGACCACATAGTCCGGCCCCAGATATTTGCCAATGGTCTTGGCCTTGGCCGGGGACTCCACGATGACCAGGTTCTTCTTTGCTGCCATATTGTTACTTACTCCTTTTTGAGTTCCACCGTCCGCAGGAAGCTCCGCGCTCCCTGACGGCAGACGTAGCCGTCGATCTCCAGCACCGTCAGCGCCGACAGCACACGGCGCACCGGCAGTTCGGCCAGCAGTGCCGCGTCATCGGTAAGGGTGGGTATATCCGCTTGCAGAACGGACAGCACCGCGATCTGATCGTCGGTGAGTCCGGCGGTGTCCTGTGAAATATCCAGCACCGGCAGTACCGGCGTGGTGGGCGCGGGCGTCTCCTCCACGGGGACGGCAGGCGCGTCGCTCTCCGGCTCCGCGCCCTTGGGCAGGGGCGGGATCGTGGCCCGCAGAGGCCGCAGCTTATGGGGGAAGCGGCTCTCGTAAAAGCTCAGCACGTCCCAGGCCTCGCACACCAGGCCCGCGCCCTCGCGTATCAGCGCGTTGCAGCCCCGGCTCTTGGGCGCGTCGAAGGGGCCCGGCACGGCAAAGACCTCGCGGCCCTGCTCCAGCGCCGTGGCGGCAGTGATGAGCGCACCGCTTTTCTCCGGGGCCTCCACCACCACGGTGGCAAGACTCAGCGCACTGAGCAATCGGTTCCGCACCGGGAAGTGGTCGCCCCTGGGCTCCGTCCCGGGCGGGTACTCCGACAGGATGACGCCGGTGGCGGCGATGTCCTCATACAGCCGACGGTTGGCCGCCGGATACACCACGTCCGCACCGCCGCCCAGCACCGCGGCGGTAAAGCCGCCGGCGCGCAGAGCGCCCTTCAGCGCCTCGCCGTCGATGCCCTTGGCCATGCCGGACACCAGCAGCGCCCCCTGTCTGGCCAGCTCATAGCCCAGCTGTGACGCCGCGCGCACGCCATAGGGCGTGCAGTCCCGGGTGCCCACCACCGTGACGGCCACCTCATCATCGAACAGGGGCAGGCTGCCCTTGCCGTACAGCAGCAGGGGCGGGTCGTAGATGTTCCGCAGCCGCGCGGGGTATCCCGCGTCGTCCATGGTCAGCAGGAACTGGCCGTCTCTGGCACAGTCCTCCAGCACCTTCTCCGCCCGGTCCAGCGATTTGTCCGCCAACAGGGCGGCCTGTAATTTCGTAATGCCCTCTGCCAGCAGCAGCTCGCCCTCCGGGGCAAAATAGATCTCCTCCGGCGAGCCGAAATGCGCCAGCAGATGCAATTTCGCCCGTTCCCCCAGACCCGGCAGTGTGGTCAGCCACACCCAATACTTCAAAGCCGCCATCTCAGTTCCCCTCCTCCGCGCGATAGGCCTCCCACAGCAGCACCGCCGCCGCGGCCGCGGCGTTCAGCGACTCACAGTGGGACGACATGGGGATACGCAGCGTCTCGCGGCACAGCGCCAGCACCTCCGCGCTGACGCCCCGGCCTTCGCTGCCGATGACCAGCGCACAGCGGCGCAGATCCCGCTGCCGCACGTCCACCGTGTCGTGGCGCAGGGCCGTGCCGTACAGCGGCAGCCCCGCGTCTGCCAGCAGACGGGGCAGGTCCTCCAGCCCCACCGCGTACAGCGGCAGGCGGAACACCGCGCCCATGGCGGCGCGCAGCGTCTTTGGCCCATAGGGATCGGCGCAGCCCGGCAGCAGCAGCGCACCTGTGCAGCCGAAGGCGTCCGCCGTCCGCAGCACCGCCCCCACGTTGCCCGGGTCCTGCACACCGTCCAGCACCACATAGCGGCCCGGCGACAGGCGCGCAGGCGCCGCCATATCCGGCAGGGCACACAGGGCCAGCATCCCCTGGGGCGTGGGCATGGGCGAAATGGACGCCATCACGTCCGCCGGCACCGTCACCCGCCGCACATTCTCCGGCAGTCCCTCCGGGAAGGCCACACCATCCGCGGCGATGACACACTGCACGGACACGCCGTGCTGCACCGCCTCGCCCACCAGCTTGGGGCTGTCGCACAAAAACACCCCGGCCTTCCGCCGGAGCGCCGCCGTATCCAGCCTGCGGACCTGTTCCAGCAGCGGATTGCGCCGGCTGGTAATGCGCTCTGTCATAACGGTGCCCCTCCCCTCTCAGAATATTCCTTATAATATAGGTATCCTCTGCGAATGTCAACAAAAAATAAGGGAACGCGGTACGGCGTTCCCTTATTGCGTACTCAAACCGCGTGTCCCTGCGCCCGGATGATCTCCGCCACCTGTGCCACACACTCCCGGCAGATAGCATCCTCCGGCGCCTCCACCATCACCCGGAGCACCGGCTCCGTACCGGATTCACGCACCAGAATACGGCCCGTATCGCCCAGACGGCGGGCCACGTCATCCACAGCCTTCTGCACGGCCGGGTCCTGACGGGCGGCAGCCTTGTCGTGCACCCGCACATTCTCCAGCACCTGGGGATAGATGGTCAGTCCCTCGGTGAGCTTGCTCATGGGCTGCTTGCGCTCCAGCATGACTTCCATCAGCTTCAGGCTGGTCAAAATGCCGTCGCCGGTGGAGGCGTACTTGGAGAAGATGATATGCCCCGACTGCTCGCCGCCCAGGGCGCAGCCGTTTTTGCTCATATACTCGTATACGTACTTGTCGCCCACAGCGGTTTTGGCATAGCGGATTCCCAACCGGTCAAAGGCCCGGTACAGTCCGAAGTTGGACATGACCGTGGTCACCACCGTGTTGTGGGGCAGCTCGCCCAGCTCCTTCATATGGCGGCCGCAGATATACAGGATGTGGTCACCGGTGATGATCTGGCCCTTTTCGTCCACCGCCAGGCACCGATCCGCGTCGCCGTCGTAGGCAAAGCCCACGTCCAGGCCTTTCTCCACCACGAAGCGCTGCAGGGCCTCGATATGAGTGGAGCCCACGCCGTTGTTGATATTGAAGCCGTCTGGCTCATCGCCCATGACGTAGGTCGTGGCACCCAGTGCGTCAAAAACGCTTCTGGCGATCATCCAGGCGCTGCCGTTGGCACAGTCCAGCCCCACCTTTTTCCCCTTGAAGGAGAACATCCCCAGGGAGATGAGGTAGCCCACGTAGCGGTTGCGCCCCGCGGACCAGTCCACCGTGCGGCCGATATGGTCCCGCTGCGCCAGGGGCAGCGTCTCCCAGGTCTGGCCGAACACGCTGAGCTTCCCGTCCAGGTAGTCCTCGATCAGGGCGATGGTGTCCTCGTCCATTTTCTCGCCGGACCGCCCGATCAGCTTGATGCCGTTGTCATAGAACGGATTGTGGCTGGCGGAGATCATAATGCCGCAGTCGAAGCCCTCCGTCCGCGCCACATAGGACACAGAGGGCGTGGTGGTCACGTGCAGCAGATAGGCGTCCGCGCCGGAGGCCACCAGTCCGGAGGCCAGGGCGTACTCGAACATATAGCTGCTGCGGCGGGTGTCCTTACCGATGACCACCTTTGCCGGCTCGCTGTCACCGCCGCGGCGCTTGCATTCACCGCAGTACCAGCCCAAAAAGCGGCCCACCTGATAGGCGTGGTCCGCCGTCAGGGTCACATTGGCCTCGCCCCGGAAGCCGTCCGTGCCGAAATATTTACCCATTTTTCTTCCTCCCTGTCAGCGCTGGGCGGCAATGTCGCCGCTGCGCTTGTAGATGCTCGCCGCCGGCACGGTGCCCCGCACCGAGGACAGCGGATATACCCGGCTGCCCCGTCCGATGACGCTGCCGGGGTTCAGCACACTGTTGCAGCCCACCTCCACGCCGTCGCCCAGCATGGCGCCCACCTTCTTGCGTCCGGTGTCGATTCGCTCCGCACCGTCTGTGACCACCACATGGGTCTTATCGGACTTCACGTTGGAGGTGATGGAACCGGCGCCCATGTGGGATTTGTAGCCCAGAATGCTGTCGCCCACATAGTTGTAGTGGGGCGTCTGCACGTTGTCGAACAGGATGACATTCTTCAGCTCCACGGAGTTGCCCACCACGCAATGGGCGCCCACCAGCGCGCTGCCCCGGATAAAGGCGCAGTGGCGCACCTCCGTCTCCGGCCCGATGATGCACGGGCCGGTGATGGATGCCGTGGGCGCGACGTGCGCCGTCCGGTGCACCCACACCTCCGGGCCAAAGGGCAGATATTCGCTGTCCAGCTGTGCGCCCAGCGCACGAATGCAGTCCGCCAGGTCGGAGAGCACCTCCCAGGGATAGGTAAAGCGGGCCAGGTAGTCCCCCGCCAGTGTATGTGTCAGATCATAAAGGTCGTTGATGGTGTACATAGTCTCCTCCTTCGCGCCTGTGCTACTGTACGCACCGCGCCGGGATGTTATGTGCTAAGTATACTATCCGGTGCGGCATTTGGCAAGTGGGGGACAGAAAAAACACCCCCGCGCCGCTTTGGCGCAGGGGCGTTCTCAGCCATTTCAGTTGTCCAGCGGCTTCATTGTGGGGAACAGGATCACGTCGCGGATGGAGTCGGTGCCGCAGAGCATCATGGCGCAGCGGTCGATGCCGAAGCCCAGGCCGCCGGTGGGCGGCATACCGTACTCCAGCGCCATGACGAAGTCCTCGTCCATCATGTCGGCTTCCTCGTCGCCGTTGGCGCGCTTTTCGGCCTGCGCCTTCACAAACTCGCGGACCTCGCGCGAAAGCTCGGGGTAGAACGGGGCGAGCATGGGATCGTCGTCGGCGGCGATAAGGATGGTATAGAGTGCCGGCGCCGTGTTGACGCCGTTAATCACCAGAGTCTGATCCTCCATGTCGCGAGCGGCCTGCTTAGCAAGCTTCTTAAAGGAGAACGGGGCACGGGTGGCACCGAAGATGCCGGCCACGTGGTCCTCGAAGATGTTCAGGAAGTTCACGAAAGATCACTCTCCGTATAGGTTCTTTGGTATCCGAGCAAATATAGGCATATCCCAACGATTATAGAGGATAGGGTTCCCGCAACCGCCGCCTTGGCGACGACCGCGGCTGCAAGGCTGGCAATTTCCATATGGTGTGCAAGACAGGACGCCGCTGAGCAGCCGATGCCGGTGACAGCGATGGCGGCGATTGCGGCAAGGTTTGAGCCCTGATCGGCACGCTTGGCATGGGCATTGAGCAGCGCAGATGACGCCGCGGCAGTTGCCGCGACCAGCACAAAGGCAGCCCAAAGGAGCGGGTCTCCCAGCGCTGCGGCAACGTTACCGAGCCCCAGCACGCCTCCGGCTGAAAGCGCGACCGTGGCCAGACGGGCAAAAAGCGCGCCCATGCCCGTTGCCGCGGCGGCGCTTGCCGGGCCGAGCCAAAATGACGCGACGCCGGCGGCGACCCCAGCTGCCAGGAAGGTATTGCCGGTCAGACAGCCAAGCGCGAGTGCACAGGTGAGCGCGGCGCTCGCGGCAGCCTCGGTGCGACCCCAGGCGATCCACCAACCGGACATGGCGGCGGCAAAGATCACCGCGACGGGCAACATCGACAGGATACCCTGCGCCTGCATGGTGGCGTTGGCCATGAGCACCAAAAAGCCCACAGCCGAGATGGCCGAGCCGATCTGGGGGGCCAGGCCAGCCGCCGCTCCGATCGCGATAGCCGCAATGACCAGGCCGGGAAGCGCCGCGACCCCGGCCGTCTGCATCAGCAAAAAGCTAAAGGTGCCGCACGTTAGCGCCGAGATAGCGCGCATGGTGTAGTCGCGCGCATGGCTCCAGCGCGTGCCCGCCCAGCCGAGTGCGGGGTCGACCTCGATGGCGTCGTCCTCGTAGTGCGACGGCTCGATATCGTCGAGCTCCTGCTCGTCATCCGAAAGCTCGCCAACCATTTGCTCCAGGCTGCGACGGCCTTCGCGCACGCTGTCCAGACCGGCAAGGAGCTGGTCACAAAATGCCTCGATGCTGTTGGGGCGGTCCTGCGGCATGGGGGAGAGCGCGCTCATGAGCGCAGCCTCGGCTCCCGGGGGAAAGTGTGGTATCAGCTCGCTGGGATAGGTGGCGCCGCCGATGATGCGGTCGAGCGAGTCGGCGGGCGTGGCCGCCATAAAGGGTGCGCTGCCGCACAAGCCCTCATAGATAACGCAGGCAAGGGCAAAGACATCAGCGCGTTCGTCGACCGTGCCGGTCTCGATATCGAGCTGCTCGGGCGGCATGTAGCCGATGGTGCCGCCGCGCGAGCCGCCAAAGCCACCGGCGGACGACAGTCGCGCCATGCCAAAGTCGGTGAGCTTTACATTGCCCGAGTGGTCGATGAGCACGTTGGCGGGCTTAATGTCCAGGTGGAGTACGCCATTACTATGGGCGAAGGTGAGCGCCTGGCCCAGGGCATCGGCAATGGCCGCGGCCTCGTCAAAGGTAAGTGAGTGGCCGTCCACGCGGTGCAAAAACTCGGCCAGCGACATGCCATCGACATATTCCATAACCAGGTAGGCATAGGCTGTGTCGTGCGTAAAGTCGATGACCTGCACGATATTGGGATGTTGAAGCATGGCGGCGGTGTGCGCCTCGCGCAGGACATCCATGATGTCGCTAGCGGGCATGCCGGCACCGTTGATAAGGGGGATGCGTTTAATGGCGACGCGGCGGCGCAGGTGCGTGTCGCGGCAGATCTCGATGGAGCCAAAACCGCCGGTCGCAAGTGTCTCGAGCGGCTGGTACCGCTTGAGCAGCTCGCGAGAGCTGGTGCCCTCCAAGGGAACGTCCGGCGAGAACCGGGCGGTATGTTGCGAGAAAAGCGGCATGGCCAACCCTCGTGCGGCGGGCGCGGAGCCGAGCCGTTCGCGGTGGCATAGATGCTGCTAGTGTAGCACGCTCGGGTGCATGGGGAGGATAGCGGGATGCGAGGCTGCCTGTCTGGCTTGGCCTTAGCGCTTCTTCTTGTTCTTCTTCTGCTTGCGCTGCTTGCCCTTGGTCTCCTGGGGCTTGTCGCCCTGCTTGGCTTCGGCAGCGGCCTTTTCTGCCTTCATTTTCTTGCGTTTGGTCTCGATGCGGAGTTTTTTGTTGATGCGCGCCTTGAGGAAGGGACCGAACTGCTCGGCATCGCCACGGACGAAGGTGTCCTTGGGGATCGTCACGCCCTGGTCGGCGAACATGGCCACAAAGATGCGCTCGCCGTCTAGTACGTGGTCGAGCTTGTCAAACGGGAAGAACTGCGACTTGCCGCTCTTGCCCCAAACCATCAGGCCGTCCTCGTTGGCGGCGACGCGGCGATAGCGGCCACCCATGGACTCGTCGGCCTCAACGGCGTCGATAAAGTCGCGGGCTAGCGTGTGGTGCAGGTTCTTGCTCCACCAGGCCAAAAAGGCGCCGAACACGATCAGCACGACGCCAAACTTGATCCAGCTGCCGCCGGCCACCAACATGCCGATGCCGATGAGCGCGGCAACTGCCGCGGCGACATACAGCGAGCCGCGACGCCTGGGCGAGGCGACCAGGCGGGCGAAGTCGGTGACCAGGTCGTTTTCGTACTGGTACTCGTTGAGGTACAGGATGCCGTCATCGGCTGCGGCCTGCTCCTCGAGCGCGACCTCGACCTGGTCGGCTGCTTCGGAGGGAACGAGGTTGCTCTCTGCGTCTGCCATGCTCTTTGGACTCCTATCGCGGCGGGCTCGCCGTACGGGTTATTATGGAATGCAGTATGCCGTGCGACCGCATGGCCGCCGCGGCAACAAGACTCAGTATACCCGGGGGAGCACCCATGGAATCGTTGTACCGAAAGTATCGCCCGCTCACCTTCGACTCCGTGGTGGGCCAGCAGCATATCGTCTCGACGCTCGAACACGCCATCACCGAGGGGCGCCTGTCCCATGCGTACCTGTTCTGCGGTCCGCGCGGCACGGGCAAGACCACCATGGCGCGCATCCTGGCCAAGGCGCTGCTGTGCCGCAATGCCGAGGCGGCGCGCACCGAGGGTGCAAGCGGCTGCATGCCCGACGGTACTTGCGAGGAGTGCGAGCTCATTGCCGAGGGTAACCACCCCGATGTTTACGAGCTCGATGCCGCCTCCCGCACGGGCGTGGACAATGTGCGCGAGGAAATCATCAACTCCGTCAACTTTGCCCCGGTGCGCGGCAAGTACAAGATTTATATCATCGACGAGGTCCACATGCTCACGACGGCGGCGTTCAACGCGCTGCTCAAGACGCTCGAGGAGCCACCGGCGCACGTGATCTTTGTGCTGTGCACCACCGACCCGCAAAAGATTCTGGAGACCATCCTCTCGCGCTGCCAGCGCTTCGATTTCCATCGTATCGGCAACGAGGATATTGAGCATCGCCTGGCATACGTGTGCGAGCAGGAGGGCTTCGATTACGACGACGAGGCGCTGGCTATCGTGGCGCGCCATGCCAAGGGCGGCATGCGCGACGCGTTGTCCACGCTGGAGCAACTGAGCGTCTTTGGCAACGGTTCTGTGCATGCGGACGACGCCCGCTCGCTTTTGGGCGAGGTTTCGGACCAGATCCTGGGCGAGTTTGCCCGCGCCATCGCCGAGCGTGATGTCGCCGAGCTCTATGGACTGATCCGTGCGCAGGTCGAGGAAGGAAACGACCTGCTGGAGCTGACGCGCGACCTGGTGGCGCACGTGCGCGACGTGTATGTTGCCTGCGTTGCCGGTGCCCGTGCCGAGTTGTTTGAGGGCGGTGCCGAGCAGGCCGAGGCGCTTGCTGCCGAGGCCGCTGCCTTTGGCGAGCATCCTGCCGACCGCCTGGCCCGTGTGCTGACGGTGCTCGACGATGCCGCACTGGAGATGAGGGGCGCGAGCGACGTGCGCCTGGTGCTCGAGATTGCCTGCACGCGTCTGGCGCGTCCCGAGGCTGATTTAACGATTGAGGCATTGGCCGAGCGCGTGGCTCGCTTGGAGGCCATGGTTGCCAATGCCGCCGTTCCGGCGAGCGTGGCTGCTGCTCAGGCCGCCGCGCCTGCAGCATCCGTACCCGCTGCTGCCCAGCAGCCGACGCTCATTTCGGGCGCCCGTGCTGCCGCTCCGGCGGCATCCGCTGTCCCCGCTGCTACGTCCGCGCGCCAGGGCGGTATGCCTTGGGACCGTGGTGCTGCCGCTCCGGCGGCTCAGCCTGCGCCCCGTTCTGCGTCCGTGTCAGCTTCCAAGCCTGCAGCGCCTGCACCTCAGCCTGCGCCGACTCCGACGCCTCAGCCCGTTGCGGCCCCCGCGCCTGCCACCGCTCCGGCACCTAAGCCCCAGTCCAACAATGCCGCCCAGGTTGCCGCCGCCGGTGCTGCCGAGACCCCCGCGGTTGAGGACGCCGGCGAGCTCCAGCGCAAATGGGCCGAGGTCGTCGAGCGCGTCAAGGCTCGTCAGGCCTCCTACGCAGGGCTTTTGCTCAACGCTCGCGCCACGGCCGACGACGGCTCCAAGCTCACGGTCTCGTTCCCCGCGGGTTCGACTTTTGCCATTAAGATGCTCGGTCGCGCCGATACGCAGTCGGTGGTCCTGCCGACGGTCTGCGCGGTCTTCGGTCGTCGTACCGTCGACTATGTCCTGGATGGGGGTGGCACGCCGGCTCCTCAACATGAGGAGCATTCTCCATCTGCACGGGCTGCGGCATCTGCGGACCCGCAACCCGTGTCCTCGGCGGCCTCTGTATCCTCGAGCGCCAGCGCGCCGCAGCAGCAAGCGGCACCGGTAGCGGCATCGACCCCGTCGGCGCCTAAGCCCGCGGCGCCCAAACCGGCTGCTTCGACACCCGCGCCCAAGCCCGCCTCGCCCGCGCCCAAGTCGTCTGACCTGGGCAAAGCCCCCTGGCTACGCTCCGACAACCCCGCCGGCGCTCCTGCCACGGGTAAGCTCCCGACTGAGCCCGCACCCCGTGCGCCCGAGCGCTCTGCCGCTCCCAAGGCTCAGCCTGCCGCGGCACAGCAGACCGCAAAGCCGGCACAGC
>OLGA01002591.1_pt1 | contig 12603 bp, 8 predicted proteins | sample 1604881 | NCBI WGS metagenome assembly OLGA01 (sample SAMEA3888896, study PRJEB22519) | human gut metagenome | biome: human gut; feature: human-associated habitat; material: faeces | place: Denmark | collected 2009
GAAAAAGCCTTGCCCTTTTTGAAAGAGGAAAAGAGTGAGCACGAGCGCGCACGATAGTAGGTAATAACTATCCAACAAAGCTGCGCGCGACATTGCGAACTCCCTCTTTCAAAAATGGGCAATCAAGGGCTTTTTCCCGGAGTCGCCGTGCCGCTGGCTTTCTTTTGCACACTTTTCTTTCGCCACCGAAAGAAAAGTGTGAGCGCCCCTTGGGACGGCCAGTCCCAATCCGCGCCGGAGTCGGCGCGTCAATCCCCACCAAGGGGATTTGCTTACGGCAAAGTTGTTGCCTATCGCTGCAAGCAGGGGGCTTTCCGCTCGCCCCCTGCACCCCTTCGGATCGCCTCCGAAGTAAATGAGTACCCCATGAAGGTTATAAGCCCTTCCCTCACGCCGGAGTCGGCGCGTCACTCCCCCTCAAAGGGGAACTTCCTCGGCAGAGGCTTCTCTCTACGGAGCAAGCAGGGTGGCTTTCCGCTCGCCCCCTGCACCCCCTTCGGGGAGTCGGCGTACCGATGAGGCATGGATTTGCGCCTGCAGGAGCACTGGGGGCTTTCCTCGGGGCAAACAATCGAGCGACCCCGTTCCCCATCATATTCCCCCTGTCCCCCGCACACACTATCCCCATCCCCCGCATATCCTCCTATTGCCCGGCACAGGCAAACTCTAAGGAAAAGAGGTCATTCGCTATGCATCCGTATCGTGTAGGTATCGTGGGCGCGACCGGAATGGTCGGCCAGCGCTTCACTCTCCTGTTGGAACATCACCCCTGGTTTCAGGTGACCTGTCTGGCCGCGTCCGCCCGCAGCGCGGGAAAACCTTACCGGGAAGCAGTGGAAGGCCGCTGGGCGTTCAAGGATCGCCCCATTCCCGCTAACGTGGCGGATATGACCGTGCTGGATGCTGCTCAGGTGGAGGAAGTGGCCTCCCGGGTGGATTTCGTCTTCTGTGCCGTGGATATGAAGAAGGACGAGATCCGCGCGCTGGAGGAACGCTACGCCCGGACGGAAACGCCAGTGGTGTCCAATAACAGCGCCAACCGCGGCGTCAGCGACGTTCCCATGCTGATCCCCGAGATCAACGGCGACCACGCGGCGGTGATCGAGGCTCAGCGGAAGCGTCTGGGCACGAAAAACGGCTTCATCGCCGTCAAGCCCAACTGCTCCATCCAGAGCTACGTGCCCGCCCTGTGGCCCCTTTTGGATTTTGAACCCAAGAAGGTCATGGTTTGCACCTATCAGGCCATCAGCGGTGCGGGCAAGACCTTCGAGCGCTGGCCGGAAATGGTGGATAACGTGATCCCCTACATCGGCGGCGAGGATGAAAAGAGCGAAAAGGAACCGCTGAAGATTTTCGGCCATCTGGAAAACGGCCAGATCGTCAACGCATCCGAACCGGCTATCAGCGCCCAGTGCCTGCGGGTCGCCTGCTCCGACGGCCATATGGCGGCGGTCAGCGTGGAGTTCGGCAAAAAGCCCTCTCTGGAGACCATTTTGGAACGCTGGGCCAACTGCCATCCCGCAACGGAGGGACTGGGACTGCCCTCCAGCCCGGAGAAATTCCTGACCTACTTCGACGACCCCGCCCGGCCCCAGACCCGACTGGATCGCGACCTTTACGGCGGCATGGGCATTTCCATCGGCCGTCTGCGGGAAGACCCCGTGCTGGACTACAAGTTCGTCTGTCTGAGTCACAACACCCTGCGGGGCGCGGCGGGCGGCGGCGTTCTCAGCGCCGAATACCTGTGCAAGCTGGGCTATATTCCCCACAAATAACCGCCTGACAGGAGGAAAAACATCATGACACAACCTCTGTTTCGCGGCGCGGCCACCGCGCTGGTCACGCCCCTTCGGGATGGCAAAGTGGACGTGGACGCTCTGCGGCGGCTGGTAGAGCATCAGCTGGAAAACGGCGTTGCCGCGCTGGTCAGCTGCGGCACCACCGGCGAGCCCTCCACCCTGTCGCTGGAAGAACGGGAACTAGTCATCCGGGAGACGGTGAAGGCCGTGAACGGCCGCGTGCCGGTCATCTGCGGCACGGGAGCCAACTGCACCCAGACCGTCATCGACAACGAGCGCCGCTTCCGCGACCTGGGCTGCGCGGCCCAGCTGGTGGTCACGCCCTACTACAACAAGACCTCACAGGAGGGCCTGTACGCTCATTTTATGGCCATTGCCGAGCATACGGAGCTGCCCATCATCCTCTACAACGTGCCCAGCCGCACCACGCTGGAAATTCTTCCCGATACTCTGCGGCGGCTGATCCCCTCGGGCCGGTTCATCGCCCTGAAGGAAGCCAGCGCCAATCTGTCGCTGGTGCTGGAAAAACTGGACGCCATTGACGGACGGCTGACCCTGTACAGCGGCAACGACGACCTGACCTATCCCCTGCTGGCCATGGGCGCGCAGGGCGTGATCTCCGTAGTGTCCAACGTGCTGCCCAGGGAAATGGCCGCGCTGTGTCAGGCGTATTTCGACGGCGACGCGCAGGATTCCCTGCGCCGCCAGATTCGCCTGATGCCTTTCATCCGTGCCCTGTTCCGGGAGGTCAGCCCCATTCCCTGCAAGTGCGCCATGGAAATGATGGGCCAGTGCTCCGGGGAGCTGCGGCTGCCCCTGATCCCCGCCGCAGAGGAAACCAGAATGGCGCTGAAAAAGTGCCTGACGGAGCTTGGGTATCTGAAAAACTAAAAGCCGAGGGACAGAGCCATGCTCTGCCCCTCTCCATTTGACAAAGAAACGAGGTAGTTTGTCCTATGAAAATTCTCCTTGGCGGCGCACTGGGCCGCATGGGCCGGGAAGTGACCGCCGCAGCCGCAGAGGCTCAGGTGGAGATTGTCTGCGGCGTGGACGTGGCCTATACGGGTCAGCCGTCGGATTACCCCATCGTGACCGCTTTCGATCAGGCGACGCAGAAGGCCGACGTGCTGATCGACTTTTCCCGTCCCTCGGCGCTGCCGGAGCTTTTGCAGCTGGCGCGGAAAGAAAAAATGCCGACCGTGCTGTGCGCGACCGGTTATAACGAAGCGGAATTGCAGATGATCGAGGAAGCCAGCCGGGAAATCCCTGTTTTCCGCAGCGCCAACATGAGCCTTGGCGTGAACGTCCTGCGCCATCTGGTGCAGGAGGCCGCCCGCGCGCTTGGTGAGGACTTCGACGTGGAGATCGTGGAGCGCCATCACCGCATGAAGGCGGACAGCCCCAGCGGCACCGCGCTGATGCTTTACGACTCGGTGAAGGAAGCCACGGAAACCCTGCGCCAGCCGGTATTCGGCCGCTATGGGCGCACCGCCCAGCGCCAGCCCGGCGAAGTGGGCATCCACGCCGTGCGCGGCGGAACCATTACCGGCGAACACGAGGTCTGCTTCTATGGCGACGGCGAAGAACTGATCCTGACCCATCGTGCGGAAAAACGTTCTCTCTTTGCCCGGGGTGCGCTGCGGGCCGCCGCGTTCCTGATGGACAAGCCTGCCGGAAAGTACGACATGCAGGATCTGATCGAAGAAATGCTTCGTTAACCCTCGGCGGACGGGCCGTTCCAGTCGTCCAGATGGCTCTGCAGGGTGGACAGAATCTCATGCATTACATAGCGCTGGCCGCGGCTTAGACCGTCGGGGCCGCTGTCGTTACGCACGGTATTCAGGCTGTCGCACAGAAGGTAATCCACGCCCACGTGCAGGGCGTTGGCCAGCGCTACCAGTGTTTCCAGACTGGCCTTGCGGGAGCCGCGCTCCAGATGGCCGATGAAGGAAGTAGTCACGCCCACCTGCCGGGCCAGCTGCTCCTGAGTCATGCCCTGCTCCACCCGGCGCTTGCGGATTCTTTTTCCCAACGCGAAATAGTCCATATTTGACGCTCCTTTCGTTCAAAAACTTCGTTCGGAAAAATATTCCATTTTTCGACATATTTCGTGGCATTTTGTACCATTGCTTTTAGAAAAAAACCTCCGTTTCATTTTTCGCTTTGTGGGGGATGAGCGGAGGTTTTTTGCGTTTGTTAATAGGGGCGTTCCTTTCCGAAGAAGCACACGGCTACCGTGCCCGGGCCGCAGTGCGCGCCGATCACGGGGCCCACATAGCGGGTGGAGATATTGCCCAGACCGGGGATCTTCTCCCGGAGCAGCTGCGCCAGCCGGTCGGCGTCCTCGGGCGCGTCGGCATGCAGCACATACATTTCCGCTTCGGCGGGATCGTCGATGTTCTGAGCGGCCAGCTCCGCCAGCGTGCGCAGCGCCTGCTTGCGGCCCCGCACCTTATCCGTGGAAAGCAGCTTGCCGTTCTTCCCCTCGGTGATGATGGGCTTCAGATCCAGCATAGTGCCTACGGTAGCGGCCACGGCGCTGATGCGTCCGCCCCGGCGCAGGTAGGTCAAATCGTCCACCGTAAAGAAGGCCTGAGAACGGCTCTTGTTTTCTTCCAGCCACGCGGCCACTTCGTCCATGGTCTTGCCCTGCCGGTACAGTTCATGTGCCTTCAGCACCAGAATGCTCTGTGGCAGCGAAATGCTCAGCGTGTCCACCACAATCATGCGGCGCTCGGGATAACGCTGCAGAAGCTCCTCCCGGGCGGCGTAGATATTCTGAATGGTGCCGGACAGCTGGCTGGAAAACGCCACGAACAGGATATCCCGGCCCGCAGCGAACACGGGCTCGAAGTATTCCTCGTAGGCGGCGGTAGGCAGCAGGGATGTGACCGGCGCGGCGCCCTTGCGCATGGCGTCGAAGAACTCCTTTTCCCTGCCGTTGCGGCCCAGATCGTCAAAGTATTCCTTGCCGTCCACCATATAGGGCATGTAGACCATGTTCAGCTCCAGCTCGTCTACAAACCGAAACGGCAGATCGGAGTCCGAATCCGTGAAGAATGCGTATGAATTCATAGTTCCTCCTTGTGTCAGATGATTCCATGAAATGATATAATGGCGTATAAATCCAATGCTATTGTAGCGGATTTTTGTCTGAAAAGCAATGTTCCGGGGCGGCAAGTTTCAAATGTGTCTTTTCCCTTAGCGGGTGGTTTCCATCTGGCTGTCGAAAAACAGGGGCGTTCCGCCTGTGTGCAGGAACAAAATCCGCTCGTTTCGCAGCCCCAGCCGGCGAATTTCCTGCACCATGCCGTAATAGCCCTTACCCACGTAGGTCAGATCCATGGGCATTCCGTAGCGGCGGAAGACCTGCCGGGCGCATTCCGCCATTTCCGGGGTGGATACGCCATATTGCAGCGCGTAGCGGTCGGTGAACTGAAGCTCCGGGCCGCAGTATTTCTCCCCCAGAAAAGCCTCCACATACCGGCGCAGATGCGCCTTGCCGTTTTCCTCACTCCGGGCGATAGAGATACCGTGAATCTCCGTATCGCCCCCATCCAGCAAACGGCCGCACAGCAGTCCGGCTTGGGTCATGCCCGTGCCCGCCGCCAGAAACAGCCGGTCAAAGGAACAGCCCAGCTCCTGCTGCTGGCGCAGAATTTCCGGCCATACCTTTCGATAAGCGCGCACCGGCGTGGCCAGATTGCCCTGCCCGGTGGAGTCGCCGTAAATATAATAAGGCTTCCGCCCCTGACGCAGGCTGTCGTTCAGCGCCTGTTCGACCGTCTCCTTCACGCCGGTTTTCAGGCAGGGGACGATCTGCGCTCCGAAGCTTTCGCAGAAGCGCTGGTTAAAGCTGGGACGGCGCTGGCCGTCGTCGTCCGCCGGGGACAGGATGGTGCAGGGAATGTTCCGGGCGCAGCAGAGGTTGCTCAGCACCCGGCAGAGGTTGGAGCGGGCGTTGCCGTAGGCGATCAGGTGGTCTTTCCCCTGCCGCTCCATATCCGCCAGATATTCCAGCCCGATGCGGGCCTTGTTGCCGCCGAAGGAGTAGGGCAGCAGGTCTTCACGCTTTACATAGACGCGGTTTCCCTGCTCGTCCTCCCAAAGAAATTGAATCGGCGTGGGGGCAAAATCCATGGCGGGCACTTCCTTTTCTGATTCAATGCTTGCTTCCCTTGGCTCCCCGGCGTTTTAGCGCGTCGATCCAGCGGCGGGGAAGAAGGTGCTTGGCGGCGTATACACATTTCTGCTTCAGGGGCAGCTGCCGCCGCACCCGGCGCAGGTCGGCCTGATGGGCGGGATGCTTTTCATCCGTATTCCACAATTCCACAAACAGATAGCGGTCCCGCAGGGGTGCAAGCCCGGCCCGATAGCGTCCGCCGGTCATTTCGTCCACCTCATCCAGCATGTCTACCACGCTGGCCGCCCGGCGGGCGGTACGGACGGCGTTTTCCTTTTTCCACACCTGAAAGGCGCTGCCGGGCACGTTTTCCCGGTACACGCAGGCGTAGCGGTGCAGATACTCTCCGCTGCCCAGCGCGGTAAAATATAGCCGCATTTTCAGATCGCCGTGCTCGCACATCCGGTGGTGATACGCCTCGCTGACCTGCTCCCACAGGACCCGGGGGAAGAAAAACCCCGCGGTGGGCACAAAGCTCAGCGCCGCCATTTCCCCCAGATCGTAGCGGTGATCCGCCCCGTAATAGGCGGGCCGCTCCGACTCATAATAGGGCACGAACTCCCGGGCGTGTTCCCGCCAGTCCGGGCCGAAGGACTGGCTTTCCTCCACGATATATCCGTTGGTAAAACAGAAGGTGCAGTCGGGGTGACTTTCCATATAATCGGCCTGTGCCTGCAGCTTGCCGTCATCGCACCAGAAATCGTCGCCTTCGCACAGGGCGATATACTTTCCCCTCGCCCGGGGAAAATTGAAGGTCTCGTTGATGGGCACGCCCTTGGAATACTGGTTTTCCTTCTCGAACACAGGGCAGACGACGTCCGGGTAACGCCGGGCGTATTCCGCCAGAATTTCCACGGTGCCGTCGCTGGAGCAATCATCATGCACCAGAATTTCAAAAGGAAAATCCGTTTTCTGGTTCAGAAAGCTGTCCAGCGTCTGCCGGATGTAGCGGCTGTGCTGATAGGTAGTGGTGCAAATGCTCACCAACGGTTCCATGGGCAGACCTCCTTGGGATGATCAAACACACATAAATCATCCAAAATTGTACCCGAGCGGCAGAAAACTGTCAACCGCAGGGGGACAGACAAAAGCCGCGGCAAAATTGCCGCGGCTTTTGGGTTGGTTTCAGGATCAGTCGAAGGGCACGTAATCAGGATCATCACGGTCGTCTTCGTAGATCTTCTTAGGCTCGGTGGTTTCGGGCTTCACGGTTTCCTTGGACTCCTCAACCTTGGCAGGTTCCTTGTTGCCCTCGACCTCCGCGGCCTTGCCGTTCTCGATCTCCTTATCGGAGGTCTTGTCCTTGATGACGCGGGGCTTGGCGATACCGGGAGCCACGGTCACATGGAAGCTGGCATAGCTGCCTTCGCTGTACAGGTTGCCGTCCGCGTCCTTGTAGCGGGCCCGGATGCGCAGCACCTGATCCTCGCCGGTGGGGTTCTCGGTGACGTACAGCTCGCCGTCCACGATGCTGGCCTTGACGGTCTCGTCCGAGCAATAGACGCTCCACACGATGTCGTAGCCTTCCACCGCGCAGGAGACTTCCGCGCTGAAGGTGTACACCTTGCCGGGCACGACCTTGGCCACGTCGGGGCCGTAGACGGTCACGCCGATCTCGGCGGGCGCTTCTTCCTTCTTAACGGGCTTCTGCTCCTTGGCGTCCTTCTTTTCCTTTTCGTTCACCACGACGGTTTCTTTCTCCGTCTCGGCTTCGGCGGGCGCTTCGTCCTTGGTTTCTTCGGGCTGGGCGGGTTCCTCGTCGCCGCCGGAGATCACCAGCTTGATGTTCTCATTCTTGGTATCGATCTCCGTCTTCTTTTCCTCGGCTGCGGGTTCGGCAGACTGTTCGTCCTTCTGAGTTTCCTCAGGCTGTTCAGCCGGCTGGATCTCTTCGGGCTGGGCGGTTTCTTCCTCGCCGCCGGAGATCACCAGCTTGATGTTCTCATTCTTGGTATTGATCTCCGTCTTTCTGACGGCGGGCTCGGCAGGCTTTTCCTCCGTCTTGGGCTCCTCGGCGGGCTTTTCTTCCGTCTCGGGCGCTTCCTTGCTTTCTTCGCCCTTGGCGGCAGGCTCTTCCTCGCCGCCGGAGATGACCAGCGAAATGCTGTCGCTCTTCGTGTCGATGCCCTTGGCGGGAGCCGTCGCGGCTTCCTCCGGCTGGGCGGCGGGCTCGTCGTCCGCCACGGCGAAGTCATCGTCGGGCAGGAGCGCCGCGCCTTCCAGCGTCATGGTGGCGGCCTTGGCCTCCGGGGCGGTCTCCGTAATGATGAAGCTGTACTTGGCGCTGACCTCATGCGTGTTGCCGTCCTCGTCCTTGCAGGCATAACGGGCGGTCACGAAGATCTCCTTGCCCACCAGAGAGGGTTCGCCGGGCACGGTCACGACGCAGGTATCATCCGTGGCGGTGAAGGTCACGTCGGCCTTACCATTGTTGGCAGCTACAGCGAATTCGGCCTTGGGATTGGCTTCGCTGGCGGAAATCGCGACCTTGAAGGTAGCGGACTGGCCGATGCTGACGCTCTTCTGGCCTTCCACGAAGGTGATGCTGATGGGAGCCTCCGCGTACACCACGGTGACGTAGCACACGGCGGTCTCGCCGGTGGGCACTGCGGTGGCGGTGACTTTCAGCTGCTTGACAGTCTCAAACTTGCTGATCTTCAGGATGCCGGTGGAGGAGCCGATGGTGGTGCCGGAGCTCTTGGTTCCGTCCACGCCTTCCACGCTCCAACGCACGGTCTCGTTGTTGCTGTTCTGCACGGTGGCGATGAAGGTGGTCTCCTTGCCCGCCTGCAGCTCGCTGACGGACTTGACGATGGTCACGACAGGGGCCAGATCGCCGGTGGAGTTGTCCGTCGCGGTCTTAATGGTAGTGGAAGCGCTGTAAGCCTTGCCTTCCACGGTGGTGGAGGCCGTCACCAGCAGCTCCAGACCGGCCTTTTCGTCCGCGTCGACCGTCACGATGCCGTTCTGGTCGATCTTGGTCTCATCGGCGGTGCCGTTGGCCAGCGTCCAGCTCCACGTCAGGCTGTCCTGATCGCCGGTGAAGCCGGACAGCAGGGCGGTGCAGACCACGTACTTCTTGCTGGTGCCCACGGTCACGCTGTCGCGGTCGGCGTAAACTTCCGCCTTGGTCGCGGTGGTGATGGGGTTAAAGGTCGCGGTCACGGTGGCGGTATGGTCGCCGGTCTTGTTGTATTCCGCGCTGACCGCGCCGGGAACGGTGAACAGGCTCTTACCGCTGTCGGGGAAGGTGTACTCCGCAGCGGAGGTCAGGCTGATGACGGCCTTGTAGACCTTATTGGCCTCGAAGATCGTAACAGCATTGCCCTTTTCATCCTGCCAGGCCACGGTTCCCTTATACTGGGCACAATCGCGGATAGCCGTCACCGGGGTCTTGCCCTTTTCGGGAGCGGTCACGCCATAGATGCAGAAGTTGTCCACTTCCTGCGTGGCGGTCAGTTTGCCGAAGTTGATGGTCACAGTGTTGCCCACCAGAGAACCGGACACGGAGGTCTTGCCGTCCACATCGGTGGCGCTGACGGAGCCCAGACGGTAGCCGCCGGTCAGGCTGGTGAAGTTCACCACGGCCTTGTAGCTCTCGCCGGTGCGGAAGGTGCCGTTGTCCGACAGGCTGGGAGACCAGGTGATGTCGGCGCTGTAGGTCACAGTGTAGGACTTGCCCGCAGCATCCTTCCAGACGGCGGTGTTGTTGTTCAGCTTGAGCACAGGGCTCTGGCCCACCTTGGGGGTGATGGCGGAAGTCAGCGCCACGTTGACCGCATTGCCGCCCGCAACGGTGGTCTTGGCCGTAAAGGCCTTTTCATTATTGTTGATGACATAGCTGCCGGTGGCTTCTACCTTGGCGATGATCTCCTTGCCAGCGTCGCTGGAGGTGATGGTGTAGCTGGAGGTAGTGGTTCCCGACTTCTTGCCGCCGATGGTCCACGTGTACTTCACGCAGCCGGAGGCCGCCGCTTCAGACGGGTTGACCTTCACAGAGATCGTCTGGCCCACCTGAGGCTGGCTGCCGATGTTCTGCTTGGTGCTTTCGTTATAGAGGTAAATGCCGGTAATATTCTTGCTCTTCAGTACAGCGCTGGTAGCGGCGCTGGTGGCGGTCGCGCCGTTGTACTTCAGCGTGACGCGGATCTGCTTGCCCACATCGTCGGAGGTGACGGTGTAGGTATTATCCGTGCTGCTCTTGGTCACGGTGCCGATCTGCCACAGATACAGGCAGTCTGCCTTGGACAGATTCTGCGGGTCGGACACCGCGGTGATCACGTCGCCCACCACAGGCTCCGTCACGGTGAGGGACACGCCGTTCAGGGTGTACTTGCTGTTCACCGGGCTGGTGATGGCGCTGGCCACCACGCCGCCGTAGATGCCCTGACCATAGGCGCGCACGTAGATCGCCTTGCCGACATACTTGTCTTCCACCGTATAGGTGTTGCTCCAGCCGCTCTGGACAGGCTTGTCCTCGCCGGAAACATACCAGTAGTACAGCACGGAGTTGGCAGTCCGGGCCTCTGCCGGTTCGGCAGTGGCGGTCAGGGTCATGCCCACCACAGGAGCATTGCTGTCCAGCGACACCTTGGTCAGGTTGACCATCTTCACAGGCTGGCTGGCAGCGCTTTCCACCGTACCGGCGCACTTGTCCGTGCCGGTGGCCTTCACGGTGATGACCTTGCCCATATCAAAGGCGGTAGGCGTATAGGAAGCGCCGGAGCCCATCTTGATGCCGTCCACATACCAGACATAGCTGGCGGTGGCGCTGCCGGGGGTCACGGTAGCGGTGATCGCCTGACCCACCACGGGGAAGGACGTGCTCAGTTTGACTTCTTTCAGTTCCAGCGCGTCGGCGACCTTGGAGGTCATATCGCTGGCGGCCTGGCCGGAAAAATCGCCGGTGCCGGTGGCGTAGACCTGGATCTGCTTGCCGGAATCGGAGGCCTGCACCACATAGGTGGCTTCCTTGCCCTTTTCCACACCGGCAACGCGCCAGCTATAGGTGACGGTCGCGGAGGAAGGCGCAACGACAGCCTTCAGAATGTCGCCCGCCAAAGGCGCGGAATGGTCGGCGATGGTGTTGACAATCATCACGCCGGCAACCTTGCGTTCCTTGGTCACAGGCTGGGACAGGACGCTGACCTTTTGCCCCGCCCACTGGCCGGTGCCGGCCACCAGAACCTTGAAGTCCCGGCCCTGGGCCTTCAGCTGCCGGGCCGCCTGGGCGATCAGGGCGTGGCCCTTATACTCCTCGATGCGAGCCAGAATTCCAAACACCACCGTGTCCAGACCAATGCCCAGTTCCTTTTTCAGAGCCGTCTGCTCCTCGGGCGTTGTGGCGGTCAGGGGGGCCACTCCGTTCATCACCACCGTGATCCGCTTGGGGGACACTCCGGACTCCACCAGATTATCCATGGTAGCGGGGCTGACGGCAATGATCCGGTCGGCATAGTGCTGATTCAGCCAGCGGTTGACCCACCGTCCCGGGGGATATTTCAGCTTTGCGGGCACAGGAAAGGCGGAGTGCCGGCTGTACACCACGGGCAGGCCGCACTTTTTTGCCGCAATCCGCCCGGACAGGCAGCCGTGGGTGTGGACCAGGTCGGGCTTCACTCTGCGGATGAAGTCGGTCAGCACCTTCACATCCTCTTTGCTGTAAGAGCGGTCGGACATGGCGTCCACCTCGTGGACCTCCGCCCCCGCCTCCTTCAGCGGCCCGATCAGGGCGGAGCCCCGGGGCACAGCCACCAGGGTGCGGAAGCGCGCCCGGTCTGTGTACTTCAAATAGTTTAAAATCACTCGTCCGGCGCCGCCGATGTTCGTATCGCTGATGAGATTCAGTATCGTGATCATTTTACCGCCTCCCGCTCCGACAGGGCGCTGCGTCCCGCCAATACGGCCCCTATCCCCAGAACGGCCCAGAACAGGAACATCACCCGGTAATTATAGAAGGAATAATCCGTCATGGCCTGCACCAGAAAGCCACAGACGCTGGACACCGCCGCAATCTGGAACAGGCGGCTGTCCCGGTCTTTTTCCCGGCCCATGGCCACGCACAGGCGGCGGAAATAGTGGAACAGAATCATCAGGAACACCAGCAGCTCGCAGATGCCCGCATCGCAGATAATCTGTAAATACAGGTTGTGGGAGTGGGGTGCCACGATGGAGTTGTAACTGTACGCGGGATAGACCAGGTTGAATGCTCCGTCCCCCGGGCCAATTCCGCACAGCCAATACTTTTTCAGCATGGCCAGCACGCCCATCCAGATGTAGACCCGGTAAGAGGTAGATGCGTCCCCCATGTTGCCAATGCTGGTAAAGCGGCCGATCACCGTATCCGGCATGACCAGAACCAGGGCCGCAAACGCGAAGGGCGCCAACAGAATCAATCTCGGGTCCAGCAGCACAAAGAACACCGCCCCCGCAAACAGCAGGCCCAGCCAGGCCCCCCGGGAGAAGGTGAGAAGCATACACACGCACATCAGCCCGCAGCAGATCAGCCACACCATGCGGCTGTTCCAATGCTTGGCAGTCAGCAGGCAGGCACCGCCAAAGGGGATGATAAGGATAAAATACTGTCCCAGCATATTGGGGTTGCTGAAGGTGGAGGGCACC
>OLGA01002595.1_pt1 | contig 12586 bp, 9 predicted proteins | sample 1604881 | NCBI WGS metagenome assembly OLGA01 (sample SAMEA3888896, study PRJEB22519) | human gut metagenome | biome: human gut; feature: human-associated habitat; material: faeces | place: Denmark | collected 2009
CGCTTTGCGCGGCGGTATGGTATGGTACTCCGGCGGGAAAACTCACCGTGGTCGGCGTGACCGGCACAAACGGCAAAACGACCACGACGTATCTTATCAAACAGCTCTTGGAGCGCACAAAGGGCGCGAAGGTCGGCCTGATCGGCACGAATCAGAATTTGATCAGCGACAAGACCATCCCGACCGACCGCACAACGCCCGACGCGCTGACCGTGCAGCGCCTGCTCGCCCAGATGGTCGATGCGGGCTGCACCTATGCCGTGATGGAGGTCTCGTCCCACGCGCTGATGCAGAGCAGGGTAGAAGGTATCCGATTCCGCGTCGGTGTTTTCACGAACCTGACGCAGGATCATCTTGACTACCACGGCACGATGGAGGCCTACTGTGATGCAAAGTCGCGGCTTTTCGACCAGTGCGATATCGCCTGCGTCAACGGCGACGACGCGTGGACGGAGCGCTTGCTCGCCCGCTTTACGGGCGAGCGGGTGACATTCGGGCAGGGCATGACGAACGACCTTGTCGGCTGGCGCGCCCGCTACGAAAACGACTGCGTGCGCTTCACCGCCTGCACCGACCTCGACCACGAGGAGACGAGAATCGGCATCCCCGGCGGCTTTTCGCTCTACAATGCGCTCGCGTCGCTTTCTGCCGTGCAGGCGCTCGGCGTGCCGCTTTCCGACGCGGCGAAGGCGCTGACGGAATGTGTCGGCGTCAAGGGCCGGTGCGAGGTCGTACCGCTGAGTGCGCCGTTCACCGTCATCATTGACTATGCGCATACGCCCGACGGGCTCAAAAATATTCTCTCTACGGTCTGCGGCTTTGCCGATGGGCGCGTCATCGCGCTCTTTGGCTGCGGGGGCGACCGCGATAAGACGAAGCGACCCCGCATGGGCCGCATCGCCGCGGCGCTCTCGGACTTCGTTGTTCTCACGAGCGACAATCCCCGCACCGAAGATCCTTACGCCATCCTGCGCGATGTGCTCCCCGCACTTTTGGAGAGCAGAACGCCGTTCGCCGTCATCGAGAACCGGCGCGAGGCCATCGGTTTTGCGCTCCATGAGGCGAAAGAGAGCGACGTGGTCGTCCTCTGCGGCAAGGGGCACGAGACCTATCAGGAGATCGGAACGATAAAATACCACCTCGACGAGAGGGAGGTCGTGCGCGAGAGGTTCGCGCAAGTACAAAGGAAGGACGCCGCCGACGCGGCGAAGGAAAACGAACATGAAGATCATCATTGCCTGCATACTGAGCTTCGCGGTCTCCGCGATCACGGGAAAGTTTCTGGTTCCTGAGCTGCGCAAGCTGAAAGCGGGACAGAGCATCCGCGAGGACGGCCCCACATGGCACGCCGGAAAGGCCGGCACGCCGACGATGGGCGGACTGATGTTCATTCTCGGCATTCTGGTGTCCATTCTTGTCTGCGGCTGGAAGGGCATGATGGAGGGAGATCTCAAGCACCTTTATATCTTTGCCTTTGCGCTCATCTTCGGCGTCATCGGCTTTTTAGACGACTTTGAAAAGGTGAAGCACAAGCAGAATCTCGGCCTGACCGCCATTCAGAAGTTTCTGCTGCAGCTCGCCGCGGCGGTTGCGTTCCTCTGCCTGATGCGCTTTGAGGGTATGCTGACGCCGAACCTCTATGTGCCGTTTTTTAACAAGAGCTTTGTGATGAGCTGGCCGGTCTACATGGTGTTTGCGGCCTTTGTCATCGTGGGTACGGTCAACGCCGTCAACATCACCGACGGTATCGACGGCCTGGCCGGCAGCGTGACGGTGCCGGTGGGACTCTTCTTTGCGGTGCTTTCCATCTGGTGGAAAGGCTATGACCAGCTCGGCATTTATTCCGCGGCGCTCGTCGGCGGTTTGCTCGGCTTCCTTATCTATAATTTCCACCCGGCCAAGGTTTTCATGGGCGATACTGGCTCGCTGTTTCTCGGCGGTACGGTGGCGGCGCTGGCCTTTGCCTATGATATGCCGCTCGTGCTGATCCCTGTCGGCTTTGTTTACATCTGCGAGACGCTTTCCGATATTTTGCAGGTCGGCTACTTCAAGGCGACACACGGCAAGCGCCTGTTCAAAATGGCGCCGCTGCACCACCACTTTGAGCTTTGCGGCTGGAGTGAAGTGAAGCTCGTCGCTATCTTTACGAGCGTGAGTCTGCTGGGCTGCATCGCAGCGATATTCGGCGTCATGAACCGATTTCATTTTTAAGATATTCAAAATCGTGCAGGGCACGATTTTGAGAGGGGGCAGTGTGCGCCACTCACCGTGCCGCACACTGTAAAGTGTCGCTGCGGACGCGCATGTCGTCCTTCGCGACGGATTAGAATAGTTTGCCGCCTGCGGGCGGCAAAGGGACGGGGGCACAACGCCGCAACGGTGACCGTCCTCCGCGACGGATTTGGTTTGCTTTCCGCCTGCGGGCGGCAAAGGGACGGGGGCACAACGCTGCGCTGGTCGTCCTCCGCGACAGATTTGGTTTGCTTTCCGCCTGCGGGCGGCAAAGCATGTGACACTTAAATGGCGCTCAAAATTGCGCGCTGCACAATTTTGAGTCGAATGAAAGGGGGAGAGCACATGACCAAGGAGGAGCGCCTGCTGCGGCAGGAGCAGCGCGAGCGCGCGAAAGCCATCGAGGCAGCGGCGCGCGAAGCGGGCCGCGGGCCGCTGGATCTTCCCTATCTTCTTCTGGTGCTCATGCTCGTGGGCGTGGGACTCATCATGCTGTTTTCCGCAAGCTTTCCATCCGCCTACTATGAAAAGGGCAACCCGGCCTACTACCTGATTCGTCAGGGCCTGTTTGCGGTGGTCGGTATTGTGGCGATGGCCATCATCGGTAAGACCAACTATGAACGATTCCGCGGCGCGGCGCGCATCGCGCTGATCGGTTCGATCATTTTGCTGGTGATCGTTTTGATCCCCGGCGTCGGTACGGGTAAACTGACGCACGGCGCACAGCGCTGGATCCGTATGGGCCCCCTCCAGTTTCAGCCGTCTGAGCTTGCCAAGGTCGGCGTGATCCTCTACTTTGCCGACAGCATTTCAAAAAAGAGAGACCGAATGGCCACCTTCCGCGAAGGGATTCTCCCTTATGCGGGAATTCTTGCCACGATTGCCATTCTCATGGGATTGGAGCCGCACCTTTCCGGCATGGTGCTGCTGCTTGGCATCGGCGCGGTGATGATGTACGTCGGCGGCATTCGCAACTACTGGGTGTTTGCCGGCTTTGTGGTCGTTGCCTTTGTAGCGTACGCCTTTGCAACAGGACTTATCACCTACAACTCGAGCCGAATCAGCATCTGGCTCGACCCGTTCAACGAAGAGTGGATGCGTGACAAGGGCTACCAGATCCGCCAGAGCCTGCTTTCCATCGGCTCGGGCGGCCTGTTCGGCGTAGGACTCGGCAAGAGTCGGCAGAAGTTCCTCTTCCTGCCCGAAGAGCACAACGATTTCATCTTCGCCATCATCTGCGAAGAGCTTGGTTTGGTCGGCGCGACGATCATCATGGCCATGTTTGCGCTGCTCATCATCCGCGGCTACTGGATCGCCCTGCACGCACGCGACCGCTTCGGAAGCCTTCTTGCCGTCGGCGTGACAACGCAGATCGCGCTTCAGGTGTTTCTCAACATTGCGGTCGTGTCGAATCTGATCCCGAATACGGGCATTTCTCTGCCGTTTTTCAGTTACGGCGGCACGGCGCTCGCCGTGCAGCTTGCCGAGGTCGGCGTCGTATTGAGCGTTTCGCGCCAGATGCGTTAGCGCAGAAAGGAGAAAAGGCATGAAAGTGATCTTTACCTGCGGCGGTACGGCGGGGCACGTCAATCCCGCGCTCGCGCTCGCGGGCTATCTGCGCGAGAAGGACGCAAGCACGGAGATCTTATTCGTCGGCGCGGAGCGCGGACTGGAGCGCGACTTGATCGCGCACACGGATTACCCCTTCCGCACGGTGAACATCTCTTCGTTTCACCGCTCGTTCAGGCCTGCAGAGATCCGGCACAACCTTGTCTCGCTCAAAAATCTTGCCCACGCCGAGTGTGAGGCAAACGCCATTTTGAAGGATTTTCGCCCCGATCTCATCGTCGGTACCGGCGGCTATGCGAGCTATCCGCTCGTGCGCTACGGCGCGAAGGCGGGCATTCCCACGGCGGTACACGAGTCGAACATCGTGCCGGGGCTGACGACACGGCAGTTAGAGCCCCACTGCGACCGCATCATGGTTGGCTTTGAGGACTGCCGCGCGCACTACAAGCACCCGGAAAAAGTGGTCGTGACCGGCACGCCCGTGCGCGGCGACTTCTTCATCAAGACGAAGGAGCAGGCCAAGGAAGCGCTCGGCGTGAACGACGGCCGGCCTTTGATCGTTTCCTTCTGGGGCAGCCTCGGCTCGGGCGCGATGAACCGCGCAATGGCAGAATTCCTCGCACTGGAGAGCACGAAGGAGCCGTTCCACCACATTCATGGCGTCGGTGAGATCTGCTGGAAGTCGATGCAGCAGTGGATGCATGATGACGGGCTGGAGATCACTGAGCACCCTGCGCTCGATGTGCGCGAGTACATCTACGATATGGCGAGCGTCATGCGGGCAGCCGATCTTGTCATCTGCCGCGCGGGCGCGTCCACGCTCAGCGAGCTGACGGCGCTCGGCGTACCGGCCATCCTCGTGCCGTCGCCGAATGTGACGAACCATCATCAGGAGAAGAACGCCGCCGTGCTCGGCGAGCACGGCGCGGCGCTCGTCCTGCCCGAGGAGGGTTTGGACGGCAAGCGGTTGTTTACGGAGGCCGCCGCGCTGCTGCGCGACGAAACGCGGCTCGCGGCGATGCACGAGGCTTCGCTCCGACTCGGCGTGCGCGACGCGACCGAGCGCATCTATGAGACCGTCATGGCGCTTGTCAAATAAAAGCCTGCGGCGCAAGCCGCAGGCTCAGAGCATATTCAGTTGAGCTTGAAGTCCATCCACACGGGATTGTGGTCGGAGTAGAGGAAGCCGGCGTCCAGCACGGCGCTGTCCACGACCTCCACATTGTCGCTCACGAGGAAACCGTCCACCGTCAGGCGGAAGGTCGTCTCGATACTGTACGGCTCGGACGCCGTGCGGCAGGAGGCGGTGGGCGCGGTCTCGTCAAAGGGCGCGACGAGCGTCAGCCCCGCGGGGATCGTTCCCTCCGGGATGGGCTGCGCCCAGGTGTCGTTTTCCCCGGCGGCCACGCCGAAGATCTCCGGCGAATTGCCGAGCAGGTCCTTGTTGAAGTCGCCGCCCGCGACGCAGTAATTGCCCGCCTCGTATTCCGCAAGCATATCCGCGCACAGCAGCTCAAGCTGCTCGGTGGCGATGGTGCCGTCCGAGGTGTAGGCAGAGAGGTGGAGATTATAGAGGACAAGCTCCTTGCCGCTCGCCGTCGGGATGCGGCTGACCGAATAGCAGCGGTCGAGGTCAAGGAGCTTCATAAAGCCGCTCTCCACCGGCAGCTCCCGCCGCGCGGCGGAAGCGATGGGGTGGCGCGAAAGCGTCACGATGCCGGACTGATTCGCTCCGTGGGGTTGAATGAGCGGGTAGAAAAGATAGGGGCTGTCGTAGTTCTGCGCGAACACCTCGTCAAATTCGCATCCCGTCATGGCGTCGCTCAGATAGGCGGTCTCGTCGATATGCCAGCTGCGTGTGCCGTCGGTATCGACCTCCTGAAAGAGGGCAAAATCGGGCGAAAGGCCTTTGACGAACGCGACGATGCCGCGCATATTCCGGTCGACCTCCTGCCGGCTGCGGGCGCGGCTCTCCCTGCCGCCGTCCATAAAGAAGCTGTAGTCGGCACTGTACGCGCCGAAGCCCGCGTTCGCGGACGAAACGCGGTAGACGGCGCCGGTCTCGACCGCGTCCTCCATGGGGACTGCGTCCCTGCTGCTGCAATGCATTACGCTGAGACTTTGATCGCCGATGCGGTGGTAGCTCGCGAACACATAGACGACGTACAGCACGACGAGAATGAGCAGCGCGAGCAGTACGAGCCCAAGCGTTTTGCAGATCGTTTTTCCCTTCATGATATGACCTCGCTTTTGGATTTTTTCGGAATTTTACCATAAAACACCGCGAAAGTACACCCCCTTTTCCTCCCGCACCGGAACCACGGCGCACCGTGGGCGCATACTATGGCTTAGTTTGTTGACCCATCGGGAAAGGGAGGAACGGCACATGAGCTATCTGAGCATCGAGGGCGGCGCGCCGCTTCACGGAGAACTGACGATACAGGGCAGCAAGAACAGCGTCCTGCCCGTGCTGGCGGCGACGATCCTCGCGCGGGACGTCTGCCGCATCGAGAACTGTCCGCGTCTGCGCGACGTGGACGCGTCCGTCGCCATCCTGCGCCACCTCGGCTGTCGCGTGCGGCGCGACGGCACAGCGCTGGAGGTGGACACTGCGCCGATGGCGCGCTGCGACATTCCTGACGAGCTGATGCGCGAAATGCGCTCGTCCATCATTTTTCTGGGCGCGATCCTCGCGCGGCAGGGAGAAGCGGTCTTGTCCTACCCCGGCGGCTGCGAGCTCGGTCCGCGGCCCATCGACCTGCATCTGGCCGCCCTGCGTGAGCTGGGCGCGGAGATCACCGAGCGCTACGGCGAGCTGCGCTGCAAGGCGAAATGCCTTCGCGGCACGGACATCACCCTCGCAATTCCGAGCGTCGGCGCGACGGAGAACGCCATTCTCGCCGCCTGCGGCGCGGAGGGCACAAGCGTCATCTACAACGCGGCCCGCGAGCCGGAGATCGTCGATCTTCAGGCGCTGCTGCGAAGCATGGGCGCGCGGGTGAACGGCGCGGGCGGCTCCATCATCACGGTCGAGGGCGGCGCGGCGTTGCACGGCTGCACGCACCGCGTCATCGGGGACCGCATCGTCTGCGCGACCTACCTCTGCGCCGCGGCGGCGGCGGGCGGCGAGGTCCGGCTCACCGGCGTGGACTACCGCGCGGTGTCCACCGTGGCGCTCTCGCTTGCCGAGAGCGGCTGCGAGGTAAGGAGCGAGGCGGACGCCGTTTCCCTGCGCTCGACCGGAGCGCTGCGCTCTGTGCGCCCCGTGCGCACTGCGCCTTACCCGGGTTTTCCGACCGACGCGCAGCCGGTGCTGATGGCGGCGCTGCTCAGGAGCGAGGGCTGCACGGTCTTTGTTGAAAACATTTTTGAAAACCGCTACCGACACGTTGACGAGCTCTCACGCATGGGCGCGGAGATCCGCGTCGCGGGACGCGTGGCGGTGGTGAACGGCGTGAGGACGCTGCACGGCGCGGCGGTCAAGTGCACCGACCTGCGCGGCGGCGCGGCGCTGGTGATCGCGGGGCTTTCCGCCGAGGGCACGACCCGCGTGACGGAGCTCACGCACATCGATCGCGGATACGACGCTATCGAGCGCGACCTGGCCGCGCTCGGCGCACAGATCCGCCGGGAGACTACATAGAAACGAAAAGGATACAAAAGCTATGGCACGAAATCGCAGCACGAATCGCAGACGCCGGCGGGGAAGATTTTCTTTCCTGACGAAGCTCCTGTGCATCCTGCTCATCGCCGGCGCGGTCGTCGCGGCGCTGACCGTTTTTTTCAAGGTGCAGAGCATCACGGTGAGCGGCAACGCGCGCTACACGAGCGAGGAGGTCGTCGCGGCCTCGGGCATCGAGATCGAGGATAACCTCTTCCTGCTCAACAAGTACAGCGCCGCACAGGCTATTTTTGAAAAGCTGCCCTATGTGGAGGAGGCGACGATCAACCGCGCTCTGCCCGACACCATCGTTATCACGGTGCGGGAGTGCGCGGCGGCGGCGGGCGTCGTCACACCGGAGGGTTATTGGCTCATCAGCGAAAACGGAAAGCTCCTCGAGCCGACCGACACGCTGCCGTCCGGCTGCCCGGGCATCACGGGCGTCGAGCCGGAGTCGCCCGCGCTGAGCGCGCAGCTCTCGCTCGGTGAGGAGAAAACGCTGATGACGGAGACACTGCTCACCCTCGTGCGGACGGCGGGCGGTTACGGTATGCTCGCGGGTATCGGGAGCATTGACCTGTCTGATGCCGAGGCGATCACCTTTACCTATCTGGGCCGCTTCACCGTGCGGCTCCCATGGGATTCCGACCTCGACTATATTTTCCGCAGCGTGCAGGATCTGGTAAACGGTCTAGAGTCGAACGAGACGGGCGAGATCAACTATATGCTGCTCAAGTCCAAGGGCGAGATGCACTTTATCCCGTCCGCGCCGGGCGCGTAAAAAAGTTTTCGGGAAATCGCACGCGGCTATTGACCGCGAGAAAAAAGCGTTATACAATAGACTTGTTTTAGAATACACTTGATGTTGTGGCGGCACCGACATGATCCGCCCGCATTCTACAAGAGATAGTAGGAGGAACCGATATGGCATTCGGATTGGATACCGGCGTTGAAAACGTCGTCAGGATCAAGGTCATCGGCGTCGGCGGCGGCGGCAATAACGTGGTCAACCGCATGGTGCGCTCCGGGACCCGCGGCGTGGATTTCGTCGCGGTCAATACCGATAAGCAGGCGCTCAACGTTTCCAGCGCTACCTATAAGATCCAGATCGGCGAGAAGCTGACCCACGGCCAGGGCGCGGGCAGCGATCCCGAGGTGGGCCGCAAGAGCGCGGAGGAGAGCCGCGCCCAGATCTCCAAGGCGCTGGAGGATACCGACATGGTGTTCATCACCGCCGGCATGGGCGGCGGCACCGGCACGGGCGGTGCGCCCATCGTGGCCGAGATCGCCCGCGAGCAGGGCATCCTGACCGTCGGCGTCGTCACCAAGCCGTTCGGCTTTGAGGGCCGCCGCCGGATGCAGCAGGCCGAAAAGGGCATCGAGGAGCTGCAAGGCAAGGTCGATTCCCTCGTCATTATCCCCAACGAGCGCCTCAAGCATGCGACCGATCAGAAGATCACCTTCGCCAACGCCTTTGAGATCGCGGACGATGTGCTGCGTCAGGCGGTGCAGTCCATTTCCGACCTCATCCGCGACACCGGCTTCATCAACCTCGACTTTGCCGACGTCACCGCCATCATGAAGAACGCCGGTATGGCGCACATGGGCGTGGGCCGCGCGGCGGGCAAGGGCAAGGCCGAGGAGGCCGCCCGCATGGCCATCTCCAGCCCGCTGCTTGAGACCTCCATCCACGGTGCGCGCGGCGTGCTCATCAACGTTACCGGCTCCATGGATATCGGCCTTGAGGAGGTCGAGCAGGCCGCGTCGCTGGTGCAGGACGCGGTGCATCCCGACGCGCTGACCATCTTCGGCGCGACCTTCGACGAGTCGATGGACGACGAGATCCGCGTCACGGTCATTGCCACCGGCTTTGCCGACGGTAAGAGCGCCGCGGCTGCCGCGCCCGCCGAGGAAAAGAAGGCGGCGGAGGCGAAGCCCGGCATCGAGCCCATCAATTATGAAGAGGACAAGGCGGCTGCCGAGGCGGAGAAGAAGGCTGAGGAGGAAGACGATCCCTTTGCCGACATTTTCAAAATTTTCAATCGCGAACGTTGATTTTTCCGAATTTTTCCGAAAACCGCAGGTTTTGACCTGCGGTTTTCTTTTTTTGTCTCCCTGCCGCGAAAGCAAGTCATTTCCATGCCAATGCCGACAGATTTTGTGCGGGCTATTTTTTGCGCTTTTGCAAAAAGTAACGGGGCCGCAAGCAAAAACGCGGCAAAAAAATTTCAAAAGGGAACGATTTCCTTTTGAACAGGAGAGGTGATGGGATGGATGAAAGGCGACGGAAACGGAGCAGGCGGCATGGCGCTGCCGCCTGCGTGGCATTGGTCTTTGCACTCTCCGCCCTGCTCGTGCCGGCGGGAGCCGTGAGTGCGCCGGACCCGGGCGGAGAGACGCAGCTGCTCGTGCCGGTCGGCAAGGCGATCGGCGTGAAGCTCTTTGCCGAGGGCGTGCTGGTCGTGGGGCTTTCGGAGAACGAGGGCGCCGTCTCTCCCGCGAAGAAGGGCGGCATGAAGGCCGGCGATCTGATCTTGACGATGAACGACGTCACCATCGGCTCGACGGAGCATCTGCAGTCGCTTCTTGCGGAGAACGGAGAGCGGGAGGCAGCCTTCGGCGTGCGCCGCGGCGGTCGGCTCGTGAAGCTCGCCGTCTGTCCGAAAAAAGGGCAGGACGGCGTGTGCCGCCTCGGCGCGTGGATCCGCGACAGCATGGCGGGCATCGGCACGGTGACCTTCTATGACCCGCAGACGGGCGCGTTCGCGGCGCTCGGCCACGGCATCACAGACGTGGACACCGGTAAGCTCATGCCGCTCTCACGCGGCAGCGTGATGGCGGCGAGTGTCAAGGCGGTCAAGCGCGGCGCGAGCGGCGCGCCGGGCGAGCTGCGCGGCGACTTTGATCTGACGCGCGACCTCGGCTCGCTTTACGCGAACACGGAGTGCGGCATATTCGGCGTTTTGCCGCAGGAGAACCGGCCGGAGGCCGTCGGGGAGGCGATCCCCGTCGCGCGGCGCACGGAGGTCCGCACCGGCAAGGCGGTCATTCTGGCAAACTGCAGGGGCAACGAGGTGTGTGCCTATGAGATCGAGATCGAAAAGCTCTACGGCGGCTCCGCACCCACGCGCAATCTGCTCCTGCGGGTGACCGACCCGGCGCTCATCGCGCTCACGGGCGGCATCGTGCAGGGCATGAGCGGCAGCCCGATCGTGCAGGATGGGAAGCTCGTCGGCGCGGTGACGCACGTCCTGCTGGACGACCCGCAGAGAGGTTATGGCATTCTCGCGGAAAATATGCTTTCCGCCTCCGGCATGACAGCGCAAAGCGCGGCGAGCGCCTGACGGAGGACTTAACGGCAGGAGATGTTATCCTGCTGTTAAGTTTGTGCTAAGAGTCCAAAAAGCTCGAACGATGTCGTATAAAATTTGTGCTAAACGACAAAAATCTACTTGAAAACATTGTCCAAATGTGATAGTTTATAGCCAAGGCAAAACGAAACATCCGATTCGCGTCGGAATGCGGTTGTCGAAGCCCAAGTATTGAGGAGGAAGGAAAAGGAACAGGCAAATGGAGAACAGGATCAAGGTCGTATTGGCGGATGCCAACGAAAATTTCCGCACGATGCTGCAGCAGACGATAGAAAATACGGGTGAATTTGACGTGGTGGGGAGCGCCGGGGACGGCGCGGAGGCATGGAAGATGATCGAACGGGAACGTCCGCAGCTTGTAATTACAGACGTGATCCTGCCGGAGCTGGACGGCTTCGCGCTGCTCGACCGGATGGCAAAGCTGCCGGCACGGCCGAAGACGATCCTGGTTTCCGCCTTCTACCGCGAGCAGATGGTGATGCAGGCAATGGAGCAGGGCGCGGCCTACTTCATGGCAAAGCCCTGCGAGGCCGGCTCGCTGCTCGAGCGGATGCGTCAGGCCGTCCGGAACGGGGAGACGGAGGAGGAAAGCCCCGTCGCGCTGGAACGCCTTGTGACCTCCATCATCCACGAGGTCGGCGTGCCGGCGCACATCAAGGGCTATCAGTACGTTCGCGAGGCGATCATCCTCGCCGTGCAGGATATGGACGTCATCAACGCCGTGACCAAGGTGCTCTATCCCGAGGTCGCGCGCCGCTACAACACCACGCCCTCGCGCGTGGAGCGCGCCGTGCGCCACGCCATCGAGACTGCGTGGGACCGCGGCGACCTGGAAACGCTCCAGCGCTACTTCGGCTACACGGTGTCGAATACCAAGGGCAAGCCCACCAATTCGGAGTTCATCGCCATGATCGCCGACCGGCTCCAATTGCAGCGCAAGCAGAAACGGGCGTGAGGGAATGTCCGGCGGAGAAAAAAGACGCTCTGCACAGGAGATATCGCTCGGAAAGCCGGCGCCGCAGCTTCCCCCATGCGGCGGTGGTACGGTGTGGCCTTCCAGGCCCCGGCGCATCCCAGACCAGCCGTGAGCTCTGCATATCCGTCAAGGAGCTCCTCGCCCTGATCCCGGACAGCCTGATATAAAGGATTATCTTCCGGAAAACGGCAAAAAGACATTGACAAGACGTGAACGAGTGGAACAAGTGAAGAAACGCGATATATTCAATAAATATGGCGAACAGGCACGGCTTGTACTTGAAGCCCTTCTGGATAAATATATGAACGAGGGCATTTCGGAATTAGAGAATTTGTCCGTTCTGAAAAACGATCCATTCCGAAAACTTGGCTCTCCTGCTAATATCGCCAAACTATTTGGTGGAAAGCAGGGCTATCTTAATGCAGTAAAGGAGCTGGCACAACTGATTTATAATGTAGCATAAAAGAGAAACAAAATATGAGTTTATCAAATTTCGTAAAGCGAGTACGCAATATCATGCGTAATGATGCCGGAATCAACGGTGATGCTCAGCGTATTGAGCAAATGGCATGGATGCTGTTCCTTAAAGTTTATGATGAAAAAGAACGGACCGTTCTGGCAGTACAGATTGAAAATGAGATGGGCTGTGCGGGAACGGACCGGGACTACTCGAAGGAAGCGGAGAGAGACTACCGGAAACCACTTCCCGAGGCGCTGAAAAATGTGTATCTGGAGGACGATGGCCGGGAACTGCTGAAGGGAAAAGAAGAGCTTTCT
>OLGA01002601.1_pt1 | contig 12532 bp, 11 predicted proteins | sample 1604881 | NCBI WGS metagenome assembly OLGA01 (sample SAMEA3888896, study PRJEB22519) | human gut metagenome | biome: human gut; feature: human-associated habitat; material: faeces | place: Denmark | collected 2009
GGAAAGCAGACGCAGACCCCGCCGATGACCAGTGCGGTCAAGGTGGCGGGCAAGAAGCTGGTGGACTACGCCCGTGCGGGCAAGACCGTTGAGGTCGCGCCCCGCGAGATCGAGATCTACGCGATCGAGGCGAAACCCGCGGCGGACGGCGAATATGCGCTGCACCTGGCGGTGTCCAAGGGCACCTATGTGCGCACCGTCATTGAGGACATCGGGCGTGCGCTCGGCTGCGGCGCGGTCATGACCGCGCTGCGCCGCACGGTTTCCGGCTGTTTTACGATTGCCGACAGCTTCACGCTCGATATGCTCGAGGCGCTCGACATGCAGGCGCGCCAGGCGGCGCTCCGCCCGGTTGAGGCGGCGTTTGCCGATCTCCCGGCGCTCACGCTCGCACCCTTTTTCGCCAAGCTCGCGCACGACGGCTGTGAGATCTATCAGAAGAAGGTCGGCGCGGCGTACCCCGTGGGCACGCGCCTGCGCCTGTGCGACGCGGACGGCTTTTTCGCCCTCGGCGAGGTGCGTGACTACGAAGCCGGAACCGCCGTCAAGCCGATCAAACAGCTGAAGGTGTAAGCGGAAAGACGGTCTGCGGCGGATGAGGGCATGCAGGCAGCCGGCACAGCACAGTGCGATGCTTTGCTTCCATCAATCCATCATCAGGCTCAGGATGTTTTCCCATCGGGAAAACTCCGCGAGACGCCTTGCGTCTCGTACAGTTCTCCCCAAAGGGAAGCCTAAGAGACGCAATGCTTCCCGTACAGCTCACCCACAAGAGAAGCCTTTTCTCCCATCTTATTTTCGCGAAAGGATGACACAACCCCCATGCAGAAACGCACGGATTATAACGGCGTGACTTATTTTTACTCCGAAGGGCTTTACCCGGTGCGCCACGGCTTTTCCACCCGCCTCGGCGGGCTGTCAAAGCCGGCGCATACCGCATCGCTCAATACCGGGTTTTACCGCGGAGACAAGGATATCATCGTGCAGAAGAACATTGAGCGCTTCTGCGAGGCGCTTGCGGTGGATGCGCACACGCTGGTTGTGATGCCGCAGATCCATTCCACCGAGGTGCGCGTGGTGGACCGCACGATGGGCGGGCACGGCATTTACACGCCGCCCACCTTTGAATGCGATGCTCTCGTCACCGACTCGGCGGGCACGGCGCTCGGCGTCCGCGTGGCGGACTGCGTGCCGATCCTGCTTGCCGATCCGGGTGCAAAGGTCATCGCTGCCGTTCATGCGGGCTGGCGCGGGACGGTGGGCGACATCGTCGGCAAAACCGTCCGCAAGATGTGCTACCTCGGCGCGTCCGCCGAGGACATCCACGCCGCCATCGGACCGCACATTTCGATGGCGAACTACGAGGTCGGCGAGGAGGTCGCCCGCGCGGTGCTGGAGGTCGTCGGGGAGGAAAACCTCACCCTGCGGCATCTCCGCCCCGCCGGAGAAAGCGGCAAATTCCTCTGCGGGCTCGGCGCGGTCAATGAGACGCTGCTTCTGCGCGCGGGGCTCCGCCCGGAGAACATCGACCTCTCGGATGCCTGCACCTATGCCGATGCGGAACTGTTTTACTCACATCGCCGCATGGGCGACAAACGCGGCACAATGATGGCGGTCATCGCCATCTGAACCAGGAAAGAAAGGATGCTTTTGCCGCGGGGCGAAAGCCAAAAGTAAGGATGAAAAACATATTGCTCGGTATTTTCGCATTGTTTCTGGCGGTGCTGGTGGTTGCCGCGATCGCCTACTCGGATCCGCTCTACCAGATCGAGGAGAGCATGCGCAAATACAACGACGGCAAGATCGTTTCCGAGTCGCTGGCAGGCTATATTCCGCCCGAAACGCTCGAAACGCCCGAAGTAACGACAGAAGCCACTTCCGCGGAACCGGAGGAGCCGTATTATGCGGCAGCGGCTGCGCGCATGGCAGAGCGCGGCATCTTCCCGGCGGGCGATGCGTTCAATCCGAACGCTGCGATCACGCGCTCCCGCTTCACGCAGGTGATCTGTGCCATCCTCGGGCTGGAGGATGAGGCGAAGGGCATGAAGGGCAAGACCGACTATGTCGATGTGCCCGAGAATTACTGGGCAACCGGGTATATCAACTGCGCCACCGCGCACGGACTGATCGGCGGCGTCGGCGACGGCTTTTTCGGACCGGAGGACGTTGTGCTCTACGAGCAGGGCATCAAGGTGGCAATGGTCTGCATCGGCGAGAACGTGCAGTTTGATCCCGATACGACCAACTGGGTGGCAGCGTACATCACGCGCGCCGAGGAGATCGGTCTGACCGATGATCTCGCCGGCGCACCCGGCGAGCTGCTGCACTGCGACGACTTTGCCGTGCTGGCAGACCGTATTGTCGAGATCCTGGCAGAGCGCGCGGATAATGAAGCTGCGACTGCCGCCACGGAGACCGCGCCGCTGGCAACGATGGTACCCGCCCCGTAAGCCCTCCCCCACTGGGGAAGCCAAATCGACGCATCAAGCAACGGGTCGTCGAGGCGCCGACCCCTACCGGAGTTGTGGGAGATTTCCTATCGCACGGGAGGGGCTCGCTCCCGCCATTTCAAGCCTTTTTTCAAGGGTTCCCAAAAACCGCATCAAAAAAAGCCTTCCCATGCGGGAAGGCTTTTTGCATACCTATGTATATTCACGCCTGCTTTTCGGCGGCGGGCGCTGCGGCATCGGGCAGCGGTTCTTTTTTGTAGGTGAGGCGGAGCGTGATCGGCGTGATAAAGCTGGTGATGATGATCAGGATCAGGATGAACGGCATGATCGTGGAGTCGATAATGCCGCTTTCCACGCCCTTCTGTGCGCAGACCAGCGCAACCTCGGCGCGCGCCATCATGCCGATGCCGATGCGCAGCCCGTCTATGGGCTTGTAGCCGCAGAGCATCGCCATGCCGCCGCAGCCGATCACCTTGCCCGCAATGCCCGCGAGGATGAAGCAGATGCCGAACAGCATCATCGTCTCGCTGATGCCGTCAAAGGTGATGGTCAGTCCGATGTTGGCGAAGAAGACCGGCGTGAAGATCATGTAGCTCATGACGTCCGACTTGCGCTCGATGTAGCCGCGGTCGGGGTTGCGCGCCAGCACGATACCGGCGACAAACGCGCCCGTGATGTCCGCCACGCCGAAGAATTTCTCCGAGGCGTAGGCAAAGAAGAAGCAAAGCGCCAGGCTGAGGATCGGGATCATACGGTGGTGCGGATAGCGGCGATCCAGCACGTCAAACAGTTTGTTGAGCAGGATGCCGAGCGGGATCGCGCAGACGAAGAAGAGCACGATCTTGCCGACGACCATCATCGGCGAGGTGACGACCGCCGCCGTGTTCTGCATTGCGATGACAAAGGAGAGCACCACCACGCCGATGATGTCGTCCAGCACCGCCGCGGTCACAATGGTGCTGCCCACCTTGGAGGAGATGCGCCCCATCTCGCGCAGGGTTGTGACCGTGACGCTGACCGAGGTCGCCGTGAGGATCGTGCCGTAGAACAGGCAGGAGACCAGCGCGTCGTGCGTCAGATCGGCAAAGCCGCCGTGGAAGAGCACCGCCACGACAAAGCCGAGCCCCATCGGCAGGGCAACGCCCGCCATGGTGATGATCACCGCGCCCACGCCGACGTCGCGCAGCTGCTTGACATCGGTTTCAAGTCCGGTCTCAAACATGATGAGGATGACGCCGATCTTGGCGAGAAAGCCGATTCCGTCCAGCGCGGTCGCGTCGAGGATGGTCTGCCCGGGGATGTAGCGGATCAGGCTCATGAGAAGCCCCGTTATAAGCAGACCGACCACGGTCGGCAGATTGAACTTGGTACATGCCTTTGCCAGCAGCTTGGACACAATCAGAATGATGGCAAGCGGCAGCAGCATATTGTAGTATTCCATGTGATTTCCTTCTTTATTTATGATCATTCAAAGCAACATCACTCATTCTACCACATGTGCTGCCGCGCGTCAAGCCGTTTTACAAACATTTCACACGCGCTTATGTAACCGAAAGCGGGGAAAGGGTCGCCACCGCATCGGCGGTGATCAGCTCTGCGTGTTCGCCGAGAAAGGCGGTGCCGCCCGGCATCGCCGTACCGTACTCGGCAAGCACGTCAAGCGGATCGGGGCGCAGATGCCCCCGCGGCGTTTCCAGCGAGAGGAACAGCCTGCCGTCGTCGCCGAGGTAGGCGGCGGATGCACCCGCGAAGCCCTGCGCGGCGAGCACGCGGCAAGCCGACGTCAGCCGGGACGCGCTCGGGAAGGCGTAGAGCAGGCGGCAGGGCGCGCCCCCCTTTTCCGTGCAGCTGACAAACAGCTCGCAGCCGCCCGCGCGCCCGCGGAACATCTGGATGCAGACCCTGTCCCGCGCCGCATCAAAGCCGATCTGCGCCTTTGCCGCGTCCAGAATGGCGAAAACGGCGCGGCGCGTTTCGGTGCCGGAGCAGTCCGACGCCGTGTCGTCCAGCGCATAGAGCGCCATATCCTCCTCGGTCAGCATCACCTTGAGTTTGCCTTCGCCGATGCGGATCAGTTCCATTGCCATGCCCCCTATATGTAAAGATGAATCTATTACCCATTATAGCGGAAAATCAGAAATCGGCTACCCCTAAAAAAGCGGCAGAGCGGGAAGAAAGCGGCAAACCGGGGGCAAAAACGGCAGTCAGCGCCATTTTCGCCGGATTTTTGCGGGGCGGAGGAGGTTACGCCTGCCGGAGCAGACCGATGCAAAAAAGAAAAACCGCCATGCGGCGGTTTTTCTTTTTGACGGATTCAGTAAGAGACTTTTCTTATATCTGCGCCGAGGTCGCGGAGCTTGCGGACAATGTTGTCATAGCCGCGCTCGATCGTGTGGATGTCGGTGATCTCGGTTCTGCCGTTTGACGCAAGCCCCATGATGACCATTGCCGCGCCTGCGCGCAGATCGACCGAGCGCATCGGCGCACCGACCAGCGTGCCGCCGCCGCGGATGGTTGCGGTCTTGCCCGCAATGTCGATGGCGGCGCCGGTCTTGCGCAGCTCCTCCACATAGCGGAATCGGTTGTCCCACACGCTCTCGGTCACGCGACCCGTGCCGTCTGCAAAGCAGAGCAGCGCCGTCATCTGCGGCTGCATATCCGTGGGGAAGCCGGGGTAGGGCTGCGTCTTGACGTTGATGCCCTTCATCGGACCGTCGCGGCGCACGATCACCGCGTCGTCCAGCTCTTCGACGTAAACGCCCATCTCGGAGAGCTTTGCCGAGATGGAGTCCAAATGCTTCGGAATGACGTTGTTGATCTTGACGTTGCCGCCGGTTGCTGCCACGGCGCACATGAAGGTGCCCGCCTCGATCATATCCGGAATGATGGCGTAGGTCGAGCCGTGCAGCTTTTCCACGCCCTTGATCTTGATGGTGTCCGTGCCCGCGCCGCTGATGGACGCACCGCAGGTGTTGAGGAAGTTGGCAAGATCAACGATGTGCGGCTCACGCGCCGCGTTTTCCAGCACGGTCGTGCCTGCGGCAAAGACCGATGCCAGGATGGCGTTGATCGTCGCGCCGACCGAGACCACGTCAAAATAGACCTCGGCGGCAACCAGCGCGTCCGCCTTTGCCTCGACGTAACCGCCCAGCACCGAAACCTCCGCGCCGAGCGCCTCAAAGCTCTTGACATGCTGGTCGATCGGACGGACGCCGAAGTCGCAGCCGCCGGGCGAACCGACGCGCGCGTAATTGAATCTGCCGAGCTCCGCGCCGATCAGATAGGTCGAGCCGCGCATCCGGCTGACCAGCTCGTAGGGCGAGCGCCCCGGCTGGACATAGCGGGTGTCGATCTCCACCGTGGTGTGGTCGCGCTTGACCTTTGCCCCCATCTTTTCGAGGATCTCAAGCGTCAGATCCACGTCGAGGATCTCGGGTACATTTTTTTATGATGCAGCGGTCGCCGGTCAGCACCGTGCCGACGAGAACCGGCAGCGCCGCATTTTTTGCGCCGCTGATCTCGACCGTGCCGACAAGCGGGGTTCCGCCGCTGATGATGATTTTGTCCATAAAAGCAGATTCCTCTCGAAAATTCGGTGGGCAGACAGGGTAAAACGCCCGGCGCGCCGCGCGCGGGGTTCCCCAACAATTCAGTATACCATAGGAGGGGGAATGCGTCAATATCAAGCCGGGGAATGCGTCAATATTTTTCTCCGCTCTGCGCGTTCACAACCGAGACACTGCCGTCCGCATAGGTCACGCGGTAGGCGGGGAGCAGGTGGAGCGTTTCCTCCGCTGCGTTCTCGTAGGGGGCGTAGCAGAGCGTGATCGACTCCACTTCGCCCACTGCGCCGCGCCGCCGTTCACTAAGCAGTATATTGACGCGGGTCAGAAGAGGTTCGACATCGCCCGCCTCGGTGGCAAGAAAGAGGTAGCTGCCCTTTACATAGACAAGCTCGGTGCCGAGGTAGGCAAACACGCAGTCGTCAAAGGCGAGCGGAATGCCGCCGGCTTCGGCGCGGACGGTGAAGAACACATAGCCGTCGGCGGTCGTTGCCGGTAGGTTTTTCGCCCCGCCCTCGGGGAGCCCGAGCAGGGTCTCAAACGCGCGGCGCACCGCCGCCGTGTCCGCCGTCGCGGCATAGCCCTTTGCATACGCCGCCTCAACGGCAGCCGCATCGCGTCCCGCCGCCGTGAAGTCGATCGACAGATCGTTGCCGAGCAGGGCGACGTCGCCCGCCGTCGTCACGGCACGGATGCCGTCCGGCAGGAGAAAGATGCTGTCCGTATCGGCGGCGCTCAGCAGGGAGAGCACCAGGCGCGCGTAATCCTCGCGCGTGTAGGTGCAGGATCGCGCGGGCACGCTGTCCGCCCGCACGGCAAGCAGATCGGGCGAGACCGTGATGCCGCTTTCGCCGAGGATCGCCGCCGCGTCCTCGGCGGTACTGTGCGCGGTGTAGTCGCGCGACGTGTAGTAGGTGTAGCAGAAGCGGAGCAGCAGCACGTCCACGAGGACGACCAGCAGGATCAGGAAGCTCTTGATGGATTTCCAGTTCATTCCGCCGCCCCGCTTTCCGTGCCGGACCTGTAGGCGGCGTAGTTCATCTGCACGGCTTTGACAGCCTCCGCATCGTAGGGCGTGCGGTCGCAGTACCACCCCGCATCGCACGCGGCGGGGATGGTGTCGATCGCATAGAGCAGGCGCAGACTGCGCAGCCCGCCGTCCGTATGCGCCGCAGCGGCGGCATACTGCCAGGATGCGGGGAAGAGCGTGAGACTCGTGCCCTCGCGCACCGCGCAGATGCGGCGCACCTCGACGGCGGTGAACATGCCGCCGGACACCGTCAGCGTGAGAAAGTCCGGCAGGGCGGCGCCGCAGAGCTCGATACCGTTGTACAGCAGTCCGAAGCGGACGGTGTAGCCGTCGCCGTCCTTGTAAAAGCCTTTCAGAAAGGGTGTTGCCGCACCGCCGAAGTTAGCGGTGTCGATTGCCCGCAGGCGGTCGGCAAAGGTCGCCGCTGCCGTGAGAATGTCGTAGATGCCGATGTCGCGCACGTCCTTGCCGTCTTCGAGGAAGGACGCAATCGGGATGCCGCCGTCCCGCGATGCCGCAAAGGTCATGCGGGCGCGGCTCAGCGTCAGGCTGCCGTGCGGCTCGACCACGCTCTGCGCGCTCAGCCGGTGCCGGTCGGGGTTGAAGGCAAAGAGAGAGAGCAGCGCGTTCCCGGCGTCTGCCGACAGCGGGTGGTCGGCGCCGTCCTCCACCGTCAGCGGGAAGATGGTTACGGACACATCGCCGACCGGGAGCAGGTTGTCCGCAACAGTGACGGCGGACAGATTCTCACTGCCGGTCAGTGCCGTGAGTGTGCCCATCCGTACCGGAATCGGCTTGTCCGAGACGGCGCAGGTTGTACCGTCCGAGAGAAAGAGTCTGCCCGTGCCGTCGTCGTCAAAGGCAAGCAGCAGCACATCGGCGCTGACCGCATGGTCGGACGCCGCCGCCTTGTCAATGTCGCCGGTCAGGGCATAGAGCAGCTGATAGGGCAGCGCGCCCGGCAGCCGCAGAAGGATGAAGTTGCCCGCCGCAGCGTCGGCAAGCGCCTGCGCCGTCGTGTCGGACAGCGTGGCATCCGCGGCGAGCGCCGCGTGGATCAGCGGGAAGGCAAGCGACGTCACCGTGTCCGGAATGTCGCCAGCAAATGCGCCGACTGTCGTACTGCCGGCACGGACGGCGGCAGCCTCGGGAACAAGCAGCCCCGCGTCGGCAAGCGTGCGTGTAGCGGGCGCGTCCGTACCGATGGGCACCGTGCCGTCCGGCGGCAGGGTGCGGACGTCCGCCGCACCGGCGCGCGCAAACTGCGAGCCGCCGATGTAGACCCCCGCCGCCGCCAGCATGAGAACGATCAGGCAGACAAGCAGAATGGTTTTGCACTTTTCCATGGTCGTTCTCCTTTCAGAAATGTTGTGGGGGTATTAAAGCCTTCCCCCTTGGGGGGGGACCCTTAGGGGCGGGTCGTCGAGGCGCCGACCCCTACCGGGTTTGTGCGTGCCCTTCGGCGCCCCTGCCGACATGCGTTGATTTTTTACAGCTTTCCCTGCTTCGGCAGGGTGACGGTGAAGGTTGTCCCCTTGCCGACGATGCTGGAAACGCGGATGTCGCCGCCGTGCGCGACGGCAAATTCCTTTGCGATGGCAAGGCCGAGACCCGTGCCGCCCTTGTCACTCGAACGCGCCTTTTCCACGCGGTAGAACCGCTCAAACAGGTGCGGGATGTCCTCCTCGGGAATGCCCACGCCGTTGTCGGTGATTGTGATCTCCGCGCGGTCGCCGAGGTCGTGCAGCCGCAGGCTGATCCTGCCGCCGTCCGGCGTGTACTTGATCGCGTTGGAGGTGATGTTGATGAGGATCTGCTCAATGCGGATCTTGTCGCCGCGGATGATCACGGGGTCATATGCGCCGTCAAAGGTCAGCTTGTGCCCGCGCGCCGAGGCGTTGACCGCCAGCGATTTTGCAAGGTAGGCAACCGACTCCTCGAGGTCAAATTCACGCACATTGAAGTTCATGGTCTTGCTGTCAAGCTGGGAGAGCGTGAGCAGATTCTTGATGAGCAGCTCCATGCGCGTGCTCTCGGTCTCCGCCATGTCGAGAAAACTCTTGTTCATCTCGTTTTTCGTCACGCCTTCGTCGCCCGCCAGGGCTTCGATGACCATCTTGATCGTGGTCAGCGGCGTGCGCAGCTCGTGCGAGGCGTTGGCGACGAACTCGCGGCGGCTGCGGTCCAGCTCATAGCTCTGCGTCACGTCGTGGATCACGAGGATCACGCCCTCGCGCATGCTCGATGCATCGCGGTAGCGGATGTTGCCGAAATACAGCTCGTAGACCCTGCCCTTGTAGCGCACGGCGGGCACATCGCCGCCGCTTTCGTCATCGAGCGAAATGTCGATGCCGCCGCTCTCGTAGTGGAGCAGGCTGAAGATGTAGTCGAGCGTCAGCTCCTCGCGCTTTGCGTCGGCAAACAGGTCGGTCGCCGCGCGGTTGATCTGGAGCGGTCTGCCGTCTTTGCCGAAGGTGATGACTGCGTCCTTGAGGCAGGAGAGCACGGTCTCCAGCTTTTCGCGCTCGCCGTTGATCTCGTCGAGGTTTTCCTCCAGCATGCGGCTCATCGTATTGAAGTTTTCGGTCAGCACGCCGATCTCATCGGCGGAATGTACGCTGATCTTGTCCTTGAAGTCGCCTTTTGCCACGCGCTGCACGCCTTCGGTCAGGCGGGACAGCGGCATGGAAATGGCGCGGGCAAGGAAGAAGGAGAGCAGGATGGCGATGAGCAGACCGATGAACAGCGCCTGCAGGATGATCGAGAACAACATCCAGTTGATCTCGTGCAGCTCATCCTGCGTGTCGCGCAGGTAGATGATGCAGGATGCGTCGCCCACCGTCAGCGGGAGCGCGTAGTCCGCATAATCGCTGCCGGCGGTGTTGGCATCGCCGAGCTGCCCGTTCATCGCGGCGACGAGATTCGGCGTCTCGGCGAGGGCTTCGCCGCCCGCCGTGTCGCTGCCGTCGAGAAAGTTCCCGTCCGCGTCGAGGATGTAATAGTTGCGGTAGTCGTCGATGCCGAGGCGCGAGGCGTAAGAGGCGAGGATGGACTTCTGCTTCGCCGCAAAATCGCCGTCCGCGTCGGTCATGGCTGCCACGAGGTATTGCCGCAGCTGCGCGTCCTCTCCGAAATTCTGCGTCATGCAGGCGGCAAACTGGTCGTTGTAATAGCCCAGCACGCTGCTGATGAGCACCGCGCCCACCACGCTCATGACGATCAGCGTGAAGATGACGAGGATCAGAATGATCTTGAAATACAGACCTCTGTACATAGCCGCCCCGCCTTACTGGATGTAGTAGCCGACGCCGCGCTTGGTGATGAGGTACTCGGGGTTGGACGGGTCGCGCTCCAGCTTTTTGCGCAGGCGGGAGACCGTCACGTCCACTGTGTTGACATCGCCGAGAAAGTCGCCGTAGCCCCAGACCTTTTCCAGCAGGTCTTCGCGCGAGAAGGGCACGCCGGGGTTCTGCATCAGAAAGAGCAGAAGCTCGTATTCCTTCTTGGACAGCTCCAGCTCAGCATCGCCGCGCCGCGCCGCATAGCGGCTTTTGTCGATGGAGAGCCCGCGCACGGTCAGCACACCGCCGTCGTCCGCCTCGCTGCCGCCCACCACTTCGTCCTTGTGGCGGCGGATGTTGGCGCGGATGCGCGCAATGACCTCGTTGATCGAAAAGGGCTTGGTGATGTAGTCGTCCGCGCCGTTTTCAAGCCCGAGGATCTTGTCCTTTTCGTCGTCGCGCGCGGTCACCATGATGACCGGCACATCGCTGCGTGTGCGGATGCCCTCCAGCACCTTGAAGCCGTCCAGCTTCGGCAGCATGATGTCGAGCAGCACGATGTCGAATTTGTCGGAGAGCGCCTTGCGCAGACCGATCTCGCCGTCCTCGGCGACGTCGGTGTCAAAGCCGGCGCGCCCGAGGTTGAAGGAAAGCAGCATCGCGATGTTTTTTTCGTCCTCCACAATGAGGATGCGTCTCTTTTCGGTTCCCATTCGTTTGTCCTTTCGCCGGTTTACTGCGCCGCTGACGCCTCGGTCAGGGGCATGGCGCGCAGTGCCGGATACGTGTCGAATTTTCTGAAAAAGCCTCTGTAGAGCGCGCGGGAATCCGCGTCGGTCGAGAGCGAGAAGTTGAAAACGCCGTAGCTCGGCGATTCGGCGAGCACCATGTTTGTCATGCGCTCGCTTGAAAGGTCCTCGGCGACGAGGTTCATGCGGCAGGATTTGCCGAAGTAGCCGTCGATCGCGGGCATGTCCGAAGCAGGCGCAGTGGAGACGTAGATGCGCGTCGTTTTGCCGAGCAGGGTGAAAAGAAGGTCGTTTGCCGCCTGCATTTCCGCGGCGAAGGTGATGGGCGATGCGAGCGCGTCGGCGTCCGCATAGTAGGCGACCGTGTGCCCCGATGCGTAGATCAGCGGCAGCACGTCCGCGTAGGCGGCGAGCGACGCAGGGGCGATCGCAAAGGTGGCGCCGTGCCGCCCGGAGAGACGGACAAGCCCGGCGACGGCGTCGGTGCGCGGATCGAGAAAGATCGGCTGCAGGAAGGTGCCGTCCACGGTGCGGTCGGTGATCGCGGCGAGCGAAACCGGCGCGCCGGTGCTGCCCGTCGTTTCGTAGGCGGCAAGCAGCTCGGGGAAGGTCAGGGTCTCGCTGCCGTCGGTCAGGCGCGCGCGCAGGTAGCCGTCGGCTGCATAGATCGTCTCAAAGGAGAGCCCGAATTTTTCACAGATCGTCGTCGGCTCGACGTAGAGCTCCCCGTTATAGCGGTAAAGCGCGATCCTATGCACTTCGCCGGTCTCGTCGAGGCTTTCGCCGCGGCCCAAGCTGACCGAGAGCCAGACGCTGTCCGCGCCTTCGAGCAAAAAGGAACCGAGCGATTCGGACACGGTGAGCGTGAGCGCATCAAATTCGCCGAAGGCGGCGAGGGGAACCAGCTGCCTGCCGTTCGATTCAATGAAGGGGGAGAGCGAGTCGCCGTGATAGGCGCTGTCGCCGACGTAGAGCGTGGCGTGCCCCGCCGCCGCCATGGGCAGGATGCAGAGCAGCGCGGCAAGGAGCAGCGCCGCCGCGCGCAGGAGTCGTTTCATACAGGGGCACCGTCCTTTCGTGGAAGTTTGCTTGGGTGAAGGCAGGTCGTCGAGGTGTAGACACCTGCCGATTGGTTGAGAACTTCGCGCATACCCGTAGGGCGGGGGCTTGCTCCCGCCGCATTCCCGCCTTCCCCGGTGGGGAAGCCTGAGAACGGGGGCGGTTTATCTCCCCTTTATATCTTTTCTACTTTAATCAGATCCGTATTGCCGGAGTGACCGTTGGTGATGCCGCCGGTGACGACGATCAGGTCGCCGCAGCGGAGGTCAAACGCCTCCTTGGCAAGCTGCTTTGCGCGGTAGAACAGCACGTCGGTCGAGTTCAGCGGCTCGCAGAGCACCGGCGTCACGCCCCAGGAGAGGGCGAGCTTGCGGAAGGGCTTCTCGCTGGTCGTCACGCC